>Ga0209131_1003479_pt1 | contig 10448 bp, 6 predicted proteins | sample GraSoi_2013_40cm_FD_185826 | JGI IMG/M metagenome (GOLD analysis project Ga0209131, IMG submission 185826) | Grasslands soil microbial communities from the Angelo Coastal Reserve, California, USA - Sample 9_17_2013_40cm (SPAdes) (version 2) | ecosystem: Environmental > Terrestrial > Soil >...
GGACAAGGACGCGGTCCGATGCCGGCAGCACCGTGCTCGCCTTCGCGAGGTCAGGCGCGCTGAGGCTCGTGCGCACCACCGAGAAACGAGTGCTGTCGCGGTACGTCATCAGATAGATGTCGTCGCCGTGCACGGTCCAGTCGGTCACCTTGTCCGAGAAGTCGCAGACCTTCACCCAGGGCGTTCCCGGCTTGCCCACCGTGACCAGCGGAGCCGTATAGAGCGCGACCTCGCGCTGATCGCCGTTCTCCACCAGGGCGACCGCGAAACGCGAGCCCGGCAGCGCGAATACCCACGGGATATAGGCCGGCTGTACCTCCATGCGCGAAGTTAGAGCGGCGCCGGCGACCTCGACATCGCTCGCCTCCGGCGTGCCGACGACGTGCAAATAGGAACGCTCGTACTGATACTTCTGCGTCGCCGGCATTCCCGGCTTCATTTCCTGCTCGCGCAAATAGAAGAACGAGCGCGAGTCGGGTCGCCAGCTGATGCGCGGGTACTGCGCCCGGCTGATCGGCTCGCCGATGCGCTTGCGGGTCGCGGTCTCCATGACGTAGATCGCCGCCTCTTCCGAGCCGGCCGCGGAAATGCCGAAGGCGACCAGCTCGCCGTTGGGCGAAGGCGAGAAGTAATTGATCGCGTGCGGCTTGCCGGTTTGCTTCTGCCAGTCGTCCGGGTCGATCAGCAGCGTCTCGGCGGCATTGGCATCGCGTCGATAGAGCTTGAAGGTGTTGTCCTTGGCACCGCGCCGAGTGAAGAATAGGTTGCCCTTGCCATCGCGCAGCACCCCGCCGATGACCGCAGCCCGGGAATCGTCGAGCTGCGCCAGCCGGGCGCGCAGTTCCTTGTACCCGGCGATCGATTCGAGCTGGCTGCGCGCGTAATCGGCCTGGCTCTTCGCCCAAGCCAGGACATCCGGATTCTTGATGTCCTCGAGATCGCGGTATGGATCGTCGACCACCGTGCCGTGGAACGTCGCCGGTACGTTGCGCGCCGGAAAGGCAGCCGGTGGTGTCTGCGCTTGCGCGGCAAGCGCCGCCAGCATGGCCAAGAAAATCACTGCTCGCATGCGCAATCCTCCCAAACAGAGCGCTCGATTTTAGTATCCTTGCCCTCCCATGCCCATCCCATCCCTATGGCTCGCGGCGCTTTTCGCCGCGAGCCTCGCGCACGCAGCGCCACAGCCCCCCGCGTTTCGCCTCGGCGATGTCGCGACGCCGATCGAGTACGCCGCCAGCCTCGCCATCGATCCGCGCGAGGCGCGCTTCAGCGGCGAAGTGCGCATCACGCTGCGCGTGAACCGCGCGACGCCGCTCTTGTGGCTGAACGCCACCAATCTCGCTATCGAGTCCGCCGCGTTCCAGCAGGGCAACCGCAAGATTCCGGTGACGATCGTGCCGGGCGGCGAGGATTTCGTCGGCTTCCAGGCAAACGGGGCGGACTTCGTTCCGGGCGTGGCGCTCGCCACCATCCGCTACACCGGCATCCTCGAACCGGTATCGACGCGCGGCCTGTTTCGCCAGCCGGAGGGCGGCGAGTGGTACGTGGTGTCGCAGTTCGAGTCGATCTCGGCGCGGCGCGCCTTTCCCTGCTTCGACGAGCCGGGCTGGAAGACGCCGTGGCGCCTGACGATCGACGCGCCCGCCGCCGAAGTCGTGGTCAGCAACACGCCCGAGACGCGCGCGAGCGCGGCGCCGGGCCGCGCCGGCTGGACACGCCATGAGTTCGCGCCGACCAAGCCGCTGCCGAGCTATCTCGTAGCGCTCGCCGTCGGCCCGTTCGACGTCGTCGAGGGCGGCACGGCGGGCGCGAAGCGCACCAGGCTGCGCTACTTCACGCCCAAGGGGCGCGGCGCCGAGGTGCGCTTCGCGATCGAATCGACGCCGAGGCTGCTCGAGATCCTCGAGGAGTACTTCGGCATGCCCTACCCGTTCGAGAAGCTCGACAGCGTGAGCATTCCGCAGACGGTCGGCTTCGGCGCGATGGAAAACCCCGGCATGGTCACCTACGCCGGGCGGCTCCTGCTCGCGACGCCGCGCGAGGAGACGCTCGCCTTCCAGCGGCGCTATGCCGCCGTCGGGGCGCACGAGCTCGCCCACATGTGGTTCGGCGACCTGGTGACGCTCGCCTGGTGGGACGACATCTGGCTGAACGAGGCCTTCGCCTCCTGGATGGGCGACAAGGCCGCCGCGACATTCCGGCCGGAGTGGGACCGCGGCAACTCGGTCGGCTGGCTGCGGCGCGCGGCGCTCGAGCTAGATCGCCTGGCGAGCGCGCGGCGCGTGCGCAACCCGGTGGTCGAGAAGAACGATCTGTTCGGCGCCTTCGATGCCATCACCTACAACAAGGGCGCGGCGGTGCTCTCGATGTTCGAGGCGCGTTTTACCCCGGAGCGCTTCCGCCAGGGCGTGCGCAGCTTCCTCAAGCGCCATGCCTGGGGCACCGCGACCTCCGCGGATTTCTTCCGCGCGCTCGGCGAGGCGTCGGGCCGCAGCCGCGAGGCGCTCGAGGTGTTCCGCGGCTTCGTGCAGCAGCCGGGCGTGCCCCTGGTGGACGTCGCGCTGGATTGCAGCAAGGGCGCGAGCCTGCGCCTGTCTCAGGAGCGGTTGCGGCCGGTCGGCTCGAGCGCGGCCGAGGTGCACTGGACGACGCCGGCGTGCTTCCGCCACGGCTCGCAGACGCAGTGCGCCGACATCGGCAATGGCGCGCAGACGGTCGCGCTCGAGGCCCAAAGCTGCCCGGCGTGGCTGGTCGCCAACCCCGGCGGCAAGAGCTATTACGTGCCGCGCTACGAGGCCTCGCTCGCGCGCGCGCTGCGCGCCAACGCCGGCGAGCTGTCGCCGAACGAAATGGTGGCGCACAGCGTCGATGCCGGAGTGCTTTCCGAGTCCGGGCTGCTGCCGATAAGCGAGGCGCTGGCCTGGGCGGACGCCGCGCTCTCGCATCCCGCGCCGATGCCGCGGCAACACGGGCTGCAGCTGCTGCACCGGCAGCGCGATGTGTGGTTGAGCCCGGCGGAGGCCGCGGCGAAGCGCGACGTCACCGCGCGGCGCGTGCGTCCGCTCGCCGCCGAGCTCGGCTGGACCGAGCGCGCCGGCGAGTCGGAAGAAATACGCGAGCTGCGCGCGAGCGTGGTGGCGTATGCCGCGACCTACGTGCCCGAGGAAGAAAAGCTGCGCGCGCAGGCGCACGATCTGGCGCTCGCCTGGCTCGCCAATCGCGAGGCGGTGCCGGCGACGCTGACGCGCGCCGTGCTCGACACGGCGGCGCGCTTTGCCGACGAGAAGACCTACGGTGCGCTCGAGCAGGCGCTGCTCACCAACCAGGACCTGCGCGACCGCCAGCATCTCGTCTCGGCGCTCGTCCGGGTGCGCGACGAGAAGCTGCGCGAGCAGGCGCTGGCGCTGATGCTGCGCAGCGAGGTCAGCGGCAATACGGCGCGCGACCTGCTCGAGAACGCGCTCGGCGACGAGATCAATCGCGGCGCGGCGTTCGACTTCCTGCGCGAGCATTTCGACCCGCTGGTCGCCAAGCTGCCGCAGCATTCGATGAGCTGGATGATGGGCCAGCTCGGCGAGTTCTGCACCAAGCCCGAGCGCGAGCGCTTTGCCGCGTTCTTCAAGGAGCGCGCCGCCCAATTCCTCGGCGGACCGCGCCAGTATCGCCAGGCGCTCGAGCGCATCGACCTGTGCATCGCCGCGCATAACCACTCGTAATGCGCGCGCTGCTGCTGATTCTTGCCCTGGTCAGCAGCCCGCTCGCCGCACAGTCGTACCCGAGCCGCCCGATCCGCTTCATCGTCGGCTTCACCCCCGGCGGCGGCGTCGACATCAACGCGCGCCTGCTCGCGGCACGCATGAGCGAGCTCCTCGGCCAGCAGGTGATCGTCGAGAACAAGCCCGGCGCCGGCACCAACATCGCCAACGAGTACGTGGCGAAGAGCGCGCCCGATGGCTATACGCTGCTCTTCAACAGCTCGGCCCTGGCGATCAACCTGGCGCTCTACCGCAATCCGCCGTATGCGCTGCGCGACTTCGCGCCGGTCTCGATCTTCACCGAGAGCGTCAACCTGCTGGTGGTTTCCGCAGCGCTGCCGGCGCGCTCGCTGCAGGAGCTGATCGCCCTCGCGCGCGAGCGGCCCGGCACCCTGAACTATTCGTCGGCCGGCTCGGGCGCCAGCCAGCATCTCGCGGGCGAGCTCTTCAAGCTGCGCACCGGCACCAGCATCGTGCACGTGCCCTACAAGGGCAGCGCGCCGGCGCTCACCGCGCTGATCGCCGGCGAAGTCCAGCTGAGCTTCTCCAACACGGTAGCGATCCTCCAGCACGTGCGCTCCGGGCGCCTGCGCGCCCTCGCCGTGGCGGGCGCGAAGCGCACCGAGCTCCTGCCCGAGGTGCCGACGATGAAGGAAGCGGGCGTCGAAGGCGTCGAGGTGCCGCTGTGGTTCGGCCTGCTCGCGCCCGCGGCCACGCCGCGCGAGGTGGTCGGCATTTTGGCAAATGGCGTCTCCCGCGCCGCGCGCGATCCGGACCTGCGGCGCAAGCTCGTCGAGCAGGGCGCCGACCCGGTGGGCAACTCCCCCGAGGAATTCGAGCGCCAGCTGCGCGACGAGGTCGCGCGCTGGATCGAGGTGGTCAAGGTCTCAGGAGCGAAAGCAGACTAATCCGGCCGCTGCGAGAAGCTGCGCCCGAAGATGTGCTCGGCGATGCGGTTCTTGAGGATCTCGATCGAGCCGCCGGCGATCATCCAGCCGCGGCAGCGGCGCAGGCAGTACTCGACCAGCGCCTCCTGGCTGTAGCCCATGGCGCCCATCACCTGCAGCGATTCGTTGGCGACATCGAAGCCCGCCTGGTTGCAGTAGGCCTTGGCGATCGCGGTCTCCTCGGCCGACGGCAAGCCGCGGGGCAGGCCGCAGTCTGCATTGGCCGCCGCGCGGTAGAGCAGCAGCTGTGCCGCGTCGAGCTTCATCTTCATGTCGGCGAACTTCCATTGCAGGCCCTGGAACTCGCAGAGCAGGCGCCCGAACTGCCGGCGCTGGAGAGCCCAGGCGCGCGCCGCCTCGTAGGCATAGCGTCCAAGCGCGAGCGAGCGCGCCGCGTTGCCGATGCGCTCGACGTTGAAGCCGGCGATCTGCTTCTTGAAGCCGCCTTCCTTGAGCAGCACGCGCTCCTCGGGGACTTGCACGTCGGCGAAGTGCAGCTCCGCCCACTCCTCGCCCGACATGAACTTCGACGCCTTGCCGCGGCTCACGCCCGGCGCCTCGCGCTCGACCAGCACCGAGCCGATGCCGCCGACGCCGGGGCCGAAGCGCACGTAGACCAGGAACAGCTCCGCGTACGCCGAATGCGTGGTGAAGATCTTCGAGCCGTTGATGCGATAGCCGCCGCCATCGCGCGTTGCGCTGGTCTTGAGATCGGTGACCGCCGAGCCAGCGTCGGGCTCGGTCATGCCGACCGCGATGACGCTCTCCCCTGCGAGCAGCTTCTGCAAGAATTTTTGCTTCTGGGAAGCAGAGCCGTATTCCGCCAGCACGCGGATCGGGCCAAAATTTCCCGCCTGCACCACGTCCGCGCTGCGCGGGCACACCGACGCGACCGTCTCGATGGCGATCACCGCATCGAGCAGCGTGCCGCCCTGCCCGCCGTCCGCTTCCAGGATGGTGATGCCAAGCAGCCCCTGCTTCGCCATGAGCTTGGCGACGTCCCACGGATAGCCGCTGGCATGGACGCGCTCGACTGCTTTTTCCGCCAGCTCCTTCTTCGCAAAGCGCAGCACCGCATCGCGGAACTGCTGCTGCTCGGGCTTCAGCCTGAAGTCCATGTCAAAGCTCCCTTGTGGGCCACTCGGCGCGATGCGTTCCCAGCGGCACCGGCGGCCGGGTCCAGTGCGCCGGCGTGTGCGAAAGCTGCACCACCGGGCGCAAGTAGGTCAGCCTGCCGACCGGCGATTCCATCTCGGCGCAGTACTTCGCCAGCTCGGCAGTTGGAATGTCCGCCGCGACGCCGCTGAACGGCACCGTACCGCGCTCGACGATCCACCGGCCGACGCGCGCCAGCGCCACGCGCACCAGCCAGCTTCCGCCTTCGCTCGCGCGCCGCGCGAGCGCGAGCGTCGCGCCGAACGCCATCAGATAGCCGCTCACATAGTCGATCGCCGATACCGGCATCAGCTTCGGTGCATTCGCGTCGCCCGAGGCCTGCGCCATGCCGCTCACCGCCTGCACGATGCTGTCGAAGCCGCGCCGGGCGCGCCAGGGCCCGGTTTCGCCCCAGGCGGAAAGCGAAACGCACACGATGCCCCGGCGCACGGCAGCAAGCGCCTCGGGGGAGAAGCCGCGCCCGGCGAGCGCACCGGGGCGATAGGACTGCGAGAAAACGTCCGCTTGCTTCACCAGGCTATTGAGGATGTACGCGCCCTCGGCGGTCCTCAAGTCGAGGCGCGCTGAGAGCTTGCCGATGCCGGTATCCATCTCCACCAGCCCCATGTCGGGAAGATGCTCGGCGCTGATCTTGAGGACATCGGCGCCGTGCTCGGCGAGGCTCTTGCCGCAGGTCGGACCGGCCAGCACGCGCGTGAGGTCGAGCACGCGGATGCCGGCGAGCGGTCTTTTCGCCGTCCTTGGCTTTTCCGGCGGCGCATCGCCGATGCGCGTGATCTCGATCAGCGGCTGTGCAGCCACGGCCTCGGCCTGCGCGTGACGCTGCCAGTCTGCGGCGCTGCGCACGAAGCCGGCACAGCCCCCGGCGGCATGGATCGCGTCCTCCAGCGCCTCTCCGGCCCAGGCGCGCGCCTTTTCCTCCACCTGTCTGCGATCCGCCGGCGCCTGCAGCACCTTGAGCGCCGCAGCGCGGTGATTCGGGAAATTGCAGTGAGTTCTGATCCAGCCGTCTCGCACCGGGTAGAAGTCGCTCAGCGGATCCCATACCGGCGGCAGCGGCTCGCCATTGATCCGCAGATAGCGCGCGCTGCGCAGCGACAGCGCGGCGGCGCGCAGATCCACCGCGACGCGTTGCGGCGGCAGGCCGCGCAGCTCGCCGAACCGCGCCACCGCGGTGCCGAAGGCCGCGAGCGCTGCGGCGCCGGCCGTGCCGACGCGATAAGGCGTCGGCAGCACCGGATCGGCGCCGGCGATCAGCGGCCAATCCGTCGGCTCGATCTGCGCCGCGGCCAGCAGCTCGCGCAGCGCGGCATCAGGCATCGTTGAACACCACGCGCGCGTCGACCGCGACGACCCCTTGCGCCTTCACGATGAGCGGATTGATCTCGGCTTCGCGCACCTCGCTACCGAGGGTCGAAAACGCCGCCACCGCTTTCGCGAGCGCCTTTACATCGCCGCGCGGCATGTTGCGGTAGCCGCGGATCACGGCGAGTCCTTTCACCCTTGCAATCATCGCCTCCGCCTCGGCCTCGCTCACGGGCGCGAGCTCGACGGCAAAGTCCTGGTAGAGCTCGGCCAGCGTGCCGCCCGCGCCGACCAGCACCAGCGGTCCAACCACCGGATCGTCGCGATATCCGACGATGACTTCAGCGAGACCGCGCTCCATGCGCTGCACCAGCAGCCGCTGCTGTCCCATGCGCCTCGCGTGCTCGGCGAGCTCGGGTCCACTTTGGATGTTCAGCACGACGCCGCCCACTTCCGTCTTGTGCTCCACATCCAGGCGCTTCAGCGCCACGGGATACGCGATCGAATGCACAAAGTTCGGCGCCTGCGCCACTGCGTGCTCCGCGACCGGAATGCCGAGGGCGGCCAGCAGCCCGAAATTGGGGACAGACCCTATTTTTTCGCCTAGCGAAATAATGGGGTCTGTCCCCATTTTTTGTCGCGGCGCGCGCCAGGCGAAGAAGGCGGCGAATGCATCGGCGCAGGCTTCGGGCGTGCGGAAGGCGGCGATGCCCCGCTCCGCGAGCAAAGCAAGCGAGCGCTCGGCGTGCGGCGTGAGGAACGCGGCGAGCGGCTTCGCCGTGCGCGCCGCCTGCACGATCGGCTCGACCGCGAGCTCCGGATGAAACTGCGCGGATGAGCCGACTGCCGCCAGCACCGCGTCGCAGCTGGGCGAGCCGAGCAGCTGCTCGAGCGTCGCGCGGTAAATGTCCTTCGTCGCGGTCATCGTGAGGTCATGCATCGAGGCGAGCTCGATGCCGTGCAAGCCCAGCCGGTCGACCACGCTCGCCGCGCCGCCGCCGGTGGTGGTCACCACAGCGACACGCGGTGCGCCCGCAGGCCCCCTCGGTCGCCGTCCATTCAAAAGCGGTGGAATTTCGATCAGCGTCTCCAGCATATCGACGCGCACGATGCCGCAGTCGCGGAAGTACGCGTCCAGCGCGGCGTCCATCCCGGCGAGCGCCCCGGTGTGGGTGCGCGCGAGCTCTTCGCCGAGCGGGGAACGGCCGAGCTTGTAGGCGACGATCGGCTTGCCGGCGGCGTGCGCCTTGCGTGCTGCGGCTGCCAAGCGGGCGGCGTTGCGCACCGCCTCCAGAAACAATGCGATCACGCGCGTGTCCGCGTCCTCGACCAGCAACTCGACCAGCTCGGCGACGCCGAGGTCGGCCTCGTTGCCGACCGAGATCAGCTTGGCGTAGCCGAGGCCGCGCGCCGCGCCGCGCGAGAGCAGCGTGCCGAGCATGGTGCCGCTCTGCGAGACCAGGCTGGTGCTGCCGGCCGGCGGCGCGTCCATCTCGAGCACTGCATTGACGGTGAGCGCGACGCGCCCCGGCAGATTGACCACGCCCATGCTGTTCGGACCGAGCACGCGCACGCCCAGCGCCGCTGCCCTGATTGCCAACCTTTTCTGCCGCTCGGCACCCTCGGCGCCCGCGTCGGCGAAACCGTTGCTATAGATGCTGGCGACCGCGACGCCTTTGCGCGCGCAATCCTCGAGCGCCTCCTCGACCTCCTCGACCATGATGAACGCATGATCGATTTCACCCGGGACATCCGCGAGACGCCGGTAGGCGCGCTCGCCGAGCACCTCGTCGCGCGTGGCGTTGATCGGCACGATGCGGCCGGCATAGCCATGCTTGCGCAGGAAGCGCTGCGGACGGGCGGTGTTCTTGCGCGCATCGCCCGAGGCGCCGATGAGCGCGACCGCGCGCGGCGCGAAGAGCGCCTGCGCTAGTCGCATTCCAGCTTCCACAGGCGCCTGAGCAGCGACTGCGCTGGCTCCTTGCCGATGACCGGAGCGGCGAGCTCGAGGAACTTGCTATTGAGCTCGGCATCGCTCAGCGGCAGATCGGGATCGCCTTTGCGCGTCGGCTGCAGCAGCTCCTCGCGCCGGCCGCGCACCGTGATGGCGACGCGCGCCGCGCGCTGGCGCGGGAAGCTCGCATCGAGCTCCGGATCGAGCGCCACGGAAACCCGGCTCATCAGCGCGCGCGTCTCGGCATTCAGCAACCTGGGAGATTCAAAAGCCGCCAGGCGCACGCTGCCGTGCGTGAGCGCGGTGGCGACGACGTACTTCATCGAGAAGCGCGCCTCGGCCGGCGTGCGCGGCTCTTCGTAATGCGCCACCTCGACGCCGGCGCGGTAGGTGCCGACCTCGACGCGCTCGATATCGGCCGGCGCGACACCCAATTTTGCTTTCAGAGCGAGTGCGCCGTCGATCGCCGCGAAGGTATGGCCGCAGCAGGCGTGGTTCTTGAACGTCATGCGCGTGATGTGGAAGTCGCGGCCGAGGCCGACCAGCGCCTTGTCCCAATCGGGGTTGTCGCCCATCGCGCGGCCGAAGCCCGCCTCGCCTTCCAGCACGTCGAGCGAGCCGGTGACGCCTTCGCGCGCGGCGAGCGCCGCGGTCACGCCGGCCTCGGCGGCGTGACCGGCATGCAGCGGCTTCGACATCGAGTCCATGCGGAAGGCCTGCTGCAGCCCGGCGGCGAACGTGGCTACCGTGGCGAGCGCATGGGCAAATTGCTTTGCATCCAACTTCAGCAGCTCGGCCGCCGCAGCGCAGGCCCCGAAGCAGCCGATGGTGCCGGTGTTGTGCCAGTAGCGGTAATGCGCGCGGCCCATCGCCGCGCCGATGCGCGTCGAGATTTCGTAGCCGACGATCACTGCGCGCAGGAAGTTCTTCTGCTCGAAACCCAGCGCATGCGCGGCGGCGATGGTCGGCGCGCCGGGATGGTAGATGCCGTCGCGATAGATGTCGTCAACCTCGACGGTATGCGCAGCGGCGCCGTTGATGAGTGCCGCGGCGCGCATACTGCCCCGGTCGAACTCGTCGGCGAGCGCTCTTTTCAGCAGCGTCGCCGGCGGCACCACGCCGCCGGGAAGGAGCGCGGCATGCCAGTCGATCACCGCGCGCCGTGCGTGGTGCAGCACTTCCGGCAATATCGGCTGCGAGCGCCAGTCGGCAGCCCACTGCGCGTAGCGCTCGACGACGTACATTAGGTCCTGTCCGGCGAGAGTTCGGGATAATGCTTGCGGAGGTTCGTCACCCTGGCTTTGCTCATGC
>Ga0209131_1003482_pt1 | contig 10442 bp, 10 predicted proteins | sample GraSoi_2013_40cm_FD_185826 | JGI IMG/M metagenome (GOLD analysis project Ga0209131, IMG submission 185826) | Grasslands soil microbial communities from the Angelo Coastal Reserve, California, USA - Sample 9_17_2013_40cm (SPAdes) (version 2) | ecosystem: Environmental > Terrestrial > Soil >...
TCGAGGCGATCTTCACCGCCCTGGAGGCCAAGGGGATCGCGCTGCAGCTCCCCATCGGCGCCGAAGAGGCCTTCAAGGGCGTCGTCGATCTCGTGCTCAACAAAGCATTCATCTTCGAGGGCGAGAGCGGCAAGTTCAAGGAGGGCGAGATTCCGCCCGAGCTCACCGAAGAAGCCGCGGCGGCGCGCCAGCGGCTGCTCGAGAGCGTCGCCGAGACCGACGACGCGCTGCTGGAGACCTACCTCGAAACCCAGGACCTGCCGCTCGACGACCTGAAGCGCGGCATCCGCGCCGCGGTCCTCGAGCGCAAGCTGTTCCCGGTTTTTTTCGGCTCGGCGTTCCGGCAGATCGGCGTCGCGCAGCTCCTCGACGCCGTCATCGACTACCTGCCGTCGCCGCCGGAGGAGGGCGCCTACACCGGCAAAAACCCGGTGACGCGCGAGACCGAGACGCGGCGCCCGGACCCGGCCGCGCCGCTTTCCGCGGTCGTCTTCAAGACGCTGATCGATCCGTTCGCGGGCAAGCTCTCGATCATGCGCGTGGTCTCGGGAAAAATCGCGCCGGACATGTCGGTGTACAATTCCAACAAGCAGGTCCGGGAGAAGATCGGCCACCTGTTCCGCCTCGAAGGGAAAAAGCAGGACGGCGTCCACGAGGCGGTGGCCGGGGAGATCGTCGCGGCGGCGAAATTGAAGGACGTCTCCACCGGCGACACGCTGTGCGACGAAAAGGCGCCCGTCCAGTTCGACGGCCTCGGCCATTTCACCCACATGATCTCCTTCGCGCTCGAGCCCAAATCCAAGGCGGACGAGGAGAAGGTGCCGCAGGGGCTGCACAAATTGATGGAGGAGGACCCCACCATCGACATGCACCGCGACCCGCAGACGCGCGAGTTCATCCTCTCGGGCATGGGCCAGATCCATATTGAAGTGATAGTTGAGAAATTGCGCCGCAAGTATGGAGCTGAAGTCGATTTAAAAGCGCCCAAAGTGCCGTACAAAGAGACCATCAAGGGGAGCGCCAGCGCGCAGGGGAAGCTCAAGAAGCAGTCCGGCGGGCGGGGCCAGTACGGCGACACCTGGATCAAGATCGAGCCGCTCGGGCGCGGCAAGGGGTTCGAGTTCGTCGACGCGGTCGTGGGCGGCGCGGTGCCGCGGAACTACATCCCGGCGGTCGAGAAGGGCATCCGCGAAGCGATGACGGAGGGCCACCTGGCCGGCTACCAAATGGTCGACGTCCGCGCGACGCTCTACGACGGCTCGTACCACGACGTCGATTCCTCCGATATCGCCTTCAAGATCGCCGGCTCGATGGGCTTCAAGGCCGCGGTGGAGAAAGCCCGGCCGGTGATCCTCGAGCCGATCATGCACATGGAGATCACGGTGCCGGACGACAGCATGGGCGACGTGATCGGCGACTTGAACAGCCGGCGCGGCAAGGTCGAGGGCATGGAGACCCTGGGCCATACCCAGGCGCTCAAGGCCCGCGTGCCCATGTCCGAGGTGCTCAAATATTCGCAGGACTTGAACTCGATGACCAGCGGCCGGGGCGGCTTCACGATGGAATTCTCCCATTACGAGGAGCTGCCGATCCACCTGGTCGACCGGGTGGTGAAAGAGGCCCGGGCGGCGCATGAAGCGCAGCACCACAAGGCTTCGTAAAGAGCGCGGTCTCGGCCGATGGCGAAACAGTTCGACCAACTGAGGGCGTCTCTCCTCCATTGCAACCGCTGCGGCCGGGCGATGCCGGTCAGCGAGCGGCTGTTGCTGGTATTGCCGGACGGCGACCTCTATGAGTATCTATGCCAGGGATGCGGCGGCTCGCTCGGCTCCAAGACCGAGCGCACGCCGGCGCCGCCCCTCGCGCGACCCGGAGGACGGGACTGACGTATGATCACCATCGACGCCGACGCCCACGTGCTGGAGACCGACCGGACATGGGACTACATGCTCGAATCGGAGCGCGCGTACCGCCCCAAGGTCGTCGCGACGCCCAAGGACGACGACAGCGGCGGCGAGTCCTGGCTGGTCGACGGCCGGCTCCACGGCAAGGCGCGCAACGTCGGCGGCGACACGCCGCGGGAGTCGCGCGAGATGGAGGACATCGCCGCGCGCATCCGCCACATGGACGCGCTCGAAGTCGACGTCCAGGTCCTCTACCCGACGATTTTTTTGCGCCCGTTCACCCACCGGCCGGAAGTGGAGCTGGCGCTGGCGCGGAGCTACAACCGCTGGCTGGCCGACATCTGGAAGCGCGCTCCCGAGCGGCTCCGCTGGGTCGCCGTGCTGCCGCTGCTCGGCATGGAAAAGGCGCTGGAGGAGCTCCGCTGGTCGAAGGAAAACGGCGCCTGCGGCATCTTCATCCGCGGCCTGGAAGGGGAGCGGCGGCTTTCCGAGCCCTACTTTTACCCGCTCTACGAGGAGGCGAGCCGGCTCGACCTGCCGGTCTGCGTCCACTCGGCGACCGGCAGCTTCGCCGTGCACGATTTCTTCGAGCGCGAGTGCGGCTTCAACAAGTTCAAGCTCGCGGTCGTCGGCGCGTTCCATTCGATCCTGTTCGACGGCGTCCCGGAGCGCTTCCCCCGGCTCAGGTTCGGCTTCATCGAAGTCAGCGCCCAGTGGATCCCCTACGTCATGCACGACCTGGCGCGCCGGATGCAGAGGAGAAAGAGAACGCTCAGCCAGGACGCGCTCAGGGAAAACCGCATCTACGTCGCCTGCCAGACCGACGACGACCTGCCCTATATCCTGAAATACTCCGGGCCGGACAACATCGTGATCGGCTCCGATTACGGCCACGCCGACACGGCGAGCGAGCTGGACGCGCTCAGGAGGCTCAAGGAGACCGGCGAGCTGGGCGCCGGGGTGATCGATAAAATCCTCGGCGCCAACCCGCGCGCGCTCTACGGACTATAAAAATAATTTCGAATGTCGAGTTTTGAATTGACTCGGAGCCAGAAACTCGAAACCTGAAACTAGAAACGATTTATTTTATTATGGTGATCGACTTCCAGGCCCACGTTTTTCCCGAAAGCTACATCGCCGAGATGGACCGCCTCGACGGCGAGGTGATTTTGGAGCCGCCCGACCCGCACAGCGGCATGCGCTATTTCTTCGACAAAAAGCTCGGCTGCCGCATCAACACCGCGACCTTCCAGGGGCGCGACGCGGAGAAGCGGATCGAGCACATGGACCGGCTCGGCGTCGACGTCCAGGTGCTGAGCATCCCGGCGCCGGGCGCCGATCGCTACGAAGGCGAAGGGGCGGTGTCGATGGCGCGCGCGGCCAATAACGCGCTCGCCGCGTGGTGCAAGGAATATCCGCGCCGCTTCGCCGGCCTCTTCACGCTGCCGACCTCGTCCACCCGCGCCGCGCTCGACGAGCTGGAGCGCGCCGTCGGCGAGCTCGGGCTCCGCGGCTTCGGCTGCTTTACGAATCTCAACGGCCGCCCGCTCGACAGCGAGGAGCTGTTCCCGATCTACGAGCGGCTGGCGCGGCTCGGGCTCGCGGTCTATCTCCACCCGACGGCGCCGCTCGCGACGGCGGCGGTCGGCCTCGACATCATGCCGACGCTCATCTTCGGCTGGGCCTTCGATTCCACGGTGGCGATGACGCGGCTCGTCTACGGCCGCGTGCTCGAGCGCTTCCCGGAAATAAATTTCGTCGCCGCCGACGTCGGCGGCGTGCTGGCGTTTTTCGCCCAGCGCGCGATCAATATCTACACCGGGCGGACCGAGGAGATCCGGCAGAGATACGGCCTCAAGGAAAACCCGCTCGATTCGTTCCGGAGGTTTTACGTCGACACGGCGGACCACCCGTCGTCCACTTTGAGATGCGTGCTCGATTTTTTCACGCCCGACCGCATGGTGCTCGGCACCAACTATCCCTACGGGCCGGAGGAGGGCGGCGTCCTGGCCAAAAACAGCCTGAAGGCGATCGACGGGCTGGGGCTCGCAAAGGAAGAGCGGGAGAAGATTCTCGGCGGCAACGCGGAGAAGATCCTCCGGCTCGGCGCGCGATGAAATTCACCCAAACTTTCAGGCCGGTCGTCATCGGCGCGAAAGGGATGGTCGCCTCGGGCCACTATCTCGCCTCGCTCGCGGGGATGCGCGCGCTTCAGGACGGCGGCAACGCCGTGGACGCCGCGCTCGCCGCATCGCTCGTCCTCTCGGTCGTGACGCCGGAGACCTCGGGGCCGGGCGGCGACATTTTCGCGCTGGTCCACATGAAAAAAACCGGCCGGGTCGAGGCGCTGAACGCGAGCGGCCCGGCGCCCCGGCGGGCGACGATCGATTATTTCCGCGAGCGCGGCCTCGCCAAAATTCCGACCGAGGGGCCGCTCAGCATCGCCGTCCCCGGCGCGGTGGACGGCTGGAGCGAGCTGCACCAGCGCTACGGCGCTCTGGAGATGCCGAGGATCGCCGCCGACGCGATCTCCTACGCGCGCGACGGCTTCCCGATCTCCGAGCACCTGGCCGAGCGGATCGAGGAGTACAAAGACTCCCCCGACGTCGACCGGAACTATCGCAAAGGGATGGACCGCGTCGCGCCCGGCCGCATCCTCCCGCAAAAGGGGCTGGCCGATACGCTGGAGCGGATCGCGAAAAAAGGGCGGGGCGGTTTTTACACCGGCGAGTGGGCGGAGAAGATGTGCGCCGCGCTCAAGGCCAAAGGCGCGATCCTCGACGAAGCGGATATGCAGGACAACCTCGCCGAATGGCTCGAGCCGCTGAAGACCGCCTACCGCGGCTTCACCGTCTACGAGCAGCCGCCGGTCTCGCAGGGCTTCATGGTCCTGGAGATGCTCAACATCGTCGAGGGCTATCCGCTCGACCGCATGGCGCCGGCCGACGCTATTCACGTGATGGTCGAGGCGAAGAAGCTCGCCTTCGAGGACCGCATCGCCCATCTCGAAGACCCGCGCTTCGGCGACCCCCAGATCGCGCGCCTCATTTCCAAGGAGCACGCGGAAAAACGGCGCGCCGCCATCTCCGACCGGGCCCGGCCGGTGGTCCGCGCGCCGTCGACGGGCGGCGACACGACCTACCTGTGCGCCGCCGACCGCGAGGGCAACGCGGTCTCGCTGATCCAGAGCGTCTTCGCCCCCTTCGGGTCGCGCGTCGTCGCCGGCGACACCGGCGTCGTGATGAACAACCGGCTGTGCAGCTTCGGCCTCGACCCCAAGCGGGCCAACGCGCTCGCGCCCGGCAAGCGGCCGGCGCACACGCTCAACTCCTACATGGTGTTTCGCGGCGGAGATTTCTTCGCCGTCGGCGGCACGCCGGGCAACGACGAGCAGCCGCAGAGCAATTTGCAGATCCTCCACCGCATGCTCGACCTGGACAGCGAGCCGCAGGCGGCGGTCGAGGCGCCGCGCTGGAGCCACATGCCGGGCACGCCGCCGCGCGACAGGCTGCCGGAGGAGCTCCGGCTGGAGGAAGGCTTCCCGCCCGAAGTGATCCGGGCCCTGGAAAAAAAGGGCCATAAGGTAAACATCGTCGGCCGCTGGGTCTTCGGCGCGTCGCAGGTGATCGTGCGCGATCCGGCCGCCGGCGCGCTCTTCGGCGCGGCCGACCCGCGGCGCGAAGGCTACGCGATCGGGTGGTGAGTTGCGGTCGATGATGGTTCGATTCACCCTTGCCGTAATGTTTATGCTCGCCGGCGCGGCCCCTGCCTCCGCCGAATTCGTCCGCGCCGGCTACCCGTCGCCCAACGTGCAGTTTCTGCCCGCCTTCGTCGCCCTCGACCGGGGCATCTACAAGAGCGAGGGGCTCGACGTCGAGCTGATCTCGGTGCGCTCGGCCACGGTGGCGGTCCAGGCGCTGCTCGGCGGCCAGATGCAATACATCTTGACCATCGGGCCGCAGATGCCGGCGATCTGGGAGGGATCGGATATCGTGCTGCTGGCGCAGCAGATCGGGCGGCCGACGTTTTCCCTCATCGTCACTCCCGATATTCGGAAGGTCGCCGATCTCCGGGGCAAAAAGCTCGGCGTGAGCTTCGGCGGCTCGACCTACGCGGGGATCCGCGCGCTGCTCGAAGTCAACCGGATCGGCGAGAAAGACGTCGAGTATGTCCATATTCCCGGCAGCGCGCCGAAAGTGGCGGCGATGAAGCAGGGACTGATCGCGGCGGCGCTGCTCGCGCCCCCGGCCGACTACATCGCGATCCAGTCGGGCTTCAAGCGGCTGCTCAACCTGGCGGACGTTTTCAAGGACACCGCGTTCACCGGCCTCGCGGCGACCGGGAAATGGGTGCGGGAAAACCCGCAGCAGGTGAAAAAGATGGTCCGGGCGATCGTGCGCGGGGTGATCCACACGCGCGACCATCCCGACGACGCGGTCCGGGCGATGATGAAATATCTCCGCATGGAGCGCGACGCCTCCGCCGACGCCTATCAGCTGATCGCGGCTCGCTCGATCCGGTGCCGACGGTTCAGGGCGTGGAGCACATGGCCGAGTGGCAAGCGGCGGCGCTCGGCGTCCAACCCAAGAAAAAAGCCGCGGAGTACATGGACCTCAAGTTCGTCAACGAAGTCGTGAGCGAGCTGGGCAAGAAATGACGCGACGCCGGGAGAGGAGCGGAGCCATGGCCAAGATCATCGCTATATTTTTTCTTTTCGCGCTCGCGCCCGCCGCGCGCGCCGCCGAGCCCGCGACGATCCGGTCGAGCTACGCGGCGGTGAGCGGCGCGTTCGCGCCGATCTGGGTGGCGCAGGAGAAGGGGTTGTTCGCCAAAAACGGCGTGAGCGTCGATCTCAAGTACATCCTGCCCGCCACCGCCACGCAGGCGCTCATCTCGCGCGGCCTCGATATCTGCAACCCGGGCGGCGAGCTGATCGAGGCGGGGCTCAGCGGCCACGACGTGGTCATGATGCTCGGCGTCCTCAACCGCGCGGTCTTCTCCCTCTACGCCAAGCCGGACCTGAAGACCCTCGCCGACTTGAAAGGCAAAGTGATCGGCGTGACCCAGCCGGGATCGACGACCGATTTCGTCGCCCGCGTCCTGGTGCGGGACGCCGGCCTGGCGCTCGGGAAGGACGTGCGGGTGCTCCACCTGGACGGCATCCCGGCGGTCATGGCGGCGCTGGCGCAGGGCAACATCGACGCCGGGATCATCTCCGCGCCGACGACTCTCAAGGCGCGCAAGGCGGGTCTCAAGGAGCTGGTCGACATCACCGGGAAAAACATCCCGCTGATCCACGTCGCTTTCGCCAGCACGCGGCAATACCTGAAAGAAAATCCCGACCGCGTCCGGCGCTTCCTGCAGGGCTACCTCGAAGGGCTGAAGATCGCCCGGACCGACGCCGAGCAGGCGAAGCAGGCGATCGGGAAGTACACCAAATCGACCGACGCGGACGACCTCGACGAGACCTATAGAACTTTCCTCGCGGCGTGGGACAAGGTGCCCTACGTCTCGGCCGCCGGAGTGCAGACGCTGCTCAATTTCGCCAACCAGCCGGCGGCCAAGACGGCCAAGCCGGAGCAGCTGATCGACAATTCGTTTGTCGCCGAGTTTGACAAATCGGGCTTTATCGACAAACTGTACAAATAATTCAAAGGAGGTGCGCCATGAAGCTCCTGGACGTAAGCGAGGCATCCAAGGATAGAAAGAAGGGCCAGCGCCGGTTGGACCTGTTTCGCAGGGACAACCTGCAGACCTGGCTGCTCTATTTTCCCCCCGGCGACGTGCAGCGGATGCACAACCACCCGTCGGACCGGACCTACTACGTGGTCGCCGGCCGGGGCGTCATGAAGGGGCTCAACGAGACGCACGAGCTGTCGCCCGGGAAGATATTGAGCATCCCGGCGCACGAGTACTACGAAGGCTCCAACCCCTACGACGAGCCGATGATCCTCCTCGGCAACAGCCCCAAGGCGACCACCGAAGACGTGGCCAAGGCCGGCGGCGCGCGCAACGAGATCGACGCCGCGACCGGGAAGCGGATCGTCTACCAGCACGGCGGCGGGGCGGACGAAGGCAAGATCGTCGATTAAATGGAGAAGGTGGGGCTGATCGGCGCCGGCGCGATGGGGAGCGCGCTCCTGGAGCGGCTGAAGCTGGCCGGCGCGCCGGCGATCGTTTACGACGTCGATCCGGCGGCGCTGGCGGCCGCGGGGGCGCTCGGCGCCGAGACCGCCGCCAGCGCGGCGGAGGTGGCGCGCGCGGCCGGGGTCGTCGACGTGGTCGTGCGCTCGGACGACGAGGTGCTCCAGTGCACGCTGGGGGAAGAGGGCGTCGTGGCGAACGCCGCGCCCGGCGCGCTCCTGGTGCTCCACAGCACGATCCTGCCCGGAACCACGCGGCGGGTCGCCGAGGCCGCGCGCGCGCGCGGCGTGCACGTCATCGACGCCTGCATGCTCGGCGTGCCGCGGGCGGTCCGGGACGGCCGGCTGATCTTCGTCGTCGGCGGCGACACCGACCTGGTCGAGCGGGCGCGCACCCATCTCCTCCGGATGGGGCGGCAGGTCATCCACATGGGCGGCGTGGGGGCCGGCAATACCGCCAAGCTGATTAAAAATTTGACCTCGGGGGCCGAGACCCTGATGATGCACGAGGCGCTCCAGCTGGGCGAGTCCGAGGGCCTCAAATTTCCCCAGGTGCTGGAGATGCTCCAGGAAGTGGAATCCGAAAGGCTGGTAGACCGCTGGCGCACCGTCTTCGATCCCGCGCTGGAGGCGCCGACGCCGCGCCTCGGCCACAATGTGTTTCAAAAAGACGTGCCCCTGGCGGGCGCGCTCGCCGCGCAAAAGGGGCTCCGGCTTCCGATCATCAAGCAGCTCGCCGCCGCCGCCAAGCGGCTGGCGAAAAAAAAGCGCTAGAACTCAAGCTTAAGCGCTTCCCGTAAAAAATGAAATTCAGCCTGTTCACCGAGATCCAATGCCCGGCGGGCGCCGCGCCCGTCGAGCGGCTGGACGAGTTTCTGGCCGAGGCGGAGCTGGCGGACACGCTCGGCTTTCGCGGCTTCTGGATCGCCGAGATCCATTTCCAGCCGAGATTTTCCCTGCTCTCGGCGCCCTATGCCGTGCTCGGCGCGGCGTCGCAGCGGACCAAACGGCTCCGGCTCGGCGTCGCGGTCAACACGCTCCCGGTGCACCATCCGGTCCAGCTCGCCGAGCAGGCGGCGATGCTCGATCTATTGAGTCGCGGGCGCATGGACTTCGCCGCCGGCGGCGGCCACCGGCTGACGCACGAGATCGTCGAGGAGAGTTTGCAGGTCATCCAAAAGGCCTGGACCGAGGAGACGCTTTCGTTCGACGGCCGGTTCTTCAAGATTCCGCCGGTGGTCGTCAATCCCAAGCCGGTGCAACAGCCCCACCCGCCGGTCTACATCGCCGCCAGCTCGCCGGAAGGGGTCGGCCTGGCGGGAAAAATGGGCGTCAATCTTTTCCTGCCGATCCATACGCGCACGCGCGCGCAGATCGTCGAGCTCTCGAACGCCTATTGGGAGGGCTTGGAAAGCCACGGCCACGACGCGGCGGCGCGCGAGCTCGGCCTCCTCGTGCCGATGCACCTGGCCAGGACGACGGGCGCGGCTGTCGAGCGGGCGCGCGACGGCGTCATGAGCTACTACCGGACGATCGGCGAGATGCGCAGCGGTTATATCGATTGGTTGAACTCGCGCGGCGAGCCGCTGCCGCCGCGGCTGCTCAAAACCGCCACGGGCGATCTCACGTTCGAGCGCGTGTGCGCCGAGCACGCGGTGATCGGCGATTCCGGGCTCGCCGCGGCGGCGCTGCAAGAGCTGGCCGGGCAGACCGGCGCGCGGCACATGCTCGTCTGGATGAACATCGGCAGCATGCCGCACCGCCTGGTCGTCGAGTCGATGGAGCAGCTCGCGCGCGAGGTCATGCCGGCGCTCGGCGAAGCGCGGCTTTAGGGGATCGTTCGGGACGCCGGCCGCCCTCCGAGCCCGCGCAAGGGGCCGGTGCTTACTCCCGATGCTGGCAATCGGATGCGCGGGCTCTTCGCGCGGCCGGCATCCTTCACTTGACGCTCGAATGGGAGCGGTTCGGCTGTGCTCGATCGATGGAAGGACTGACCCGGAGGATGCGGATGCAAAAAAATATTCTGGCGCTTTTGTTCGCCGTCTGCGCGCTTTCCGCCTGCGATTATTTCGACCGGCTCGGCGCGACCAAGATCAACAACATTCTCGATCATCCGCGCGATTACGAGAACAAGGACGTCACCGTCCGGGGCACCGTGACCGATGCCGCTTCCTTCCTGCTGGTCAAATTCTTCGAGGTCGACGACGGCACCGGGACGATCAAGGTCGTCACCGGCCGGGTGCTGCCGCAAAAAGGGGAAAAAATCACCGTGACGGGCCGGATGGAGTCGATCGAGCTGGGCCCCCAGCGCCTGATCGTGCTGCGCGAGAAAAGACCGGCGGAAAAAGAGGCCGGGCAAAAAGCGCCGCCGGACGCGCGCTAGCCGCGCGCGTCG
>Ga0209131_1003483_pt1 | contig 10441 bp, 9 predicted proteins | sample GraSoi_2013_40cm_FD_185826 | JGI IMG/M metagenome (GOLD analysis project Ga0209131, IMG submission 185826) | Grasslands soil microbial communities from the Angelo Coastal Reserve, California, USA - Sample 9_17_2013_40cm (SPAdes) (version 2) | ecosystem: Environmental > Terrestrial > Soil >...
CGGCGCGATCACGCCGCGGACCTCGCCGAGGCGCTTGAGCTCGCCGCGCAGCCCCGGGTCGAGCTCCACCGGCGAGTGCAGGATCAGGGCGCCATTTCGCAGCCGGAGCACGGTCATGCGGGCGCCCACGTCGAAGGGGCCATTGCGGAAGCGGCGATCCGCGACCCAGAGGTTCGGCGCCAGGTTGCGCAGCAGGTCTGCCATGCCCCGATCATCGCACGCGAAGAAATTCCTGGCCCAAATGTATCACGCCGTGATACATTGGAACGCATGGATTCCCAAGACGATCGCGAGCGAAGCCGCCACAGAAGGAAGGAGAGGGTCTTGCACACACGAGTCTCCGAAGAGCTGGACGAAGCGCTTCAGGGCGCCGCGCGGCGCCTGCGCGTGCCGGTCTCGAACCTGGTGCGCAACGTGCTCGAAGACGTCTTCGACGCGGTCGAAGCCGTCACCGAGAACGTCGGCGAGCTCGTCGAGGACGTGGTCGAAGAGGCGCAGGACTTCGGGCGCCGCTTCGAGCGCCGCTGGCGGCGCCGCACCGAGGGCGCGCGCGAGCGCATCGTCGAAATGGAGCGCGAGCCCGAAGCCGCGCCCGCGCCTGCGGCGCCGGGTCCGGCGCAGGAGTTCTCCGAAGTGACTGCCTGGCAACCCGTGGTGTTGAACGGCGCGCGCACCTGCGCGGGCTGCGGGCGAGCGATGCGCCGCGGCGACCCCGCCTATCTCGGCATGGGAGTCACGGCCTCGGCCGCGCCGGTCCTGTGCGAGCCGTGTCTGGAGCGCGAGGGCGAGGGCTAGGGGAGATTGCAGGGAGAGGCGGCGACGAGGTCCTTCGCCGGCTGCGGGACTTTCTCGGCGGGCACCGAGCTGCCGCTCGCCGAATAACTCCCGAACACGGTCGCGAGCGTGAGCGAAGAGTACGAGCCGTCGATCATCTCGCCGCCGAGCGTCTGGAAGCTCGCCTTCCTGAACGCCCCGGTCTTGTCGACGCTGATCAGAATCCGATGCGTGCCCCAGCCCTGAATGACGTCGCCCGCTGCGTTCGTGAAGGTGAGATAGTCGTCCACCGCGATGACGTTCAGGTCGCCGAGCTTCGTACCCGCGAAGCTCTCCTCCATCGGGCTCGCCGCCCAGTTCTGGGCGTCGATGGGACACAGAAGGGGACCGCCGTAGCGTCCGTTCAGGTGGCCGGCGTCCGGATCGACGTACACGAGCTGCAGGTAGCAGTCGGCGCTGAGCGAGCGCTTCGGGCCGAGCCCGGTGTCCCCCGCCGGCAGCTCGTAGCCCGAGCCCTTCGCCTTCACCCGGAGCCACACGCAACTCGCGATGTCGTTCGGGACCACGACCGGCGCCGCGGCAGCGCTCGCCAGACCGGCGAGCCACGCGACGCCGAGCGACAGAACGGCCAAACGCAACAGCCGAGAGGTGCGCAGGTTCGCCATGCCTCCCTCATCGGCAGCTCGTTTCGAAAAGGAAGTGACGCAGGAACCGCCCGGGCAGCGCGGCGCGCCGCTCGGGTAAGATGGAGATGGAGGCACGCGCGATGAAGTTCGGGATCTTCTACGAGCACCAGCTCCCGCGGCCGTGGTTGCCGGACAGCGAGCACCGTTTGATTCAGAACTCGCTGACGCAAATCGAGCTCGCGGACCGGCTCGGCTACGACTACGCCTGGGAGGTGGAGCACCACTTCCTCGAGGAGTATTCGCACTCCTCCGCGCCGGAGGTGTTTCTCGCCGCAGCCAGCCAGCGCACGAAGCGCATCCGCCTCGGCCACGGGATCATCCAGCTCACCACGAATCACCCCGCGCGCGTCGCGGAGCGCGTCGCCACGCTCGACCTCGTCTCGAACGGCCGCGTCGAGATGGGCATCGGCGAGGGGTCGAGCGTCACCGAGCTGCACCCGTTCGACCGCCGCTTCCGCGACAAGCGCGACGTCTGGGAAGACGCCGTGCGCGCCGTGCTCCCGATGTTCAGTCACGAGGGCTGGGAGTATCACGGCAAGTACTTCGACTTCCCGCTGCGCAACGTGCTGCCGAAGCCGCTGCAGAAGCCGCACCCGCCGCTCTGGGTGGCGTGCTCGCAGCTCGAGACGATCGAGATGGCCGGCCGGCGCGGCATGGGGGCGCTGGGCTTCCAGTTCGTCTCGGCCGAAGCCGCACGCGCGTGGGTGCACGCGTACTACAACTCGTTCGTGAAGCGGCGCGAGCTGCTGTGCGACTACGAGACGAATCCACAGATCGCCATCGTGTGCGGCTTCATGTGCGCGGCGAGCGACGAGGAGGCGATCCAGAAGGCCGAAGGCTGGACGTTCTTCCAGTTCGCGCTGCTCTTCTACAACCGCCACGGTCCGGTCGTGCCCGGCAGCGTGAATCTCTGGGAGGAGTATCTCGCGTGGAAGCAGACCCCCGAGGGCGCGCAGGCGCAGCGCGGCTCGGGACTGATCGGCTCGCCCGCGACGCTGCGCGAGCGCCTGCGCAAGTTCAAAGACTCGAACGTGGATCAGGTGATCCTGTTGAACCAGGCGGGCAACAATACGCACGAGGACATCTGCGGGTCGCTCGAGCTGTTCGCGCGCGAAGTCATGCCCGAGTTCCACGCCGACGAGCCCGCGCATCAAGAGTGGAAGCAGAAGGTGCTGTCCGGCGCGATCCAGCTCGAAGAGGTCGACACTTCACCGTACGCCATGCGAAGCAATCAGACTCCGACCAAGAAGCAGCCCGCCGCGGCGAGTTAGCTAGCTTCCGCACATGCGCTGGCGCGATGGGACGGGACGACAGAAGGTCGTGTTTGCGGCCTTGGTGTCGCTCTACGCGCTCGGCATCTTGCTGGCCACGGCGGACAAGCTGCAGCGGGTCGGGCGCCCGGACGTCGGCTTCATCATGGACGGGCTCGAGATCTCGCCGTCGCGGCGTGACTCCGCCGACCTGGGACTGCGCGGCGGGGCGCGCCTGCTCGAGGTGAACGGCGAGCGGGTCGACGAGCGGTCGATCCGCAAGGAGGTCTGGGCGCGCCTGTCGGACGAGCTCGGCGCGGCGAACGAGCTGGTCGTGCAGCGTCCCGGCGGGCAAGTGAGTCGCATCTCGATCCCCGTGCGCGAGCTGCGCTGGGGCGACGTCGTGTACGGGGAAGGCGGCGTGCTCGCGCTCGGCTTCCTGTTCTTCATGGTCGGCGTCGTGACGTTTCAGCTCCGGCCGTTCGCGCCCGAGAGCTGGGCGCTGCTCGCGCTGTGCACCGTGAGCGGCGGCTTCCTGTCGATGATCCTCTCCGGGGTCGGCCCCGCGAAGGCGCCGTACGCCATCTACTACCGAACGATGCTGGGCCTGCTCGCCGCGGTGCCGATCCACGCGGGGCTCGCGTTCCCGGTCGTGCACCGCGCGCTGCTGCGCCGGCCGCGGCGGGTGCTCTACTGGATCTACGGGCTCGGCGTGCTGCACGCCGGCGTGCAGCTCGCCGGTTGGGCCACCGACTTCGCCGGGCCGACGCGCTACATCGGCATCTTCGACACGAGCCTCCTGCTCGCGGTGACCTTGTATTTCGTCGGCCGCTGCGGGGTGCTCGCGATGCACACCGCGGATCCCCTCGTCGCGCAGCGCGCGCGCATCCTCCTGGGCGGCGTGCTGCTCGGCGGCTCACTGCCCGCGACCGTACGCTTCGTGCAGGCGACCACCGGCGTGCACGTGCTCGACATCCGCGTCGCGTACTGGTCGGTGTCGATCCTGTTGCTCGCGCTGGCGCGCACCACTTTGCGCCACGAGCTCTTGAACGCCCGCGTCGCCGCGCGACGCGCCGTGGTGTACGGAGCCGCGGTCAGCGCGCTCACCGTGCTCGCCGTGGCGCTGGTCTCCGTGTCGCCGTATCTCGTGGCGCTCCTGCTGCTGCCGCTGCTCTACGTCTGGCCGAGGTTCGAGGCGCTCCTGAACGCTTGGCTGTATCCGCAGCGCCTGCGCTTGCCCGAGACCGTGCGCCGGATCGGCGAGGACCTCGCGGCCGCCACCGACGCGGACGGCGTGCTCGACGCGCTGGCGGAGGCGCCCGCGCGACTCGCCGACGTGCGCCGGGGCTCGGCGTTCCTGTTCGCCGGAGTCGCGGGCGAGGGCGAGCGCCTGCGCGGCGTCTCGCGCGCGAAGCTGGAAGCGGCGCCGGGCGAGACACCGCTCCTGGCCGAGCCGCTGATCCAGCTCATGGTGACCTTGCGCAAGGAGATCTTCCGCGAGCAGATCTCCGTCGAGCCGCAGTTCGTGAACATCCAGCGCGAGTGCTACGCGTGCTTCGAGAGACTGGGGGCGGAGGCGCTCTTGCCGATCGTGCGCGACGCGCGCGTGATCGGCGGGCTGGCGCTCGGCGCGCGCGAGCGGGGCGACGCGTGGGAGAGACTCGAGCTCGAGGTGCTGCAGACCGTCGCGCAGCAGGGCGTGCAGGCGCTGATCCGCATCGAGGCCACCGAGCGGCTGCGCTCGCGCGAGCTCGAGTTCGCCGAGCTCAAGCGCTTCTTCCCGCCGCAGATCATCGAGCAGGTGATGGCGCGCGGCGGCGCGGCGGAGCTGCGCTCGCAGCGCAAGCTCGTCACCGTGTTCTTCGCCGACTTGCGCGGCTTCACGTCGTTCTCCGAGAGCGTCGAGCCCGAAGAGGTGATGGCGACGCTCGCCGAGTACCACCACTCGATGGGCCGGAGAATCACGGAGTTCGCCGGCACGCTCGAGCGCTTCGCGGGCGACGGCTTCATGGTGTTCTTCAACGACCCGGTCGATCAGGACGACCACGTGGAGCGCGCGGTGCGCATGGCGCTGGCGATGCACGGCGACATCGCGCGGCTGCGCACGGGCTGGGCGAGCCGGCGCTATCGCATCGACGCGGGCATGGGCATTCACACCGGCTACGCGACCTGCGGCTTCATCGGCTACGAGGGTCGGCGCGACTACGGGGTGATCGGCAACGTGACCAACCTCGCGGCGCGTCTGTCGGACGCCGCGAAGGGCGGCGAGATCCTGGTCAGCGCCGCGGTGCGCGGGGAGCTGCGCGAGCTCCTGAAGTTCGAAGTCGTGGGCGAGCTCGAGCTGCCGGGCTTTCACGCGCCTCAGGCGGCGTTCCGGCTCCTGCCGCAGCTCAGCGACTGAGGCGGCTCCACCGCCCGACCGCGCGCGCTGATCTCATGATATCAACGCTCCGGATCCACGAGTGACTCACGCGCGGCTCACTCGCGATATCTCAAGTGCAACTCGCCCGCAGTCGAAGTTCTCGATTGAACTCGAACGAGTTTCTTGGAGGACTTCGCCTGTTCGCGTTGTGGTCGCGAAAGCCGAGTGGTGCGGGCATGGTCGGTGTCGCGCTGGATCGCGGCGGCTTCCGCCTCGCGCACGTGCTGCGTGAGTCCGGCGCCGCGCCGCGACTCGAGCACGCGCTCGACCGGCGCGTCGAGGACCCGCTCGCGATCCGCGGCGTGCTCGCCGCGACGGTCAAGGAGCTCGGCCTCGCCGGAACCGCGTGCTGCGCCGTGCTCTCGCCGGACGTGTACTCGCTGCGCCAGGTCGACCCGCCCGCGGTCGAGCCGAGTGAGCTGCGCGAAGCGGCGCGCTGGAGCATCAAGGACCTCGTCGACTTCAGCGTGGAGGACGCGATCGTCGACGCGTTCCCGTCGCCCGAGGCGCGCGGCCGCCCCGCGCGCCTGAACGTCGTCGCCGCGCGACGCAAGACGCTGCTGCAGCTCGTCGAGACAGTCGAGCGCTCCGGTCTCGCGCTGGTCGCGGTCGACATCCTCGAGCTGGCGCTGCGCAACGTCGCCACGCTCTTGGCGTCCGACGCGCGGGGCGTGGCGCTATTGCACGCGCTGCCGCCGCTCGGCGTGCTGACTCTCTCCTGCAGCGGTTGGCTGTGGTTCTCGCGGCAGCTCGAGATCGACCCGGAGGCGCTCGAGGCGGCCGCGGAGGACGCCCTCTCCGACAAGCTGGAGAAGGGCGGGGAGGGCGAGCGTTCGCTCGACATGCTGCTGCTCGATTTCCAGCGTTCCTTCGACTACTACGAGCACCAGCTCGGGCAGATGGCACCGGTGGAGCTCGTGCTGACGCCGACGCGTGTCGAGTCCGCGAACCTGCGCCGCTGGCTCGCGAAGAGCTTGCCCGTGCCGATGCGCGAGCTCGAGCTCGGCGCGCTGCTCGACTCACGCGTCGAGCTCGACCGCGAGCTGTCGGGCTCGATCGTCGCCGCGCTCGGCGGCGCGCTGCGGCGCGAAGCGGGCGGCGCATGAGCGTCGCGCAGGAGATCAATCTCTATCAGCCCGGCCTGCGCGCGGCGTCGCCGGCGCTCTCGGCGCGGCTCATCCTGCGCGCGGTCGGCGGGCTCGCGCTCGCGCTCGTGCTCTTCTACGGCTTCGCGCGCCAGCGCGCGGAGACGGAGACGAGGAGCGTCGCGCGCCTGGCCGCGCAGAAGACCGAGACGACGGCGAAGCTCGAGCAGCTCGAGCTCCAAGTCGCGAAAGTCACCGCGGACCCCGCGCTCGCCGCCGAAGTGCGCAACCTCGGCATCGAGACCGAGACACGCCGCTTGCTGGTGAAGGCCGTCGAGAAGCGTGCGCTCGGCAGCGCTCACGGCTTCTCGCCGCAGCTCGAGGGGCTGGCCAGACGTACACTCGACGGTGTCTGGCTCCACCAGATCAAGATCGAGCGCGGCGGCGAGGGGCTGGCCCTCGCCGGTCGGGCGCTCGACGCGAAGCTCGTCCCGTTGTGGCTCGAGGGCATGCGCGAGCAACCCGGGCTCGCCGGGCGCGCCTTCCAGACCGTGCGCATCCAGCGCAGCGATCCGAAGTCGGGCGCGGCCCCGGGCGCCATCGACTTCGCGCTCGCCACCGGCGAGGAGGCGCCGCCGTGAAGCTCCGGGAGCGCGGCAAGCTCGGCCTCGACTGGCTCGACGCGCGCACCACGCGCCAGCGCGCGCTGTTGCTCGGCGTCGCCCTCGCGGTCGTCCTCGGCCTGTGGAACGTCGTGCTGATGGGCCCGGTGAGTCGCGCCCGGGCGCTCGCGGCCAACGATCTGCCGGCGCTCGCCAGCGAGCTGCCCGCGCTGACGCAGCGAGTCACTCAGCTCGAGGCCGCGCTCAGGAACGATCCCGACGCCGCGGCGCGCGAACGGCGCAGCGCGCTGACCTCCGAACGCGTCCAGCTCGACGGCCGGCTCGCGGAGCTCACCGACGGGCTGATCCCGCCGGACGAGATGGCGGGCGCGCTGCGCGAGCTCCTGCGCCGCGAGACCGGCGTCTCGCTGGTGAAGCTCGAGGCCCTGCCCGCCGAGCCGCTGTTCGTCGACGACGAGGCGGCGAAGCCCGGCGAAGAGAAGCCGCGGCCCGCGGTGTTCAAGCACTCGGTCGTGATCGAGCTGCACGGCAGCTATCTCGCGACCTTGCGCTACCTGCAGGCCATCGAGGCGCTGCGCTGGCGCTTCTTCTGGGACTCGCTCGACTACGAGGTCGACGAGTATCCGAACGCGAGTGTACGACTCACCCTGTACTCCCTGTCGCTGCGGGAGGGTTGGCTCGGTGTCTGACCCCCGTGCGTCTTTCGCGGCAGCGGTAATCGCGGTCGTCGCGGCCGTCGCGCTCGTCGATCCCACCATGCCTCCGTCGCACGTCGGGGTGGCGGGGCCCGAGGCGCCGGCGGCGCTGCGGCTGCAGGCGATCGTGCGCTCGCAGGAGCGCGAGTTCGCGGTGATCGACGGGCAGCGCGTCGTCCCCGGCGATCGCGTCGGCGCTTGGCGCGTGGTCGAGATCGGGCCCGACTCGGTTCGGCTGCGCGACGACGCGCGCGAGCTCGAGCTGCGACTCGCGCCGCTGATCCGCCGCCCAGTGACCCCCCCGGGAGAGCAGCCGTGAAGATCGTCCATGTCGCCGCCATCGCCTGCGCGAGCCTCGCGCTGTCAGGCTGCGCGGTCGTGAAGTGGTTGACGCCACCGGCGTCCCGCGAGCCGGAGCCGGGCGTGGTCGAGATTGCGCTCGAGGAGGCGGTCCAGAACGCGAAGCTTCCGCCGCCGGTTCCGCCGGCCGAGGTCCGCGACGCGCTGGTGCCTCCGCTCGGCGGGGGCGAGGGCGCGGAGCCCGCGCGCTTCGACGTCGCGGTGAAGGAGATGCCGACGCGCGAGTTCCTGCTCTCGCTCGTCGCGGACTCGTCGCAGAACCTGACCATGGATGCGGGCCTGACCGGCAGCGTCACGCTGTCGCTCAAGAGCGTGACGATCGCGGACGTGCTGGCCGCCCTCGCGGACGTGTACGGCTACTCGTGGGAGCGCCGCCCGTACGGCTACCACGTCGGCGCGGCGGGCATGCAGACGCGCATCTTCCAGGTCGACTATCTCGATCTGAAGCGCGTCGGTCAGTCCCAGACGAGGGTCAGCTCCGGAGAGGTCAACTCGGGGTCGTCGTCGGCGAACAACAGCGGCAACAGCAACGGCAACCAGATCGTCACTTCGCCGCAGGCCCAGCAGTCGATCGCCAGCAGCATCATCAAGACCGACTCCGTCGCGGACTTCTGGGCCGACCTGCAGGCGAGTCTGTCCGTGATCATTGGCCCGGGCGAGGGACGCAGCGTCGTGATCAGCCCGACCGCTGGAGTCGTGGTGGTGCGCGCGTTCCCGGGCGAGCTGCGCGAAGTCGGAGACTTCCTGCAGCAGGCGCAGGGCAACCTCGCGCGGCAGGTGATCCTCGAGGCGAAGATCATCGAAGTGACCCTCGACGACGGCTTCCAGGCCGGCATCAACTGGGCGCTGATCACGAAGCACGCGATCATTGCACAGACCGGTGGCGGCTCGCTTCTCGCCGACGGCGTGTCGGAGATCTCGGGCAACACCGGCAACCTCGATCCATCGCTGGGGCCGCTGCCGTCGGGCACGGACACCTCCGCGTTCGGCGGCGCGTTCAGCTCTGCGCTGCACTTCGGCGACTTCAGCGCGTTCATCGAGCTGCTCGAGACGCAGGGGCGGGTCCACATCCTGTCGAGCCCGCGCGTATCGGCGATGAACAACCAGAAGGCGGTGATCAAGGTCGGCACCGACGAGTTCTTCGTGACCGACGTTTCGACCACGACCGTCGCGAGCACCTCGCCGATCGTGACTCCGGACATCACGCTGACGCCGTTCTTCTCCGGCATCGCCCTCGACGTCACGCCGCAGATCAGCGAGCGCGGCGACATCGTGCTGCACATCCACCCCTCGATCAGCCTGGTCGAGGATCAGACCAAGACGATCATCGTCGGCGACACGACGCAGACCCTGCCGCTGGCGAGGTCGACGATCCGCGAGTCCGACAGCGTCGTGCGCGCGCGCTCCGGTCAGGTGATCGTGCTCGGCGGCCTGATGCAGGACCGCCAGAACGTGGCTCGGGCCGGCACGCCCTGGCTCGACCGGATTCCCTATCTGGGATTTCTGTTCCGCCACCAGAGAGACGTGTCAGACAAGACCGAGCTCGTGATCCTGGTGCGCGCGGTCGTCGCGACGCCGGACACCGAGCGCGACGACCTGCAGCGCTCCGCCGATCGCATCCAGGCGATGCGCCGGGGCACGCTCTGGGAGCCCGCCCCGCCGGTCGCCCCGCCCGTGTTGCCGCCCCCCTTGCCGTCGACAGTCGAGCCGTCCACGGCGCCGGCGGAGCCCTGAGGGCGCGATGTACGTCGAACACTTCCACATGCAGGCGCTGCCGTTCTCACTCACTCCGAACACGGCCTTCACCTACGAGCACGGCGGACACCGCGAGGCGCTGAACGTGCTGCTCGTCGCGCTGCGCTCGGGCGAGGGCTTCGTGAAGGTGATCGGCGAGGTCGGCACCGGCAAAACACTTCTGTGTCGCTCGCTGTTGCGCGCACTGGGCGACGACTTCGCGACCGCGTACATGCCGCATCCGCCGGCGACGGCGCGCGGCGTGCAGGTCGCGCTGGCGGAGGAGCTCGAGATTCCGGACGCGGCGCGGATCGACGCCGCGCGCTTGCCGCAGGTCATCGGCCGGCGCCTCGCGGAGCTGCACGCGAGCGGCAAGCGCGTCGTGCTCGTCGTCGACGAGGCACAGGCGCTGCCCTCGGTGGCGCTCGAAGCGCTGCGGCTGCTCTCGAACATCGAGACCGAAGCCACCAAGCTGCTGCAGATCGCGCTGTTCGCTCAGCCGGAGCTGGACGAGCGCCTGGCGCACTCCGGGCTGCGCCAGCTGCGGCAGCGCATCTCGTTCTCGTACCGGCTGCGCACCCTGGACCGCACGCGGCTCGCCGGCTACGTGCGCAGCCGCTTGCGCGCCGCGGGCTGCGCACGCGTGACGCTGTTCTCGCCGCGCGCGCTCGACGGGCTGCACCGCGCCAGCGGCGGTGTGCCGCGCCTGGTGAACGTCCTGTGTCACAAGGCGCTGCTCGACGCGTTTGGCCGCGGCGACGCGCGCGTCGAATCGAGTCACGTGCGGCGCGCCGTGCGCGACACCGATTCCG
>Ga0209131_1003484_pt1 | contig 10440 bp, 9 predicted proteins | sample GraSoi_2013_40cm_FD_185826 | JGI IMG/M metagenome (GOLD analysis project Ga0209131, IMG submission 185826) | Grasslands soil microbial communities from the Angelo Coastal Reserve, California, USA - Sample 9_17_2013_40cm (SPAdes) (version 2) | ecosystem: Environmental > Terrestrial > Soil >...
TGTTCTTTCCCGAAAAGCGCCCGTTCTTTCTCGAGGGACTCGAGCAATTCGATACGCCCAACGCGCTGATCTATACCCGACGGATCAGCGCGCCCGTCGGCGGAGCAAAGCTGACCGGAAAGGTGGGCGGAACCGGCGTCGCCTACATCGGCGCGGTCGATGACAACAACCTGTCCGCGACGGGGGATCATCCCATCGTCAACCTGCTCCGGCTGCGGCGCGATCTCGGCACCAGCTCGACCATCGGACTCGCGTATACGGACCGCGTCGACGGCAACGCGTCGAATCGCGTGCTCGGCGTGGATGCCCGCATCATCTGGCTGAAGCGCTGGTTCACGTCGCTGCAGGTCGCCGGATCGTGGACCCACGACACCGTGGGCTCGGGACTGCGCAGCGGCGCGTTGTGGGACGCCACACTCTACGATTTCACCGGGCGGTCCTACGGCAACCACGGTGAGTTCGTCGGCTTCAGCCGCGACTTCTCCGCTCAGAGCGGTTTCGTCAATCGCGTGAACGTCGTGCAGGGACGCATCTTCAATCGGTTCACGCGATACGGAAAGCCGGGGGCGCTGCTCGAGAACGCCACCACCTACGTCCTGATTCAGCCGACGTGGCGATACCAGGACTTCCTCGATCTACGGAGCACCCTCGAGGGCAACATTACGCAGCAGCTACAGTTGAACATTCGGGGCGGGTGGTTCGTCAGCGCGCTCTGGAGCAACTCGCATCAGCGCTTCGACCCTCCGGACTACGCTCGCTACCAGGTCGACGCCGGCGGCCCGCCGGCGCCGTTCGCGGTTCCGCATGGCCTGTACAATCTGTGGGGCGGGATCGCCGCGGTCAGCACGCCCAACCGCACCCTGAAGATGGATCTCAGTCTCGGGCGTGTGTCCGGTCCGATCTTCGCCGAAGCCTCCGAGGGCCGCGCGCTCAATCTCTTCGTCGCGCTGGCCTTTAAGCCCACATCGTCCCTCCGCTTCGAGGGGCAATGGCCACATCAGGTGATCACGCGCGCGGCAGACGGCAGCTGGTTCTCGACGGCGAACATTCCCCGGCTCAAGGTCGAGTATCAGCTCACCCGGGACATCTTCTTTCGATATGTCGGACAGTACTTCGCGCAGGTGCGTGATACGCTGCGCGACCCTCGGACCGGCGATCAGCTGATCGTCGACAGCATCCCGCAGGGCCGCAGCACGAACACGGAGTTCCGCAACGACTTTCTGTTTTCCTACAAGCCGACGCCGGGGACGGTGCTCTTCTTTGGCTACGGCTCGTCGCTCAGCGAACCCGATCCGTTCAGCTTCCGCCGCTTGTCGCGGACCGGCGACGGGTTCTTCTTGAAAGCCAGCTACCTGTTCCGCATGTGATCAGTCTCGAGCATCAGCTCGTCGCGGAGCGATTCGCCAAGCAGCGCCAGTACGTGCTGTCGAACACGCGCGCCCGCTGGGGGTTCGTGGGATTCGGGATCGCGCTCCTCAGCGCCGTCAAGCTCGCCGGCATCATCGCCATCTCCTGGTGGTTCATTCTCGTGTTCGCCGTGAGCTTCGTGGCCGCGAACGCCGGTGTGCGCCGCCTCGTGCAGCGGGAGGCGTTCCAGCCCTGGTACGCGCAGCTCAATCTCGCGGTCGGGTGCTTGCTGATTTCCGCGGTGGTGTTCGCCATGGGACCGAACGGCCACGTCCTTTACGGTGCCTACCTGATCGCGCCGCTGCAGGCCGCGCTCTATCTCGAGCGCCGCGAAGCGTGGGGCGCGCTCATCATCAACCTGACCGCCTTCACGCTGGTTACGGTGTTGTCGCAAGTCGCCGGGCACGGGTGGAGCTGGCCGCTCTACATCCAGGAAAGCCTGGTGCTCGTGTTCGCCTGCGTGGCGCTCGTGCCGATGCTCGTGCAGATCGTCGACCGCCTGCGGACGGCACGCGGCGTGCTCGGCGAGATCGAGCGCGGCGACCTGACACGCCAGATGGACAGCGGCGCCGCCGCCGCCAGCGACGAGCTGGGATTCCTCGGCGTCAGCGTCAACCGCACCACGGCCGCGATCGGGGACATCATTCGCGAGATCGGACGCCAGGGCGGCGCGCTCGCGACCATGGCGGGTGGACTCGCCACCGCCGCCCGCGAGCTGCAGACGTCCTCCCAGTCGATCTCGACGACCACGCTCCAGCTCACGGAAGGAACCGAGCGCCAGCGGCAACTGATCGGCTATGGAGGCCGAGCGGCAGATCACGGAGATCGCGCTGCAGGCGCACAAGCGCGGCGAGGAAGTCGCGCGCGCGAGCGCGCTGCTCATGAACCTCATGGTGCACATGGACCACGCGTCCGAGGTCGCGGCCGTCCTCGATCGCGAGTCGCGCGAGATCGGCAAGCTCGTCGATGGCATCACCCGGATCGCGAGCCAGACGGACTTGCTGGCGCTCAACGCGGCGATCGAGGCCGCGCGCGCGGGCCAGCATGGGCTCGGCTTCCGCGTGGTCGCCGGCGAGGTGCGCAAGCTCGCCGAGCAAAGCGCGCGGTCGGCCGAAGAAGTGCGGAGCAAGGTCCGCACGACGCAGGAGCAGATCAACCGGGTCGTGGACGCAATGCAGAAGGGCCGCGAAGCAGCGAAAGGGGTCGGGACCGTCGCGACCACCGTGCATGGCGCGCTGGACGCGATCTTTGCCGACTTGAATTCCACCGTGCAGTTCGCCACGACGTTCGCCGCCGAGACGGAAAACCAGACCAAGCGCATGCGGGAGGTCCTGCGGCGGATGGAGGAGGTCGCGGCGATCGCCGACGGCGCCGCGACGGGGGCTCGTCAGACGTCGGCGGCCACCGCCCAGCAGATCTCGTCCCTCAACGACCTGACCACCACCTCGCAGCATCTGTCCGACGCCGCGGCGGCGCTCTCAGAGACGATCCAGCGCTTTCGCGCGTAACGCCCGAGCCTGGGCGTTCGCCCTGCGGCGAATCTCGCCGACATCCGCAGTCTTCAGGGTTCCGTCCCGCACGACGATCCGGCCGTCGACGATCACGTGCCGTACGTCTGCCGTGCAGGCGCTGTAGACGATACGGGAGATGAGATCGGCGTCTTCCGGCTGCGCGTGCGGCCCCTCCAAGTCGAGAACGATCAGGTCGGCGCATTTTCCCACTTCTATCGAGCCAATCTCAGCCCCGAGTCCCAAGGCGCGAGCCCCTCCCAACGTGGCCAGCTCCAGCGCCTGCGCGGCGGGGAGTGCGTCGGGCCCGAGCCGCGGCTTCTGAATCAGCGCGGCCAGCCGCATCTCCGCGAAGGCGTCGAGACGGTTATTGCAGGGCGCGCCATCGGCCCCGATGCCGACATGACAGCCGGCAGCCAGCATCTCAGGGATCGGCGCGATGCCGCTGCCGAGCTTCAGATTCGAGCTGGGGCAATGGACGACGTTCGTCCGCTGCCGCGCGAGCATCGCGATGCCGTCCTTGTCGACCCAGACGCAGTGCGCCAGCGCGGCGCCCGGGCCCGAAATGCCGACGGAATCGAGGTAGGCGATCTCGTCGTGGCCGGTCTCGCGCTTCACCGTGTCCAGCTCGCGCAACGTTTCTGCCGCGTGGGTATGGATCATGGCGCCGGCCCGCTCCGCCAAATCGCTCACCGCGCGCAGCAATGGGCCGGTGCAGCTCGGCGCAAAGCGGGGCGCAAAGCAGTACCGCAGCCGCCCGGCTGCCGCGCCGTGCCACTTGGCGCACAGGTCGGCGCTCTCCTTGAGCGCCTGGTCCGTCGGCTCGCGCAGCGCCGGGGGATTGCTCGCCGCATCCATCAGACACTTCCCCGCCGTGGCGCGGATGCCGATGGATTCGAGCGCCTCGAATGCGGCCCCGGTGTGGCGCACTGTCTCCATGTCGAGAATCGCCGTCGTGCCACCGAGCAACAGCTCGGCGGCGCCGAGCATTGCAGACGCGTGCACGGAGGCCTCGGTGTGAGCGGCCTCGAGCGGCCAGATGCGGGTCGCAAGCCACGCCTCGAGCGAGAGATCGTCCGCCAACCCACGAAAGATGGTCTGACAGAGATGGATGTGTGCTTGGACCAGTCCGGGAAGGACGACGCGACCTTTACAATCGATCGTGGTGGGTTTTGACCGCCCATCCGCCCGTCTGCCCATCGGCCCAACGCTCGCAATGCGTCCATTCTCAACGAGCACATCGGCTTCGACGATGCGCCGGGACTCGTCCATCGTCACCACACGTCCGCCGCGCAGCAGCAGCGCTTTACTCAAGGCAGTTTGAGCAGATCGGTGGGATCGAACGCGATCGCGCCGTACTGGGCTCCCCAGTGCAGGTGCGGTCCCGTGACGCGTCCCGTCGCACCCACTCTGGCAATGATCTGGCCGCGCTCCACCGTGTCACCAACGGCGACGAGCACGCGGCTCAGGTGATAGTAGACGGTCATGATGCCGTCGCCGTGGTACAAGTAGACCGACTTGCCGCCGTAGAAGAAGTCTTCGACCAGCGCGACGATGCCACGGTTCGATGCCCGCACCGGCGCGCCCTTCCGGCCGGCGATGTCCAGCCCAGCATGCCGGGTGCGCCATACGCCATTCACCTTGCGCCCCGAGCCGAACACGCTCGTAATGCGTGCGGTGCGTGGGCGAATGAAGGAGGCATGCCAGAGCCGCGGCACCTCGTGGGCACGCCGAGCCGCCTCCCGCGACAGCGCCCGCTCCCGGTCGATGCGCACGCGCAGCGCGCTGTCGGGCGGTGGCGTAAACCGTTCGTCGGCACGAACCTGTTCGTCCGCCGGGGCTTTGCGCACCGCGACCGGCACGTACGCCGTCGTACCCATGACGGCGCCATCCCAGCGAATGGAGAGCGTCTGGAGCCTGGCGCTGTCGGTCGCGCCCAACGGCACGGCCGCCAGCGCCTTGCCGCGGCGGAAGTGCAGCGGCTCGCCCGCGATCTCGCCAATCAGGGCGTCAGGTGCGGACACGACGATGAGCGAGCCCTGGCGCGGCGTGGCCGGCTGCCAGCCGATGTCCTGAACCACCAGCGCGCCAACGACGAGCAGCACCATCACGTCGCGATCCGCGGCCCTTTGGTGGTGCTGTCGGCGCCGGACGGCAGGTCGAAGTACGCGTCGACCTCGTCGAGCAGCTCGTCGTCGTCGTAGACGCCAGCGAGGATCCGCTCGGCCGTCCCTGGGGCGACCAGCACGTAACCGAACGGGTAGTCGACGCCTGTGAGCAGGATCATCCGGCGCTGCTTGTTGGGCAGCGCGACGTAGATCGTATCGGAGTTGGTGGGGACGAGCGTGATGTGGTGCTGCGCCAGGGTGGGCGCGAGGTCTTCGGTCGTGGCGTTGAGCTCGTCGAGCGCCTGGGCTTGATCGTCCGCGGAGAGCGTGTCTGCCCCCGAAAGCCAGAACACGACCACCGTCGGTTCGCTGATGACGCGCGGCGTGAGCAGCGCGGTGTCGGCCGAATCACGTGGCGTCACGTCGGCAGAGGTGAGGGTGTCGGCGGTGCGTACCGTGACGGCCGCGTTCTGCGACCGGCAGGCACTCAGGAGTGCGATGGCGACAAGCGTTGCAGCGCGCATGGCACACAATATACTTAGCGCATGACAGCTCCTCCGGTCCCAGTCGCTCCTGCTCCCGCCAAGCCCGTCAAACGCCACCACTGGATCGTGCGCCTCACCCACTGGATGACGTTTGTGCTGCTTGCCGGAATGATCATGAGCGGATTGCAGATCTACGGTGCGTACGCGCGGTTCGGCGAGCGCGGCGGTCCGTACTACGTGAATGCTTTCGAGAACCGCGCCTTTCCAGCGTGGAGCCGGCTGGGCGGGTGGCTCGCGGGAGGATTGAACTGGCACTTCGCGCTGGTGTGGCCGCTCGTCGCTGGTGGCTTTGTATATCTGTCCTATCTCGCCTTCAGCGGTGAATGGCGGTCGCTGTTGTTCCGGCCGCGCGACATCCGGGGCGCCATCGAGATGCAGAAGTACTACCTGCGGCTGCGCAAGGATCATCCGCCGCAGGGGAAGCACAATCCGCTCCAAAAGCTCGCCTACACATTCATCATCCTGCTCGGCGTGCTCTCGGTGCTCACTGGATTCGCGATCTACAAGCCCACGCAGTTCTCGTGGCTCACCGCGCTGTTCGGAGGCTTCCAGGCAGCGCGCTACTGGCACTTCTGGGCGGTGTGGATCTTCACCGCGTTTCTCATCGTGCACGTGATTCTCGTGTTCGTCGTCGATCCGGCTTCGCTCAGGGCCATGATTTCCGGCTGGTATCGGGGGAGATTCCCGAGCCATGATTGACCGGCGCGCGTTCTTGCAACTCGCCGCAGGCGCGGGCACGGCGTCGCTCGCGGCCGCGTGCGGGTGGGACGGCGGCAACGCCGTGCGCCCATTGCTGCTCGACGTCAGTCGCGTGAACGACTGGGTGGGGGAGAAGATTCTCTTCTCTAAAACGCGCCTCGCGCCGCAGTACGACATTGCCGAGCGGACCGCGGGGCTGCCGAGCTATTTCATTTCACCCGCGATGCCGGTGCTGCAGGATCCCAAGGCGTGGCGACTCGAGGTATCGGGGTTGGTCCGGCAGCCGCTCTCGCTGTCGATCGCTGAGCTGCAAGCGCTGCCGCGCACGACCTACACGGTGAAGCACCATTGCGTGGAGGGATGGAGCGCGATCGCCACGTGGCACGGCGTGCCCATGTCGGCCGTCGCCGAGCGGTGCGGCATGCTGCCGCAGGCGCGGTACGTGCGGTTCGACTCGTTCGACTCGGGCTACATGAACGGCTGGGATCTCGCGAGCGCCATGCATCCGCAGACGATTCTGGCGTACGGGCTGAACGACAATCCGTTGCCGGAGAGTCACGGCGCGCCACTGCGGCTCTACTCCCCCACCAAGCTCGGCTACAAGATGACGAAGTATCTGGTCTCGGTGACGTTCACCGCCGAGCGGCCTGGCGGGTACTGGGAGGATCAGGGGTATCCGTGGTTTGGGGGCGTGTGATGACTCGCCGTCCGCTCGCGTACCGCGAAAGCCGGCGGACTAAACGTCCGCCGGCTGCTTCGCGACTTGGTCAGGAACTACACTCCCTGCGGATAGAATCGAACCTGTAACAGCTTCAGCCCGTTGTTGTCGTACTGCCAGAAGAACCCTTGGAGACAAGGGTCGAAGAGGCTGACCGTGGTGCTGCCGCACGCGGTCACCGCTGCCGCATTGGCGATCGGATCGAGAATGATCGTCGTGAGGGCATCGGTCACATTGCGGAAGTTGCTCTTTCCCGTCCCGCGGACGAAGACCTCATTTTGCGTCGAGCAAATCACGCCTGGGTCGTTGAGCACGATGTCGGTCGCGCAGGTGGTGATCTTGGCCTGTCCGCCCGGGGTACCGAGCGCGCGCGCCCACACGGTGTAGCTACCGGGTGCCGGAAGGGAGAAGGAGGCTTCTCCATCGGTCCCGTTCTTGTCGAGGACGTCGAACACACCGGACTCGGCACTCTGACTCAGGAGAATCTTCGTAGTGACGGTGACATTCTTCGTCCCGAGATTGACGAAGATGACGTGACCGCTCGCCCAATCCGGATTCGCATTCTTGGCGCGCGGCACGCCGATGATGTTGAGACTGTAGTGCGATCCGCTGGGAGCGCCGTTTCCGTTCTGCGCGGCGGCCGCTGCGGTCGCCAATGTCGTGGCAGCCAGGACGGCCGCTAAGCAATCTGTGGTGCGCATGAAACCCTCCGTAATGGTGATCGACCCACCGTCCTGGGGCGTTGCAGCCTCTGTCATAAAAAGACCCCGTCGGCCGGCTTGCGGGCGCAACGGGGCTGCGACAGAGAACTGCCTCTGGGTCGTTCAATACGATGGCAGTTCCTCCACTCTTAGGGCGTGACTACTCTCACGAGTGCTCGGGCATCGCGACACGACCAATTCCACGGGTCACCGCCCGGCACCGCAAACCTAGGCGGACCCCGGTAGGGCTCACCCTAGGCGCGCCAGGGCGTCGTGCATCTCCGCCGCCGTGGCAAAGCGATCTGCCGGTGACTTCGCCATCGCCTTCAGGATCACCGCCGCCAGTTCGGCCGGAACATCAGCGTTGAGCGTGCGCGGATCGGGCGGCTCTTCCTCCAAATGTTTCGCGACCAGCGCCCACGTCGTTTCCGCCTCGAACGGCACGCGCCCCGTCAAGCACTCGAACAACACGACGCCCGCCGCGTAAAGGTCGCTGCGCGGATCCAGCTCGGCGCCTGACAGCTGCTCGGGCGACATGTAGTCGGGCGTGCCAATCGACGTACCCGCTTCGGTGAGCCCCTTCCCTTTCGGCGGATTGGCGAGCCGCGCGATCCCGAAATCCATCACCTTCAGGAAGCCGCTCGGCTCGACCACGATGTTCTGCGGCTTGATGTCACGATGGATCACGCCTTCCGCATGCGCCACCTCCAACGCGCGACACAGCTGCTTGCCGACCGTCAGCGTCACGGCGACGGGGAGCTTGCCGCGCGCGGTGATCAACTGCTTGAGCGACGTGCCTTCGACGTACTCCATCGTCAGGTAATACATCCCGTTCTGTTCGCCGAGGTCGTAGGTGCGCACGACGTTGCGATGCGCGATCCGCCGCGCCAGCCGGATCTCCTGCTTGAAACGCTCGAGCGCCGCGCTCCCGCCGGCCAGCGCCTCCGGCCGGAGTGTCTTGATCGCGACGGGCTCCTGCAATTCGCGGTCGAACGCCCGGTAGACGACGCCCATTCCACCGGCGCCCAGGATCTCTTTCACTTCATAGCGTCCCGCGAATGTGGCGCCTGGCCTCAGCGGTTCGCCTCCCACCGCGCGGACGGCGGTCGGCATGGAGTCGAGTCGCTGTGTTGCCGCGGCACCGGAGGCTTGCATCATGTAATCGACAAGGGCGGCTTTGGCCTTGAGGTCTTCGACCAGCCCCTTGAACGCCTGCGACAGGATGCCGATCTCGTCACGCGACTTCACGGCGATGTCCACGCTGTAATCGCCGTCCTGCACCTGGCGCGTCGCGAGCACGAGCCGGCGCACCGGCCCCGCGATCTGGCGTGCCTGCACGAAGGCAAAGATCAGCGCGAGTACGACGCCGAGCGCGATGGCGTAAAGCATCGTCCGTTGCAGCGCGTTGAAGGCGGCGAGCTCCGCCTCCCGCGACCGCAGCGCGACGAACCCACCACGCACGTCGCCCGAGGGCGAGCGAATCGCCCCGGCGAGCCCGATCAGATGCTGATTGCCCATGGCCGCGGCGAGCGGCATGCCCTCACCGCCCGTGTCCGCCGCCAGCGCCTCGGTCTGCACCGTGCTCTGCAGGACCGGCGCGATGTCCTGCGACGGCACCGTGCTGCCGACTACGACCGGCTTGTTGAGCGTGTCGAGGGCAAAGAACACGACATCCGAGTTCGTGGCTTGCTTGATGGCGGCGGCGAGCGAGTCGTCGATTTGGTAGGTCGCGACGAGGGCGCCGAGCGGCGCGGCGGTCGGGCGATCGCGCAGCGGCGTGCCGATCGCCATGAACATCGTGCCCTGCACGTCGTCGAGCCATGCGCCGCTCGTCTGGTCGCCGCTCAACGCATTCGCCACCAGTGGCGCGACGGACAGGTCGCGGTCGTACTGCTCGCGATAGTCGGTGCGGGCGATCAGGATGCCGTCGCTGTTCGTGACGAGGACCCAGGCCGCGCCCACCAACCCGCGAATGTCGTCGGCCTGATCGAGGGCTTCGGCCCGGTTGCGCTGATCGAGCAGCCGCTGGCGGTATTGGGGCACGTCCGTCGCCACGGTGCTCGCGCGTCCCAGGGTGCGGGTTCTGGCAGCCAGATAGTCGTCGACCGCGCGGCGCGTGGACAGCAGTGCCCGATGGATCGAGGCATCGGCCGTGTGGTTCGCCTTGACCGACGTGACGCCAAACGTGATGCCGAGCACCGCCACGACCAGGAGCGTCGAAGCGAGAAAGATCTTCGCGGTCAGACCAAACGCGGGACTAGTAGCGCTCGCGTCCGGCATTCGTGGGGTAATTGCGTCCGTACTTGTTGCGATGGGGCTCCCATTTGTAGCCGCGCGCATTCAGCGCAATCTGTAACTCCGCTTCCCTGCCGGCGCCATCGGGCGAAACGTCCTTGATCACTTCACTGGGGATGCGCTCGTGCCACACATGCAGCCGGTAGCGCCCGCTGGGCACATTGTCGATCGCAAAGGTGCCGTCGTTTCCGGGCTGGGCGTAGTAGCGGTTCTCCATGACCAGCACGTAGGCGACCATGCGCGGGTGCACGTTGCAGTAGACGCGTACCAGCCCGGCGTGCGTGAACGTGTAGCTCTTCGCCTCGCCGCGGCCGTACAGTCCGAGATCGAAACTGTTGGGCTCGCTGACCGAGAAGACGTTATGGTTGAACGGATCATGGTTCGGAAACCGAACCGTCGAGCCGACCGGAATGACGACGACATGCGGGGCGTAGGCCTTGTCGGTAATGGCGATTTCGA
>Ga0209131_1003485_pt1 | contig 10440 bp, 7 predicted proteins | sample GraSoi_2013_40cm_FD_185826 | JGI IMG/M metagenome (GOLD analysis project Ga0209131, IMG submission 185826) | Grasslands soil microbial communities from the Angelo Coastal Reserve, California, USA - Sample 9_17_2013_40cm (SPAdes) (version 2) | ecosystem: Environmental > Terrestrial > Soil >...
AGCGCGAGCTGCACCACCTCTCACATTACCTCGAGCCTTTTTTCATGGAAGCGCCCCCCGACATGCAGGCCAGCGGTTGGCGCAAGACGTGGCAGGGGCTGCGCCTGATGAAGCGGATGCGCCGCCTCAGCGGCGCGGATATGGCCGCGCTGACGAGTTTGCTGACCGGATCGCTGGCCGAGTATCTCGAGCACCGCTTCAGCTCGGAGAAACTCAAGCGCCTGATCCTCGCCAACAGCGTCTACGGCAAGCACGGCGGCCCCTGCCAGGCAGGCACGTCGATGGGGCTGATCTTTCACATGCTGACGGGCGGCGAATCGCGGCTGCCGGGCTTCCAGGGGCATGTCATCGGCGGGATGGGAGCGATCACCCAGGCCATGGGCCGCGCCTGTCATGACCTGGGCGTGGAAATCCGGACGCAGGCGCTCGTGCGCCAGATCAACCAGCTCGGTGGCCGGGTGCAGGGGGTCACGCTCGAATCCGGCGAATCGCTCGACGCGCCGATCATTGTCTCCAATGCCGATCCGAAGCGCACCTTCCTCGGGCTGCTGGCGCCGACGGACCTGGACGGCGAGTTTCGTCGCCGCGTGGCCGCGATTCACATGGCCGGCCCCTGCGCAAAGGTCAACTACGTGCTGGCCGAGGAGCCGCGTGTCACGGGCATGCCCGCCGATCGATCGGCGCCTGAGCGCTCCTTCTTCACCCTCGTACCCACGGTGCAGGGCGCCGAGGACTGCTACCACGCGGCGCAGCGCGGGGAGATCAGCGAAGCGCTGTGGGTCGATTGTGTGCTCGCCAGCAATGTCGATGCGACCCTCGCCCCGGCGGGGCGCCATATGCTGACCTGTTTTGTGCAGTACCTGCCCTGGCAGCCCGCGGTGGGCAGCTGGGATCAGTGGCGCGAACGCCTCGGCGATCAGGTGACGCGCATCATCGGGCGCTACGCGCCGAACATGCAGTCCAGCGTCGTGGCGCGCTGCGTACTCACGCCCCTGGATCTGGAGACCCGCTTCGGCATCACCGAGGGCAATATCTTTCACGGCGATCTGTCGCTGGCACAGATGTTTCACATGCGCCCGTTGCCCGAGTGCAGCCAGTACCGCACACCACTCCGCGGCCTGTACCTGTGTGGCGCCGGCACCCACCCGGGAGGTGGCGTCACGGGCGCTCCGGGCCATAATGCGGCCCAAATGATCCTGAAAGATCGCACACGGAGAATGACATGAAGACGCGCCTGCTGGCCGCCCTCGCCACGATGCTGGGCCTGAGCTCCACCACCGCTTCCGGCGCGAGCTATCTGCTCGGACAGGCACCGTTGACGCCCGACACCGGGTCAGTCGCCGTGCATTGCGGGGCGCTGATCGATGGCACGGCCGACGTCGCGCGCCGCGATGTCACGGTGACGATACGCAACGGGCGGGTTGAATCGCTCCAGGACGGCCTGCACCCTTCCAGTGAGCTGCCGTTTCTCGACCTGGGCGCCTACACCTGCCTGCCCGGGCTGATCGATATGCACACCCACCTGACCGACCGGCCGACCGATACGGCCGATCTGCGGGTCTTCTATACGCGCAGCCGCGAGGAGCAGCTGAAGATCAGCGAAGAGAATGCCGCCGTCACGCTGGCCGCCGGCTTCACCACGGTCCGCAACGTCGGCACCTATATCGGGTGGTCGGATCGGGATCTGCGTGATGCGATCAATCAGGGCAAGGCGATCGGCCCACGCATGCAGATCGTGGGTTACTACCTGACGATACCGGGCGGTGGCGGGGACCTTGTGATCCCCGGCGTGCCGGAAAACGACATCCCCGCCAGCGTGCGCATGGGTGTGGCCCACAGCGTCGAGGAGTTCAGGGCCAAGGCGCAGCTGGCCATCGACGGCGGCGCAGACCTTCTGAAAGTGATCGCCTCCGGCGCCGTCCTGGCCTACGGCGGTGTACCCGCCGCGCCGGAAATGAGCCAGGACGAAATCGCGGCCGTCGTGGCGGTGGCGCACGCGGCCGGTCGCAAGGTTGCGGCGCATGCGCATGGCGCGCAATCCATCAAGGAAGCCATCCTGGCGGGCGCCGACACCATCGAACACGCCTCGTACATCAATGACGAAGACATTGCCCTCGCCAAGGCGCACAACGTCGCCCTGTCCATGGATGTCTACAACGGCAATTACATCGATACCGAAGGGCGGCGGCAACACTGGCCGGCAGAGTTCCTGCGCAAGAACATCGAAACCACCGAGGTTCAGCGCCAGGGATTCACGCATGCTCTCGCCGCCGGAGTTCCCATGGTCTTCGGTACCGACGCGTCGGTCTACCCGCACGGCCTGAATGCCCGTCAGTTTCCGATCATGGTGGCGCGCGGCATGACGCCGATGCAGGCGATCAAGGCAGCCACCTCCAATTCGGCGCATTACATGGGCTGGGATGACAAGGTGGGCCGCCTGGCGCCCGGTCTGTTTGGCGATCTGATTGCGGTCGGGGGTGATCCGCTCAAGGACGTCGCCCGTCTGCAGCAGGTGAAGGTCGTGATCAAGGGCGGGATCCCGTTCAAGTTACCGGTCAAGCCGCGGCCTTGATCCGCTCCATGCCCGCGGTTCCCGTACGCCTGCGCATTCTGGCGCTGCTGTTCCTGCTGACCTTCGTCAACTACCTGCTGCGCAACAATCTGTCGGTGGCGATCGCGAGCATCCAGGAGGAATTCCACTTCTCCACGCAGGACGTCGGCTGGATCCTGGGGAGCTTCAATCTGTCCTACGCCATCTTTCAGGTTCCCGGCGGCCTCTTCGGGGACTGGCTCGGGCCGCGTCGCGCACTGACCTTCATAGCGATCTCCTGGAGTGTGCTGACGCTCCTGACCGGCTGCGTGCCGCATGTCATGGCGGCTTCAGCGGGCGGTGCCATGCTGGCACTCGTCGTCACACGATTCCTGATGGGAGCGACCAACGCCCCCTTGTTCCCCGTGATGGCCGGGGCCATCGCCAACTGGTTTCCGGTGCTGCGTTGGGCCTTCCCGAATGCGGTCTCGAGCGCCGGCCTCGCGCTCGGACAGGCGGCGATCGGACCGCTGGTGGCGGTGCTGGTCGTGAGTTTCGGGTGGCGGGCCTCGTTCTTCTGGCAGGCGCCCCTGGGATTCCTCGTGGCCGCATGGTGGTGGTGGTACATGCGTGATACCCCGCGTGAGCACCGCGCCGTCAGGGCCGACGAGCTCGAGCTCATCGAAGCCAATCGCGTGCCGGTCAGCCGGGAGCGGGGCACCCTGCAAGCCTGGCGCAAGATTCTCCTGCAACGCGAAGTGCTGCTGCTGACGCTCAACTACTTTTGCATGAACTACGTCTTCTACCTTTTCGCGCAGTGGCTGTTCCTGTACCTGGTGAGGGAGCGCCGCTTCACGATGCTGGAAAGTGGCTGGCTCTACGCCCTGCCGTTTGTCGCCGGGGTCGTGCTCGCCGTCCTGGGTGGGGTGGTGTGCGATTGGGCCTGCAAACGCCTGGGGCCCAGCTGGGGCTGCCGGCTCCCCGGGGCCGCAGGTCTGCTGCTGGTTGCCGTCCTGCTGCTCGCCGGTACCCGCGCGCCCAACCCCTACGTCGCGGTCGGACTCCTGTCGCTGTGCTTCGGTTTCACGCAATTCACCGATTGCATCTACTGGCAGGCCTGCACGCTGGTGGCCGGGCCGCATACGGCGGCCGCGACGGGTGTCCTCAATACGGGCGGGAGCCTCCCCGGTCTGCTCGCGCCGGTCATGGGACTCATGGTCGGTCGCTTCGGCTGGATGCCGACCTTCGCGTCCGGCTCGGTCTTTGCCCTGGTCAGCGTCGTGTTGTGGTTGACGCTGCGGCTGAACCCGGCGGATCGGACGGCACCGGCAAGAGCGGTCCCGTGAGGCTAGTGGCGGTCAGGCGTTCGCTTCGACATGGGCAGGAAGTCGATGGTCAGGCCATCGCCCAGGGGCCACTTGATGGGCTCTCCACCCCTATAGCCGTGCGCGGCATAAAACCTGATGCCCGGAAGCGTGGACATCAATTCGAAGCGAGTGAAGCCTTTGGCCATCGCCTCCTCCTCGCAGCGCTCGAGTATGGATTCACCGATGCCGCGGCGTGCGAACTCGGGATGCACGAAGAAGGCCCGGATCTTCGCGGCATCCTGAGCTGGATCCAGTTCGCTCGCATCGCGGTCGGGGCGCGCATCGCCGCCGAACAGCGTCCGACGTAGGCTCCAGCCTCCGCATCCGACCAGCTGGCCGGCGTGCTCGACTACAAAGTACGTACCGTCGCGAATCAGCTGCGTGTCGACGCCAAACGCGCCGCGCAGTGCACCTTCGATCTGGGCGGGGCTGTACTCCCGCGTGCCCAGTGTGCGGGCCGACAGGGCGATGAGCGCCTCGAGTGCGCCCAGATCGCTGAGTGTCGCAGGGCGCAGGACGTGATCCGGGGGGAGCATGGAATCTCTGACTCGCCTGAAAGCCCCACCGGGCCAGCCGTCTGGCCCGGTGGTTGTGGATCCGGGGAAACCCCGTCAGGCTTCGCTTCGAGCCTGTGAGACCGCGCTACGCCTTCAGAACGTCGCACCCACCCGGACGTACCAGAATGCGCCGTTGTAGCCGAACGGACCGCCGGTACGCGGATATCGCTCGCCGTCACCCAGGCCACCGGTCAACGGATTGACTCCATTAACGACGTCCGGCATGGCGTTGAAAATATTGCGCCCACCGATGCTCCCGGTAACGTGATTCGCGAACCGGTATGAGAATTCCGCGTCGGTGGTCTCCTTGGCAGAGAACAACTGGCCCGGATAGTCATTCTGATCGCGATAGGTGCCATAGTAATTCTCGTGCAGCAGAACCCGAATGTTGCCCAGCGTGTAGTCCAGGTTCAGGTTGATGCGATCATTCGGGGCATAGTGCTCGATGTCGATAATCCGCGCCGCGTTGATCACGAGCGGGTTGTAGCGCGGCACCTCGGTCTTGTTGTAGTTATAGGCCAGCGTCGTCTGCAGGCGGCCCACGCCCACATGGAACGGGTAACTGCCCACCAGGTCCACGCCCTTGGTCTTGGTGTCAAAGGCGTTGGTGAAGTACTGCACCGTACCGTTGAGCCCGACGTACGCCAGTGCGGGCTCCGCATCGATGTCCGCCTGCGTCACCGTGAACTGCTGGGAAATGCCGATGCGGTTCTTCACCTCGATGCTGTAGCCATCAAGGGTGATGAGCAAGTCCTGGATCGGCGTCAGCACGATACCGGCGCTCAGATTGGTGGACTTCTCGGGATTGAGCGTCGTCGCCCCGAAATGCCTGGCGGCCGGGCTCGTGACCCGGTATGTGCCGATCTGCACCTGCGTCGTCGTTCCCGGTATGAACGTCGTGCTCAGGGTCTCGACATTCGACTGTCCCGGGCTGGGTGCGTGGAACCCGGTGCTGGCGGTGGCACGTATGGCGATGGCATCGTTGAACTTCAAGCGCGCCTGAATCTTGCCCAGGGTCGTGGAGCCGAAGGAGGCGTAATCCTCATAGCGTCCCGCGACGCCCAGAGTGAGCATCGAGGTCACGTCGGCTTCCAGATCCACATAGCCCGCGTAGCTGCGCTGTCCGGCGTCGACCCCGGTGCTGATGCCGCCAAAGCCGTTGGACCCGGCGTTATGCGACAGCGTTTCCGGCTGATGCGTGATCGGGTCGGGATTATGCGCCGTGCAAACCGCACCGTTGCAGTCATAGAGCGGCTGGGAGGTATAGGGGCCGGGCAGGTAGGACGCCGGATCACCGAGGAACTGCTGATAGGTCTCGTTGCGCCACTCCAGACCCGCTGCGACCGTTATCGGGCTGGCAAACGCACCGACCTTCCAGGGATAGGTCACATCGTAGTTCAGGACAGCTTCCTGCTGCTGGAACTTGCCTATGTAGAAGTCGGTGGGTGACAGTGGGCCCAACGACGGATTGAGGGAACTGCGCAGGGACATGTTCAGGTAGTTCTGGGCCAGCGTGCCCGAAAAATCGTAAGTCATACCGCCGCTGGTGGTGCCCTTGTATCCCACCGTGCCGAAGATCTCCTGCGTCGTGCCATAAAAGCGCGGCGTATATCCGGACGGGTAGCTCGGCGGCGTAAATCCAGCCAGGGGAGTCGTCTGTCTGAAATTGAAGATGTTGTTATCAACCACAAATCCACCGGCCGGGCAGGTGGCATTGCCGGGCGGACAGGGAGTCAGGTAAAAGTCCGTAAACACGGGGTTCTCGGAGTAACTCGCACCGCTGGCGCCCGTGAAGTTGATCGGCAGGCGATAGTTGAAGCTCTCGTCCATCTCGATGTGGGAGTAGTTGGCGAAGAAATAAACCTGATCGCCATTGTCGAGCTTGAGGCCGGAGTTGATCACGGCCTTGTAACCCTTGGACGGGCCGGATCCCCACTGCTGGACCGGACCCGGGTAGTGCGGCAATCCAGGCGCAAGATCGGGACGGAAAACGGCCAATTCCAGGGCCGAAGGCCGCGTCGGATTGCGCACGGTCTGATCGCTCTTGCCTACCTCAAGACTGAGGTTGACAAAGCCCTGGCTGCCCAGCGGCAGGCCCAGATTGGCCGCGACCTGCGTGTCGGCGCCATCGCTCGAGTAGCCCTTCGGATAGTACTTGCCGCTCCGGGCGGAAAGCTCCAGGCCCGAAGAATTGGTGCGGAACTGGTAATTCAGGACGCCGGCGATGGCGTCGGACCCGTACTGCGCCGAAGCACCGTCACGCAGAATTTCCAGCGACTTGATGGCAATCGATGGAATGGAGGAGAGGTCGGGACCTTGCGATCCGAAGTTCAACTCCGTCTCGCCGCCCTGGTAGACCTGCACCAGAGCAGAGCGGTTCATGCGCTTGCCGTTGAGCATGACCAGCATCTCGTCGCTCGCCAGACCGCGTAAGGACGGGCCGCGCACGAAGCTGGAAGCATCGGAGATGGAATTCTGGCCAACGATAAACGACGGTACCGTGTTGGACAGGGTGTCCACCAAATTCGACGTGGACTGTATCGAAAGATCAGCGCCGCTGAGCACGTCGATCGGTGCCGACGACTCCGCCACGGTGCGGTCCAGGCGCCGGGTTCCGGTGATGATGATTTCGGACATCTCACTGGTGGGCGCAGCACTGCTGCCGGTCGTGTCGGCTGGCTTCTGCTGGGCAACCGCCAGCTGCATGCCCAGCGTCAGGACCGATACGGTCCCGAGAATTCGCAAAGTTTTCATTGACTTTCCCTCGGAATGACGAAAATGTTTTTATGCGCCGGCGAGGAGCGCGCCTGCCGCATCCCTCGCCCCTGGCCGCGGCAAGACTGATTCTTGGTGGTCTCTTTTCTCCGTTGCTAAAAAGCAACAGCGCCTATCATCTCCCAGTCGGATTCTAGATCCGCAGCGGTTAAGTTACAACGCGCGTCGCGCCAGGCGGATCAGCAGCAGATAAGCGAGGACACTGCCGCTGAGCACGGCCAGCAGGCCGAGGATTTCTGCGCGCGCGGCCAGGGCAATCAGCATCACCATGCTCGCAACGCCGACGATTGCCGCCGTACCGAGCCAGCGGAAATTCAGGGGCGTGCCCGCCTCGGCAACCCCGCGTCGTGCCAGGTGCCAGGCTGCGGTGCAACCCATCATGTACAACGGTGCCGTCGCCAGGGTGGACAACACCGCCAGTTCGGCAAACGTGCCCGTGAGCGCCAGAGCCATGGCAATCGCCGCATTGGTGAGTATCGCCACATGCGGCGCATGGCTGCGCGGGTGCACCCGACCCAGCACCCCCGGCAACAGTCCATCACGTGCAAAGGCGAACAGTACGCGCGGATTGCCGAGCAGCTCGCTGCTCAACAGGCCGAACATCGACACCGCGGCGCCAGCCAGCATCAACAGGCGCAGCGTCGGGCTGACACGCGCCATGGCGTCGGCCAGCGGCACCGTGGAGTGCGCGAGCGCTGGACCCAGAATGCCCTGCGCGACAATCTGGATGGCGATGTAGAGCAGGCTGACCGCAACCATGGCCAGGGCCAGCGCGCGCGGAATGGTACGCGCCGGTTGCGCCACCTCCCCGCTCGCGGCCAGCGCGATTTCCATGCCCGAAATGGCAAACAGGGAAAGGATCAGGGCTCGACCCAGCCCCGTGGTATCAGGCTGCACGGTTTGCACGAAATTACCGTGGTGCATCGCCCCTGCGCCCACGACGACAAACACCAGCAGCGGTATCAGCTTTGCCAAAGTGGCCACAGTGACCAGCCGCGTCGCGCGCACGACACCACCGACGTTGACCAGGGCAATCCCACCGATGACGCCGATGATAATCAGCGGCCGCACCGCTCCCCGGAGCGAGGGCGGCAGCAGACTGACCACAACCTCGGCCAGCGCCGCGGCAACGCCGCCACTGGCGAGGACGCTGCCAAACCACGACAGCGTGCCGGCGACGAATCCGGTCAAGGGCCCGAATGCCGCGGTCACATAACCGTAGGCGCCGCCACTGCTCGGTATCCGGCTGCCCCCTTCGGCGAAGCAGATCGCCACCGCGCCCACCGCGAGCGCACAGACCAGCAAGGCCAGCGGCGCATAGGTACCGACGCTCGCGGCAAGCGCCGCCGGCACCGCGAAGATCCCGGCGCCGATGACCATGCAGACCGTACTCGCCGCCAGGCCCCAGGGACCGACGGCGCGCACCAGCCCGGCGTCGCGTTGGTTCAAATCCATGTGGGATACCGCCGCTTATGGCGCCGGCTTGCGCTTGGCCGGCCGCGGGGCCGGTGGGAGCGGGAACTCACGAGCCGCCGCGAACAGCCAGTCGCGAAATTGAGCCACCTTCGGCATGGCCAGGTAAGCCACCGGGCAGACAAAATAGTAAGACGAGCCATAGGGGATCACTTCAGTGCCGGCGAGCTTGAGCGTGCCTTTCTGCAAGGCACGCGCCGCAATGGTCCAGCGGGTCAGCGCAAAGCCCAGCCCCTCCTCGGCAGCGGCCAGGAGTCCGGCCGAATCGTCGATGTTTGGCGCCCGCAACCGCCAGATGCGCTGCGCATCGCTCTGTTGCCACACCCGCCAGGGCTCCTCATCGCTGTCGAGCAGCGGCACCTTGTCCAGGTCGGTATCCCGGCTCAGCAGGCCGTACTGCTTGATCAGATCCGGATGCGCCACCGGCACCATCCATTCATCGAGCAGCTTCTCCACGTGCAGATTGGGGTAGTCGCCGCGCCCGAAGCGCAGCGCCACGTGGATGGGGACGCGCGCGAAGTCCACCAGTTCGCGGGAGGTATGGAAACGCAGATGGACATCGGGGTATTTGCGCCGGAAGGCGCGGATGCGCGGCAGCAGCCACATCTGCAGGTAGGAAGCCAGGAGCGATACCTGCAGTGGCCCGCCACGCTGGTGTTGCCGGATGTGCTGCATGGCCGCTTCGAGCTGCTCGAGGCCCGAGCGCACGCCCGGGAGCAGCTCCAGGCCCTCATCGCTCACTTCCACGCGCCGGCCATTTCTTCGAAACAGCGGCACCTGCAGGTAATCCTCGAGTGACTTGATCTGCTGGCTCACTGCGGCCGGAGTCACGTTGAGCGCGTCGGCCGCGGCGCTAAAACTCAGGCGCGAGGCCACGGCTTCGAACACACGCAGCGCGCCCAGCGGGAGTCGGTCGAAGGCCTTCGCCACCTTAAGTTTCCCTTAACCCCGGGTCAGCTATTGCGTTTGTTGCCGGTGCGTTCCGCGTTCATTGTAGCGCCCAACGAATCAACTCACCCCTACGCAGGAGCACAGCATCATGAACCTCAGCAATGTCGTAGCCCGTTTTGCCCAGGCGGCCCTGGCGGTAACCCTCGTCCTGGTTGAAGGCGTGGTTTTCCGGATCGGCGTGATTTAGCGCCATCGTGCGAGAGCGCCATCGCTCAAGCCCCCGGATCCGTCTGGCGCTGGCGCCGTGCCGAGGCCGTCTCCTCCCCTGCGGCCTCGGTGCGGATCGCCATGCGCGGCAGCGGAAATTCGATCCCACGCTCATCGAACACCCGCTTGAGGCGCCGGATGTATTCGCGCCGCACGTCCCATTGCTCCAGGGCTTGCACCTTGAAGCGGCCGCGCAGGAATACGCCTGAATCGCTCATGCGCTCCACACCGGCAATCTCAAAATCCTCCATGATGAGAGCGGCAAACGCCGGATCAGCACGCAACTGCGCACCGGTCACCCGCATCGCCTGGAGGGCCCGATCGACATCCTCGTGATAGGCGACGCCCACGTCCATGACGGCGTAGGCGTAGCCGCGGCTCATGTTCGTCACGGTCGTGATCAGGCCGTTTGGGATGAAATGAACGTTCCCCTCGTAGTCGCGCAATTGCAGGTAACGCAGCGTGACATCCTCGACCGTCCCGGACTTGTCGGCCACCTGCACCACGTCGCCCTTGGCGAGCTGGTTCTCGAGTAGCAGAAAGAAGCCGGTGAAGTAGTCCCTGACCAGGCTCTGGGCAC
>Ga0209131_1003488_pt1 | contig 10428 bp, 8 predicted proteins | sample GraSoi_2013_40cm_FD_185826 | JGI IMG/M metagenome (GOLD analysis project Ga0209131, IMG submission 185826) | Grasslands soil microbial communities from the Angelo Coastal Reserve, California, USA - Sample 9_17_2013_40cm (SPAdes) (version 2) | ecosystem: Environmental > Terrestrial > Soil >...
GCACCTGTCTGCCAAATTAGTAAGCAATTAGCAAGCACCATAGGTCGAACTGGTGTCGGGCTCCGTCGAGCTATGGCGGTTGCTGGCGGTGAGATAAATGCCGATACTATCGGCTTAACCTGAAAGAATATGATCCTAATGCAGGTGGTGGGTGGTATTAGAAATTCTGAGGCGCACCTGTTCCCATGACTCATGCGCGGGCGGACGCGGCGTCTGGATGTTCATGGGATTCTAGTCCTTGCAGCTGCCGATGGTGACCGGCCCGCCAGCGGCCTCGACCGCTTCTTTTGCGAGTTCGATATTGGCGACCTGCTCGACAGTCGGCTTCTTGTCCTTGTCGATGTCGCCGTTCTCCGCACTGTTGTCGATCGTCCACTGGATGCGCTTGGGGTCGAAGCCGGAATTGACGGACCAGACGCAGTTCTTGGTCAGAGCGTCGATCGCATATTCGACCGCATCGCTCGGTTTATCGGTCGCTTTCTGGATGATCGGCACCACTTTCGCCTTGTCGCGAAACATCGCCCGATTGGCCTCGATCATCGCGGCGGCGGCATCGCGCAGGAGCGCGCGGTCGCGCGCGATCCAATCGAGCGAGGCACCGTAGGCGTTGAACACGTAATCGGGCATGAGATCGGCGAGCTGAACGAAGACATTGAGGCTCGGCTTCTGTTTCCTCGCCAGATAGACATCCTCGGGGTGCAACGCGACGCCGTCGGTCTGTCCAGCAAGCAGGCCCGGCAAGCGGCCGGCGGTAGCCGCGGAAATGAATTGCGCGTCGTCGACGCTAAGGCCGGCGGTGCGCAGCACCTCGCGGCCCATGCGCCAATTGAAGCCGCCGACCCCGCCGCCGGTGGCGCTGAGTTTCCTGCCCTTAAGGTCGGCCGCGGTCTTCACATCCGGCGACACCACATAGGCTTGCGGCAATCTGGGCGCCAGGCCCCAGAACTGCTGCACCTTCATCCCACGGCCGATCGCCACGTCGTTTACGCTCACGATGGCGGATCCTTGCGCAGCCGCCGCGCTCGACGTGGCGGACGCACCGCCCTCGAATTGGATGATTGTCGGCTCGATGCAGCGCTTGGTGAAGAAGCCGAGCTCCTTGGCCACATAGGGGGACGTGTGCACCACATTGGGCGGCGCAACCGAGACGCCGATATTTATCTTTCGCATCGTGCTGCAGCTTTGCGCCGACGCCGCGCGACTCATCGCATCGGCGAGCGCAATCCCGAGCACTGCCAGCGCCAATAGACGGATCGATCGATACCGGTTCGCCATAATATCTTCCCGTCGTCTCCTCCTACGCCCTCGCGGATTTAGTCCTCTTGCGATGCCGCAGTCCAGGGCGCCACGTATTTCTCGGCCAATCGCAGCAGCGCCGTGAGCGTCACGCCCAAAATGCCGAGCGTCACGATCGGCACGAACATCTTGTCCACCTGATAAGTGCTCGCGGCGCGCACGATCAGGTAACCGATGCCGGAGATCGCGGTGTAAAGGTCGGCGAGCACCATGCCGATCAATCCGCGCCCAAGCGCCAGCCGCAATCCCGTCACGATGAACGGCAGCGACGCCGGAAGCACGATATTCCACCACAGCTGTCCTTCGGAGCAGCGGAAAGCGCGACCGACCTCCAAGAGCTTCGGATCGACGCTTTTGACGCCTTGATAAGTGTTGATCACCATGGGGAAGAACGCGAACAGGAACAGGATGATCACCTTCGCCGTGGTGTCGAAGCCCGCCCATAGAACAATCAGCGGAACCAGCGCTACCGAAGGAATGGAATAGAGGAACGTGATGTAGACGGTGAGCGCGACATCGAGCATCCAGAAACGGGCAAGCAGGAGCCCGATGGCGACCCCGAACACCACCGCGAACGCAAATCCGATCGCCAGCACGACGAGGCTCGGCCACAAATAGGTCCACAGCTCGCCGCTGAGCACCATGTGATAGGCTGCCACCGCCACCTTGCTCGGGGAAGTAAACAGCACCGGGTCGACGTTCCAGGCGGCGATCTCCCACAGCGTGAGCGCGATCGCGAGCGAGGCAAGCCGGATGACAAAATCAATGAGATATCGGCGATGCCTGCGCGCGGCGGCGACCTGTTCGGCGCGCGCCTGCTCGCCGGACACATCGTCGGGCTCGAGCTCGAGCCCGCCGCGCGCTCGTTCGATCGCGGTCACGCAACCTCTCTCCGTGCGCGCAGATTGGGCCTCGCGGTATGAAGCTGATGCCAGATGTGCACGCGAAGTTCCGCGAAGCGCGGATCCGAGCGCACTGCGTCCGCCTCGCGCGGCCATCCGAACGGCATGTCGAGCACCTCCTTTACGCGCCCAGGACGCGCACTCATCACCGCAATGCGATCACCCAACAGGATTGCCTCGTCGATGGAATGGGTGATGAACACCATGGTCTTGCGCTCGTCCGGCCGCTCCATCAGGGAAAGGAGTTCCTCCTGCAGGATCTCGCGCGTCTGCGCGTCGAGCGCTGCGAACGGCTCGTCCATCAATAGGATCGACGGGTTCATGACAAGCGCGCGCACCAGTCCCACGCGCTGCTGCATTCCTCCCGACAGCTGGTAAGGATAATGACGTTCGAAGCCGGCGAGGCCGACCAGGTCCAGATAATGCGTGACCCGCGTTTTGATTTCGGCGCGCGCCACGCCCGCCATGGCCAGCCCGAAGGCCGCATTGTCGTAGACGGTTTTCCACGGCAGCAGCCCGAAATGCTGAAAGACCAAGGCAACCCCGTCCGGCGGGCGCAACCCGACCGGCTTGCCGTGCACGAGAAGTCTGCCACTGCTGAGATCGGTCAGGCCCGCAATGCAGCGCAAGAGCGTGGTCTTGCCGCAGCCCGAGGGACCAACGACGCACATGATCTCGTTGCGTCTGACACCAAGCGACAATTGATGGAACGCGACCACGGCGCCATCGAGGAAAAGCTTGCTGGCGCTCTCGGCGAGGATGGCTGCATCAACGGCTGTGTGCGCGCCCACCATCGTTTCCTCATTCACGCCGCCTCTGAGGCCTAACCTTCCTCAGCGCGGTCGTGCCGGACAAGTCTCCGGAAAAAACCGGCCAAACGCAATGCGAGCTTGCGCAACTGCGCGCATGGCGGCGCGCACCGATCGAGTGCGGCCGATCTATGGCTTGGCGGCGAGCTGCAGCAGTAGCGGGCTCCATTGCCGCTGCTGATCCTGAATGAAGGCGGTGACCTCGGCAGGGGACATTGCAACCGGATAGCTGCCGCGGCCGGCGAGCTGTGCGCTGAGGGTCGGCTCGCTGATCACTTTGCGCAGGTCCTCGCTTACCTTTTGCACGATCGCGTCGGGCGTGCCGACGGGCGCCACCAGGCCTTGCCAGCCCATCGCCTTGAAGCCCGGCAGCGTTTCCGCAACCGTGGGCAGATCGGGGAAATCCGGTAGCCGCTGCGCCGATGCGACGGCGAGCGGTTTGAGGTTTCCGCCTTGGACGGCTCCGGCGAGGCCGGAATAGCCTTCGATGATCAGCGGTATGCGGCCGCCCATGATGTCGTTGAGGGCATGATTGGGCCCGCCGGAATAAGGCACCAGCAGCAATTTGATGCCGGCGCGCAATTGGAGCAATTCGCCGGTCAAATGCGTGAGCCGTCCAATGCCGGTGACTGCGTAAGAGATTTCGCCGGGCCGTTGTTTTGCGAGCGCAATCAATTCGGGCAAGGTGGCAACCCCGAGCGAGGGCGCCGCCGCGACGAACATCGGCTGCTCCGTCAGGGAGCCGATGGGGGCGAAATCGCGCGGCATCTCGAAGGCCGTGTTGGCCGCCTTGCCGGGCGACGGCAGGAACACCGAAAGTGCTGGCATATAAAGCGTGTAACCATCGGGCGCGGCCTCAGCCGCGACGCGGGCGGATATGGCGCCGCCAGCACCAGGTTGATTGACGGGCAAGACCTGTTGACCCCAGATGTGCGAAAGCCGATCGGCGACCAGTCGCAGCGTGACGTCAACCGCACTGCCGGGGGCCGAATCGGAGATGATCTTGACCGGCCGCGTCGGATAGTCCTCGGCATGCGCCGGAAGATTGGCCGAGAGCGCCAGCAGCGCGAGCGACAGCGTGAGCCGGAGCATTTCCTCTTCTCCGATTGTTTGAGGGGGCGGGCAGCTCTCACGAGATACTATCACCGGTCCGAGCATGCGGCATGAGACGAGAGGACACAGGCCGCCACACCCAGGGTGATGATGCCGAGATGTCCATGATAGCGTTGCCGCACCGGTCTTCATACCACCGGCTTTTCATATTTGCCGCAGTCAGGATCCGAACTGGCAAGCGGACGCGGCCTATGACGCCAGCGCGGAGCCTGGCTTCAACGCGATGAGCGATCTAAACGGGCCAGGTCTCCAGCCGAAAGGCGGAGTCCCAGAACATCCACTCGAGCTGAGCAGCCCGCGTGAAAGCCGCATGCATGCGGGCATTGAGAGACCGGGCCACTCCGCCGGCGGCGGCGTCGGTCGCCGCGATCACCGCGCGCACGGCGGCATGGAAATCCTCGCCTGCGTAGGTGTCGATCCAAGCTTGGTACGGATTGGCAGCTGCGGCGCGGGCGTGAATGTCGCGCCCCACTTCCGCATAAATCCAGAAGCAGGGCAGCAGCGCGCCGAGCAGAACTTCGTACGGCTCCGCGTAGGCGGTGGCGAGAAGATAAGAAACGTAGTGGTGGCAGGCGGGCGATAGCGGGGTTTGTGCGAAGACCTGCGGCGTGATTCCGTACTGCTTCAAAAACGAACCGTGCAGCGCGCGTTCGACCACGAGCGCGCCTTCCGCCGATTTGGCGAACTGCACAATGCGATCCGGATCGGGCGCCTTCGCTGCTGCCAGAGTCAACGCGCGTCCGAAGCCGATGAGGTAATGCGCATCCTGCGTAATGTAGTGCTTGAACCGCGCCTCGCTCAGCGATCCCGACGCGAGCTGCGCGTTGAACGGCATCGTGTGGATGGTCTCGTAGATCGCGAGGTTGCGGTCCCAAGCTTCGCGCGAGAAGGGATTTGTTCCGCTCATGGCCCGCCCCGTCTGTGATTTGCCGGTTTTATTATACAGCTGCCCGAGGGAGCGGACGCGCCTCAACCCGCACCGCGCCATCGTTGCTGCGGCCAATGCATCGAGAGCGCTAGCCGCCGACCGCCGATCGCGCCGGGCTTCGGTCGCTCTCATTCGCGAGTTGTCGGACTAACCTGTCGACTCAGATCGAAGACGGAAGGCTCATGCCACGCGTTTCTTATATGACAACGAGTGTTGACGATACACCCTCAGCGCCCCGCGGTTCATCAGCGAGCGCGCCTTTTATCGCCCACCACCGCCGAAGTAGCCACTGGCATCGCGAAGCAGAAATGCCCGGATGTTTGGATCGGGGTCAGCGCCCAGAACGATAGCGCCGGGCCGACCGCAGGGAGTCCAACAGACAATGTTGGCTTTCGGCGTGTTGCGCGGCATAGCTGTTATGCCCGGCGTCGGGTTCGGATATCCCTGCTCGACATACGTGCCTTGCCTGTTCGCCTTCCGAGCATCGGCAGATGAAGAGACTGAAATGCCGAGAGCGCAAACAAGCAATCCAAGGATGACTGACGGCTTGTTGCTGCTGGCAATGATCATGGAATTTCTCCGTTGATTCGCATCTGCGCCGGCAAACGAGGGCGAGGCCAGCCGAACGTTGCTCGCAGTGGTCTAACCACTGGGACGGGTGAAATATTCCCGCAGAAAAATTCCGGCAGGACGCTTAGCCGGCTAATTCCCGCTCCCCCAACCCTAGCGTCCTGTCGCTCGGACGACGCCACGTGCACCGTAAGCGGCCATGCGGCCGCCGCGCCGCCCATGAGATGAACTCGCGCCGCGTCATCTAATCCCCTCATCATGGGACCATCAGGTTACTCGGCTGGCTCTCGTCAGCTCCGCGACTTTCCTGATATGCGCGATCGCGGCGCTTGCCCCGGCTGTCTTGGTCAGTAGGTCTAACGTTGCATCATCATCGTCGTCGACCGGCGCCAGCGCTCGATCCATATAGGTGCGCGCGTGAGGATCGCACGCGATGGAAATCTTCAAAGCGAGTAGCCGCGCGATCACACCGGCCAAAATGACATGCTTATAGAGAGTCTCCAACACAAAGCGCGGCCAAAACACCCAGACTCGTTCGCGGGGCAGTCCGGGCCGGCGTTCCGAGGGATTTTTCAAGCGGAGAAGACCGCTCTGGAGCGGGTGGACATTTTCGAGACGTACCGTGGTCGCGAACGAGACCAACACCTTGAGGAGGCTGCCCATCGGCACGCCTGTCGCTGCCGCGCGACGCATAAGCGTCTTCATGTGCTCCGGCGTGTAATACAGGGACCAGGCTTCGCGGTAGATTGCCTCCCACTCTGGCGCGCTCATATTGGCGTGAGCGGTGCAGACATGTTCCACGTCATATGCATTGAGGTCCGGCTCCATCGGAACGTCCTTGCGCCAAAGGACCTGATGATCCTCCGAACCGGGCAGCGGAGTCAGGCAGAAAAACTCGATAACGTCGAGCGGGAGTTCTCTCTGTATGATCGCGATATCGCGCCTGATGCTGTCGGGTGTATCCGCCGGGAAGCCCAGGATGTAGCCCGCAAGCGTGATGATGCCCTGCGCCTTCCAGGCGAGCAGCATCTTGCGATATTCGGTGATCTTGTTCTGGCGTTTCTTCGCCGCGGTGAGATTGTCCGGGTTAATATTTTCCAATCCAATGAATACCCGCGTGACACCGGCTCGCTTCGCCTTCGCGATGAAGTTTGCGATTTTGTGGCAGAGGGTGTCGACCTGGATCATCAGACCGAGCGGAATCCCGCCCTTCTCCCGAAGCTCGATCAAGCGATCGAAGATCGCCTCCCACTGCTCGTTGCGCGCGAAGTTGTCGTCGGTAATGAAGAATTTGTGGATCCCCTGCGCCCAGTTGAGACGCACCAGATGCTCCACGTCGTCGGCCGAGCGGTAGCGCGACTTGCGGCCCTGCACGTTGATGATCGTGCAGAACGAACACTGGTACGGACAGCCACGGCCCGCGTCAAAACTCGCGCTCAGACCCAGCGTGCGTGCCACGTACCGCCTCGGCAGAAACGGCACGGGCGTTCCCTCAATCACGGGCAGGTCTTTCACGGAACCGTACAGGGGGGCAAGCCTGCCGTCGGCGGCGTCGCGCAACACCGTGTCGAGCCGGTCTTCGGCTTCGCCGGCAAACATGGCAACTCCCATGTCGCGGCAAGTGTCGAGATCGACCGCGTGGCCATCCAGCATCGAGAGGCACCCCGACACATGGAACCCGCCTATGGCAACCTGGATCCCGGCGTCGCGGAATGGTCGTGCAATATCGAGAGCGCGAGGGTATTGGTTCGACTGGACACCGACTAGCCCGACGAGCCCGAAGTTACCATGAGATCGGAAGCGGGCGAGGAGCGCCAGCACGTCGATGCGCGTGTTGGTTTCGTCGATCGCCTCGATGTCGATGGCGACATCCGGTCCGAGCACGAGCCGCTTGGCACAATCTGTTGCAATTGCGTAGACGGCGGCAAGCGAGTTCGACGGGATCATCGCCCGCCACCAGCGAATTACATATCCGTCGTCATCGTAGTGCGATGGCTTGATCAGAACGAGTTGAAAGCGCCGCCTCGCGGTCGTCGAACGTTCTAGCACAATCGATCTCCGAGGTCGGCACAACCGTGACAGCCCCCAACGAGATAGGGGCGGAGGCCCACTTGGTGACCGTGAGGCAATTAGGGCTCCGAGTCAAAACGCGGCCGTCCCAGTGAGCCGCTTCGACTGCGCTTCACCCCGGTAATCAGACATGGTTCAGCGCGGTCAAAATGTCCGGTCCGCCGCCCGCCTATGCCCGGTTCATCATTAGCGTCGGACATGATTGATACAGCCGGCTGATGTCCGGACTGCGCCGGCGAAAGCGGACATAGGGAGATTCGCACTATGATAGATGAGGCAGAAAAACGTGGCCAGCGAAGTGGATCACCAGCTCCTACTTGATCGACGCCCGCACCGGCAGATCGGCCGGCTTCTCACCCTCAACGCGTCATTGCAGGCAAGCCACTGAAATAACCGACGATGCCGCGTTCATCAATCAGTTTGCGCAGGCCGAGAAACAGCTCCGGATGGTCCTTGCGATAGGCGCTGAGGTCTTCTTCCGCGCCCGGATGCTGCACATTGCCGGTGATGTAGGCGTAGCCGTTGACGTTGTCGTAGACCTTCAAGCCGGTATTCTCTCCGCCCGCGGGTGCGCTGAAGATTCGCACCATCGCCTTGCTGTCGACGTTGAAGGCCCAGGTAAAGTTGTTGAGATGATTGGCCGAGTCTTCGCCGATGAACAGCGTACGCATCGCTTCCGAATAGTGGATGTTGTCGGGGTTGGCGACCATGTCGGTGGCGCATTTGTCGTAACGTCCGATTTCGGAATTGGCCGGCTGCCGCGCGCCATGGATCAGAGCGACCATGTCGGTCGCAACCCAATCGCTGGGGATCCCATCACCGGAGGTGTCCCTTCGGCCGCCGGTCATCGAGCTTTCGTAGACTGCTCCGCACGTGAGGTCCTTGGGGTCGCCGGTGAGCCTGATGTCGTCGCGTGGGTGATCCTTGTTCTGTCCGTCGATCATAGCGGTGCGGATGTAGCTCATCACCGTGTAGAGCTTTTTGTCGGCGGCGTTGTGCGCCTGCCCCTCCATCTTCGTGAATTCGGTGGTCGCCCCGAGGTAGGCGGCATAACGGCGGGTTTCCAGGAAGGCGGCGGCTCTCTCCATCCCGGACTTAAGCCTGTAGTAGGTGAGTGCGGTCGTGCCGCCGGTGCCGGTGTAGACATAGAGCGGCCTGAAATCGGTATATTTTGCAGGCTCGCTCTTGACGACGTCGGGGGTCGCAACGTCCCAGATATCGCTGAACCTGATGCCCCGGTCCACGAGCCCCTTGATCTCGTCGTCGGTCGCGTGGCCGAGCCTGATCCATTCGAGCGAGGCCGAGCCGAAATTGGCGCCGTCCTTCTGTATCCATTTTGCGGCATAGAGCGTGCCGCCGGATAGGTCGCCCGGACGATCAGCTACGAACATGGCGCGGACCACGTCGTCGCCGTCATCGCCCAGATAGACCGTCTTTTGGTCCGGCATGACCTCCCCGAGCTCGAAGGCAAGGCGTCCCGTGGCATAGTGCTTGGTCACTTTGGTGCTGCCGTCGGGGGTAACCGCGACTTCGACCAGATGACCATAGCGATAGGGATTAGCGCCGCCCTGGGCGGCCGTCTTGCCCCCCGTCCCGAGGTAGAGATTCATCGCATCGAGCGGCTTGTGCTCGAAAGTTTGTGCGTCGGGCTCAAATTCCTCGCCGCCGAGATGGGTCAGCCACGGCGTGGTGGAGCTATTGCACGGAATCCACAGCCCATCGACGCCGGAGAAATCCACGTTCGACATCTTGACGGGGGTGAGCTTTCCGGTCGTGGGATCTTGATCGATCACCGTCAGGTTCATCGCCATCGGCAGCGCGGCATACAGCGCCACCGGTGGCTTCCTGGGATCGATGTTGTCGGCCTCAGTTTCATATTCGAGATGGTTTATCAGGAACACCGTGTGGCCCTTTACGCCGTCGACCTTGGCGTTGGGGATGACCAGAATCGAGGTTCCGTCGGCCCCTTGGGAGTAAAAGGGACCGCGCGCGACATTGCCCGTCGTGTCGGAGGCCGACTGCAGGATCGGCTTACCGCCCTTGTCAACGATCAGACCCGCGTACCATCCGCCGACGTAGTCGCCGGAGCGGTGCAGGATCTGGTAGCTCAGGGGAAACGTAGTCTTGGAGCCGTCTGCGAGCGTAACCACCGCCTCGGAGCGGGTGTAGGGCAGCGCCATCTCGAGGTCGTTGGCCGGCGCAGGGGTCGGCGTGAACTCCACCGACGTCACTTTAAGCGGGCCGGTCTTTGGACTTTCCGCAAGCGCGGATGTGAAGACCGACATGGTGACAAATGCCGTGGCTCCGAGCAGGACGGCTCGCAATGTCATTGGACTGCCTCCGTGAAAAAGACGGTCGGAATCGGTAGGCCGCCTCTGTGACGATGCGATGAAGGGTTAAGACAGGCCGATCAGCCTAGGTCCATCGAAATCAGCCGGCTGCGCGCGCCTGAGGACTCGAGACGCTAATTTGCTTCTCGGGTCAGAAGTGCTGATTCTGGCTGAGACTCGCGCTGCATACGGAATTTTAGAGCCCGCAGACAAGGACTTAAAAAGTCATGACCGTTCAAGACGCTGAACACGTTGTGATGCTTATCTCAATCGTTGGCGGATTGTTTTGCGCACGGGTTTGGTCACTGGCGGCGGTTGCAGTGATCGCCGGCCTGATGTTTCCGACGCTGCTAACGCTATTCGTGTCGCCGGAGTGGAAACGCCTTGGTTTCGAGCCTTATTTTGAGATG
>Ga0209131_1003489_pt1 | contig 10427 bp, 8 predicted proteins | sample GraSoi_2013_40cm_FD_185826 | JGI IMG/M metagenome (GOLD analysis project Ga0209131, IMG submission 185826) | Grasslands soil microbial communities from the Angelo Coastal Reserve, California, USA - Sample 9_17_2013_40cm (SPAdes) (version 2) | ecosystem: Environmental > Terrestrial > Soil >...
ATGGTCACCGTCAACGTCGACCCGCTCGGTGCGGTGTCGGTGACGGCCGATGTGACGGTCCAGGGCCAGGGCCATCAGACCGTGCTATCCCAGATCGTCGCCGATCGGCTGGGACTTGATCCCGCCGATGTCAAGGTCATGCTGGAGATGGACACTGCCAAGGACGCCTGGTCGATCGCGGCCGGCACCTATTCGTGCCGGTTTTCCCCCGGCACGGCGGTCGCGGCTCACCTGGCGGCGATGCGCATGCGTGACAAGCTTGCCGGCATCGCGGCAAACCAGCTCAACATTTTGCCGGACGACATCGAGTTCGCCGACGGCCAGGTGCGTAGCCGCTCCAACCCGGACAACGCCCTCCCGTTCGGCCGCGTCGCCGGCACCGCCCATTGGTCGCCCGCGATGTTGCCGGACGGCATGCCGCCGGGCTTGTCGGAAACCGGCGTGTGGTCGCCCCCCGAACTCGAGCCGCCCACCACCGACGACCGCATCAACACCTCGCTCACCTACGGCTTCGTTTTCGATATGTGCGGCGTCGAGGTCGATCCGGTGACGTTCTCGGTGCGCGTCGATCGTTATGTGTCGATGCATGACGCCGGGACCCTGCTCAATCCGCTGATCGCCGACGGGCAGGTCTATGGCGCCTTCGCGCAGGGCATTGCGGCGGCTCTCTACGAGGAATTCGTCTACGACGAGCACGGCAGCTTCCTGTCCGGCAGTTTCGCCGACTACCTCGTACCGACGGTGAGCGAGATCCCGCGGCTCGAAATCCTGCACCAGGAAACCCCGTCGCCCCTGACGCCGCTCGGCGCCAAAGGCATGGCGGAGGGCAATTGCATGAGCACGCCCGCCTGCATCGCAAATGCGGTCGCGGACGCGCTCGGCGTCAAGGATATCTCCCTGCCGCTGACGCCGCTGCGGCTCCATGCGCTGATGGCGGGCGAGGAGAGGGAGAAGAGCCCCCCATGAAGCCGCGCCGGTTCGACTACGTGCGCCCGGACAGCGCGGACGAGGCGGTGGCCGTGCTGGCCGAATATGGCGACGCGGCGAGCGTGCTGGCGATGCTCAATCTGCGCCTCGCGGAGCCGGCGGTGCTCATCGACATCGCGTCCCTCAAGGAGCTGGACTATATCCGCGTCGCCGGCAACATGATCGAGGTCGGCGCCGCCGTGACCCAGAACCGGCTCAAGGACTGGCCGGAGCTCGCCGGCAAACTGCCGCTGCTCGCGGCCGCGCTGCCCTTCGTGGGTCATTTCCAGACGCGCAACAAGGGAACTGTGTGCGGCTCGATCGCTCACGCGGATCCGTCGTCGGAAATTCCCCTCGTACTGGCGACGCTCGGCGGCGAGGTGGTGTTGCGGTCGCATCGAGGCGCTCGCGTCCTCGCGGCGGCGGATTTCCAGCGCGGCACGCTGACCACCGCCCGGGAGCCCGACGAGTTGATCATGGCGGTACGTTTCCCGGCGCAACCCACGTCTCGGGTTGCGTTTCGGGAGGTCGCGCGTCGGCACGGCGATTTTGCCATCATCGCGGTAGCGGCTTGTGTGGAGGATGGCGATACGGTGCGAATCGGCATCGGCGGCGTTGCCGACCGCCCCGCGGCGCGGCGCGCCACGATCGACCGCGCTGCGCAGGCCAAGGACATTTTTGAATCGCTCGCCTTCGAGCTTAAAGGCTACGACGATCTGCACGCATCGGCGCGGCTTCGCCGCGATTTACTGCGCCGAATAGGCCCCGTTGTGGTGGAAGAGGCCTTGCGATGCGCCGCGTGAACAAGGATGAGCGGACCAGGATCGGCTTCACGCTCAACGGCCGCGCCGTGGCGGGCGATGCGGAGTCCCGCATGCTGCTCACCGATTTCCTGCGCCACGTGATCGGGGCAACCGGAACCCATGTGGGCTGCGAGCACGGCGTGTGCGGCTGCTGCACCGTGCTGATCGATGGGGCAGCGGTGCGCGCGTGCCTGACGCTCGCCGTGCAGGCCGAAGGCCGCGTGGTCACCACGGTCGAAGCGCTGGCATCGGCGGACGGCGCGCTTAACGCGCTGCAGCAGGCGTTTCAGCGGCATCATGCGCTGCAATGTGGATTCTGTACGCCTGGCATCCTGATGTCGTTTACAGATTATCTTGCGCGAAATCCGCATCCGACCGAGGATGAAATTCGCGAGGTATTGAGCGGCCATCTTTGCCGGTGCACAGGCTATGCCGGCATCGTGGCCGCGGTGCTGTCCGTCTCGGCTGGCAGCTCTCGACAACGAAACGATTCTGCTTCGCCGGAGCCTACTCTAAAACTTGAAAGCCGGAGCTGATCATGGCCAAAGGGATCTTTCGCGAACTGGTGACCATCAACGGCAAGAACGTCGTGCTCGCCCACAAAGAATCGCCGGTCAGCAATGCCGGCGTGCTAGAGAACGCTGACTTGTTTCGGATGATCAACATCTTCGCCGAGAAATTCAGCCCCACCAATATCGACCAGGCGGACGGTACGCCGCTGCGGCTCTATACCTCGGACCGGGTCAAGATCGACGTCTCCAAGCGCCGCAAGCACGATATGGGTTTCTGGCATCGCAACATCGACGCCCACGAGATCATCTTCTGCGTCAAGGGCGCGCTCAAGTGGGAAACCGAAATGGGCGTCAAGGTCATGCATCCAGGCGACATGCTGCTCATCCCCAAGGGCATCGGCCATCGTTCGATGCTGTGCGAAGATTCCACCGACGAAAATGTGCTGATCGAGCTGAAGATCGCCGATGAACTCACCTATGTGGGGGAAAATAAATAGCCTCCTTTCCTCCAGTGTCATCGTCCGCGAAAGCGGACGATCCAGTAACCCCCAGCTTGTCGGTTAAAATACGAGACGCGGTGGTTACTGGATGCCCCGCTTTCGCGGGGCATGACAGGCTGGGAGCGGAGTAACGTTCTCGCAGGAGCACCCGTGCAATCCGTCGATCTCATCATCGCCGACATCCCGTGGCTGATCACCATGGACCCCGGCCGCCGCGTCATTCGCGACGCTGCGGTTGCGGTTGATGGCGGCAAGGTCGTTGCGGTCGGCAAGTCAAGCGACATCAAGGCGCGCTACACCGCAAAGAGCAGCGTGGACGGCCGCGACACCGTGGCTACGCCCGGCTTCGTCGATTGCCATCTGCATTCTTCCTTTCAGCTGTCGCGCGGGCTTGCGGACGAAGCGAACGCCCAGTCGTTTCTGTTCGACCGCATGTATCCGTATGAAGCCGCCCTCGATGGCGACGACGTGCGGGTATCGGCGACGCTCGCGGCGACCGAGCTGCTGCGACACGGCGTCACCTGTTTTATCGATCCCGGCAACTATCATCCTGAGGCGTCGGTCGAAGGCGTGATGGCGACCGGCATCCGGATGATCGTGTCGCGCTCCTCGTTCGACCTGACCAAGTCGGTGCTCGGCATCCTGCCCGAGCGCATGATCGAGAACACCGCCGTCGCCATCGCGCGCGCTGAGGCGGTGCTCGAACGCTACGCCCATTCGGGACACAGGTCGGGACATCCGCGGCTTGGCGCCAGCGCCTCGTTCCGCGGCCTCAACAACGCCTCGGACGAGCTCATCATTGGCCTCAAAAGGCTCGCCGACCGTTACGGCACGCTGCTGCAGACCCACGCGTGCTTTTCCTATTCGACCCACGATTCGAGCGTCGCCCGCACCGGACTTGCCGAGATCGAGCGGCTGGAATCGCTCGGCGCCATCGACGAACGCATGCTGATCGTCCATTCCGGCTGGCTCGAACCCCAGGAGGTCGAGATCCTGACGCGGCGCAAGCCGTCGCTGGTGTGTGCGCCCAGCTCCAGCCTGCACAACGGCTACGGCAACTTCCTGTTCGGCAAGCTGCCCGAGCTTTTGGCGCTCGGCGTGAACGTGGCGGTCGGTTCCGATCACGCGAGTTCTGGAATCGTCGACATGGCGCAGGAAATCCGCCTCGCCTGCTGCTGCTACAAGGAGACCCGCATCAATCCGCGCGTGATGCCGCCCGAGACCGGTCTCGAAATGGCGACCATCAACGGCGCCAAGGCGGCGCTGATGAGCGAGCGCATCGGCAGCATTGAAGTCGGCAAGGAAGCCGATATCGTGCTGTTCGACACCAATCGTCCCGAGTGGCAGCCGCTGATCAATCCGGTGTCGAACCTCGTCTACGGCGCGACCGGCGATTCAGTGCGCGACGTGTTTGTGATGGGGGAGCAAGTCGTGGCCGGCGGACGCCTGACCAGGATCGACGAGGCGAAATTGTTCGCTGAGGTCCCGGTGGCGGTGGGCCGTTTCAAGAAGCGCCTCAAGTTCGACCAGATGGTGCAACTCAAATGGCCGGTGGAGTGAAGACAAACGAGGGCCGTATGATTGCGGCATGAGGCCATCATGGCGAACGTATTCGGCGATCATATTCCCGGCATCCCGTATCGCCCCATTGGGGAACTGTTCGCCCTGTATCGCGACCGCGATCGGGCCAAGACCGCGATCGTCGATCTGGATTCCGGATCCGCCGTCACATTCGGCGAACTCGATCGAATCACGACCGCGATCGCGCGCCTGCTTAAGAGCCGCGGCGTCGTGAAAGGCAGCCGCGTGTTGCTGCTGTCTGACGAAAACCTGGAAAAACTGCTGCTGTGGTTCGGCATCTGGCGTCTCGGCGCGGTCGTATGCCCACTGAACATCGAGATCAACGCGAAGGTGCTGGCTGATCTTGTCCCCGTGGTGAATCCGGTGCTGGTCCTGTGGCATAAGGAGCTCGATGTCGAAGCATTAGTGGGCGATTGCCGTGCGCCGCGCATCCGGTTCGGCGCATATGCGGCGACGGGCGACACCGATCCGCAGGACGAAATGTTTTCTTGCCTGTCGAAGCACGATGCGGCTGACCTGCCTGAGCGCAACGACCCCGAAGACATCGCGTGCATCTTCTGTACTTCGGGAACCACCAGCCGGCCCAAGATCGTGGTCAACGACCACTGCGCCTACTGGCTCAACGGCCTCTCCACCCTGGAATTCATCAGCCTCTCCGAGAACGACCGTACGCTGGAGTACCGCTCCTTCGGCTGGAACTCCGCGCAGGTGCTGAGCCTGATGCCCTTTCTGGAGAAGGGGCTTACCATGCACATTGCCAGGCGCTTCTCCCACAGCCGCTTTTTTGATTGGATCCAACAATACGGCATTACGTTTGCCGCCGGCGTGCCGACCGTCCTTAATATGCTTCTGAACAAGCCTCCTCCCTCCCGGGAGCGCGGGCGTCTCGCCCGCATCGAAGAAGGAAAGAGCGGGCGGGACGCCCGCGCTCCCACGGAGGAGGGTCGGGACTTCCCGACCTTGAGGCTGATGAGTTGCTCAACGGCGCCGCTCACGGCGGAGCAATGGTTGCAGTTTGAGGAGATGTACGGCGTCAAGCTCTTACAAATGTACGGCATGTCGGAAGCCGGCTGGGTGTGCGGGAATCGCACCTACAAGAATCGCATCGGCACGGTCGGCATTCCGGCCCTGCACCAGGAATTCGCCATCGTCGACACCGACGGCAAACCATGCCCGCCGGGCGTCGAAGGTGAAGTGACGGCGGGCGGGCCGCATACGGCGGTCGGCTATTTGCGGGACGACGGAACGATCGAACCCATTCGCCCCAACCGCATCAAGACCGGCGACCTCGCCATCGAGGACCCGGACGGATTCATCCGCATCACCGGCCGCATCAAGGATTTGATCATCCGGGGCGGCGTCAACATCGCGCCCGCCGAGATCGGCGAGGTCCTGCTGAAACATTCCGGAATTCTCGAGGCTGCCGCGGTGGGGGTGCCAGATAAAATCTATGGGGAGGAAGTGGTATGCTATGTGGTTGCCAAGCTGGGCAGCGACCTCACGGAAGCCTCGGTGAGCCGACATTGCGAGGCCTTTTTGCCGCCGCCAAAAATGCCGAAACAGATTTTCATCGTTGCGGATCTTCCCAAGAGCGACCGCGGCAAGGTCCTTCGCGACCGCCTGCGGGAGGATTGGACCGCGCGCGCGAAGGTGTCCGTATGAGTCAAAGCATCCCAGTCATTCCGGGGCGCGCCCAAGGCGCGAACCCGGAATCCGTGATCGCGGTTTTTTTAGCCGGCGACACCGCGCACGCATTTCGTTCTTCAGGGGGTATGGATTCCGGGCTCGCGGGCTTCCGCCCGCGCCCCGGAATGACCGCGGTGTTCGTGGGCTTCTTCGCGTCGCTTGCACTCACGTTTATCAGCGCTACCGCCGCTCACGCCGAAGACCTCTGGCGCCACGGCACCCTCGTGCCAAAGGGCGATGCCGGCTTTATCTACATGGCCGCCGAGGGAGGGTTCGCCAAGGCCGAAGGCCTCGATTTGAAGATGCAGGCCTTCCAGAACGACACCCTCATGATGAAGGCGCTGATCGCCGGCGAACTCGACAGCTACGAGGGTAGCCCGATCAGCCCGTTGATCGCCGGCAGCAAGGGCGCCGACGTGAAAATCCTCGGCTGCACGTGGCCGAAGCTCACCTATTCGCTGTTCTCCCATGATGGCATCGGCGCGATCGCCGACCTCAAGGGAAAGAAAGTCGGCATCTCGGCGCCTGGCTCGCTTCCCGATGTGGTCGCCCGTGCCCTGCTCAAGCAGGCCGGCATCTCGCCATCTGAAGTGAGCTTCGTCGCAGCCGGCAGCGATCCGGAGCGGGTGCGGGCTCTGATGGCGAAGACCATCGACGCCGCGATCTCGACCAGCGACTTTGCGGCTCGCCCCGAGCTCCCGTTGAAGACCCTCGCGGTCGCGAACGAAGCGCTGCCGCAATTCATCCGCCAATGCGTCATCACGCGCGGCGATCTCATTCGCTCCAAGCGCATGCAACTCGTGGCTTTCGTTGCCGCGGAAATGAAGGCCTACGGCTTTGCGTTAGCGCATCGCGACAAGGTCGTCCCCCTGACGCGCCGCATTGCCGGCCTTCCGCCCGGCGATCCGGTTGCGGAGGTAAGTTATCGGGAGGTGGTCGAGCAGCGGGCCGCGTCGCCGGCGATTGAAATCGACCTGGAGAAGTTACGCTGGCTGCGCGATCTCCTGGCCGATGACGGCCGCATGGCGGCGAAATTCGATCCCGCAGCAGTGACGGACTCCTCGATTCGCGAGGCGGCCCTGATGCGGGTCAATAAGTAGCGCGTAGGGTGGGCAACGCGCCGGCGCCATGACATTGCATTGCGTGCGGTGGTGGGCGGGCGCGTTGCCCACGCCGTCCAGCCTCTCGGTGTGACGGCGTGGGCAAAATCGCCTACCGTGATCGGCTATCACTATCGCCGCGATAGGCGATTTGCCCACCCTACGGCGAGTCAAATCGGAACTGAATTTACCATGGATGCGACCACCAAGCCGAAACGTAAAGCGATCCCGACCTCCGCGGACCCCATTCCGCCCCGTGACTATCCGGACCTGCACGATCACATCCAGGCACTCGATGAGGCCGGCCTGCTCGTCACCGTCGACCGGCCGATCAACAAGGACACCGAAATGCACCCGCTGGTGCGCTGGCAATTCCGCGGCGGCATCGAGGAGAAGGATCGCAAGGCATTCCTGTTCACCAACGTGGTCGACAGCAAGAAGCGCAAATACGACATTCCGGTCGCGGTCGGTGTGCTCGCCGCGAACCGGGAAATCTATCGCATTGGCATCGGCTGCCGGCTCGACGAAATCGACGAACGCTGGGTCAAGGCGGCGCAGAACCCGATCCCGCCGCGCATTGTCGGTGAGGCGCCATGCCATGACATCGTGATCACCGGCAAGGCCCTGGACAAGCCGGGCAACGGGCTCGACGGCATTCCGCTGCCGATTTCGACGCCCGGCTGGGACATCGCGCCCTATGCGACGTTGTCGCAATACATCACCAAGGATCCCGACACCGGCATCCAGAATCTCGGCAACTATCGCGGCCACGTGAAGGCGCCGCGCCGGCTCGGCATGAACCCCTCGCTGGAGCTGCGCCCGGGCATTTATAATCACTGGGAGAAGCTACGCGAGCGCGGCATAAAAAAACTCCCTTGCGCAGTGGTGCTCGGCGCGCCGCCCTGCATCACCTTCGCCTCGGTGCAGAAGCTACCCGAGACCGTTGACGAGCTTGACGTGGCCGGCGCGCTCGCCGGCTCGCCCATCAACGTGGTGAAGGCCAAGACCGTCGATCTCCTGGTGCCGGCGGAAGCCGAGATTGTGATCGAAGGCTTGATCGACACCGAATATCTGGAACCCGAAGCGCCGTTCGGGGAATCCCACGGCCACGTCAACCTGCAGGAATTCAACGCCTATATGGACATCACCTGCATCACGCGACGGCACAACGCCATCCTGACCTCGATCATTTCGCAGGTCACACCGAGCGAATCGAGCCTCATCAAGCGCATCGGCATGGAGCCGCTGTTCCTCAATTTTCTGCGCAATACGCTCGGAATCAAAGGCATCAAACGCGTCTCCATGCATGAGCCGCTGACCAACATCCGCAAAGTGATCGCACTGGTGGTCGAGCGCGACATTCCGCCGACTGAGCTGTGGCGCGCCCTCTACGGCGCTGCCATCCTGCACCGCGCCGCCGGCAAATACGTGATTGCGGTCAACGACGACATCGACCCGGAGAATGCCGACGCCATACTGTGGGCGATGTCGTACCGGGCCAATCCGACCCTCGACATGCATGTGCTGCCCCACCGCGACCAGGGTCACGGCCCGCGCAGCAAGCGCAACAACGGCGAGGACGCCTCGGTGCTGATCGACGCCACGCTGAAAGAGAATTTTCCGCCGATTTCATTGCCCAAGCGTGAATACATGGAGAACGCCAGGAAAATCTGGGAAGAGCTGGGGCTGCCCAAGCTCAAGCCGGAGCAGCCCTGGTTCGGCTATTCACTTGGCGAATGGCCGCCGGACCTCGACGCCGCAGCGGAACGCGCCACCAGGGGAGACTATTTCGTCACCGGCAAGGCGCTCGCCAAGCGCCGCCGCAAGGACGTGCGGATGAATACGGAAGTGCGGAATGTGAAGGGGTGAATGGGCATGTAGGACGGTTAGGCGAAGCCGTAACCCGCCGGCCCCCGGAAGCAATCACCCCATCAGATTCATCACCCCCCGCACCACCACGTAAACCCCGACCGTGGCGACCACGACCGCGAACACGATCGATAGCGCACGTTTCTCGGCCGCGAGTGCTGTGGCGAGCCGGCCGCCCGCAAGTCCGCCGACGATGCCGCCGCCGACGAACAGCAGCACCAGCCGCCAGTCGATCAGGCCGGAAAGTGCGTAAATCGCCGCCGTGGTGAGGCCGAACGCCGTGACCGAGACAAGCGAAGAGCCTATCGCCACGATCATCGGCATCGAGGTGGCGGCGACGAGGCCGGGCACCACCAGGAACCCGCCGCCGATTCCGAAAAATCCCGCCAGCGCGCCGACCACGAAGCCGGTTCCGGCGACCCGGGGCGCATTGCCGAGATCCACGCGCACCTGCGGCGCGCCGCCGCTCTCCCGTTTCAAAGCCATGGACGCCGCAACCGCGACCATCAGTAACCCAAACAGGATGAGCAGCTTCTGGCCCTCGGTATGCTTGCCGAGGGTCGAGCCGAGCGCTGCGCCGGTCACGCCGGAGATCGCGAACAGGAGCGCCGCCGGCCAGCACACATGGTCACGTCGCGCATGATCGATGAGGTTGGCGAAGGCGCTGAGCGCCACAGCGATGGAACTCGTGCCGATGGCGACATGAGGCGATTTCACGCCGACCACGTAGACCAGCAGCGGCACCGCGAGAATCGACCCGCCGCCCCCGATCATGCCCAGAATGAGACCGACCAGGGCGCCGGCGAAGACCGCCATAAAATCGGGAGCGCCGACTTCCATATGGCGACTCTACCCCCTGGGACCGCGGGCGTCTCGCCGCCATTTCAGTTATGCGGGCGGGACGCCCGCAGTCCCAGGGCGGCGTCGACGGTACGCCACACGCCCTCATTTTCCTGTCGCCTACCCTGCGTATCCAGGTCTTCGTCATCGGCTCTTCTCACTGATGCTGGCCGGATGTAGATTACGCACATGACGACAGACGTTTTTTACAACGCAGCAGGATGCCTGACCATTGCTTTGGTATTGGCGGCTGTTTGGTATTTTTGGTCACACGGACTCTTGGCAAAGTTCAGGAAAGATTTTCAGGATGCGCTCGATGAAGGGCGAGGGCCGCCAGAATCGCCAGCCTGAAGCGTTTCCGTGGGGCTTGACGCAACCTTCGCCACACCCCATTCCTTGAGTCGTCAGTCGGCCGGACGGCCGCTCCGGCCCTCCTTTCCGCCCCGCTCTCGCGGGGGTAGGGAGGGGCCGGGGAGGAAAGTCCGGGCTCCATGGACATGCGGTGCCGGATAACGTCCGGCGGGGGCGACCCTAGGGATTAGTGCCACAGAGAACAGACCGCCGCGGCCC
>Ga0209131_1003491_pt1 | contig 10425 bp, 8 predicted proteins | sample GraSoi_2013_40cm_FD_185826 | JGI IMG/M metagenome (GOLD analysis project Ga0209131, IMG submission 185826) | Grasslands soil microbial communities from the Angelo Coastal Reserve, California, USA - Sample 9_17_2013_40cm (SPAdes) (version 2) | ecosystem: Environmental > Terrestrial > Soil >...
ACATAGCATGAGAGAAGTCCGTACAATTGGCGTTTTTGGCGGCTCAGTAGTGCATCGCCTTTGAGGCTGCGACCGAGCAACCGAGCAAGTGGCGGATGGGGTATGAAGACGGCTATAGAAAATTACCGCCTGGGCTCGACCAATAATGGCAAGGAACCCCTTACTTAGGACAGAAAGATGGCCATGATTGTCGATGGATACGCCTTGGACATGGAGCCTCTCGCCAAAAAGGAAGCCTTTGAATAGACCTCGATCATCACGTCGGCTTCCTCCCTTCAACAGCCCCCACCAGATTGTTTTGACATGCGTCGTTGGCGCCACAACTTGTCAACCTGGGTGATGTCGAACATGACCTGGTCGGCATGGTAAATGGCAGGCTACGGTTGCGCCTATCAACGGTATTGAGGCCACTCCAGTTAGCTTGTTTGACTAGTGACCCAAAGAGGTAAACTGGACATAGGCCTTCCAGGTGTTAACATGGTGCAGGGGTGCAAGTGCGTCCGCCCTTAGCCCAGGCGCGCGGGCGTGCCGTCAGCAACCCGGCAACCGCACTAGCGGTCGTCAATAATCGAGGATCGGGAAAGTCTGGAGGGAAGCGGAGCTCCCAACCATCGCTAAGGCATTGCATGGATAGCATACGCATATGATGCCATGCGAGGAGACCAAGAATGGGAAGGACGACGACGCAACACCCTGGAATTGGCAATAATATCCTGTATGCTTGACCATGACAAATCCAAGTGCCTTCGAGACGTTAGTGTGTCACAGGATACTCGGGCGGCAAATCCCCTTACGGTCGAACCATGATAGACCCGCTGTTGTTTCGCCGCTTGAGTGTCCAGACACTGAGCTGACTTGAAGATACTCGGATGGGCCATAAAGCCGGAAGTAGGAGGACGTGTCAAGATTGGAAATGATGGCGCAAACTGCCCTCCCGAGCTTGAGACTTGACCATTCCCGGTCTTTTCGAACACAGTCGCTGCAAGTAGCACATCAATAAAGGTGAGAATGACGACGCCAAGGAGATGCCGTACAGCCTCGAACTACGTAGTTTGCAGCACCGCTTCGTTCTGACGGAAGCAAAATCAAATGGTTCACCAGCGACGATACTCCATAGCAAAAGGCCGCGTAATTGAAGAGGTTGCCAGGTGTGTAGAATTGATGAGGGCACTTGGATTCTAGAAGTCGGTAGAATGCATACGCCTCCGTCGTCGTGTGGCTTAACACTGTACTAAAGCCCGTTACGGGTCTGTGCAGCCCAGAGCGACTCTGAGGGAGTCTTAATGCAGAGTCAGTTGATGCAGAGTCAGTTGCGACTCGCAACACAATTTCCTCACTGCCACAATATGGCACCTCATAAGACCGCGCAATTGGATTGAATCTGCTGGGAGTATCCTTACCTCCATAGTGGTGGGAAATTCATGAACGTGCCACCGACGGAGTGACTCGAGTCCAATGTGGTGGCATTAATTCGATCGTGCTTCTTGCGTTGAATACCCGACAATCCTTGCATAGGACCTCTATTACAAAACTTTAGGGAAACCATGCGGGGCGTTTGGACTAACACGCACTCTTGGCTTTGAAACGATAGGAAATTGCGATGGCGAAACTTTGGGGTGCAATGAGCAGTAAGAATCTGCGAACAGACTCCGTTAGAGGACAACATGCCCTTCTTAGACCTAGCACCCACTTCAGTGGTTGCATGTATCTATCCTTCGGTGGCCTTGATTGCTTTCTACTCGTTCAAATGGATCTGCACGAACGTTGGCGCGAATCAACAAATCTTCTTCGGGCCTCCTCTTCCATTATTATCGATGGCTTTCTCTTTCTCCAGACCTTGTTTCGCGTCCGCTGGGATCAATTTGCCAAAAAGGATTTAGCGATGTTTGCAGTCCAGAAATGACCGATAGCGATGGCGGTACTTGGATATGTTACCATTCAATGCGAGGTTGTTCAGTCCCCCCTGGCGGTGCCGAATAGCGGAAACAGCCATCAAACCATTTTCGGGGAGGTGACTGGGATGCCTGTCTGCGTCGATGCGTAAGCTCGGGTTACGTCGAGCTATTGCTCTTTCATTTGGATGGTCTTTGGTCGTTTTCATTTCGCAGAAGTTTTTTTAAATATCTGTGTAAAGGCGAATTGATCCCCGGTGAATGTGCGATTCACCCCTATTGTGACACTTTGGTGTGAATCGCGCTTATTCAAATATTTCGTGTTTCCGTCGGAAGCGCCTTCATACCTTATAGGCGGCGATTAGGGCAGCCAGTGATGTCTGTTCTCGAACCAAGGATTGCAAGCAAAACTGTCGAATATCTCCTGTGGCATACACCCTAGGTCGAGGAAATGAGACTTGGTCGTGAAATGGTCTCGTTGCTGTGCCCGCCGTACATGCCCACCGTTACCACGGGTAAACTGAAGGTGATAGGCGAAATATTATACCGCCTTCCTACGTATGAGCATCTTGTTTTGCAGTGTATCAGCACACCTTGACTTCCAGAGCTTCATTTAGCTGGTCGGATGTTCCGGACTGGTGCGTGGCTCGGCACCTTCTCGCTGGCTCTGGTCAAGAGGATTTACTGGACGTGCTGGAGAACTTATAAGGATCGCTGGTAAATGGATTGTTTCAATCCTGCCACACAAGACTGAGACTCGTCTACCTGACGCCTGGGTACCCAGGATCGATGGTCCAGGCCGTATCAGCCCCTATTACCTTATAGAAGGATAGGTTGACATTCTCTCGACGTATGGACTTTCGAGTGACGGGCGAACCGGGGGTCAGCGAGCCAAAAGGAGGCCAAACATTAGGCCACTTACTCTCCACGTGCGGTCGAGCTGGCCGCGTTTCCCGGCCACAACGATTTCACCGATACTCTAGGTGCACAGCAGAAGATAGATAGCGCCAGAGCCTCGACGGACGTTTACAGCGCCGGGACATTGACATACGTCCACTGCGCCAGCCTTGCCGGTTCTAACGGAACGTTGTATCAGCTTGTTTGGGTTTTCGTAGCATCCTTCTGTGAAGGAAGGTCATTGGGTTGGCTGGTCAACCTTCCCACACGCATTAGATTTACAGGCTCAAGTGGTCACTCGGACCGCCTGCAGGAGGTAGCAAGGTGAGAGGAAATCCGTCGATGTCTGCGTTCAGAGAGTGATTTATACTGAATTATTGTTGATTTCAGATATACACTTGGAAGGTTGGCGAGCCCGCCTCCAGTCAGCCAAGAGTCTGTTGCCACTAACTTGGCTGCCAACTCCGCCCGCGAGCTTGTAGCTATACCGTATGGACTCACGCTCCCATTACGACTATCGAAGGCAAGGTGAAAATCACCCTACTAATGCGGACTACTCGTTACATGAGGCAGAAGGGAACCCACATGAGCCGTCGCGCGGGGCAGACGAAGGAAGGCGAGTGCATCGGCATGCTTACTTGGAAGAACGTCCGAACCGGGGTTCGACTTCGGTCGATTTAAGCTACCCGAGCCACGAAGATTATTGTGAGTTTTAGAGCGCGCTGTTCAACTAGATGGATTCTCAGGGCGCTGACGAGAAACTTCTTTCAGTGTGGGCACGACAGCGTGCGCAGACACTCGATGAGACCCACCATAGCGCCCGTGGCGACGAATACAGTATGCCCGGCATGTATGACCGCCCATTCAATCCACTTCCCCGACGCATCGCAGCGTGAGCCTCGCATTTTCCCTGGCGCTTGTGTGACGTTTCCGCTAAAGGTACTCTAATGGGGCAGGGTAACCACGACTGACAGTTCCAGCAGAGGCGCCAACTCAATGGCAATGGGGGTCCCGTTATATAACGGGCAAGATCTTGGACAGTGCCTACCTACCGCTACAGCTACCACCTACCACCCTTATAGTCATCCTCAGCCTCCGTCCCAGCCCCAGCCTTCCCCGGCCTACCACGATCCCTCCTCCTCAGAGTCCTCCTCTGCATCCCCTATGAGCCTCTATTACGAGTCGCCCACCCGCCACTATGGTCCCGGCCTCACGAGCACAGCCTCGGCTAGTATCGTCGGCGGCCATTTCCACGTGTCCAGTCCCACCTCCCAGCTTCCTCATATCAGGTCTCCAGTTGTCCCGCTCGTTGAGTCCCGTGCCGAGTATACTACAAGCGCCGGCGCTCCACGCCTCCCGTCTGCGGGGCTCCCTTCCCCCTGGTCCTCCGGTTCGACCACGGATTCGTTCTATGCAGGTTTGTGGTTTGTGGTTTGTGGTCCCTTGTGACCCATCGCATCTCTGTGTGCTATCACCGCGCGCTTACAATATCTTTAGGCTTTCCCCAAACGGAAGCGCCGTCAGCGCCATTTAACCAACAACATCGCCATTCCTCGATATCTTCCCAATCCAGTCCGTTCATAAACTTAAACTCGCCATCAATCTCCTCAATCCAACTGACCATTCCACCCAGTCCGCATTCATACCCGGGCACGTCTCCGCCCATGGCACATTCCAGTTCTTACAGCCCTACCATGTCGCCATACTCGCAATATAATACTGCTGGCCAAAGCCAGATTTATGGTTAGTGTTATCCTTCTGCCTCATAGAGTCTTTCAACTAATTTCTTATCGTGCAGATGGTCCAACTCCTCGATCGCACCTCGATCCACCATCTATGACTGCTATTCCACGCACTCAGGCTCCCAGGTTTGTCGCATCAATAATGTCATCCCTGTCCCACTCTTCTGAAAGCGGACCCAGTTCTCGTTACTATCTAGATCAACACGGACATCACATGGACTTTCCAGTTTCAAATTTGGACGTTCTCAACCCTTTGGGAGCTTCTTCTGTATCTCCAAGCCTATCGCCCTTTCAGCACGGGGCGACTGTGTCCCTCAACGGATCAACACCGAGTGCATCTGACCTCAGCTCGGCAGGAGACTCGCCCAAGCTTCAACAAAAGCTACCCACCATCAAGCGACGGCCTACCCAATTGCGTCCTGACGCACTCATCCAGCAACCCCGCCTCCAAACTCTTTTACAAGAGTTGCTCGACGCACTGTGGTTGAAGGATGCCTCTTTACCAGAACGTACCATAACGCAGGGTGAGGCCGACCTCGGGTTTGGTCAGGTGGGGGAAACCATATTCCGTGCCTTCCTCAAGCCTTTCCAAGTGGAGACCCCAGGAGAGGGACGACATACTGTCTGGAGGTGTCTGCTCTGTCCAGCAGGGACATGCAAGGATTTCCAGCGCATCGACCGGGCCGAGGACCACATCCGCCATCAGTTTGATTACCGGAAGTTCGTCTGCGGTGGCATGTGTGGGCAGAAGAAGTGGTGAGTCGAACCGTTGTCCTGTTCTTTACAACCATGAGGGAATCTAATCTCCCATCAAATAGTAAGAAGCCATTCCTGACAAAAGTGAGCCTCAATGCTCATATAGAACACCACCGGAGCCCTGAATACGTGCAATGCGAGCATTGGTATGCACCTTATCACCGATAATCCCTTTCAATGTATTCACGGTCGCCCCTCTCCGTAGCCACCAAACACTATTGAAACGGAATTTGAAGCGCCATCATACCACGCACTGTGGCAAGCTTCGTGCTACACGCAAGTGATCACCTGCTCACACTCTCCGCTTGCGGAGTTGTCACGTAGAGCGGTAAATATTTTGGGCGGCACACGTTCACACATTGACCTCCCCAGTGGCTATCGCTTGCGTTGGACCCACGGTCGGAAATGGACGCTGCTTTCTCCACGGACTGGCACACGCATTCTATAATTCGATTAGACTGATAACATTATTGGTTGCGTGGCAGGCCGTTGCTCCAGACCTGTGTATTTGTGCCTCTATGTTCGTTGTTCGTCCGTTACCCCAACTTAGTTTGTATCGCTACTCCCCGCCTTAAATTTCAAGCTACAATACAATTTAATCTCTATCTCGTGCTTTTCCTATCCCTAAGCCACGCGTTTAGCTAGCGACTTAAGGCTAGGCCATATCTCATCTCACAGCCTGCAAACAGATAACATATCGATTTCCCACTGACCTTTAGACTACGTGTGCACCTCGTGAGCGTGCGGTCATTCGATCCAGAAACGTTTCTCGCCCCAGGGTCCACGGCTCGAAATCTCCGTGCAACCAAGTCCGAAGTCCGTCCCCACAGGCAGGCGGCCGGTCCGTGTTGCCCGCATTCCTTCGAACCTTGGTAAAACCTCGTGGGTGGTAGCACTCGTAGCACTCCACTCGTTGTTCATCCGATGTCCTATCACACTTCTGCTTGGCCAGATCTCAGCACTTCATCTCACCTCCAAGAGAAGTAGTAGTCAGCAGTCGAGATCCCTTCCCGACTCACTTGGACTTTTCACTTTAACTTTTCATTTTTCCCAGGTTTTCCCGAGCGTGTCCGGCGGCATATTGACCCCGGTTACTGGTCAGCCCGCAGGGACACCAGTTAGAATAGCTGGACATCCGACATCTGGTAGAGTGGGCCTGTGCACGTAATTAGGGTACCCCCGCTCACGGGCACGATCCCTCTTCCTGTGTACCTTGCATATTATTCAATCGTCAAAACTCAACGGCAAGCGGAGCCACCCCGGAACATCAATTAGCAGTGACCGCGGTAACGGTACGTTGTCCGTTGGGGTTTATGTCCGGTTGTGTTTAAAAGCCTAATGCTCTCGTTACGAATGTCTCTTACCGTTCCCACACTCAGATACCAGTGAACTTCCGGGTGACCCTATGAATGGCTTTAGCTCCTGAGGGCAATCCATCTGGCCTATACAGGTGTCGCTGTATTCGATACCGGGGGTTCGCATTGCAGTCCTGCCCGTCAATATGTCGTATTGGTCACCTCGAGGGATCTGGACGGCGCTTCTGTCCATTCAGATCTAGATGCCCTTTGACCTGAACAATGTCCGGTAGATTTAGCTCTCTACCCGAACCTGAGAGTATGCAATGAGGCTCAGAAGGCAGGCAAACCTGGTGAGCTGTATTCCTCCATGCCCTCTGTGCCGGACTGCGCCATATATCCAATGATTGTGGCTGGAGATCGCCGCTTTCGGGCAACCTTCGCTGCTCGACCGTGGCCGCCTTACCAACGACTGAGAAAAGCACGTCTTGATTTGAATGAATCATGGGTGTCTCACCTGAGCTACCATTTATTTGTGCTCTTGGAGCTACCCTTAGGAGCGCTTTCAACGCTCACCATAATGACTGATCAATGAAGATGATGCTCGACTTACTTCCAGGACTCACGACGTCAGAAACGTCACCTCGTGCCTCACTGTGAGTGAAATATTAATGGGTTAATGGCTTGAGGCTTCCTCTGTGATATCGCTTCATACGGGATTGCCGGTCAGAAGCCTGCCTGCTCCCTACATCCTGCCTCGCGTCAATGTTCAGAGGACGGGCTACTCACAGCCATCATACAGGAACCCGTCCTTACCACGCTACGCGGTAATTACCGTGGATCGGGCATCGTCATGCGACTTCCTTTCTGTAAGCCACTTGACATGCTTCCACGTCGACATACCCGGGCTCCAAGAAGACGTGATCCGTCGCGCTTATTGGCGTCCGGGGTGGCGGATCAATTGTCGCTCCCGACACTGAGCGGTGCTGGACGTGAAACGCTGGTCTACGGACCAGCCCCAGATCGTCGCAGAGTATTTAACGCCATCATACATGAGCCTAGACAACCTGGTACAGTCACTGAGTTATCCCGTGTAGCCCACTGTCCCCAGTGAGCCTTCTACCCGAATATCCCGAAGCCGAATGCATCAGGTCACCACACTGGTATGACCGTCCTGTGGCAGCAGTATACACTAATCGCCTTAGTCAAATATCATACTTCGTCATTGCCTGCCAGGCCCCGACATCGGGGACAAGAAGGCCCCCGACAATATGTCGTGGGCTTGGACACTCGAAGACTGCTCTCCTTACTGGTACACGCCTGATCTCACTCGACTATCCAACCCGTAGCTTCTCCAATTCAGGACCTTGTGGCGGGAAGCCAAGTCCAAAAGACAATCTGCAAGGGGTGGTTTGAGTTCTTTCGCGCTCCCTAATTCCCTTGATGTCCCTTATATTTTCGCGCCTACGCAGGGTTTCTGGGCTACAAGAGCGTCACCCATTAAGAGAGACAAGTAGGAGTTAGGTAAATGTTAGGGGATGTGAGAAAACGGGCGATATGACATTAGGAAACGGTAATTTCTGGAACATGCCGTCGACTTTTCTTCAGGGTTACTTTGGCACGATGATGTGTGAACGGTTGAACATTCTCACCACAGATAGGGACTTGCTTTATTGCATGAGATGTCCACGTGGTGCAGGGTATGCTGGGAAACGGCTCCGGAACTCGGGCTGGTGGGAGGTTGCGTCAATGGGGATAAGCGAGTAACCCTTTATTCATACGTCGTTTTGTATATTCAGAAGAATCTTTGAGATTTTGGGGGGCATATTTGTCGTTCAGACACCAAGGCGTCCTTGTGAGGTGACACCGAATTTGGACGAGATTCCGACGCGGGAGTTAATATTCAGCCTATTTTTATGGGTCTTGAGACAGCTTGATAGTCGGTCACCAATGACCCCGATCCGATCGTAGAAGCACGCGACAAGGAACAGGGGTGCCTGGCACTCCGAATTGAGTACAGTACAAGACTTGAAACACTTTGCATTTGTGGCCTCAATCACTCACAATCTAAAATGACCCAGCGCTTATCTGCATTCCTAACTTCCATTTCGGGCAACCTTCCGTCCACAGCCTCATTCCAACCCTTGAAGCATGCGCAGTTGGCAGTTGGGGCTGAAAAGGACGGTAATCAGGGGTGTTACCAATCGTTCGGGTCGATCGCTTGAGGCGCGCGGCAAAGTACCTCTCACAGAGGAATTTGTCAGGTTGATAGTTGCTAGCAGTAACAGCTTTCTTCTTTGACCAGCTTTGAGACGCTGGAATCTCCGTGGACAGCGCAATCACACGTTGCCATCCCAGTCGTGATACCTTACTGCCTTAGTTGCAACTAGCTTGTAAACAGGTCCTAAAGTCCTAAACGTAAGGTCTACCACGTATAAGCAAACCCCGAAAAGGACGCGTGGACCTCGGTGGGCCTGATGCCGAGGCTTACGCGGCCGCAGTAGCTCACATGACATAAAATCGTTCACGCGCTGTACGAACAAACTTAGACCCTTCCCAAGTGGATCCAACGATCTCGGTTGCTTCTCAAGCCTCTGCCTCTGTCAGCCACAAGAAAATGAGTTCCAAAACGTCACCGACTGTCCTTCCGCGCTATACGGACTTGGAAACTGAGAGCGCTCCGCTGCTCGCCTGTGCCGGAGTCGACGTCGACTTCGACGTCAAGGATAATTCCAAGGCTATCTCGGGCCAGTACGAAGAACTCGAAGGTCTTGCAGCGCCTGCTCCTCGATCCCGCTGCTCCCGATTCGGCTGGTGCAAGCGCTGGTGCAAGAGTAAGGAACCAGAATGCGAGAACCGTCGCTGTATTAGACGCAGGAAGTTCGCTCGCATCTTCTTGATCATTATTGGCGCCTTTTTCGTCTTTCACCTCGCAAAGTTCGCCTATGTACGTCACCAATCGAACTACGCTTACGTATTGCTCCTTATCGTAACGTCCCTCTAGACTATCTACACACTTCCTAAGCACATCCAGTGCGAAGATATCATAGGTTCCACGACAACGATCGAGTTGCCGTTGAGCAGAAGGATCCTCTTCCATAACTCCCTCTCCACTGGCGATCTCTCGGTTATTCGCGACGAGAAGATTGCTGAAGGCTCATTCAAGGTTCAGGTCGAGTTTGATTCCGTTGAGGATCGTCCCGAGTCCTCATTTTGTCATGGCAAGTTCAAGAGGGCTTTGTTTTTCGGTGCATTCGTGAGTTACAACAGTATCCGAAGCGAATACCATGCTGATTTCACCTCATCGGTAGACCAAGGATGAGGGTGAACCCCTTCCCCCCGTCAAGCAGACGACTCTGGTCCTTCCTGTTTCCGCTCCAACCCCCTTCATCGGTTTCGGTCTCGGTGGCCGCAAGGGAAGACACCACTGTGCCGAGAAAATGGTTCGAAAGATGTTGAACTTCAAGAAGAAACCGGAAGCGGACGATTAGACCGGTTTCTTGCCCATGAGCGTACCATCGATTTGACTTCTAATAACTGATGCTCTGTCCTATTCACTATGGAACTACAATGTGTTCTTTTGAGAATGATTATTTAACCGTCTGAAGCACTTCGTCCTTGAGTGATGACTTTGAAGTGGGGTCGTTTGCATCAACTGAAATGCAATTGATGTCCTGATACCGCTGTGCAACATATATTGGAATTGGACTAATCTAGCCTCATAGGAGCAAGTACATACCAGCAGCGCGAATCAAACGGCTGCAGGTGGTAAGGTTGCAAGGCTCTGTCACACGGAAAAATATCAATCTTATAGTGCGTAAAGAAGGATTTACGATGCCTTTT
>Ga0209131_1003492_pt1 | contig 10424 bp, 8 predicted proteins | sample GraSoi_2013_40cm_FD_185826 | JGI IMG/M metagenome (GOLD analysis project Ga0209131, IMG submission 185826) | Grasslands soil microbial communities from the Angelo Coastal Reserve, California, USA - Sample 9_17_2013_40cm (SPAdes) (version 2) | ecosystem: Environmental > Terrestrial > Soil >...
ATTTGAACCGCGTAGCCCCTTCCGCACCCATGGCCATGCGGGCTGACGCAGCGCGTGCCATGGTGGCTAAAGAGCAGCAGTTCCAGCAGGAAAGCTTCTCTGAGTACCATCTTTACTCGCTCGCCCGCCGCACTTCCGTCGAAGACAAAGAAACCAAGCAAATCAGCCTGCTGCAAGGCAGCGGTGTCCCCGTCGAGAAAATTTTCGTCGTCAACGGCCAGAATTTCTACTACCACAACCAATACAACCCCGGCTCCCCGCAAAAAGATCCGGTCATGGTCTTCTACAAATTCAAGAATGAGGAGAAAGCCGGGTTAGGCATGCCCCTTCCCGCAGGCAACCTGCGCGTCTATCAGCAAGATTCCAAGGGCGGCGTGCTCTTCGTCGGCGAAGACCATATCGACCACACGCCCAAAGACGAAACCGTAACCGTCCACATCGGCAACGCCTTCGACGTGATCGCCGAGCGCAAGCAGACCGACTACAAGCGCATCGACACCCACGTCTGGGAAATGGAATTCGAGATCACCCTCCGCAATCACAAAGACACGCCCATCACCGTCGAGGTCAACGAGCCCATCGGCGGCGACTGGGAAATGCTCAACTCCACCTACAAATTCACCAAAACCGCCGCCTTCGCCGCCCAATTCAAAGTCCCAGTCGAAAAAAACGGCACCTCCGTCCTCAAATACCGCATCCGCGCCCACTGGTAACGCATGCGAGCACCCGATTTTCCTTGACTGGGACGTAATCGCCTGGTAAGCTCCTTTCTGGTACAAAAGCGCCAAGAAATCTTGGCGCTTTTTCTTTTTTGGTGTGCCGAGCATGATCGACAGCTGGGAGGTGCAAGTCCTCTTCACAACCAGATGGAGGTGAAGTGATAGCGAAGCATGTCCGGTCGTGTGGCAGGGGCGAGTGGGCGACCACTCCCCCTATGCCGATTGAAGTCCTGACCGAGGTTCTGCGGAGCGACCTGTAGCTCGGGTCCGTCTTTTGGACCTGAGGCCCTTTTCCCTGCCAGGCCTGAGTCCGACCACAAACCGCGATTTTTGGTGAGACCGCAAGTCCTTCAGAATCAACACTTGCAAAAGTGTATGAAAACAAATGACTTTAACTCGGTTTAAAATGAACACTTATGAAAAATCGGGGGGAGGGGGGGTACAGACCGGGCACATCCCTGACAGAACAGACCACGAGCATCCCTGACACGGAGTGTGCCTCACCGTCGGTTTTGAGGTGGGCTTTTTAGGGCATGCTAAGAATCGGTGAGGAGCGCGTCCGCCTCCACTTCTACCAACATCTCCGGCGAAATCAGGCTGCTCACCTGCACCATGCTCGTAGCCGGCCGGATCGCTCCAAAGAATTCGCCATGTGCCCGACCCACGTTCTCCCATTCCGCAATGTTCGTCACATAAATCCGAGTCCGCACCACATCATTCAAGGTAGCGCCAGCCTTAGCCAGCGCCGCCTCAATATTCCGAATCGTCTGCACCGTCTGCGTATACACATCGCCAACGCCAACAATCTTCCCATCCGGCCCAGTAGCCGTAGTCCCAGACACGCTAATCACATTCCCCACCCGCACCGCCCGCTCCCATTGCGCCCCACTCGAAATATTCTGACGAGACACGCGTATCTCCTTCGCAGCGCTCGGCTACGTCGCTGCGCGAGCGCATGCTAGACTGTCAAATTATGGCACAGGCTCCGTGCACGCTTTGTGCGCAGCCTCCGCCAATCAAAATACATGAAATGTAACAACATTTTGGACGCCGTCGGCCGCACGCCTCTGGTGCGACTCAATCGCATTAACCACGGGCTCAAGCCCAAAATTTACGTCAAGGCGGATTACATCAATCCTGGCGGCTCGGTGAAAGATCGCATCGGCATCACTATGATTGATGACGCCGAGAAAAAAGGCTTGCTCAAGCCCGGCGGCACCATCATCGAGGGCACTTCCGGTAACACCGGAATGGGTCTCGCGCTTGTCGCGGCCGTGCGCGGTTACAAAATGGTTTTCACCATCACGGACAAGCAATCCAAAGAAAAAGTGGATTTGCTGAAGGCCCTTGGCGCCGAAGTGATTGTTTGTCCGACCGCGGTCGAGCCGGAAGATCCGCGCAGTTATTACTCCGTTGCGAAAAAGCTGGCGCGCGAAATTCCCAACTCCTACTATCCCAATCAATACGAAAATCCCATGAATCCCGAGGCGCATTACCGCGCCACTGGCCCGGAAATTTGGGAAGACAGCGAAGGTAAAATCACGCACTTCGTTTGCGGCATGGGCACCGGCGGCACGATCAGCGGCGTCGGCAAATTCCTGAAGGAAAAGAATCCAAACATCAAGATTATCGGCGTCGACCCTTACGGCTCGCTCTACTACGACTTCGTAAAACGCGGCGAAACGGTGAAAGCCAAGACCTATGTAGTGGAAGGCATTGGCGAAGACTTTTTTCCGAGCACGATGAATCTGAAAATTGTCGACGACGTGATTCAGGTTAACGACGAAGAATGCTTTGTCGTCGCGCGCCGATTGGTAAAAATGGAAGGCCTCTTCACCGGAGGTTCCGGCGGAGGCTGCATATCCGCGACGTTGCAGCTCGCCAAGGGACTTGGTCCAGACGCGTTCATCGTGGCGTTCCTGCCGGATACGGGCATGCGCTATCTCAGCAAAGTCTACAACGACGAATGGATGCGCGAACGCGGCTACGTCGACGCCGCCGTGAAAATCACCGCCGCCGAAGTCGTCAACGCCAAGCACCAAGCCGGCAAAGTCCGCGAATTGGTGATCGCGCGCCCGTACCAAACTGTTTTCCATGCGCTGAAAACCATGCAGGACCAGGATATTTCGCAAATCCCCGTTTTCGAGGAAAATATCCCCATCGGCACCATTTACGAAGATCAGATTTTAACCATGGCGCTGCAAGGCAAAGATCTGCGCAAGCTCGTCGTGCGTGAAGTGATGAGCAAGCCGCTACCGCAAATTCCGCGCACCGCTCCCGTGGAGCGTGTCACCTATATCCTCAGCCACGAAAATCCAGCCGTCTTCGTGGAAATGGGCGACGCGCGTTTCGAGATCCTCACGAAATACGATTTGATGAGCACCGTTGCGAGCCTGATGGAGCCCAAGCGCTGAAGGGCCGCCGCGCAATCCAACATAGGAAAACCAAGTCTTGAGAATTCAAGATTTCAACGAGCGCTTGAAAGATTCCATCCTCATCGCCGATGGCGCGATGGGTTCGATGCTGCACGAATCCGTGGGCACGCAGCGCTGTTTCGATGAGCTAAACTCCACGGAGCCGGAAGCCGTCTTTCGCGTGCACCAGGCCTACATAGAGGCCGGCGCGCAAATCATCGAAACGAACACCTTCGGCGCGAATCGTTTCAAGCTCGAGCCGCTTGGCCTTGGCGACGAAGTACAGCGCCTCAATGGCCGCGGCGTAAAAATCGCCCGCGAAGCGCGCGATTCCGCCACGCGCGAAATACTTATTGCCGGCTCCATGGGCCCGCTAGGAATCGGCGTGCAAGCCCGCCATCCGGAGCCCGACGAAATCCTGGCCATTTTTCGCGAGCAAGCGCTCGCTCTCGAAGAGCGCGGCGTGGACCTTTACATTCTCGAGACGTTTTCCTACATCGAAGAAATTATTCTCGCCATCGACGCCATTCGCTCCTTCTCTGGTCTTCCGATAATCGCGCAGCTTACCTACTCCGAAGAGGGCACGATTTTCGGCGACATGCGTCCCGGTGCCGTGGCCGCGCTGCTGAAAAACAAGAACGTGCAGATTATTGGCGCCAACTGCACGCTCGGCCCCCAATCTCTGCTCCCTATTCTTCAAGAGCTCGCGGGAATCGATGATCTGCGCATCAGCGGCATGCCGAATGCGGGATTTCCCAAGCGTGAAGGCGACCGCATCGTGTATCCGAAATCCTCGCCCGAGTATTTCGCGCTGTTCGCGCGGGAAGCGGCGGCTTTCGGCGCGCGTATTCTGGGCGGCTGCTGCGGCACAACTCCCGCGCACATTCGCGCCATGGCCGAGGCGGTGAAGGCTCTGCGGCCGGTGAAAGCGGCCGCCGTTGCGCACGTCGAAACGGTAATCAAGCCGGTGCCGGTTTTGGAGCGCGAACCGGAAAGCAAATTCTGGAAAAAGCTGCAGAAAAATGAGTTCGCCGTGTGCGTGGAAATCGATCCACCCAAAGGCATTGCGCTAGACAGGGTCTACGAGCAGGTCGACAAAATCATGGCCTCGCGCAAAGTCGATGCGATCGACATCAACAGCGGCGCCATGGCCCGTGTGGGCATGGACGCGCTGATCACTGCGGGCGCGCTGGAAGCGCGCGGCGTGGAAACCGTGCCGCACCTGACTACTCGCGACTACAACATCATCGGCCTGCAAGCCATGCTGCTCGGCGCGTGGACGGTTGGCGGCGTTCGCAATGTGCTCGCCATCACTGGCGATCCGCCATCCGTTGGCGATTACCCGGAAACCAGCGGCGTCTACGAAGTCGATTCCGTGGGCCTTGTGAAGGTTTTGCATCGCTTAAACCAGGGGACCGATTGGGCCGGGAAAACGCTGGGCGGCGCAACAAATTTTGCAATCGGCGTGGCGGTCAACCCGGTCGCCGATGATCTCGACGGCGAGATCGAGCGCTTCCGCGCCAAGATCGAAGCCGGCGCGCACTTCGCGATGACCCAGCCGCTCTTCGATCCCGAACACTGGTACGCCTTCTTAAAGAAAATTGGCGGCAAGCCACCCATTCCGGTGCTCATCGGTATTTGGCCGCTGAATAGCTACAAACAGGCGCTGCGCCTCAACAATGAAGTTCCCGGCATCGTCATTCCGCAGCCGCTCCTGAAATCTTTGGAAGCCGCCGGAGCCGCAGCGCGCGATCGTGGCTTTGAGTGCGCGCGCGAAATGTTAGCGTGGTCGCGTACGGAAATGGCTGGCGCGTACATAATCCCGCCATTCAAGCGCTACGAAGAAGTCCTCGATATCCTGTAGTTGTTTGGTTTACGTTCGCCGCGCCACGAAATAGTTGGCGGTTTCTTTCTTCGGAAACCACGGAATAAACGTGCTCGTGGTTTTTTGGTAGGCGCGATATTCGACACCGCGCGTCCGCAGCGCTTGCGCCTCCGTGGCTGCAATGCCCGTAGAGCCAAGCAGGAAGTACAGCATCAACGCCGGCGAGATCAATCCAAGCCAGCCCCACGGCGATCCCAGCGCGAAAATCGCGTATCCCACCCAGATCATCCACTCGAAAAAATAGTTCGGGTGCCGCGAATACCCCCACAACCCTCTTCGATACGTTTTCCCGCGATTCTCAGGATTTTTCCGGAATCGATTGAGCTGGAAATCCGCCGCGGCCTCTCCAAAAATACTCACCAGCCAAATACCCGCGCCAATTTTCTCGAGCCTGCCCAGCGGAGCAGCGGGGTTGAGGCTGGCCAGCAAAAACGGCAGCGACAGCACCACGGTCAGCACCGCCTGAAACTCATAGAAAAACAAAAAACGCAGCGGCAGGTGCGTCTTCCATTCTTTACGCAACTGCACGTAGCGCCCTTCTTCCGGCTTGCCGGCCACGCGCGAAAAAAACAGGTAAGCCGCCAGCCGCAATCCCCAAAAGCCGGCCATGGACGCTATCGCCCATTTGCGCGCGTAGTATCCCGGGCCCTCTGCGGCGTAAAAAATCGCAAGCGTGGCCAGCCCCGCGGCCCACCCCACATCCACAATCGCGGCGTTGCGAATCAGCAGATGAACGATCCAGAGCGCGAGCATCACCGCGGCAATAATCGCCATGCCGGTGAGCGCGAGATGCCAAGCGCTCGCTAGCATACGCAAGCCTGTGCGATGTGCTCGGGTTCACGGATCATCTGAAAGACGTGCATAATTTGTTGCACTGGAAGCCTTCTACGCGCCCACAGAAACCATACTACTTAGATGAGTTAGGCTGCTGGCAGGTAACGGTCGCTGGCCACCCCGCCTGCCCTTACTTACCTTTCTCGACCGCGCTGGTGTGATCGTGAATAATGCGCCAGCCTTCCGGAAAACGCTGCCACACCAGAGAGAAAACTCCGCCAACGTCCCCCTGCCCCCGCGCCAGATGCCAATGCCCGAGCACCAGCGCCGCATCGTTGCCGAGAAAACGAAATTCCAGGCCGGAAAAATCGAGCTGGCCCATCGCGGCGCGATCCGGATAATTTTTCTTGTAACGCGCGAGCACGCCATCCCATCCGCGCGCAATCCCACCGCTCCCGGAAAATGTCAGATCCGGGGAATGCCAGTAGCCCTCCAGAAATGCGTCGACGTTTCCCTGGTTCCAATTGCTCTGCTGCGCTTCGAGAATTTTCGTGATTGCAGCGCGGTCGCTTTGGTGTTCGTCGGAGGCAGCAGTGAATTTCGGGGCCTGCACGAGCGAAGCAAAAAGGGCCAGCAAAAGCGCGGGGACCGCGATGATTCTATAAGTGCGCATTACGTGCTCCGATGTAACCCGTGGGCCAGGAGGATAAAGGAGCAGGCAGAAACACGCAAGCACAAGCGTGCGTGGCCGGCGTCGGAATAACCGCAGCATATCAAGTAACTTACCTAGTTCTATCCGGCTGGTACTCCGGGCCTATAGGCTCAGGATGGGGGCGCAGGCAAACTTATGCGTGCAAAGAGAAAGAGGCTGAGGGATGTTCGCCGCTATGCTATTTGCAATCTCGCTTGTGGCCCTGACGCAGTTCGCAGCCTACTACTGGCGAGCGATGCTGGCCGGAGCCGCGGCCCAGCCGGTGTCCGAGCGTGTGTTAGCCGCTGCCGGCGTGCAAAATGGCCAAGTTACCGGACGGGATTTTCCGGCGTTGGTGAACCTGCACAATCTGACGCCAGAGTTGCGTTCTGGCGGCAAGGGCTTGGGTCTTGTGCGCGCATACTACAGCCTGATTGACGGCATCGCGTCGCTGGTCGGACGCAGCCTACCCGCGGTTGGCGCGTGGAGCGAGCGCGAATTGGTAGTCTGTGCGCGCTACGCTGCGGTGCAGATTGATCGCCGGTTGCAGGCGAATCTCGAGCTGGCCGAATCGCTGCGCTCCTGCTAAGCAGGCAAAATCGAACGGCTTGTTCCTACATTCAGCTCCTACACAGCTCCTACATTCAATTCCCTGCATCCACTTCCTCCATTCGCTACAACTAGTTCCTTTAGCTGGCCGAAGCTTAAGCTTCCTGCTAATTTTGCGAAGTGCAATTCAAGGGAGACCCTATGGCCACCTTCAAACTGATTGAATACCAGGATGCCAGTCCAGAGGTTCGCGCGGTGTACGACGACATCATGGCAACGCGGAAGGTCGATTGGATCAATAATTTCTGGAAGGCCATCGCGCACGATCCCGCGACGCTGAAGCGCACGTGGGAAAGCATCAAGCAGATCATGGCGCCCGGCGCGCTGGATGCACTCACGAAAGAATTGCTCTACGTCGCGGTGAGCGTCACGAACAATTGTTCCTACTGCATTGCTTCCCACACCGCGTCCGCGCGCAAGAAAGGCATGACGGACGCGATGTTCCACGAACTGCAAGCGGTGATCGGCATGGCCAACGAAACGAACAAGCTGGTCACCGGGTATCAGGTAGAAATCGACGAGCAGTTCAAGGTTGCGCTCGACAAATAAATTTCATTCGCGCCAAAACCTGCACGAACGGCCAGTCTGTTTCCACTGTAGTACGCAGGTACTATAGCTGGCGGGCTTGCATCAACCTGAACATACAAATGTTCGCGCACAGCTCTGCGCCGGCAGAGTTCGGCGAAACTTTCTTTCGCAAGCGAGTAAGATTATGTCCCCAACGCTCAAAGACGGCTCCGCACTCTCCACATTATCCGAAAAGCCGGAGCGCGCCTCCGAGAACCCGGCAGCCAGCGAGGGAATCAGCGGGGCGCAGCCTGTCGCGCTGGAAGTGCCGGTGACGGTGAACGGCGCACGCGCAGTGGACGGCAGCGAAAAACGCGAGCCATTTTCGGAAACCACGAACACGGTGCTGGTGCTAGCGAACGGCGCGGTGATTCGTCTTTCATCGTCTGTTGCGCCGGGGCAGCTTCTTTTTCTGAAGAATGAAAAAACGAAAAAAGAAGTGATTTGCCAGGTCGTGAAATCAAAAAATTATCGGAACGTCAGCGGTTACGTGGAACTGGAATTCACGGAGCCGGTGCTCGGATTCTGGGGGATGCGGTTTCCTGGCGAGCGTCAGACATCTCATGCCGGCTCGGCTGCGCCTTTAGCGCGAAAATCGGATTCGGCTTTGACCGGAGGTGCGCCGGGGAAGAGCGCAGAGCCGAAACCAGCTTCCTATGCGGACGCGAGTCCCGCAGCCGCAACCGTCACTTCCAATCTTGCTGACGCGGTGCAAGAGTTCAAAACCGAAATTAAGGCGGATTTGCGTTCGGCGAGCAAGGCCGATTTCCTCACGCCTGCGGAGCCTTCCATTGACGGACTGAAGCTTGAAGCGAATCGCTTGCAGGAACAACTGTCTGCCCTGCTCTTTGCCGAGCAGAACGAGAGCGGAGCGAAGCCGGGCGCTTCGGTCGCGACGCCCTCGAAGCGGGAGCCTGGGGATGCCGCGGCAAAAAATCTTGAGACTGCAAAAGAGGAAGCATCAGCTAGCAGGCTGGACATGCCGGCCAAATCTGAATTGAGTGCTTCCGCGCAGATCGCGTCGACGAAACCAGTAGGGGCGGCAAAGTCCAGCTTCGACGACGAGGAATCGAAAATTCCAGCGTGGCTCGAGCCGCTGGCGCGCAACGCGGCTGTTCACGCGCCACCGGCAGAAGACGGCGCAAGCGATTCGAATAACCAATTAGCAGAACGGCACGCGGCGCCCACGGTGACGGAACCGGTTTCTTCACACAAGCAGGCCACCGCGCCGGCAAAGAGCGTGGCCAGCACGCCAAAATACACGCCTGCTACTCCGTTATTCGGAAACTCGCTCCTGGGTGGAACTACGCCCGGACGGACGAGGCCAAGCGGAAGCGGCAAGGGAATTTGGATCGGGATTGCCGCAGGCCTGATTGCCGCCGCGGCCTCCGGGGCGTGGTACTTCCGCGATTCCTTGGCATCTTTAGTGCCCACGCACAGTGCGTCGCAATCGAATACGTTGCCCGCTTCCTCTACCCCTCCAGCATCGTACGCGGCTTCTCCGGTAAACAGCGCTTCGGCGGTGGCACCGTCGTTGCCTGCGGTCAAAACATTGGAACCGTCCTCTTCCGTGACGAAACCCAGCTCGGCGAGCGCCGTCACAGAAACGCCTGCACCCGCTGCTTCCTCTTTGACTCAGGGCAAATTGCAGGCTGCGGCGATTACCGAACGCATCTCAAAACCGACTACCAATAACGACGCGACTAAGATGGCGGCGAAGTTGGACGACTCCGTCGAGTCCGAAATCAAGAAGCCTTCTCTGGGCAAAGTTCGCCTGGCCAAGCCGAAAGTGGGTCAATCCGCGAGCGCACAGGCCAATGGGGAGGCGGAGCCGGGGCTGGAGCTAAATAACGAAAGCCTTTCCGCACAAAACGCGCTGAGCACGGATTTTGCGGAGAGCTCGAAACAGCCGGCCGCTCCGGCGGCACCTGTGCCGGTGGGCGGCGACGTCAAGCCCGCGCGCATGATTTCGTCGGTGGCGCCTATTTATCCAGCATTAGCGAAAACACAGCATGTAGCCGGGGACGTACGGATCGATGCGTTGGTTGATGCGACGGGCCGCGTCACCACGATGAAAGTTGTCTCCGGGCCTTCCTTGCTGCATCAGGCGGCGATGGACGCGGTGTGTCAGTGGAAGTATCAGGCGGCCACGCTGGATGGCAAGGCAGTTCCCATGCACCTCACGGTGACGGTGCAGTTCCGCTTGCAATAGCTAGCTAAACTCCTCCTCTTCCTACTCATCCCACTTAAGCCGCCCTGTCGAATAGACATAAATTTGACAAGTTTAGAGACCTTAACCGCTAGGCTGTTACGTCTATCGGGTAATAGACGCTGAAGAGCTGAGCATCATCGATGGTCTCAACTCGACCGGCGGACGGACGTAAGAAGGATCGTAAGCTATGAGCACACAGATCAATCCAATCGTAGGGCAGGAGCGCAGCGAAAAGTCTTCGATGTCATTGGCGTTTCCGACGCGGTACGCGCGTTTCGGAATGTTCCAGGCCGATTTCGAGCGCGAAGAGTTGTATCGGAACGGGCGGCGCGTCAGGGTTCAGGCCAAGCTCTTCCAGGGGCTCTTACTGCTACTGAGTCGCGCTGGGGAAGTTGTCACTCGCGAGGAAGTGCGGCGCCATCTTTGGCCCGACGCGTTTTTGGCCAACCTCGATGCCAACGTCAACACTACGTTAAATAAGCTGCGGCTGGTGCTCGGCGATTCCCCGGACATCCCGGTGTATATCGAAACGATTCCGCGACGTGGATATAGC
>Ga0209131_1003494_pt1 | contig 10421 bp, 6 predicted proteins | sample GraSoi_2013_40cm_FD_185826 | JGI IMG/M metagenome (GOLD analysis project Ga0209131, IMG submission 185826) | Grasslands soil microbial communities from the Angelo Coastal Reserve, California, USA - Sample 9_17_2013_40cm (SPAdes) (version 2) | ecosystem: Environmental > Terrestrial > Soil >...
TATTCGAGCCGATGCAATTCCGGCCCTTCTTATCAATGGCTCCCGAATTTCTATTATCGATTGTCAAAGAAGTCCAAACATCTGAGGTGATTCATGAACGAGCACCGTGTCCCCAGTGATCGACGGACTGAAGCGAGCACAAATACGCGCGAATTCCTAACGAATAAGATCCAGACCGGACGTAGGCAGGCCGTTGCACTCCGAAAATTGCTGTTGCTTGCCGTCGCGACTGCGTTTTGTTTGGGCGCCGCGATCTATGTTGCCGTGTTGGCCGCACCTGCGGAAAAGAAGAATGTTGAATGGCCTCTTTACGGCCGCGATTTGGCAAACTCGCGATTCCAAAATGCAGACCAGATCAATCCTTCAAACGCCGCCAAGCTGCGCGTTGCCTGGGTCTTCCACACTGGCGTGCTTGATCCCAATGCCGAACTCGAAGTCTCGCCCATCGAAGTGGGCGGCAGGCTCTTCATTACGGACGGGCACGACGACGTCTTCGCTCTGGACGCAACGACCGGCGAGCAGAAATGGGCTTACAAGCCCACGCAAATCCCCGGCGAAATGCCCGCGCTGGACAAATTGTTTGTCTGCTGCGGCCTAAATAATCGCGGCGTGGTATTCGTCCCCGGCAATTCTCGCGACGACGATGATAACCGCGACGCAGAAGCTTCCTCTGCTTCCTCTGCGTCATCCGAAGAGCGCAAGGAAAAGCCGGATATGGTCGTTTACGGCAGGCTGGATGATGTAGTCGTGGCATTGAACGCCCAGACCGGAGCCGTGATTTGGAAGACCAAAGTGGTTGATTTTCACACCCGAGCCGTGATCGACTTGGCCCCGCAGTTCGCACATGGACTCGTCTTCGTTGGCCTCGCCGGTGGAGAATTTGAAATCCGCGGACAGGTCATTGCCCTCAGGGCCGACTCTGGTCAGATTGCCTGGCGCTTCCAAACCACACTCCCCGAAAGTTTCGCCGGGGATTCCTTTAAGCGCGGAGGCGCACCCGTGTGGGAAACTCCGAGCGTTGACGAACAGTTGGGTCTTCTGTATTTTGCCACTGGCAACCCCGGTAACGACATCAACGGTATCGACCGCGCCGGCGACAATCTCTTTTCCGCATCTGTCGTGGCCTTGGACCTAGAGACTGGAACGCCGCGCTGGCACTTCCAAGAAGTACATCACGACCTATGGGATTATGACAGTGCGCAGCCAACCATGCTCTTTGCCGTCGAGAAAGACGGACACCACATTCCGGCACTCGGTCATTGCAGCAAGAACGGAAACTACTACATCCTCGACCGTCGCAACGGTCAACCTATCTTTCCGGTGACTGAAGTAAAGGTCCCGGTCAGTCCTTCGTTTCAAAACGCGTCGCCAACTCAGCCGGCATCTTCTGTCGAGCCCCTCACGCCACTGAATTTTCTGCCCGGCACGATCGATATGACGAAACTTCCGAAGAATCTCACCCTGGAGCCGCAATACACCCCTCCTCAAGAAAACAATATATTGGTTCCGGTTGGCGATGAGGGCGGTTGTGAAGGCCTCGACGCCGCTGCTTTCAGTCCGCGCACCAAATTTATCTATTATGGCACCCGCTACGAGCCTACGACGTTTCAGACATCTCCCACGAACACCGGACCAGCGGCTGGAAGCGTCTTCTTGGGTTCCACTGTCGCCGAAGTTATTCCCGGCGTCACCAACTTCGGTATTTTTGGTGCGACCGATTCCACTACCGGAAAAGTCATGTGGAAGATCAACGTCGCTCAGCCCGCTAATTCCGGAATGCTGGTGGCAGGAGACTTGGCCTTCTTCGGCGAAGGCAATGGCAAGTTCCACGCCGTGGATGCCGCAACAGGAAAAATCCTGTTCACCTTCGACGGAACAACCGTACACAATGGTGGCGGCGCGCAAGGCCCACCCGTGGCCTACGTTGTTAAGGGGAAAGAGTTCATCGTCAACGACTTCGGCGGCAGCGCTAACGACAGACAGTTCGCGCCCAATCCCGTCGGCGACGCAATAATAGCCTTCTCCCTGCCCTAAAGACCGTATCGCAGGGACGGTCGTAGGCTCTCGGGACCTAATCCATCGCCGACCACCCCGAGTTTCATCCCCAACTCGAACTCAACCCGCGTCTCCAAAACGTACCCTTCGCCCTGCGCTGCAGCGTAGCCTGCCAAAGCCATGCTGTACAGTTGAGACCTTCCCCCGAACCACGGCGCCTCTACAGACGGTTTCACCTCCCGAACTCTTAACAACACCCGCGCGCAAAAGCAATTCCCCGCACGAGCTTGATGCCGCGCCAAACGTGGCTCTGATCACTCTTCGTGCGTTCGGTAAATCACGACCTTCTTTCTTCTACATTCCTAGATGATTTAGATATGGATATTCAGATAAAAACCTCAACAACTGCGTCAAATGCCGCGCTCGGCTTGGATAACTTACGCCAAATCAATACCGGGAAATTCACGTCTTGAACAATTGCGCTGGCATCAAGCTTGCTTGAGGTATTATCAGTCGATTTTTGCCCTGGGGTCGTTCCGTTCCTAATTTCAATTTCACCGCACTTTAGTGCGAACAAAGGGGTGCCTGGCGTGAAGAAAGAACTCTTCGTGTTCGTCGTAGTGAGTTTTCTACTCTTTACCTCGCTGCCGGCCGTAGCCGCGCAAACCGGCACGACTGGTACCGTGATCGGAACCGTCACAGATCCGAGCGGAGCCGCGATCGCAGACGCTACAGTTGTCCTTCACAACAAAGGTACGAGCAGCGAAGCCGTCCAGAGGACAAATTCCGCGGGGCAATATACTTTCGTGAATGTCTCGCCGGGCGACTACGAAATTTCCGTCAAGCAGTCAGGCTTCCGCAGCGTCAACGTTCCCGGCATTAGGGTTGAGGTCGCCAAGAGCTATACGATCGACGTCAAATTGGATATCGGGCAGGTCAGCGACTCCATAGTTGTCACCACCGAGGCCCGCGTCGAACTGCAAACGACCGACGCGCAGATGGGCGACGTCGTCGGTGGCACTGCTCTCGTTCGTCTGCCAACCTTGCAGCGCGACGCTTCGGAGCTCCTAACCCTTCAGCCGGGCACGACTCCCTACGACAGCGGCGCAGCCAACGGCAGCTTTGGCAACACCGGCGGCACCGTCGCCGGAGCCCGCAGCGATCAAAACACTGTGCTCATGGATGGCATCGACATCACCGATAACACGGTCGGCGGCGGTTCCAACGCGGCGAATTTCATTCCCACCGGCGTGGAAAGTCTCGAGGAATTCAAGGTAGGCGTCACCAACGCTAATTCCGTTTTCAATCGCGCCTCCGGCGGGCAAATCACTCTAATCAGCAAGGGCGGCACGAATACGTTTCACGGCGACGCGTACTGGTTCCATCAGAGCGACGGCTACAACGCCAACTCATGGGACCTAAATCGCATCGGTCAGAAAAAAACTCCCTTCAAAGACAATCGCGAAGGCGTTAGCGTCGGCGGGCCGATTTTTCACAACAAGACCTTTTTCTTCAGCAACTACGAAAAGCGCAGATTCCCCGCTGGCCAAGTGGTCACGCACATTGTTCCCACCGATACATTGCGCGCCGGCGTATTGGAGTTTGTAGACTCTACCGGCACGGTACGCCAGTACAATTTGGCCACCTCCACCACTTGCGGTCCCTCAGGTGGCCTCGCTTGCGACCCGCGGGGAGTCGGAATCAGCCCTACCATAAAGGCGCTTTATGGCCTCAATCCCACCGGAAACGACACCAGCGTGCCCGGCGCCGACGGCCAGAACACGAACGGCTTCCGCGCCACCGCCACCACTCCCATCAAACAAGACTATGTCACTTTCCGCCTGGATCACAACTTTACGGACAAGTTGCACTTTTTCGGCCGCTACATCTATTCCCGGAATCTCCAGGTAACACCAAACCAGATCGACACTCTCGGTGGCAAGACTGTGGCCACCAGTGGCAATGATCTCCGCGGTGATGGCGCCATCGGCGCGCTTAGCTACGCCTTCAACGCCAACACAACAAACACTGTCCGCTACGGCTGGATTCGCAACCGCAATTTCATCCCTGGGCTTTCGCCTAGCGCTTCCGCCGCTCAACTCGCCCTGCCCGGAACCGATAGCGCCGCTGGCTTCATTGCGCTCGCTCCTGGCCTCGGTACCGTCGGATTGCTCGACGTTCCGATTGACGTCGATACGCAGCGCGCCCGCACACAAGGCAATTTCCAGCGAAACAAGCAGCTCGTCGATGACTTCACGAAAATTAAGGGCCGCCATACGATCGTGGCGGGCGGCGGCGCTCGCTGGCTGCCAATCGTTGCCCAGCGCAATGACAAGGTCGTAGGCTCTTTGGCTTCCCTCGTCGCCCTTATGGACGCTGACGGCAATGGTGGAGCCCAGAACATCCCCGACGTCAACCGTCCACCAACATGCTCCTCTGCCGGGCAAACGTTTTGCTTACAAGCCGCCGACGTCCAAAAATGGGACCGCCTCTACGCCGCCACGCTCGGTATTGTCGACAACGTCTCCGTTCTTGCCGTGCGCGATGGCACTCTAAATCCTCAGCCCTTTGGTACGCCCCTCATTTCCAATGCCAATATGCAGGCTTACGAGTTCTACGCACAGGATACTTGGCGCCTTAAACCAACCTTCACCTTGACCTATGGTTTGTCCTACGGCTGGCAAACACCGCCGCACGAGAAAAACAACGAGCAGACTTTTATCGTTAATGCGGCGAACAACCAGCTCTTTTCCGCTCAGGGTTACATCAACTCCAAAGAGCAGGCCGCGTTGAACGGTCAAGCTTTTAATCCGACCATCGGTTATTTGCCGATTAAGAATTCAGGTCGTAGCGACATCTATGATACCGACCGGGGTGATGTCGGGCCGCGCGTTTCCGCCGCCTGGAGTCCCTCGTATTCGGATGGCCTGCTCGGACGCGCTTTCGGCCAAGGCAAAACCGTAGTCCGCGCCGGCTTCGGCATCTACTTCGATCGCATCAACAACGTGCAAAGCGTCGAAATCCCCCAGTTGGGTGTCGGTTTCGCGCAGACTCTCGTTCTCAAGTCCCCGTCATGCTCCGTGTCCGGCGCCGCCGGACCCGGCTGCGACGCCGCTGCGGTCACGAATAATATTGGTGCGTCTGGCTTCCGCGTCGGAGTGGACGGCAACATTCCGGTGCCAACCGTTCCTGCTGTCTCTTCACCGGTTGTGCCAGCCAATCCATTTGGAGAAGTGCTCTCCTTCGCGCTCGATCCAACTTTCAAGGTTGGCCGCAGCTATAGCTTCGACCTCACCGTGCAGCGCGAGCTGCCAGGCAACATGCTCATGGAGGTTGGCTACATCGGCCGACTCGGACGCGATCTGCCCAACAGCATCGATTTCGATTCGTCTCCGTACATGCTGAAAGATCAAGCCTCTGGACAGACATTTGCCCAGGCGTTCGACGCCGTTGCCGGGCAGGTCGCGGCTAAGCAAGCGATCTCTCCTCAGCCGTGGTTTGAGAATCAGTTGCCCGGTTTCGGAGCGCTTGCTACAGCCGCCGGCGGGTGTGGCGGAGGCACCACCACGAGCTGCCTCGTCTCGCAAAATGGCGCTGCCTTCCAGGGACGCTTCGTTTCTTCGCTATTCCAGGCAATGGGCTTTGACCGCCAATCGCTTGGCCTGCTGCCCTATAACAATCTTCAGGTCGTGCTGGCCCTTTTCATGCGCACGCACGTGGACATTTCCAACTACCACGCCGCGACCTTCACATTGCGCAAGCGGCCTTCGCATGGCTTACAGTTTGACCTGAACTATACTTTCTCACGTTCGCTCGACCAGCTCGGCGGCGTACAGAACAATGCGGGAACCTACGCAACCAGCTTCAATCGCGCCCTTCAATATGGGCCGTCCCTGTTCGATCGCACCCATGTCTTCAATGCCATCTTCAATTACGATCTGCCCGCAGGAACGAGTCACAAATTCCATTTCAACAACCACATTCTCGATAAGGTTATTGCCGGCTGGTACGTCAGCGGCGTCTTTCGCGCCAACAGCGGCATACCGTTGCAAGTCGTCGGCGGTGATTTTGGTGGAGGACCTTTTGCCAGTTCGGAAAACCTCATCCCCACTGTAAATCCCAGCACTATCGGCGGCGGTGCGCACTTCGGCGTCGCGGGATCTAAGGGCTTTGGCACCGCGGGCACGGTCAATCTGTTCTCTGACCCCGCGGCCGCAGCCGCTGATTTCCGCTATCCACTCCTCAGCAGCGACGGCCGCGATGGCTCCGGCCACCCGCTCCGCGGTTTGGGCCTCTGGAACCTCGACTCGCGCCTCGGCAAGACGACTTCGTTCCACGAGCGCTTCAAGGTCGAGATTTCTGCCGACTTCTTCAACATTTTCAACCATCCCAACTTCTTCGACCCGCAGGTAAACATCAATAATCCTGCGAATTTCGGCGTAATCAGCACCGAGCTGATCCCGGCAAACCGCACACAGGGCAGCCGCTGGATCGAACTAGGCCTCCGCGTCTCCTTCTAGCAAAACGAAGCGAAGCCGCCCAGCGCCTCCATTTCGAAACGAAAGAAGCAGGCGAAATCCGTCGCCTGCTTCTTTGTCTCGCATCGCAGGCACGACGGCAATTGCTTCATTGGTGCAGAGCACCAAACTAATTGGCGGCGGCCAGGGCTTCGCCTTTACGGGAGGCTTGCCATAGTTCGATGTAGGGCTGTAGGTCTTGCATCATGCGTTCGAATTGGGGCAGATCCAGGGACTGGGCGCCGTCGCTGATTGCTTTTTCTGGGGACGGATGCACTTCTACGATTAGGCCGTCGGCGCCGATGGCTACTCCGGCGCGCGATACTGCTGGCACCAGGCTGCGCTTTCCGGTGGCGTGGCTAGGGTCGAGAATAATCGGCAGATGCGTCAATTCATTTAGCGCGGGGATCGCCGCGATGTCGCAGGTGTTTCGCGTGGCGGTCTCGAACGTGCGAATTCCGCGCTCGCACAAGATCACATCGGGATTTCCGTGCGCGACCACATACTCCGCGGACATCAACAGTTCTTTCATCGTGCTGCTCATTCCGCGCTTCAGCAAAACGGGCCGCCCGCACTTCCCCAACACTTTCAGCAACACGAAATTTTGCATGTTGCGGGCGCCGACTTGCATCACGTCTGCGTACTCGGCGATCAAATCGACGTCGCGATCGCTCATTACTTCCGTGATGATGGCGAGTCCTGTAGCCTTCTTCGCTTTCTGCAAAAGCTTCAGGCCTTCCACTTCCAAACCCTGGAAGTCGTACGGAGACGTCCTCGGCTTGAACGCGCCGCCGCGCAACATTTTCGCGCCCGCTTTGGCCACGCCTTCCGCGGCTTGCATGATTTGTTTTTCGGATTCGACCGAGCACGGTCCCGCCATCACGATGAATTCGCCGCCGCCGATTTCCAGTCCGTTCACGCGCACCTGCGTGCGGCCGGCGCGGAATTCTTTGCTCACGAATTTGTACGGCGCGGAAATGCGCACCACTTTTTCTACCTGCGGCATGGCTTCCACGGATTCCAAGCACCCAGTCACATCCCCCACTCCCACGACTCCGATCACGACGCGCTCCTCTCCCTCGATGGAATGCACTTTATATCCGAAGTACTCAACCTGATTTCGAACTTCATCGATCTCTTGCCGCGTGGCGTGCAGTTTCATCGAGATGATCATGGCTGTCCTCTTTTTTCCCGCTGTGATTTTCTCGCGCTCTGAAGCTTTCGCTTTCTTTCGCGCTCCGAAATTTTCGCCCTCGGAATCGGGGGCCGATTTTTTCGCCGAAAAATATTGGGCGCAAAATAAAAAACCCACTCGGTTGCGAGTGGGTCGGAATTTTTTGCTTTATTCCAGTGATTACAAATTCGCCCCTCGCGCCCTATTTAGGTGGCACCCAAAATCGAAACCAATACGAGTAGGCGTTGCGAATCATGACGATTAGTCTAGTAAATCCTCATTGCAGAATCAACTCTAAAAAATTATCTGCCCCGCCGCGATTGCAGGGTGGCACGATGCCGGTGTTGAACGAAGAAACACGCATCACGCTAGCCTCGGACGCGGACGGCGCTGAAGCTCAAAATTACGTGGCCGCCGGAGGTGGGGCGGCCGAAACTCATCATGGGACGGAAGCGAGAGAACAGGAGCATTTGATCGAGCTGATGGCGGAGGTCGATGCTCTTGGGGCCGGAGATAATTTGGTAGGCGACCATTTGGCCGTTCTGATCCACGGTGACATCGATGAGCAAACCGTGCGGGAGCGAAAGCTCCACATCGTGCTGCTCGGGTGCCCAGGATGAGGGGTAATCGGAAAGCGTAATCAATTCCGCGGGGCGGAGAATATTCAGCGGCACGTCGTTGGGAACGGCGCGCACGGTGATTCCGGGAACAATCAATTGCAGCACCAGAACGAAAACGATGATGGCGGAGAAGAATCCGCCGGTGGCCGGAACCGAAAGCGGGCGGAAAACATTGTCGAGCAAAAGCTCCGCGCGGTCACGGATTCTGCGCATGCGGCTGGGAAGATCTTGCGTGGGAAGGGCTTGCGCGGCGGCCACGCGAATGCGCACGGCCAAGTCCGCGGGCGGCAAATTCCTGGGCACGCGAGACAACAGCATGGAAAGCTTGCGGTAACGCTGCAGCTCTTCGCGGCAGTAATCGCAGGCTTCCAGATGCTCGCGAATATGCACGCGCTCTTCTACAGGAGCGGCGCCGGTTACAGCGTCATCGAGATAGCCTGCCAGCTTGGTGCGCACCGTATTGCACTTCATGGGAGTTCCCCGTGTGCCGCTTGCTGCGTCATTGCTGAACCTGGTACTGAACTTTGGCCGGAACTTCTATGTGAATCGGGGCCGGAACTTCTGGCGGAATTCGCGTAAGCGCTGCGATTCCCGTTATGTTCATGAGACGCGTCTGCATGCGCATGCGTTTCCCTCTGACCGAGCAAAGGTTCCAAAATCTCTTTCAGCGCGCGGCGGCCACGGAGAATGCGCGACTTTACGGTGCCCACGCTGCATTCCAGGACCTCGGCGATTTCCTCGTAGCTCAAGCCTTCGAGATCGCGGAGGATTACAGCGCCGCGAAACACGTGAGGAATTTCCTGAAGCGCGTGCTGGACCGCTTGCTGAATTTCGTGGGCGGCGAGCTGATCGAACGGCGTGGCGCCCAAATCTTCGATTTCAATCGCGCTGTGGCCTTCTTCGGGTTCCGCGTCAATCGAAACATTTTTTTGCAGATGACGCTTGAACCAGCGTTTATGATTCAGCGCTTCGCGAATGGCGATGCGATACAGCCACGTTTTCAGCGAGCTGCCCTGGCGAAAACAGCGAATGCCGCGAAACGCTTTCAAAAAAACTTCCTGCGTTCCGTCCGCGGCGTCTGAAGCGTCTCCCAGCATGCTCAAGATCAAATTGTAGACCGGGCCGTGGTAATGAGTGACCAGCCAATCGAACGCAGTTTCGGACCCGGCTTGCAGCTCGTTCACCAGCTCCGATTCATCGCGGCCCCAAGATAGGGCGCTGGCCCAATCGGACACGGACGGCCTTTCCGGCTCGCCCCACTCCGGCGCTCGCGAAGCCTGCAAGGGTTCGCGAATCAGCTCCGAGGGGTCACTTGAGCCATCACGGCTAAAGAACAAAAATCCAGTTGCGTCCGGGTGGGGCATTTGCCTGCTTTGCCTGTGAACCCGGCGTCGAGCTTTGTACCTTTAGACACCGGGGAAGGCGGTTGTGTTTCCGCCTCTGTGCGTATCTTACACCCCCTAGGGGAGGGTGCAATGGCACGTGAGTCTTGGTACTGGGCGCCTCGGGACGCATGCCCCGGGTGCCCTGCCGGGCTGGCCGGGCTGAAGCCCGGCCCCTACAACGGCTTGCTCGTGGGAGCGTCGGTCTGTGGGGCGGTTTGCTCGGGCTGGTCGCGGTTGGGGGCTGGGAGATCCCAATCCCACTGGATGGGTTGAGAGGCGATCTCGCGCTTGATAGCTACGAGAGAGTGGAGGAGTTGGTTGGTGATGTAGGTTAGGACGGCGGCACGACGTGGGGAGATGCGGTTTTGCACGACGAGGATGAGGAGCTTGGCGAGAAATTGATTGATCTGGTCGGCGGATTGGAGATCATCGAGCTGGATCAAGAAGTCGGCGGAAAGGTCGACGTCGACTGGTTGCGCGGGTTGGATTTGGAGTGCGGCATGACGAAAGCAAAGGCCGGAACGCAGGGCGCGAAGGCGGCAGCGACGGCCGCGCGCGGTGAAATGACTGCATTTGTCTTTGCTACTGGAAACCACTTCATTATCGGAGACCACAGCGATAGCGGTGGAGGCGGTGGAGCCGGGTGATTGCGGATTCATAGTTTGTCCTTTTTTGGTTCTGGAGGGGTACCACCCCGTGGCGATAGAAAGAGTGCGGAAGCCTGTGATTC
>Ga0209131_1003495_pt1 | contig 10420 bp, 16 predicted proteins | sample GraSoi_2013_40cm_FD_185826 | JGI IMG/M metagenome (GOLD analysis project Ga0209131, IMG submission 185826) | Grasslands soil microbial communities from the Angelo Coastal Reserve, California, USA - Sample 9_17_2013_40cm (SPAdes) (version 2) | ecosystem: Environmental > Terrestrial > Soil >...
CCGCCTTCCTCGCCGCCCCCTACACTTCCATGGGCAGGTTCTCGAGGTCTCAGGCATAGTAACAGGTGAGTACAATTGTATTTAAGGCGTCGTTGAGCAACTAATGGCTCAACGCTCGAAGCCCTTGCTCAGACTTCGTCAGCCCGCGTTACGACTCCAGGACCGACTCCAGCGTGTACGTGCATTACGCAAACCCCGCACACACTTCATTGAAGCTTGTTGCCCGGCCCACAGTTCACCCGTGGCGCCCTTCGGCTTTGTAGGTCCTCGACTTCCCCCTCCCCTCGCCGCCTTTCTCGCCACCCCCTACACTTCCATGGGCCGATTATCAAGGTCTGCGGTATACTGAGAGGTGAGTACGATATGATTCAAGGCATCGTCGAATAATTGATGTCTCTAACTCGAAGCCCTTGCCTAGGCCTCTCCGGACTGCATAGCGACTCCAGGACCGACTCCTTCGTGTACTTGCGTTCCACAGATCCCGCCCATGCTTCATTGAAGCTCATTGTCCAACCCACAGTTCACACACGGCGCCCCTCGGCCTTGTGGGGCCTTAGACTTCCCCATCCTCATCACTGGCTTCCCCACCGCCCTTACACCTCCATGGACGCACTTTCAAGGTATCCAACATACTGATAGGTGATTTCAATACGAGATATAGCGTCGTTGTGTAGCTGATGCCCTTGAAACTTTATCATCTCGCCTACAGCGCGCCGGCTTGGCTATACCAACGACTTCAGGACCGATTGTTTTCTGTACGTACATTGCACAGATATCGCATACGCTCTGCTGATGCTTTTAGCCCAACCGTAGCCCTCATGGGGCGCTTATCGGCTTGCAGATCTGGACTTCCCTTCGCCGACCTCCCACTGCCCCCATGCTTCCATGGACACATTTTCAGGGTATTCAGCATGCAGCGAGGTGAGTGCGATATGTCTCAAAGTGTCGTTGGTAGCTTATGTGAATAAATCCCAAGACTTCACCCACCACATACCAGCTCTGTGTACGTGCCTTGCACAGACATTGCACATACTCCTCTGAAGCATATGGCCCAGCCCACAGCCCACAACGTAGCAGCCGACCAGACCATGTCAAACCCGATTCCTCAAGGTACGTGCATTGCACGGATATTGCACACGCCTTGCTGAAGGCCTATATCCCACGCATGGTGCTTATCGGCTTGGTAGACCTGGACCTCACCCCCTCAGGCTGGCTTCCTCGCTGCCCCCATGCTTCATGGAAGCGTTCTCAAGGATTCCGGCATTCTGAGAGGTGAGATTTAAAGTGTCATTGAGGGGCTGTCGCTCATTGCTCCCCCATGTCCTCAAACCACTGTCCATTGCTCAACAATGTCCGCTCATCGTGCTGCTATACCGAAAAAACGCAAGGTGATACCTCTATATGATGGAAGCGATGGTGTCAGCTACGGTCGTCCATCGGGAATCAGTGGTATCCGCATCGCTACACCCTTCGTCCATCCTATCGACATGTTCACAAACCCTGAAGCGAACCCACCAAGTCGTCAAAGGAAACGTACCCGTTTCATTGACATCACGCATGCCCAGATCCCTGCTTTTCAGGAACGAGCGAAGCGAGAACTTGCTGCCCGAAAGGCCGGTGAGCATTATTTGACCTGTGTTTCTACATGAGCTGACCTATGAGTCAGCCCTTCCCGTATCTCTACAGCAAGCTCTTGCCGATGACATGAGTGCCGACAACCACGAAACCTTTGATATGGGCTTGGACGGCAATGCCGATGACTGGATTACAGCATCCGAAGATGATGGAGAGTGCGACGATATCATTGATGATCTACGTGGCAAGCATCGAGATGCTGATATTCAGTCCGTGATTTACTGCTCAGTGGTGCTAACCTAACACGCCCTCCAGTATTCAGTGGAGTGATGGGAGGACTCGAGCACAACGTGAAATTAACCGGAACATCAACTTAAAAGCCATCCTCGATCCATGCACCGCTGCCTACCTTGTACATAAACATCATCTGGCGTCCCCTAGCAGTGGATTGCCACCTGGCGCTCCCTCTTCTTCCTCAGTAGGTGGCGAATCGCCATTGGTATTCACTATCGACGCCATTGATATGCAGGGTACGTGTACTCGATTGCTGCTCACTAATCTAACATTCCAGTAGGTTATTATCCAAAGAAAGAGTTTCAAGTCCTCGATGCTATCCCTAATGTCTCCCTGCTTCGGCAGGGGTTTGTTGGTTGTACCCCGGTCCAACCACGGTTAGCTGTCGCCACAAATGTGTATGAGTTCTATACGGCCGCACGTGGAGTGCATCCTAGCTTCAGCATTGAAGCCTTTACAAGGACGCTGTGGCTGGTATATAAGGTAAGTTAGGTCTTGCGCTAGCTACATGAATGACGAGGCTTTGCAGCGGCCCTATCAGCCAGGCGTTCGGGATCAGATTTCAAATGGGTGGGATGCATACCTAAGCATTACCCGAGAGGTTCAGCGGCGACTCGATGTGGCATTAGGGCATGATATGCCAAATTGGCGGGCCCTCAATTCGTGCCCGTGTTGTCAGTATGAGGTATGCCATATTCGTTTTTATAGCCTACCCCCTGACTCGTTTAAGCTGGTGGGTGAACCACCACTCAAGTTCCGCAAGATCTCAATGATTGATGGCAATACTTCACTCCGACGGGTTAATCGGCGTGAATCGGCCAGCAAGAGAACATTCCGCAGCGAATACTTCCTCTCCGTTGATGAGGTCAATGCGATTGAGATGCCAGGTGCTTCCCGTCAGGTATGTTTCGCCTGTCCCCTCTCCAGCTACCTCTGCTGACACCCAACACGGAGGGTGATGGCTTTGATGAAGCCGTACAAGATGCCAGTGTAGACCAATGTGTCCGCAATTGGCGCGCTGCTCTTCCCGACAACCTCAAAAGCATGTTCTCGAAATTCGATGAAACCGGCATCTTTGTGGCTGTTTGTCGACATGGATTTATTTTATCCTGTGTGGATATGATTCGGAGTGGTGAATTGTGAGTGATTCTTCCCCATTAGCGCATTGTTCTCATTTACACTTGTAGGTCCAAATATCCTCTCGCGATCCTTCGTTTTCTCCTGGAGCTATTCGGTAATGACCAGGCGTTAGTGTACGACATTGGATGTGCTTTCAAGACCACAGCAAGGAAGAACCCCATCCTTCGGCCGCTTCTCGATATGAAGCAAATGCAGTTCTTTGTCCCAGCGTGGCATGGGTGGTCCCATAATCGCAAATGCCAACTTCAGCATCACCCCCTTCACATTGAGGGACTTGGTTTGGAGGACTGCGAGACATGTGAACGTCTATTTTCATACACCAACCATGCAGCCCGAATACTTCGCCTCACGACAAAGTTTCACCGGAAACAAGGCATAGATCTTATCTTACGGTACTGGGACTCTACTAAGTATGCGAACATCGGTATGTGGCCACTCTTACTGTGTTACTTGTGCTCACAACGTTGTTAGCCAACTTCTTATATCAGAACTACAGGCAAGCGCTCCAGATTCTTGAAAATGAAGGACACGCCATGTCCGTAGCCGAGAATGTTACTCGTTGCAAACGTGAAGATTTCCCGCGGTACCTGCAAGAAGAACTCTTGTACCTTGATAGCCTCAAAGCCGACCCACCAGAACTTACAGCACGAATTGAATACGCAAATGCACTCAAGAAGTACTACGAATCCAAGTAAGTATCGTCATGAGCACCATATGAATGAACCAAGCCCATTCTTTACCCTAGACAGAAGCATGACGAGTCATCAGCACAGGTCGCCCAATTGCACTTATCTCAAGACCAGCTTCGTGTTCTCAGGCGCACCCTCAGTCACCGCAGGGAGAAATACGAAATTGCGCTTGCTTCAGTCATTCATTGTGAGAATGAGCTCGGCATTGACTCTGGGGAACGGTGGACACTCGACAGCACAATGTGTCTTGATGCATTCAAGGCTGCAGCGGAGCATGCATACCGGCGAGCCTTGGACCGTCTTAGTCATGCTGTGGTCCAGCGCATTCTCGAATTACACAAGATGGGATTACCGGGTACATGTAAGTGCGCTCAATGATTATTAACAAATTCTGAATAGTGTACATGTCTAGGTTATAAGCAGCGACGGAAAATATCCGCTGGCCTCAAGAAGCGTTCAAGAGCCGTGAACACAGTGCTTGATGAATACAACAAACAGGCAGAATGTCTAGGACGACCTATACTTGACTTTCAACAAGTCGTCGAGTATTCCTTCCTATCCGACTTTGAGCTCCTCCACCATACACACAATGATGTCACTCAGCGACCATGGGCTCAGCCTCTAATCCGCAATGCAATGATCTCCTGGATGAAAACTGAGCGTGCCAAAGAAGAAATCAAACGTCTGAATGTCGAAGCCCGACGCCTCAAGACTTATATTCGGGATTCAAGTCTTGCTCAACGGCACACTATTCAACACCTCCGCCAGACGGATCCAGCTCTCGCAGCAGAACTCCAGGAGCATTATGATGCTCAATCATCTATTGGCGCCTTGCTATCACAACAATTGCGCAAGATGGAGCATTTGTCAGGGTTTACTGGGTGGAGAACACTTGGTGTGCGGGCTGGAGTGGTGGCCCCTGGGTCTGAGAGCGATGGTGATGGTGCTATGGGTGAAGATAATATGGAGGATTGGACTGTGGATGATGCCGATGCAGCTGTGGAGGATGCTGTTGGAGATCAATTATTCGGTTTAGATAGCCTTCTTCCTGGCCCTGTACCATATAGTATCTAATGTAATAATATTATTTTGCATGTTCTGTTCCATATGGGGCGACTGAGGCAGGAGGGTGCTGCTCTAACGAAGCAGGGGGTGAAGGACAGGAGAATCAGATTGAGATGCTAACTGAAGACTACTGTACCAATGTATACAGGCTTTATAGGACGATACAACCCCCTGTTGCCCCCTCCACCAAGGTGCTCACCAGCATCCACTTTGCAATCATGCGTGACGCCCAAACGCATCAACCAGATGGGGTAGTCTGGCACAAAAGACGTGTTGAAATGAGGACATTGTTTCAATGGGTCAGCACCGCCAATGGATTTGTTATAGGAGCGGAATCACGCACTTTCAGCTTCGAATCGTGCTTCAGGACGATCTATATAACGATTTATATAGTGTCCAGGAAGCCAAAAAGTCATGTCGAAACGAGGGTGTTGTTGCAATGGCTCAGCGTCGTCAATGGATTTGATATCGGAAATGAGATCACGCACCTTCAGCGTTGGGTCACGCTTCAGGACGATCCAGACAGCGATCCAGACAGTGCACAGGAGGCCGAAAAGACATGTCGAAACGAGGATAATGTGTTGCTATGGCTCAGCGTCGTTAATGGAGGTGTTATCGGAAATGAGATCGCGCACCTTCAGCTTTGGGTCGCGCTTCAGGATGATCCATACAGCGATCCATGTAGTGCCAGGAAGCCAAAAAGACTTGTCGAAATGAGGATATTGTTGCTATGGCTCAGCATCGTTAATGGATATGTTATCGGAAATGAGACTACGCACCTTCAGCTTTGGGTCATGCTTTAGGACGATCCGCACAGCGATCCAGACAGTGCACAGGAAGCCGAAAAGACATGTTGAAACGAGGATATTGTTGCTATGGCTCAGCGTCGTTAATGGATCTGTTATCGGAAACGAGACCACGCACCTTCAGCTTAGCGTCACGCATCAGGATGATCCATATAGCGATCCATATAGTGCCCAGGAAGCCGAATGGTGAGACATGGGTGGGATGGCATAGCCGACACGGGTATGGTTTCAGACCACGGGTGTTTGAAGACATGGGCGGTGTTGGTGCATTCGTTACAGCAGACGACAGCAGCGGTGCAACAATGGGGTAGACTGATAGCTGGGTGATTGGTCCGTTTGCATCGGTGGTTATTGGGGGAGGCCAAAGTGGGTGGCGGCAAGCTGTCCTCATATGCCTACCTTGTACTTCCCCCTTTCGCCGCCTTCCTCGCCGCCTTCCTCGCCGACCCCTACACTTCCATGGGCGGATTCTCAAGGTCTCAGGCATAGTGAGAGGTGAGTACGAATTATTCAAGGCGTCGTTGAGCAGCTAATGCTTAAACTCGAAGCGCTTGCCCAGGTTTTGCCGGACCGCGTTACGACTCCAGGGCCGACTCCCGCGTGTACGTGCGTTGCACAGATCTCGCACACACTTCATTGAAGCTCGTAGCCCAACCCACAGTTCACGCGTGCCGCCCATCGGCTTTGTAGGACCTTGGACTTCCCCTCCCCCTCGCCGCCTTCCTCGCCACCCCCTACACTTCCACGGGCGGATCCTCAAGGTCTATGACATAGTAACAGGTGAGTATGATAGTATTCAAGGCGCCATTGAGCCAGCTAATGGCTTAAAACTCGAAACTCTTGTCCCAGGCTTTGATGGACCGCGTAACGGCTCCTGGGCCGACTCCTTCCTGTACGTACATTACTTGGATATCGCATACGCATTGCTGAGGCTTATCGCCCGACCCATAGTTCACGCGCGGCACCTGTCGGTTTTGTAGCACCTCGCCCTCCTCACCGCCTTCCTCGCTGCCCCCTACACTTCCATGGGCGGATTCTTAAGGTACCTGGTATAGTAAGAGGTGAGTGCGACGTTATTCAGGGCATCGTTGGTAACGGGTGGCTTACAACTCGAAGCCCATGCCCAGGCTTCGCTGGACCGCGTTACGACCCCAGGGCCGACTCCTGTGTGTACGTGCATTACACTGACCTCGCACACACCTCATTGAAGCCCGTAGCACGACCCACAGCTCACGTGCGGCGCCCATCGGCTTTGTAGGACCTTGTACACTCCTCCCCCCTCACCGCCTTCCTCGCCGCCCCCTACACTTCCATGGGCGGGTTCTTAAGGTACCCGGCATAGTAAGAGGTGAGTGTGACGTTATTCAGGGCATTGTTGGTAACGGGTGGCTTACAACTCGAAGCCCATGCCCAGGCTTCTGCTGGACCGCGTTATGACGCCAGGGCTGACTCCTACGTGTACGTGCGTTACACAGACCTCGCACACACCTCATTGAAGCCCGTAGCACGACCCACAGTTCATGCGCGGCGCCCATCGGCTTTGTGGGACCTTGGACTTATCCCCCTTGCCGCCTTCCTCACCGCCGCCTACACTTCCATGGGCAACGTCTCCGGCATAGTGAGAGGTGAGTACTATGTTGTTCAAAGCATTGTCGATTACCTGATGGCTCAAACTTGAAGCCCTTGCGCGGCTTCGCCGGACCGTGTAACGGCTCTGGGGCCGACTCCCTCGTGTACGTGCAGTACTTGGATGTCACATACACATTGCTGAAGCTTGTAGCCCAACCCATAGTTCACGCGCAGCGTTGTAACACCTTGTACTTCACCCCCTCCTCGCTGGCCCCTACACTCCCATGGGCAGATTCTCAAGGTCCCCGGCATAGTGAGAGGTGAGTGCGACGTTATCCAGGGCATCGTTGAGTGCCTGATGGCTTAAAACTCGAAGCCCATGCCCAGGCTTCGCCGGATCGCGTTACGAACCCAGGACCGACTCTCACATGTACGTGCGTTGCACAGATCTCGCACACACCTCATTGAAGCTTGTAGCATGACCCACAGTTCGCGCGTGGCGCCCATCGGCCTTGTAGGACCTTGAACTTCCCCCACTCCTCGCTGCCTTCCTCGCCGCCCCCACACTTCCATGGGCAGATTCTCAAGGTCTCGGGCATAGTGAGAGGTGAGTACGATCTTATTCAAGGCACTGTTGAGTAACTGATGGCTTCAAACTCGAAGCCCTTGCCCAGGCTTCATTGAACTGCGTAACGGCTCCAGGGCCGACTCTGGCGTGTACGTGTGTTACACAGATCTCGCACACACGTCATTGGAGCTTGTGGCCCAACCCATGGTTCACGCGCGGCACCTATCCCTCCTGTGGGTGCCTTGTGTGCGTTGACTTCATGCAGCATATTTTGTGATTTGTTCCCTGCTGCTGCCATGAGCATCTTGAATGCATAGTCTCTAGTTTGGTACATGGCTGTAGGTGGTATTTTTTTTTTTTGTTTGTTTCAATATATTTGTTCGCAGTTTTTCTCTCCTCCATCAGTTGCCCCCATTATGCTCCCTACTACGCGTGCACAGACTGCTCAACAGCTGCTCAAGCAGTCAACAGCACAATATCACCATGCGGAGAAGGAAAGGATGTTCCAAACTGTCAAGGCTGCACTTGAGCTGTACTGTGTCAACACTGGAAAGTCAGAAGAGACAGCACGCCATGAGTTGTTCACCATAGTGCGTCTCAATACAAGGAAGCGGACTTTATGTGCAAGAGATATCTACTTTAGTGAAAGATTGCGGGATATCAATAAGGGTATGTGTTCTCATTCCATCTGGGATATACCTGAGCTAATATTACACCAGACAAGCCCAAGGGACAGCGTGTCAACCTTGTGAAAGTGCGTGCACAACTTGACCAGGAATATGCGGCATTATCACAAGAGGAAGTGGCCAAACTCAAGCTGCAAGCTGAAAAGGAGCAGGACACGAAGACAATAGTCCCAAAGCAAGTGAAACGTGCCCAGCAACAGGATGTTAACCAGGTTGGCAGCAGTATTCAGAAGGCAGTAAGCGCAAATTTCTCTATTACATGGTGGTGCTAATATATTCAAGCTCGATACTCTCCATTGCCGCACTGGGCACTATGGTATCTGCATCCTTGTCCGAGGTGACCGGTCAATTAAGTGCAAACCCATTGTTGCAAAAACTGGGCGAGTTGCGCAGTTTTTCGAAGATGTCACAAATAGGGGGCTGGTGGATCTTCTTGAAGATCTCGATGCATGGGTTATCAAGGGGCTCAAGGGTATTTTTATTTTTTTCACTCACCTTACATTCCATTTAATTTGCGCAGGATTCTCGGTTGGGAAAAAGGATACTCAGGAATGCAAGAAATTCTGTCGGAATCAGCTTAAGTTGGATCTGCGTCAGTGATCACTCTCATTGGTTACTCTGTGCTGACGGATATTTCTTAGGTCGGGTTAGTGAGGACACTAGTGCAGAGCTTACTTGGAAATACTATTCAACGCAAGTCTGCCTGAAGTACAACCTCCAATTGGTTGGGTATCCACGTGAGGAGATCTGTGATCCAAGCAATCTCACATTGAAAGAGCTCGGTACGCTTCAGGAGTCCCTCCAGAATGGAACATGCGGCTTCAAGCCACTACCAGCTGCAGACAAGGACACACTTCAAATGATGGTAGCCGAGCAGCAGAGGAGTGGCAAGAACCCTTGGGGTAAACGAAAACGTCGGAGTGATGCCGGAAAGCCAAGAAAAAAGAGACGGATGTCAGCATCGACAATGCGCCTTGGCAGCACTGACCCACTCCCTCCCTCATGCTCTGCCTCAGACGATCAGGACGATCAGAATCACGAGATACAGTGCGACTTCGATATTGAAGGCATGTCCTTCAGCGGCACACATCCCGAAAATGAACAACCTCAACAGAGGGTTCACAAACGTTCATTGGATACGGTAGCACAACGCTCGTCAAGCAGGTCTACTCATGTGGCCGGACCATCCACACATCCGGCATCCATCACACCCATGATGGGTATGATGGGAATGCCAACAGCAGAAGCTTACCAGGATGGTCATACCGAAGAATCAAATGGGCTTCTGGGGGGTTTGCCAGCCCACGGGTCTGTTGATGATCACAACGGTTCAGTGAGTGGGGAGGATGAGTTAGCTTGGGATAGCGAAGGAGATTCGATTCCTGACCTTGCCAGGTGCATCGAATCAGTCGGAGATGGTTTGGTGTATCAGCAATGGGATCCAGAGGATGATTGAGCTCGGAGGCGCTGGGTGACATTTCTGTCTGAAGATTTCAGCATGCTCGGCCATCTGGGTATAGCAGATTACTTATTGCTATCCACTCTGTACGTTACCGGTTGCTTAGACATTCTCCAAGGTCTTACATAGCTGGTGGGTGCTGCGCGCGAACTGTGGGTCGGGCCACGAGCTTCAATGAGGCGTGTGTGGGATCTGTGTAACACACGAACACACCAGAGTCAGCCCTGGAGTCGTAGCGCAGTCTGGCGAAGCCTGGGCAAGGGCTTCGTGTTTTAAGTCATTAGCTACTCAACAACGCCTTGAATAACATCGTACTCACATCTTACTATGCCAGGGGTCTTGAGAATCTGCCCATGGAAGTGTAGGAGGTGGCGAGGAAGGCGGTGAGGGGGAAGTCCAGGTCCTACAAAGCCGAAGGGCGCCACAGGTGAACTGTGGGTCGACTGCCCGAACACGATAGAGGACACACCCCACTTATTATTCCACTGCAACAAATACGCACTACACAGACACAAATTGGTCCTGGCAGTCAAACGCAAAACCTTCCACTCCCGACACATCCTATCCAA
>Ga0209131_1003496_pt1 | contig 10419 bp, 10 predicted proteins | sample GraSoi_2013_40cm_FD_185826 | JGI IMG/M metagenome (GOLD analysis project Ga0209131, IMG submission 185826) | Grasslands soil microbial communities from the Angelo Coastal Reserve, California, USA - Sample 9_17_2013_40cm (SPAdes) (version 2) | ecosystem: Environmental > Terrestrial > Soil >...
GCCTCTTCGGCGGTATAAAGCGGATTTACCAGCGTACTAATCCCGCCGAGCATAGCTATGGCGTGAAATGCGACACCGTACTCGGGGCAATTCGTGCTGAAGATTCCGAAGACATCGCCTTTGCGAAATCCTTTTTTATGCAAGCTCGCCGCCGTGCGGCGTACCGCGTCTTCGAATTGGCCATAGGTCAGAGTGCGGCCGCTCAGCCCATCGACCAGCGCCGGCTTGTCCTTGAATTCACCTGTCCTTTGAAAGATGAAGTCGGTGATTGAAACTTCAGGAATCGAAACGTCCGGATATGGTCCGCGAAAGATCATTCTAGATTTTGAGATCTCAGATTTCAGATTCGGGTAAAAAGCGGAACCCGGCAAGGATGCCGGGGAACGGCAGGCACGGATGCCTGCGCTCTCACGCACTCCAAAAGAGCGGCCAGTGTACACGATTGCTGACCAAATGGCAGTAAAGTTGTTATATTGACGCAACCTCGGTGGCACAGACCTCAGTCTGTGCTGGGTTGGATACAAATGTCAGCGACGGAATCGAAACCACGCAACATCATCTGCTTCGCCACTTTTTTCAAAGGCGGAGACTTCATGCGCGAGTGCCAGGCGCGGGGCTGCCAGGTCATTCTGATCACTAAAGAGAAAATGCTGCACGAAGAGTGGCCGCGGGAGGTCATTGACGAAATATTTGCTGTCCCTAACGATGCGCCAGTTGAGCTCTTCTTTGATCTGGTTAGCCACATTGCAAAGACCCGAAAGGTGGATCGGATCGTGGCGTTGGAGGAGTTTGATGTCATCATTGCCGCGCTGGCGCGCGAGCATCTGTGCCTGCCCGGCATGAGCAGCAGCACCGCCAAAACCTTTCGCGACAAGCTGGCGATGAGTGTCAAGGCGCGCGCCGCGGGAATCAACGTTCCCGATTTTGTGCCGGCCATCAACACCGACGAGATCAAGGAATACCTGAACCGTGTTCCGCCGCCTTATGTGCTCAAGCCGCGTTCTGACGTTTCCGCGATTGGGATTCGAAAAATGGAAAGCGGCGAAGAAGTATGGTCTGTGATCGACGAGTTGGATCAGCGCGAGAGCCTGCGAGAGCGGGCTTCGTATCACCTAATTGGACGTTTTGTGCCCGGCGAAGTCTTCCATGTGGATTCCCTGGTTCACCAAAAGAGGGTCGTGTTTGCGGGCGTTAACAAATACGGCCGTCCGCCCTTGCAGGTAGCGCACGGCGGCGGCGCATACATTTCGCAAACCGTGGCGCACAACTCGGCTGAGAAGAAGAAGCTTTTAGAGATCAATCGCAGCCTCATCAAGGCGATGGGATTGGACAGCGGCGCTACGCACGCCGAGTTCATCAAGAGTGATGCCGACGGGGAATTCTATTTCCTGGAAATCGCCTCGCGCGTCGGCGGCGCGTACATCGCCGATGTCCTGGAAGCGGCGTCGGGAATAAACCTTTGGCGCGAGTGGGCGCGGCTGGAGATTGATGCTGACGCGCGACTCAGATTGAAACCACGAAAGGACTATGCGGGAATTATTCTATCTTTGGCCCGCCAGGAATGTCCGGACACAGCCGCCTACAACGATCCGGAAATCGTCTATCGCGTGAAGAAGAAGCATCACGCGGGATTGATTGTCCGCTCGCCGAAACTCGAATGTGTGAACGCGCTGCTTAATGATTACGGACGACGCTTCGCCGAAGACTTTGTGGCGGTGCTGCCACCAATGGAGCGGCCGGAGTGAGTGTCGTCATGGAGTGGGCGGGATAGCAATAATCTTGCTTGCGAAATTTTCAATCAGCCTGCGCCAGCAGGCGGTAGAATGCTAGCCCCTGGCGAGGCGCAAGCCGAGCCTGGGGTTACACCCAACTCTAAGCAGATGAGCCTGCGCAGCAGGCGACAGATGTCTCATGTCATACACAAATCTCCTCTGTCACATCGTCTATGCAACGAAAGAGCGCGCGCCGCTGATTACAAAGACGCTACGCCCTCATTTGCACGAATATCTCGGCGGCACAGTTCGCGGTCTGGATGGTGCCGCACTTGAAATCAACGGAACGAACGATCATGTTCACATTCTCGCAAAGCTACGGCCGACGATCTCTGTTTCGGAATTCCTGAGCAAGTTAAAGTCGGGCTCATCAGGCTGGGCGAAACGACAAACCGCTGGCAGGTTCGGATGGCAAGCGCGGTTCGGGGCTTTCACGGTTAGCGAATCGCAGGTCGAGCGCGTACGAAAATACATTCGCAATCAGGAGGAGCACCATCGAAAGCAATCTTTCGAGGAAGAGTTTAGGGCACTGTTACGCGCGCATCGAATTGATTTTGACGAAGCTCATCTGTGATAGTTCTCTGTCGCCAGCTTCGCAGGCTCGATTGATTTATTTCACGGTCTTCCCCAGGCTCGGCTGCCTCGCCAGGGGCTACATTTTGACGCCTGCTAGCGCAGGCTCGTTGAATGCTGATATCCAGCTTGCGCTAAGATAAATCAAATGAATGGTTGGATTCCCATCGTTATCTCGTCGATTGCGCTCGGCGTCACAGTCACGTCTGCATGGTTGACTTGGTTTAGAAAAGGCAAGCTGCGAATGACGCAACCGATGGTAATATTCTTTGGCCCCGATGGTGGCAGCCGTTCAAGTGGGGGAAGTTGAAAATCGGTCTCCTGAACGCCTTAGGCAATTTCTTGTTGATCTTCATGGACCTTAACTCATGACCGATATCCCATCCAACTGGTACGAAGATTTTTTTTATGGCGTATCGCTCGACCTTTGGCGCAAAGCAATCTCGCCGCAACAGACGAAAGCCGAAGCTGATTTCCTGGTGAAGACCTTGAGCTGTAAAGAAGGGTCGCACCTGCTTGACGTCCCCTGCGGAAACGGGCGACTGTCGCTGGAGCTCGCGGGACGCGGCTATCGCGTGACCGGAATCGATATCGCCGCAGAGTTCATTGAAGAGGCCCGGGCGAGTTCCTCAGCCTTGAACTCAGTCCAAGCGGAAACACCCGCTAATCCGGGCGATAGTGAGGAGGTGGCGCGTGCATTTGGCGCCTGGATCACGGGCGGGTCGCGCGCGGCTCAGTTCATTCTCGGCGATATGCGCCACATAGAAGGCGAGGCGACTTACGACGGCGCGTATTGTTTTGGAAACAGCTTTGGTTTTCTGGAATACACGGACATGGAGCGTTTTCTCAGCGGTGTCGCACGCGCTTTAAAGCCGGGAAGGCATTTCGTTGTCGAAACCGGAATGGCAGCCGAATCGATCCTGACCAAGTTCGAAGCCGAAAGCTCGCACCAAATCGACGACATTCTATTGACTATCAAAGAGCGTTATCTGGCCGAAGAGAGCTGCATCGACACTGAATATATCTTTGAACAAAACGGGAAGGTCGAAAGCCGCAAAGCAAAGCATTGGATCTACACCGTGGGCGAGATACGCAGAATGCTGGAACGCGCAGGGTTTGAGATCCTGAATCTTTATGGGTCGTTCAAATTCGAACCTTACACGTTGGGTGCTGACGAGTTGTATGTGATTGCTCAGCGATCGGGGCAGTAGCCCGACCGTCAGGGAGGGCGTTTTCGTTTAACCTTTGCGACCTTCCTGACGGTCGGGCTATTGCCCCGAGACCTTCCGCAGCGGCCAGATATTCACGCCTATCGACTCAGCATAGTGCAACACCGGCTCACCTTTTGGCTCCTCGATCCCCAGAGACTCAACCATAGTCGATTGAAAAGCATCGAGCGTCGCCCTTCGCAGCGGCCATGGTTGATGAAAGATGCGCGAGCGATAAAGCCGTTCGCGATGATGAGAGTAGAGGCAGTATCGTTCAGTCAGAAAGAATTCGAGCGAACCCGGTCGCGCCTGCGCCAGCGGCTCGCCAATCGTCCAAGCTGCGTCGAGTTGAGCTGGCGCGCCACGATCGTCGGTCCGCTCTGAATGGTATCTGATCGAGTTTCCCTGTTGCCGGAGAGACATCTCGGCATTGAAGTAAGGCAAATGATAGAACGTGCGCGCTCCCCATACCGCCAGCCTGTTCGCCGCATCCAGCGAGAAGAACCAAACGCCGGGAACACCGTCTAAATGAACGTAGGTGCGCACGTTGAGTTCGTGAAAAGAGCTAGCGCCTGGAACAGGTGGCAGGCACGACGCCCGAATTCCCCACATCGTGAACGGCACTACTCCGATCCAGGCTTGGCCATCGAAGGTGTCGATCGAAAGTTGTGCAGGAATTATCGGATGCAGTACTTCCGCATCAACCGGCCAGTGTATGAACAAGAGCTTGCCCCAGTACTGGCGCATCAAGCTCGGGCCGGGGGGTCGCCTCCGCAACGCAAGTCGATCGATAGAGGGTTCAGAAGTCAATGGTCGGTCCCGAGGGTAGTGTTTCCGATTAGTCTTGAGAAATCCTCTTCGTGTTTGTTTCGGTTGATTTTCGGGATCGAATCTCTGTTTGCTTAAGGACGATCCACGAAGTCACACGAAAAAGTCACGAACATAAGAGCCTCTAACAGCTCCTATTTACTTGCTCAACAAAGGGTCGGCGGCACTGGCGGGTTGATTCTGATTGGTATGAATCTCGGCACTGTGCGAATCGATGTAAAAGTGATTGGAGCCGGCGCTGGCCCTCTGGGGATTGGCATTCAAGAAATACGAGCTCTGCGTATCTTTCGTTTTCGGTGTCACATTCAAAGTGAAGACATAACCATCAGTAATCGTTCTGTCTCCCGAAAACTTTGACGTTAACATCTCTTCCTTAATCAACTGATCGAATGTCCCATAGGTTCGATTGTGCGTGTTGTAATATTGGATTTCCACCGCCGCGATGGTCTTCATATCTTGCAAGGTCGCGGCCTTGTTGCCTTCGCGCAAGGCAGCCTTCCATCCATAAAGAGCGGAACCGAGTAGAAGTCCAACGACAAGACTGCCGAGCAAAACCATTGCAGCAATTCCGATAATGGTTCTTTCAACAGTGCGGTTCATTTGGTGTCCTCGGAAATTGATCGGGCGCGAATATGCTAATCACGCTCGAGACACCAAACGGGTTCAAAAACTATTGCGAGTTGCTGTCAGAAGACGTCTTGCTGGCTTCCCTTTGACAGAACTCCTGCACCGGCTGAAACATTTGCTGGCAATAACTGTCTTTCGAAAGATCGACACGGCGACACTGCTCGACGCGCCATTGACCGCTCTTGATGAACTCAGTTGGCTTCGGCACATCGCTACAGAAACCGGGCGTGGGGCGGCTGGCATCCAGGCAGGCACGGGTGAAAAGGCTGGTCGAGATCGCGTTGGAGAATCCGGGTTCTTTCTTGTAACGCGACATGGATTCGTCGACGCATCCCTGGTTGTCGGTGTTGCGCCCAAAATCCCGGCCTTCGGTCATCACCTCTTTGCCCCGGGCCAGCAGTTTGTCTTTGTTGCGGGACCACCAGACAACGCCGCCGACTATGACGCCGACGACCAGCAATACGACGATGATCGCGACGGCGAGAAGGGCTTTGAGCCAACCAGGCATAGGGAGACCTCCATCTTGTAAACAGGGCCAGAGATTCACACGGATTGACGCGGATAGAAAATTCAGAACCCGATAGTCAATCCAATTATCTTATCTGTGCATATCCGCGTTAATCCGTGGCTAGTTTCTTTACTTCAAATGCCTATCGAGCCAACCAATCACTGTGTTGTACCAGAAGGCCGAGTTCGCCGGCTTCTGTACCCAGTGACCTTCATCTGGAAAATCGACGAGCTTTGATTCTACGCCCATCCGCTGCACGGCGGTGAACATTTGCAATCCTTCGCCCTCGGGCACGCGATAGTCGAGCCCGTTGGTGATGATAAGAATTGGCGTTTTGAAGTTCTGCACAAACTTGTGCGGCGACCAGCGATCGTACATCGCCGGGTTGGTCCACGGTGTGCCCTTGAATTCCCAGTCGGTGAACCACAGTTCTTCGGTAGCGCCGTACATGCTGGTGAGATTGTAGACGCCGTCATGCGAGACGAGCACTTTGAATTGAAACCGTGGATCGTTGTTGTGGCCTTCGATCCAGTCAATCATGTAGCCCCCATAGCTCGCTCCGGCGGCGCCGATGCGATTCCGATCCACGTAAGGCAGCGCGGCCGTCTGCGCCACGCCATTCTTGATATCAATGAAGACCTTCCCGCCCCAGTCACCCGAGATCTCACTGACCAGCTGCTGGCCATAGCCAGTTGAGCCCCGCGGATTCGGCATAAACACCACGTACCCTGAGTTGGCAAAGATCTGAGGGTTCCATCGATAACCCCAATTATCGCTCCAGGCGCCCTGCGGCCCGCCATGAATCAGCACCGCCAGAGGATATTTCTTCTTCGCGTTGAAATTCGCGGGCTTGACGATCCAGCCGGCGATTTTCGTTCCCATGGCGCCGGTCCAGGTCACTTCTTCGGCCGGCTTAAGACCAAACGGCGATATCAACGCGTCGTTCGCTTTCGTCAGAGCCGTCATGCCGCTACCATCGGCCGCGGCCGTAAATATCTCGTTCGGACGCGTCATGCTGTTATGCGAGAACACCAAGGTCCGGCCATCAGTGGTTATGTTGATATCGCCGTTGGCGCCTTCACTCAGGACTTTCTTCAACGGGCCGCCGTTAACAGAAAGAGAATAGACCGCACCGCGACCGCGGTCCTCGGCACCGAGGAAAATCCATTTGCTGTCAGCCGTGAAAGTGAACTCATCCACATTGGAATCGAGCGACTCCGAGATCGATTTCGCGGTTCCCGTTTTGCGGTCATAGAGCATCAGGCGAAACCGATCGCTTTCATAGCCCGCAGTAATTTGCGAACGGTAAGCGACGTAGCGGCTATCAGCTGAGAACTTCGGCGAGCCATCGTAGCCGTGATTGGCCGCCGTGATGTTTCGGGCCGCGCCTCCCCGAACTGAAACCAACCAGACGTCGGCATTGGTCGACGTGGCTTCGACTTTGTCGTGATTGCTGACATACGCAAGTTCTTTCGAGTCAGGCGAGAACGCATAATCAGTCGGACCGCCCAAGCTAAAGGGCGGCGCGTCATAGTCTCCCGGCGTCAGGTCGCGAGCTTCTCCTCCGGTCGTCGAAACAACGAACACGTGGCTGCGCATTCCTGCTTTCCAGGATTTCCAGTGACGATACAAAAGGCGGTCCGCGACGTGAGCTTTTACTTTGTTTTGGGCGACTTCTTCCGCGCGTTTCTTGTTGCAGGCGTCGTCTTTGCATTCTGGATAAACATCGGACGCAAAAGCCAGCCACTTGCCGTCAGGCGACCAGACTGGATCGCCGGCGCCAGTCGAAAGGCTGGTAATTTTTTTCAGCGCACCACTCGAAACATCGATCGTCCAGATCTGACTTTCACCATCACGCGCGGAAATAAACGCGAGCCTCTCTCCGTCCGGCGACCAGCGTGGCGAAGAAGACGAGTGTTCGTCATTGGTCAGTTGGCGCATCTCTCCGCCGGCCAGCGGGACCAGGTAGATCTGAGTCGTGCTCTTGTTCGCAGTCTTGTCGACGTCGGTAATTGAAAAAGCGATCAGATCGTTCCGCGGCGATAACTGTGGGTCGCTGACGCGGCGAACCTTCAGCAGATCGTCGATCGTGAACCGGCGTTCCTGGGCGAACGCCAGTGACACGCAAGCAAGCAAAGTGATGGCCGACAAGGCAAGGAAACGCTTCATAAATATCCTCTCCGATTTCGCTTAAGTTGTTTGGGAAAGCAAGCACATTATCGCACTCTTGCGGCGAATTGGCGACTGTTGGACGGATGGTGTGGAGTGGTGGAGTCAGTACCGAGAGCTGTAGCGACCGGGTTACGGCCTCGGCGCTCGACGGTCGCGTGGATTGAGACCCGGTCGCTACCGCTCTCGGTACTGACCCCATTACCTTCCAACACAAAATTAGGAAAATGCGCGTCTAGTTTTGCGTATCCAAAACCAAAGTTGTCGATTAGAATCCAACGCTATGACCGAAGTGGACAATGGGCACTCGATTAGTGTCCGGCCAGTGACGAACGACGACGCAGACCTTCTGCTGGAGATTTACCAGAGCAGCCGCGGCGACGATCTGCGCGGATTGGGCTGGGCTGAGGATCGCATTAGCGAGTTTCTCGGGATGCAGTACGAGGCGCAGCAGCATTTCTATGAACGTGAATACAAGCGGGCCGTGGACGAGATAATTCTGTGGGAAGGCAAGCCGGCCGGCCGGCTGGTTGTGGAGCGCCGCGAACATGAAATTCGCTGTATCGACGTCGCGCTCCTGCCCGACCATCGAAACAAAGGCATCGGCACTTTCCTAATTCGAAGACTACAAAACGAAGCCCGGCGCGAAAAGAAACCTCTGCGCTTGCAAGTCATTCGGTTCAACCGGGCTGTTAATTTGTTTGAACGTTCGGGCTTTGTGCGTACCAGCGAAACCGGCACGCATTTTCAGATGGAGTGGGCGCCGGGCTAATGGGGCAGAAGCCCGACCCGTCAGTGAGGGCGTAGACAGCGTTGACCAATAGCACCCGCTTGCTACCGCAAGCGGTTCCGTACCAAACATGATCAGGCGAATTATCCGTGGCCTCTTGAGACTTGCTCTCCGGGTTTACTTCCGCCGCATCGAGGTCACCGGGCTGGAAAATGTGCCGCGCGATAGTCCGGTGATCTTTGTCCTCAATCATCCGAACGCGCTGGTCGATCCTGCCTTTCTACTCTGCCTCGCGCCGCGCAGGATTGCCTTTGTCGCGAAAGCGCCGTTGTTTCGTATGCCGGTAATCGGTTATCTGGTGCGCGCGCTTGATTCCCTGCCCGCCTACCGGCGTCAGGATGAAGGACAAGACGTCTCCCGAAACATTGAAACCTTTACTGCCGCTCGCCAACTGCTCGCGCGGGGTATCACGATTGGGATTTGCCCCGAGGGCGTGTCGCACGACGAGCCGCGTTTGAAGCCTTTGAAGACGGGCGCGGCCCGGATTGCTTTGGCCGCCGCATCGTCGGGTGATGCGCTCGATCTGAAAATTGTTCCGGTTGGACTCTACTATACTGAGAAAACGACGTTCCGCAGTTCGGCCCTGCTTTACTTCGCCGAAGGTCTGCCGGTGAAATGCGTTACGCTCGAACCCGACGGCACGCCGCCGCGAGACGCCGTCCGCGAGCTTTCAGATAAGATCGAAACAGCTCTGCGCGAAGTAATGCTGCACGCGGAACAGGAAGAGGCCCTTTCGCTAATCGCGAGAGCGGAACAAATATTTTCCGCCGCGGAGGTCGACGAGCATGATGAAGAACAACGGCTGGCACGCTCGCTTCAGTTGCGGCAAAGGTTCCTGGAAGGTTATGCATTTTTTCGCGGACACTCTCCGCGGCGCCTGGACGCCATCGAAGCACGTATTGTCCGCTTTGAATATGAAATGAAGCAGGCCGGAATCGATCCCGCCGATCTCTCGCTGCCGCCCACCGCAGCGCATACAATCTTCAGACTGTTGGCGCAAATCGTGAGTTGCGCTCTGCTGGCGCCACTCGCTTTGTCGGGCACAGTCGTCCACTATCCGGCCTATCGGTTTGCCGGCTATCTTTCGCGCCGCTTGGCGCGTCATGAGCAGGACGTGCTGTCCACATTCAAGATCATCTCGTCAATGCTGCTTTTTCCGTTGACCTGGATTGTGGTTGCCTTGGTTTCGTGGCGCCTGGCTGGCGCGCGGGCGGGGCTGGCGGTACTGATTCTCACGCCGCTGTGCGGTTATGTTGCGGTGCGTTTCTTTGAAGAGATTGACAGCTTTTTCGGGAGTTTCGTGGCGTTGGCGTTATTTGTCACCCGGCGTCGCTCGTTTGTCCGTTTGCTGGCCGAGCGAGCGGCGATTCACCGGGAGATCCTGGCGCTTGGTGAAGAAGCCGCGCCGTTAACCAAAGCTGTTTAGTCGATCAGTGAGCGACGCAAGCGAATGCGTCTTAACGCTTTTTTGCACCCTTCTTCGCAGTCTTGCGAGTAGCGGTCTTCGCTGGTGAAGTCTTCGCGCGCACTCGCCTTCCTTTTCTTCCTTCACGCTGGACGACGCCGGCTTTCTCAAGGTACTCATAACTTCCGCGCACGACGTTCCGCGCCACGCCCAGCGAATTAGCCAGCGAACGCTCGCTCGGCAGCAAACTTCCAACCGCCATCGCCCCGTTGCTAATCAGACTCCCGAGCTGATCGGTAATCTGTCTGGTCATCGATTCGACACTTTTCCTGTTGATCCTGATCTTGAGAGTCACTCGATTTGTCCTCCGTTTTTTTGAGTGGCGCGTATTCTAGTTACTCGTTGATTGAGTGTCAAACAAATCGGCGATTTGAGATCTGAAATTTCAGATTTGATATTTGAAATCTCAGAGTTGGGATTAGAAAGCGCGGCAATAACCACAAGCGGCGGTTACATCTTGCTCAGCGACCGAGTAGGTC
>Ga0209131_1003497_pt1 | contig 10419 bp, 10 predicted proteins | sample GraSoi_2013_40cm_FD_185826 | JGI IMG/M metagenome (GOLD analysis project Ga0209131, IMG submission 185826) | Grasslands soil microbial communities from the Angelo Coastal Reserve, California, USA - Sample 9_17_2013_40cm (SPAdes) (version 2) | ecosystem: Environmental > Terrestrial > Soil >...
AGCGCCTCCACGGCTCCGAGCGCGAGGGTCGCCGCAGGGCTCAGCTCGACGCTCTTCGCCCGTCCGACCGGGTCCTTGAGGTGAAGGTACCCGCTGGCGCCGAACTCGATGGCGACCATCAGGCGCAAGAGCAGCAGCGCGAGGTCCGCGAAGCGCAACAACCCGGGGAAGGTGACGGTCACCGGGGCGCACGATCCTCCTCCCGATCCGGGCTGTAAAGAGGCCGAGAAACCCATGGCGGCCGCCTCGGAAAGGCGATACAAATCAGGGTCCCCGCAAGATCCTCGAACGGGTTCCCCCACAGGGTAGAAACCGCATGGCTGAAGCAACCGCTCCCTCGCTCGTCCCCGTCGCCATCGAAGACGAGATGCGGCAGGCGTATCTCGACTACTCGATGTCGGTGATCGTCGGGCGCGCGCTCCCCGACGTGCGCGACGGCTTGAAGCCCGTCCACCGGCGCATCCTGTACGCGATGTTCGAGCAGGGCATGCTGCACAACCGGCGCTATTCGAAGTGCGCCGGCACCGTGGGCGAGGTGCTCAAGCGGTACCACCCGCACGGCGACGCGTCCGTCTACGACGCGCTGGTCCGGCTGGCGCAGGAATGGAACCTGCGCGCGCTCCTGGTCGACGGGCAGGGGAACTTCGGCTCCATCGACGGAGACAGCGCCGCTGCCTACCGGTACACCGAGGCGCGCCTCACCAAGCTCGCGGAGGCGATGCTCGCGGACATCGACAAGGAGACGGTCGATTTCGTCTCCAACTTCGACGACACCACCACCGAGCCCAGCGTCCTTCCCACCCGCTTCCCCAACCTGCTCGTCAACGGCTCGGCGGGCATCGCGGTCGGCATGGCGACGAACGTGCCGCCGCACAACCTGGGCGAGACGATCGAGAGCTGCATCCACCTCATCGAGCATCCCGAGGCGCCCCTGCGCGACGTGCTCGACCCCAAGCTGGGCGGGACGCTGCCCGGGGGCATCCAGGGACCGGACCTGCCGACCGGCGGGATCATCATGGGCGTTTCGCCCATTCGCGCGCTGTACGAGACGGGCCGCGGCATCCTGCGCATGCGCGCCAAGGTGGAGATCGAGACCGACAAGAAGACCGGCCGCGACACCATCGTGGTGACCGAGGTGCCCTACCAGGTCAACAAGGCGCGCGCGATCCAGAGCATCGCCGAGCTGGTGAAGGAGAAGAAGCTCGAGGGGATCAGCGATCTGCGCGACGAGTCGAGCCGCGAGGGCATCCGGGCGGTGGTGGAGACCAAGCGCGACGCGGTCACCGGGGTGGTGCTGAACAACCTCTACCAGCACAGCGCCCTGTTCCAGGACAGCTTCGGCGCCACGCTGCTGGCCATCGACCGCGGGCAGCCGCGCACCCTGGGGCTCAAGGCGCTGCTCGAGCGCTTCATCGCGCACCGGCGCGACGTGGTCACCCGCCGGACCCGCTACGATCTGCGCAAGGCGCGCGAGCGCGAGCACATCCTGCTCGGCTACAAGATCGCGCTCGACCACATCGACGAGATCATCGCCGTGATCAAGGCGAGCGCGAACCGCGAGATAGCCTCGACGCAGCTGCAGACGCTGTACGGCCTCTCCGAGATCCAGGCCAAGGCGATCCTCGAGATGCAGCTCCAGCGCCTGACCGGCCTGGAGAAGCAGAAGATCATCGACGAGCTGGCGGAGGTGCAGAAGCTGATCACGCGCCTTGCGGCGATCCTGGGCAGCGAGGAGCTGCTCCTGGGCGTCATCAAGGACGAGCTGCGCGAGGTGCAGCGCGACTTCGCCGATCCGCGCCGCACCGAGATCGTCGGCGAGGCGAGCGACCTGTCCGACGAGGACCTCATCGCCGACGAGGACATGGTGGTGACGGTGAGCCACACCGGCTACGTGAAGCGCAACCCGGTCTCGCTCTACCGGGCGCAGAAGCGGGGCGGCAAGGGCAAGACCGGCGCGATGACCTCCGACGACGACTTCATCGAGCAGATCTTCGTCGCCTCGACGCATGCGTACCTCTTGCTGTTCACCAACAAGGGGCGGGTGTTCTGGCTGAAGGTGCACGAGCTTCCGCAGGCGGGCCGCGCCGCGCGCGGCAAGGCGATCGTCAACCTGGTCCCGCTGGGGGTGGAGGAGAAGCTGGCGGCGCTCTTGCCGGTGAAGGAGCTGCCGAAGAAGGTGTCCGCCGAGGGCGAGGAAGCCGAGGGCGAGGAGGCCCCCGCAGCCGAGGCGGAGGTCCCGGCCGGCGAGGCCGAGCAGCCGGCGGGCGCGCAGGAGGAGGCGGCGCGAGCCGCGGCCGAGGACGCGATCGCCATCAGCAAGGGACCGTACATCGTCTTCGTGACCCGCAACGGGCTGATCAAGCGCACCGCGCTGTCCGCCTTCTCGCGGCCGCGGCCCAGCGGGCTCAAGGCGCTCTCCATCGAGGAGAACGACTCGCTGGTCTCCGTCATGCACGCGCGCGGGAACGAGGACATCTTGATCGGCACGGCGGACGGCATGGCCATCCGCTTCGAGCAGAAGGAAGTCCGCTCGATGGGCCGCACAGCGTACGGCGTGAAGGGCATCACGCTGGAAGAGGGCGACCACGTGGTGGGAGCCGAGCTGGTGCACTCGGGATCGACGCTCCTCACCGTCACCGAGAACGGCTACGGGAAGCGGACCACCATCGACGAGTACCGGCGCACGCACCGCGGCGGCAAGGGCATCATCGACATCAAGACCAGCGAGCGGAACGGCAAGGTCGTCGCGATGCTGCAGGTCACCGACGCGGACGAGGTCATGATCATCACCAACAAGGGCATGATCATCCGCACGCGCGTCGCCGAGGTGTCGCTGATCGGCCGCAACACCCAGGGCGTGCGCCTCATCGACCTCCGGCAGGAGGGCGAGAAAGTGGTCGGCGCGACGCGGGCCCCCGAGGAGCGCGAGGCGGACGCGGCCGCGGAAGTCGCCGCCGAGCAGGCCGCGGCGGGCCACGAGGACGACGACGGCAGCCCGCCGGACGGCTCGGAGGACACATAGCCGGCATGTCCTACCCCAGAGCACCCGGGCACAGATCGTGGGCGCTCGCCCACATTTCATTCGTTGCGAGGCCCGTCCGGAACTGGTACCGCTTCTCGTTGATGCTGCGAGGAACGACTGCGCTGGCGCTGGGCGCCGCCCTGCTGCTCTGCGGGTGCGGCAAGAGCGCCGCCGCCAAGCTCGAGCAAGCGCGCGACCTCGCGCTGGCCGGGCACCACAACGCGGCGCTGATCGAAGCGCGCGCGGTGCTGTTCCAGCTCGGCGACGATCGCAAAGACGGAGCCGACAAGCCCCGCTGCGCAGCGCAGGAGTACCGGCAGCTGGTGAAGCGCTACCCGACGGCGCCCGAGTCGTTCGAGGCCCGCGAGCGGCTCGGCGACCTCGACCTGCGGCTCGGGGACGTGCGCGGGGCGCTCGAGGCGTGGCGCGACCAGGTGGCTGCCGCGCCCGACCGCCCGGGCGCCGACGCCGCCCAGCTCAAGATCGCGCGGGCGCAGAGCGACCGCGCCGACTACCCGGAAGCCCGCGCCGCCGCCGCCGAGTTGCAGAAGCGGTGGCCCGATTCGAAGTTGGCTCCCGCGGCGGCGCTGCTTGCCGCTTCCACCTTCCACCTCTCCGGACGGCACGGCGACGCGGTCGCCGCATACCGCGGAGTGATCCAGCAATATCCGGGCACCAGGGAAGAAGCCGAGGCAAGGTTCGAGTTGGGCAACTGCCTGGTGGAGATGGGCGACGACGCCCACGCCGTGCAGGCGTTCACGCAGGCGCTCCCGACGCACGATTCGCCAGACGTGGTGCAGTTCGCGCTCGCGCGCGCGCAGCGCCGCCTCGACATGGCGAAGTCCGTCGACCCGCGCAACCTCTCGGCGGTCTTCGACCGCGGCCTCGCGCGCAACGGTCGAGCTTCCACACACTGATTCGTGACTGGGTCGCTCGAGTCGACGGCTCTGCCGGAGACAGCACCCTCTTCGATCCGGCGCCTTCGGCGCCTCTACAAGGGGGGAGCTCGCTCCCCTTTCGACCCCCCAAGAGCTTACGTTCAGCCGAACCGAGAGAGGCGATCCCTCTCCCTGCGGACGTGTTAGTCCTTCTCGCGCCATGAAGACCGCAAAGTCGCAGAAGGAGCTGGCGCGCGCCCGGGCGCTGTTCCCCGGAGGCGTGAACAGCCCCGTGCGCGCCTTCCGCGCGGTGGGGGGCGAGCCGCTCTTCATCGCCCGCGGCGAGGGGGCGCATCTCGTCGACGTGGACGGCAATCACCTCGTCGACTACGTCCTGAGCTGGGGCCCGCTCCTCGCCGGTCATGCGCACCCGGAGATCGTCCGGGCGGTGGCGGATGCGGCGGCGCAAGGGACGAGCTTCGGCGCTCCCAGCCCGCGCGAGTCGGACCTCGCGGAGAAGGTGCGCGCGCTCGTCCCCTCGATGAAGCGGATGCGCTTCGTCTCTTCGGGAACCGAAGCGACCTCCGCCGCGCTCCGGGTGGCGCGCGGGTTCACCGGGCGCGAGAGGGTCGTCAAGTTCGAGGGGTGCTACCACGGGGCTACGGACAGCCTGCTGGTGCGCGCTGGAAGCGGCGTCGAGACGCTGGGGCTCCCCGACTCGCCCGGGGTTCCAGCGGCGGTGGCCAAGCTCACCACCGTGCTGCCGTTCAACGACCCCGACGCCGTGCGCGGGTTCTTCCGCTCGCCCTCAGGGCGGGAGACGGCGTGCGCGATCGTGGAGCCGGTCGTCGGCAACATGGGCGTGCTCCTGCCCCGGCCCGGTTTCCTCGAGGCGCTGCGCGAAGAGACGCGCGCCGCCGGCGCCCTGCTGATCTTCGACGAGGTGATGACCGGCTTCCGCGTCGCGCGAGGCGGCGCACAGCAGCGCTATGGCATCGAGCCGGACCTCACCTGCCTCGGGAAAGTGATCGGCGGGGGCTTGCCCGTCGGCGCCTACGGAGGGCGGGAGGACGTGCTGGCCCAGGTGGCGCCGGACGGCCCGATCTACCAGGCGGGAACGCTCTCCGGGAACCCGGTCGCGATGGCCGCGGGCTGCGCGATGCTCGACCTCGTCCGGCAACGCGGTTTCACCGAACAGATCGAGAAACGGGCCGAGGACCTCTGCGGGCAGCTGCGCGAGACATGCGCGGCGGCGAAGGTGCCCGCGCAGGTCAACCAGGTGGGCTCGATGTGGACGCTCTTCTTCGCTCCGTCCGAGGTGTTCGACTACGCGAGCGCGAAGCGGTCCGACCTCAGCCGGTTCGCGGCGGTGCACCGCTCGCTCCTCGAGCGCGGGATCTACCTGCCGCCCAGCCAGTTCGAGGCGGCGTTCCTCTCCAGCGAGCACGGGCCGGAAGAGCTCGAGCAGACGGTGGCCGCGCTGCGCGAGGCGCTTCGCGCAGCCTGAGACCGCGTCGCTTCCGCCGCCACCGCGAACGCTGCGGCGTGCAGGAACAGCCTCGCGACCCCTCACCGGGGGCGTAACTCCCAGCCGCGGCGTGGCGAACAACTCAGAGCCGCTCGAGCCATCCGAATCGGCCCAGCGCGGCGGTCGCCGCGAAGCCGGCGGTTCGCCAGGTCCTGAACGGGCCCTCTGTCAGGGTCCCGCCGGCCGGCGACGCCTGCCCGATCCGGCTGCCCACCAGATGATGGCGAGCACGATGATGGCGACGATGATCCACCACACCCAGGCGCCGCCGCCGCTCGCGGCTGCGTCACCGGCCCGTCCCGCGGGGCCTGCGCCCGTGCCCGCCGGAGCGTTGCCCGGAGAGCCCGGGGAACCCTGGCCGGCCTGCGCCAGCGCGAGAGCGGGGGCCCACAGGAGCATGGAGACGAAGGAGAGGATGGAACGCACCATGACGACCTCCTTGTAGGGGAAGTTCGGCACGACGGGACGCGCTGGGAACCGAGACGGGCGTCAGCCGGCCAGGTCGGTGAACGTCAGCAGGAGGGCGGCAGCCCAGGTGACGAGCAGCATGGCCCTGGCGAACTTGGGACGCACCGGAGCGACCGGCGGGGCGTCGCGCAGCATGCGCGAGAGGCCGAACAGCGAGACGGAGGCCGCGCCCAGGAAGGCGAGCAGGCCAATGGCGGAGAAGTGCACTCGTCCTGCGAACAGCCGGGCCGGCAGGTCGAACGTGAGATAAGCGGCGACCGCGTAGAGGAGGGGAAGACCGAGCATGACGAACAGGTCCACGGCGGTCCCGGCCACGTCCGCCACCGCGGCGCTGCTCTTGCGGATCAAGGCGGTCGCCAGGCGGATCACCTCGCGGACCACGGAGCGGCGCTGGGCGGCGCGCGAGGAGGCGAGCAGGGATCCGGACGGCCGGAGCATGGCCCCAGGATACCACCGGGATACAAGGAAAAATCCCGAGAGGTTCTGGTTCATTGACGGCCCGGACGGCGCCGTGCTATCAGGCCCTGCTTTTTTTGCAGGGGCGGCGATTTGCCGGAGAAGCAGCCCAGCGGGGGTGACAAAGACGCGGCCGAGTCCTACCGGCGTGCAGCGCCCTACTTGGACGCGAGTTGGCAACTGGTCGGGTCGGTAGCGCTTTGGACGGCGTTGGGTTGGTTCGCGGACCGCGAGTTGCACACCGTGCCCTGGCTGCTGGTGTCGGGCGCGGTGCTGGGGACTGGGCTGGGGTTCTACCTGTTCTTCAAGTCCGTGCTGGCGATGGGAAGGAAGAAGTGACGCAAGCCACAGCCTCCGCCCCCGCCCGCCCGGCCCTCTTGCCGTACGCGCTCGCTTCGGCGCTGGTGTGCAGCCTGGCCCTGGCAGTGTCGGCAAGCCAGTCCCGGGCGGCCCTGTTCGGCGCCGCCGCGGCGGCGGTCTCCGCTCTCTGCGCGTTGCCCGCGCTGGCGCTGGGCGCGCCGCACGGAACCAACGGCATCCTGGCCGGGTTCGTCGCGGGTTTCTTCGCCCGGATGGTGGCGGTCGCGGCGGGGTTCCTGCTGGCCTCCGCGCGCGGGGGCGCGGCCCTCGCGTACGCTTCGTCCTTCTTTCTCGTCTATGCGCTCACCCAGGCGGTGGAAGTCGCATTCGTGTGGAGCTCGTCGCGCATCCGGCGGGCGGGAGCCTGAACGATGCACATCGCGCTCGCCCTCGCTTTCCTCCTCGCGCAAGCGTCGCATTCCGAAGGGCCCCCGCGCGGGGAGGCGCAGGAGCACAAGCCCGCTCCGGTTCCCGACGGCGACAAGCCGCGGGCGAGCGAGCACGGCGTGACCTCGGGCAGGCAGGAGGCGGCGCACGGCGCCCGCGCCGCGCACGAGCGCGGCGAGGAGCACGAGGAGGGAGGGGTCGCCGAGGACATCTTCCACCACGTCGCCGACGAGGTATGGGTCCCGCTCGGCTTCTGGATCGGCGCCCACCATGTCGATCTCTCGATCACCAAGCACGTCATCAACATGTGGATCGCCGCGGGCATCCTGCTCCTGGTGCTCGCCGCCGGGGTGCGCCGCCGGGCGCTGGTGCCCAAGGGGGGATACAACCTGCTGGAGATGTTCGTGATGTTCGTCCGCGACGAGATCGCGGAGAAGAACATCGGCCACACCGCCCCGCTGTACACGCCCTACCTGTGCAGCGCGTTCTTCTTCATCCTCTTCATGAACCTCACCGGGCTCTTGCCCATCCCCGCCATCGCCGGGAAGTTCCCCGGCATCTCCACCGCGACGGGCAACCTGGGCGTCACCGTGGTGCTGGCGCTGTTCACCTTCGTGGTCACGCAGATCGCCGGGATGCGCGCGCAGGGGGCCATCGGCTACTGGACCCACCTGGTTCCGGCCGGAGTGCCCAAGTGGCTGTTCCCGATCATGGTTCCGGTCGAGGTGCTCGGCCTGTTCACCAAGCCCTTCGCGCTCACCGTCCGCCTCTTCGCCAACATGGTGGCCGGGCACATCGTGATCTTCTTCCTCATCGCCCTGACGGTGCTCATCTCCCCCTTGATCGCGCCGGTGTCGATCGCCTTCGCGCTCGGCATCTACATGCTGGAGCTCTTCGTCGCGCTGGTCCAGGCGTACGTCTTCACCATGCTTTCCGCCGTGTTCATCGGGATGACGCAGCACGCCCACTGAAAGGGCAAGCGCAGCACGCGGGCTGGGCCAATGGCGGCCTCGGGTCCATACCCCGCGACAATCCGCCTCTCCCGGCCGCCCGGGCAGCGAGGCATCGAAAGAAGCAGGGAGGAGTCACGTGAACCAGTTCTCTCTCGGGTACCTGGCTGCAGGCCTCGGCGTCGGGCTCGCGTTGCTCGGCGCCGGATTCGGCATCGGCAAAGTGGGCGCGGCGGCCATGGAAGGCACCGCGCGGCAGCCGTCGGCTGGCGGCGACATCCGCACCACCATGATCATCGCGGCGGCGCTCATCGAAGGCGTGACGCTGTTCGCCGAGGTGGTCTGCATCATCCTCGCCACCAAGGTCTGACGACGGACGTGAAGCCCACGGGCCGGGAGCTTTCGGGTAAGCTCCCGGCCCCCTCGGAGGTCGACGAATGCTGGTCGCCGCAGGTCTAACCGACATCAACGTAGCGCTGGTCGTCTGGACCACCGTCACCTTCGCCCTGCTCATCGTGGTCCTGGGAAAGTTCGCCTGGGGGCCCATCCTCCAGATGATCGAGACGCGCGAGAAGACCATCGCCGACGCGCTCGAGTCCGCCAGGCGCGAGCGCGCCGAGGCCGAGAAAGCCGCCGCGGAGATGCACGCCGCGCTGGAGAAGGCGCGCCAGGAGGCCGCCGAGATGGTGCGCAGGAACCAGCAAGAGGTCGCTGCAGCCAAGGCCGAATCGATGGAGGAGGCGCGCAGGCAATCCGAGGAGCTGCTCAAGCAGGCGCGCGCCACCATCGAGGAGGAGCGCCGCGCCGCGGTGGCCGAGCTGCGCTCGCAGGTGGTCGACCTCGCCATCGAGGCTGCCGGCAGGCTCCTCGCCACCCAGATGGACGAGAAGAAGCAGCGCCAGCTGGTCGAGGAGTACCTGGAGAAGCTTCCCAAGGAAGCCCGCGTCTAGCTGCGGTCCTCACCCCTCAAACGTCGACGTGAGCGTGGACGGCGATGGCGACGGGGCCGTCACCTCGAAGCCCGACCACCCGGCATCCGCCTCCAGGACCCGCCGTCCTTGATCTGCTCGGCGAGGTAGTTCTGCTCCCCGACCTGGCCCAGCAGATCCTGCTGCTGATATTGAGACTGATTCTCAACATCAGCAAACACGGCACAAGCGCTCCCCGGGCGTTCGCAAGTGCGACCCCCTGTGGCGTTCCGACGCGAGGCATGACGAACCCATGACAATCGAGGCGCACATGCTGCGCCATGAAAGCGCTCCTGGTACACCCCCGAACTCCGCCGACCTACTGGGGTTTCCAGCACAGCCTGCCCATCGCGGGCAAGGCGGCCTCCCTGCCCCCCTTGGGGCTCCTGAGCCTTGCTCCCCTGCTCCCTCAAGGCTGGGATCTGCGGGTGGTCGACGAGAACACCGAGCCGCTGCGCGACGAGGCGCTTCGCTGGGCGGACGCGGTGCTCCTCACCGGGATGATCATCCACGCGCCCGCGATGCACGAGATCCTGGCGCGGGCCAAGCGGCTGGGCAAACGGACGGTGGTGGGCGGCCCCGCGGTCAACACCGACCCCGGGTTGTTTCCCGAGGCCGATCACCTGTTCCGCGGCGAGGCGGAGGGTCGCACGGAGCGGCTGGTGCGCGCGCTGCAGGCGCCCGACGAGAAGGCCCCCCGCGTGCTCTCGCCGGAGACCGAGGAGCGCCCGTCGATGGAGATCGTGCCGCGGCCGCGCTTCGATCTCATCGATCACAAGCGCTACGCCTCGATGAGCGTGCAGTACTCGCGCGGATGCCCGTTCCAGTGCGAGTTCTGCGACATCATCGAGGTGTTCGGCCGCAAGCCGCGCACCAAGACGCCGGCGCAGGTCACGGCTGAGCTGGATGCGCTGCGGGCCACGGGATACCGGGGCAGCGTCTTCTTCGTGGACGACAACTTCATCGGGAACCGGGTGGCCGTTGCAGGGATGCTGCCGCACGTCCGGCGCTGGCAGGAGCAACACGGCTTCCCCTTCGAGTTCTACACCGAGGCGAGCGTCGATCTGGCCATCAAGCCCGAGCTGATCGACACCATGGTGGGCGCGGGCTTCACCTCCGTCTTCCTGGGGATCGAGTCTCCCTCTCCAGAGTCGCTCAAGGAGACGCACAAGTTCCAGAACCTCCGGCTCGACCCGGCGGAGGCCGTGCGCCGCATCACCCACGCGGGGCTGGAGGTGTTCGCCGGGTTCATCGTCGGCTTCGACAACGACGGGCCGCAGATCTTCGACCTGCAGCGCGACTTCATCTCCTCGGTGCCGGTGCCGGTGGCGATGATCGGCGTGCTTACCGCGCTGCCCGGCACGCAGCTCACGCGCCGCCTGGAGAAGGAAGGCCGCCTGCC
>Ga0209131_1003500_pt1 | contig 10415 bp, 9 predicted proteins | sample GraSoi_2013_40cm_FD_185826 | JGI IMG/M metagenome (GOLD analysis project Ga0209131, IMG submission 185826) | Grasslands soil microbial communities from the Angelo Coastal Reserve, California, USA - Sample 9_17_2013_40cm (SPAdes) (version 2) | ecosystem: Environmental > Terrestrial > Soil >...
TGAGGATGCAGATGCGTCCTCCCGTCAGATGGTCGCGTGGGCACCCTACCCACGCTCCGGGCTTCCTGTGAACGGCTGGCGCGAGGCGGTCGCGGTCTACAAGAATCCGCGGCAGCTGACGATCCTGGCCATGGGTTTCGCGAGCGGTCTGCCGCTGGCACTCACGGGCGCGACCTTGCAGATCTGGCTCACCGAGTCGGGCGTGTCACTCACCGACATCGGTTTCTTCGCGCTCGTCGGGTTCGCGTACAGCCTGAAGTTCCTCTGGGCGCCGGTGCTCGACCGCGTCCCCCTGCCCTGGCTCTCGGGGAAGCTCGGACAGCGGCGCTCGTGGCTGATCGCGATCGCGCTCTTGCTCGCGGGCTCGATCGCCGCGCTCGGTCGGGCCGATCCGATCGTCGACCCGTGGCGCACGGCCCTCTGCGCCGCGCTCGTCGCGTTCCTGTCGGCGAGTCAGGACATCGTGATCGACGCATATCGCATCGAGCTGCTCACGAAGGAGGAGCAGGCGGCCGGGGCAGCATCGACTCAGTGGGGGTATCGCTTCGGGATCATCGCCTCGGGCGCCGGCGCGCTGGTGTTGGCCGACGCATTCGGCTGGCCGCGGACCTATCTCGTCATGGCCGCACTGATCGGTGTCGGGGTCGTCGCGGCGCTGCTGTCTCCGGAGCCCGGGCACCCGACCGTCCGCGGCTCGTTTCTGCGCATGGGCGTGGTCGAGCCGTTTCGCGAGTTCGCCTCGCGCCCGCGCTGGCTGCTGATCCTGGTATTCATCGTGCTGTACCGACTCGGAGACGCGCTCGCCGGCGGCATGGCGAACCCGTTCTACGTGAAGATCGGGTTCAGCAAGCCGGAGATCGCGAGCGTCGCGAAGGTCCTCGGCGTGGTCGCGACGATGGTGGGCATCGCCGCGGGCGGCGCGTTCGCGTACCGGCTCGGCGTCGCGCGCGCCCTGGTCGTCGGCGGACTGATTCACGCGGCCGGGAATCTCGCGTTCATCTTCCAGGCGTACATGGGCCACGACATCCGCGTGCTCGGACTCACGATCTTCGTCGAGAACTTCACCGGCGGCCTCGTGTCGGCGGCCTTCGTCGGGTATCTCTCGACGCTCTGTCACCCCGCGTTCACCGCGACTCAGTTCGCGCTGTTCACGTCGCTGACCGCGGTGGGCCGCACGCTGTTCGCCTCGGGCGCGGGCTGGCTCGCGGTGCAGCTCGGCTGGCCGCTGTTCTTCGCCGCTAGCGCCGCGGCGGCATTGCCCGGAATTGCGCTCGCGATCGCGCTCAGCGCGAACGCAGCGCTTCCATCTCCTCGAGTGTCCGCGGCCAGTCCGCCTTGAGCAGGCGGGAGAGGGCGCGATCCGCGAGCAGCCGCCCGTTCGTCTGACACGTCGCGCAGTAGTTCGTTTCGTTCTCGGCGTAGACGATTCGCTGCACGGGCGAGCCGCAGACGGGGCAGGGCTCGCGGTAGCGGCCATGCACCGCCATCTCGGGGCGAAACGCTGTCACTCCCTCGGGGAACGCGTCGCCGGCACGCGCGCGCAGCCGCTCGAGCCATTCGCCCAGCACCGCGCGAGTCGCAGCGAAGAGCCGCTCGATCTCGGCGTCGCCGACCTTGGAGGTCATCGCGATCGGCGAGAGTCGCGCGCGGTGCAGGATCTCGTCGGAGTACGCGTTGCCGATGCCCGAGATCAGGTGCGGATCGCTGAGTGAGCGCTTCAGGGTGTGATTCGCGGAGCGGAGCGCGCGCGCGAAGCTCGCGAGATCCGTCTCGAGCGGCTCGATGCCGCCCGGGTCGTGCGCGACCAGCGCCGCCGCGCCGCGCAGCACGTGCAGCGACGCGCGGCGCTTCGAGCCCGCCTCGGTGAGCGTGAGCACGCCTGTCGAGAAGCGCAGCGTGACGAGTGGCTTGCGACCGGGTGGCTTCTGTCCGGGCGGCGCCCAGTGCAGCCGGCCCGCGATCATGAGATGCATCACGAGCCAGAGCTCGCCGTCGAAGCCGAGGGCGATGCGCTTCCCGACGCGGCGCAGCTCCGCGACCGTGCGCCCTTCGAGCTCCGCGGGCTTCGGATCGACCGTGCGCAGGATGAATGGCTGCGCGATCTCGAGCGCCTCGAGGCGCGCGCCGAGAACGCGGCGCTCGAGCGCTTCGAGATAGACCTCGACGTCGGGCAGCTCGGGCATCGCCCGAGGGTCACACCGCGGGCGGCCGCGCTGCAACCCGAGGGCTGCGTGTCGGCGGCGAGCTGCAGCGGCGCAGCGCGCGCGGCGCGCGCCTCGACCCGCTCGAGGCACGGCGCTTGCTCCTCGGTCCTGCAGGAGGATTTCAGCGTGATTCCCGAAGACCGCTTCGACTTTCCGATCGAGCGCCGCGAGCGCGCGCCGAGCCCGGGGCTCGCCGCCGTGCTCTCCGTGTTCGTTCCCGGCCTCGGTCACGCATACGCCGGCCGGCTCGGCGCGGGGCTCGCGTGGTTCCTGGCCACGATGTTCGGCTACTGGGCGATCCTCGTGCCGGGCTTCCCGATCCACCTCGCGAGCATCTGGTTCGCCTACCAAGCGGCCAGGCGCTTCCGCAGCTACTAGCTTTGTCCCCGCTCGAGCGCGCGCTGCTCGCGATCATCGCTTCGCGCAGCGGCTGCGCCGAGCTCGCGTACGCGCGGCGGCCGGAGTCACTGGCCGGCGGCTACTGGGCCGAGATCTCCGCGTTCTCGCTCGCCGCCGCGCCGCGCGGCTTCGCCGGCGAGCTCATCCTGCGGCGGATGCCGAGCTCGCCGCGCACGCGGATCGAGATCGCGGTGCACACGGCGGCATACGAGCTCGGCTTTCCGACGCCGCGCGTGCGCGCATTCGGCGGCGCTGACGAGGCGCTCGGGCGCTCCTTCGTGATCATGGACCGCGCCGGCGGCACGACCCTCGATCAGGTGCAGGGCGCTCGCGAGCGCGTGGGGCGAATCCGCGTGCTGCCGCGGCTGTTGGCCGAGGCCCAGGTTCGCCTGCACGCGCTGCCCGTGGAGCCGCTCGTCGAGAGACTCGCGAAGCACGGGCTCGCGCCCGCCGATCTCTCCACGGGCGCGCTGCTCGCCGATCTCGGCGCGCAGATTCGCGCGCTCGCGAAGCGCGATTTGACGCGCGCGCACGAGTGGCTCGAACGCACGCGGCCCGGCGAACGGCGCCTCGCGCTGTGTCACTGCGACGTCCACCCGAACAACCTGCTCGTCGCCGAGGACGGCACCTGGACCCTGATCGACTGGACCAACGCGCGCCTCGCCGAGCCCGAGCTCGACGTCGCGTTCAGCGCGGAGCTGCTCGAGCTCGCACCGCTCGCCGTGCCGCGCGGGCTGCGCCGGCTCGTGCAGCTCGGGCTGCGCAGCGCGTCGCGGAGCTTCCAATTGCGGTATCTCGCGAGCGCCCCGCTCGATGCGGAGCGGCTAGCGTGGTACCAGGCGCTCTACCGGCTGCAGCTCCTGGTGCGCATCGAGGCGGCGCGCGCGGCACTGCCGGACGCACCCCCGTTCTCGAGCGCGCACCCGTGGCGCCTCGTCGAGCCGTTCGCCGCCGCGCGACTGCGGGCGGCGATGCTGCGCTAGTCGCGAGCTTCCAGCGTGAACTGGAGCTCGAGCTTGCCGAGATGGAAGCGGTCTCCATCCTTCAGCTCGCGGGCGCCCGGTGTCGACTCGCTCTCGACGTCCGCCGCGCTGAGCACGAACCCCCCGCCGCGAAATTCGACGAGGGCGTGGCGCGTGCGCAGTGAAGCGTCATCGAGTGCGAGATCCACTCCGGGTCCGCGCCCGACCGCCGTGCGCGGCTGGTCGAGTCGGTACTCCATGCCGCGCGCTTCGCCGCTGAGAATCACGAGCGCGGGGCGGAAACGGCTGAGAAAGTCGGAGAGGGCCTGGGATGCGGTCGCCGGTTTCATCGATCCTCGTTAGAGGGGGGAGGAACGTTACTTCTTCTAGCAACGGTCCGCTTCAGCCGAGCTTGAGCCCGTAGTGGATTCGACCCAAGTCGCGCGACAGGACGAGCGAGCGCGACTCGAAGCTCAGGCGACCCGCTCCAGATCCGCGCGCTCCAGCCACAGGCCGTGCAGCCCGTAGGGCACGCGCTGCGGGAGCAACACGCGCGCGAGCGGGGGCGCCGCCATGCGGCGCGCGTCGGCGACGATCAGCTCGCTCTGACCTTCGGACTCGTCGTGCACGAACGCGAGCAGCCAGCCATCGTCCTCGTCGCGCGCGCCGGGGCGCGGAACGAACACACCCTCGCCGCCGTTCCGGTTCGCGCCGAACGCGTGGAGCTGTGACGCACAGCCGTTCGCGAAGTCGTACTTCAAGAGCCCCTCTGCGAGGGGCAGGCGCACGTCGTTGCGAAAGCGCGAGGCGAACGCATAGCGCGCGCGGCGGCCGACGCGGCCGGGATGAATGCTCGGCAGCTCCGCGTTCTGGTCGTCGAGCTGCTCCTCGCGCACCGAGCCGCTGCGCGGGTCGATGCGCCAGCGCCACAGTCGCGCGCTCTGCGCCGGCGCGATGCCCGGCTCGACATCGGCCGCGAAGTCGAGCGACGCGCGGTGGAAGACGTCGAGCACGATCTGTTCGCCGTCGTCCCAGGCGTTGACCACGTGGTAGACGAAGCACGGGGCGATCGGGAACCAGCGCACGTCCGCGCCCGACGCGCGCCTCGGGAGAATGCCGAGGTGCGAGCCGCGCTCCGGCTGGAAGCGCGCGATCGGCTCACCGCGCAGCCAGCGGCGGACGTCGAAGGTGTACGGGTGATTCATGAACACCGCCCAGCGCTCGCTGATCGCGAAGTCGTGCATCATCACGCCGACCGGAAGCTCGAGCGCCGTCGTGTGCGCGAGCGCGCCGTCCGCCGCGACTATCGTGTACTGCAAATGTGGCTTCGCGACCGGGCTGTAGCCGAAGGCGAACATCTCGCCGGTCGCGGGATCGATCTTCGGGTGCGGCGCGAGCGCGTGGCGGAGTCTCCGGCCGAACGTGCACACGCCGAGTGTCTCGAGCGAGGGAATCCCGATCTCGTACGGCTCGCCCTGCTCGTGCAGCGCGAGCAGGCGATTCGCGTGCCAGACGAGCGACGTGTTGGCGGTGTTCTTGGTGATGCCCTCTGGGTTGTCGAACTGCTGCCGCTCGAGCAGCCCCGTCCAGAGCGCGCGGCCGCGCTTGCGCTCGAGCTCGAAGGCGCGCGTGCGAATCGCGCGGTTGCGGTAGCTGGCGCGTCCGCCCTCGATGCGCACCGCGTGCAGCATGCCGTCGCCGTCGAACCAGTGATGCCGCCCGAGCGGCGGGAACTGCGGGTTCGGCCCGTTGCGGACGAAGAGGCCGTCGAGCTCGCGCGGCAGCTCGCCCAGCACGGTCAGGTCGTCGGCGTCGAGCTCGCGGTCGACGGGAGCGAAGTTCCCCTCGAGGAACGGGCTCTTCGGCATGCGCGCGATTCTAGCGCGAAGTCCGCGAAGTCAGTCAGCAAATGCGGCGAGGGCCGCCCCGAGCCGCACTTGCTCCCGCGTGACATCGGCACGCGGGCCGATGTCGGGCGCAGCCGCGCGATGCGCGAGAGCTGGGGTCGGCCAGGATGGCCACCCGATTCGGCAGGCGAGCGAAGTCAGTCAGCAAAATGCGGCGAGGGCCGCCCCGAGCCGCACTTGCAAGCGGCGCAGCCGCGGGCAGCGAGCCGCAGGCGAGCGAAGTCAATCAGACAGGCTCGAGTTGTGAGCTCTGGTGCGCGCCGTCGACGGTGAACAGCGTGAGTCGGCGCGACTTCGCATCGAGCGCGACGCGACGCGCGCGCGCGACCCGGGGCAGCTCGCTCGCGTCGCGAACCGCGAGCTTTCCGCCGACGAGCTCGAGCACGCGTGCCTCGCCCCGAGCGTCGGCGACGACCAGGGTCCCGGTTCCGCCCGCGTAGGCCGCGCGGCGGCGCACGTGGTCGATCCCCGCCGCGAGATCGCGCGCGCGGAACAACAGCTCCTGCGCGTGAAAGCGCAGCGAGAGCTCGTCGCGCGACACGTCGCGCGTCGCGATCACGGCGATTCCCTCGCTGTTCACGCCGCAGAGACAGCCCGCCAGCGGCGCGAGCGTGAGCTCGGCGCTGGCGAAGCCGCCGGCGTCGGGGGCGCTGCGGCGCAGCACCAGCAGTGACTCGAGCTCGCGCGGCAGATCGAAGACCGCCGAGAGGAGCGCGCCGTCGAGGAACGCCGCGCCGGCCACGCGCGTCTGCGCTTCGGCGAAGAGCAGCCCTGACTCGGAGGCGCGCGCGGCGTGCGCCATGCCTTCGATGCGCTCGCGCTGCCAGGGCAGCTGCGTCTCGAGCGAGCGTGCGCTGCCCGCGCGCACGCGCCGCTGCAGCGCGCGGCGCGCCAGCCAGGGAAGCGAGGCGTCGAGCCGCGCGACTTCGCCGCGAATCACGTCCGCGAGCGCCCCGCCCTGCGCGCGGCCCTGGGCGACCGGCGCGCCGCCGGCCTGCACGATCGCGTTCATCGCGCCGCTGGCGGCGCGATCTGCAGCACCTCGTTCGCCGAGCCGGTGCGATAGCCGTCGACGTCGAGGGCGACCCAGCGGAAGCCCGAGTCGTGCATGGCGCGCGAGATCGCGCGCAGCGCGTCGGGCGCGAAGGCTCGCGGCATCTCCTCGCGCGCGAGCTCGACTCGCGCGAGATCGCCGTGGTGCCGGACGCGCAGCTGGCGATAGCCGAGCGCGCGCAGCGCGTCCTCGGCGCGGTCGATCTGCGCGAGCTTCTCCGGAGTCACTTCCATGCCGTACGGCACGCGCGACGAGAGACACGCGGACGCGGGCAGCTCCGCGGTCTCCAGGCCGGCGGCCGCGGACAGCGCGCGAATCTCGAGCTTCCCGAGCCCGACGTCGAGCAGCGGCGAGAGCACGCGGTGCTCCTCGGCGGCGCGGTGACCGGGCCGGAAGTCGCCGGTGTCGTCGCGGTTGATCCCGTAGGCGACCGCGCCGTAGTCGCGCTCGGCGCGCAGCTTCTCGAGCAGGTCGAAGAGCTCGGTCTTGCAGAAGTAGCAGCGGTCGGGCGCGTTGCGCGCGTACTCGGCGCGCTCGTGCTCGTGTGAGTCGATCCACTCGTGGCGGAAGCCGATCGCGCGCGCCACGCGCTCCGCCATGTCGCGGTGACTGCGCGGGTAGGACGGCGAGATCGCAGTGACTGCCAGCGCGCGAGCGCCGAGCGCGAGATGCGCGGCCCACGCCAGGTACGCGGAGTCGACTCCGCCCGAGTAGGCGACAACGAGCGACTCGCACGCCCCGAGCCGCGCCAACAGCGCCGCTTGCTTGGCGCCGGCGTCGTCGCTGGCGCGAGAGTCGGGGGTGAGCGTCGTCACGCGGGCAGGGTACGGACGCGCGCGTTCACGTGTCAATGACAGGGGCCGGCGAGCGGCTATCCTCGCGTGCCTATGTCGAAGCTGCGGGTCGGAATCGTGTTCGGCGGTCGCTCGACGGAGCACGAGGTGTCCGTCGCGTCTGCGGCCGCGATCCTGCACGCGCTCGACCCGTCTCGCTACAGCCCGGTGCTGATCGGTGTAGATCACGAGGGCGCGTGGCACGTGGCAGAGGCCGAGCCGCGGCTCGAGCCCGATGCGGTGATCGGCAGCGCACGGGCGCGCAGCAGCTTCGCGGGCCTGCGCGCGGGGCTCGAGCTGCTGCGCCGCGACGATGCGCGGCCCGCGCTCGCGGAGCCGCTCGACGTCGTGTTTCCGATCATTCACGGACGCGGCGGGGAGGACGGCTCGCTCCAGGGCATGCTCGAGCTCGCGGGCATTCCCTACGTCGGCTGCGGCGTGCTCTCCACCGCGCTGTGCATGGACAAGGCGCTGACGAAGGCCGTGCTGCGCGACGCCGGCGTGCCCGTGGTGCCGTGCCGCGAGATCTCGCGCCACGAGGCGCTGCTCTCGACGTCGGCGTTCGAGGACGCGCTCGAGGAACTGTTTCCGTACCCGCTGTTCGTGAAGCCGACGAACACGGGCTCGTCGGTCGGCGTGCAGAAGGTGCGCACGCGCTCGCATCTCCACCACGCGATCAAGGAGGCCGCGCGCTACGACCACGACGTGCTCGTCGAGCCCGGCGTCGAGGCGCGCGAGGTCGAGTGCGCCGTGCTCGGCGGCCACGCGCCGCAGGCTTCGCAGCTCGGCGAGGTGCGGTACACCGCCGAGTTCTACGACTACGAGGCGAAATACTCGAGCACGGCGACTCAGCTCCTGATTCCCGCGGATGTGACTCCCGCGCAGACCGAGGAGATGCGCGCCTACTCGCTCGCCGCGTTCCGCGCGCTCAAGTGCTGGGGCATGGCGCGCGTCGACTTCTTCGTGGAGAAGCGCACCGGCCGGATTCTCTTGAACGAGCTGAACACGCTGCCCGGCTTCACCGACGCGAGCATGTACCCGAAGCTCTGGGAGGCGTCGGGCATCGCGCTGCCGGAGCTCGTGGATCGCCTGATCGAGCTCGCGCTCGAGCGCCAGCGCGAGACCGCGTCGCTCGAGATCCGCTTCACCAAGTAGCCCCTTCGGGCCGCGTGGGCACCCTACCTTTTGGTCGCGTGGGCACCCTACCCACGCTCCGGCCGCGCTCCGGCCACGCTCCGGAATTGCTACGACGCAAAGAAGCGGATCAGCTCGGGCTCCATCGCGGCGGCGTCGGCGTAGCCGAGCTCGATCAGCTCGGCGGCGTAGTCGCCGTCGAACAAGAGGTAGCTCATCAGATCGGCCTCGGTCGCCGGCGAGCCGCGCGTGAGCGCGGCGAACGCGAGCTGGCCCAGCCGCGAGCGCTGCGGGTTCGTGCGGGCGCGCGCAACGTGGCGCGCCGCGATCCCGCCGATGTCTCGACTCGGGCGGATCAGACAGTCCTCGACCACGCGGAAGCCCAGCCCGCGCTCCTTCTTCACCTGCTCGTTGACGCTCTCGAGATACTGGTCGCCGTACAGCTCGATGCCCGCGCGCAGGATGCGATTCACGATGCGCATTTGGCCGAGGTCGTACTCGAGGCGGTCGATCAGGAGCGTGTCGAGGATCTTGCCGAACAGGAAACCGGCGGAGTGCATGAGCTCGATGCGCTCGGTGGCGAGCGGATCGTCGAGCGCGGGTGGGCGCCCGTGGCGCAGGCCGACCACGAGCACCCGGTTCGAGCCGAGGCGCAGCGCGGGCGCGAGCGGCGTCTGCTGGCGCAGGCTGCCGTCGCAATAGAACGTGTCGCCGATGCGCACGGTCGGGAACAAGAACGGGATCGCGGCCGACGCGAGCGCGTGCTCGGGCCCCATGCGCGCGGGCTTGGCGACGTGCAGCACGTCGTTCGTCCAGGTCGGCACTTCGCGGTCCCGGTGGTCCACGAACGTGACCGTGCGGCCGGTGGCGAGCTCGGTCGTGCTGACGCAGACCGCCGAGAAGAGACCTGCGCGCCGGTTCCGGCGCAGCCGCCGCCAGGGAATGCCCTCGACCACGAGCCGCTCCAGGGGCGCGGTGTTCAAGAGCCCGTGGATGCGCGACTTGTCCGCGGCGGCGCCGATCGAGCTGCCGGTCACGAAGCCGAGCAGTGACTTCGCGAAGCTCCAGGCGTCCCCTACACCAAACTGGTACACGCGCGAGAAGGACATGTTGCGCCAGACTTCGACGAGGTTGCGCACGCCCGCCTCGGGATCGTCGGCGAGCGCCGCGAGATAGCAGCTGTGCACGGCGCCGACGCTGGTGCCGGAGTACACGTCGAAGCGCGGCTGGAAGCCGAGGCGCTTCGGCAGCTCGCCGAACACGAAGCGCAGGACGCCGGCTTCGTAGGCGCCACGCGCGCCACCTCCGGACAACACGATCGCTCGCCGAATGCCGTCGCGGCGGGGCTCGAGTGGCAACGCAGTGTCTGGGCTCGGGCCGTCCACTCCTTACAAGGTCGGCAGCGAGGCGCGAGACACTGAGTGACGCGCGCGAAAACAGAAAGCCCGGGCCGGAACCTCGCACTGCGCGAGGGGAGGGGTTTCCGGCCCGGGCACTCCCATGCCCGAAGCAACGAGCTCCGGACACAGTGCTGACTGAGCAAGCGACATGCCAAGCGCAGGCGCGCGTGCAGCTTCGCGGTGAGCCTGCGGGCGCGGCGTCGGAAGCCGACGCGGCGAGCTCCAGTGATCTCAAACACCAACGCGCAAGCGCACGATGAGGGGTGCGCAACACGACGCCGAATTGCGGCCCCCGGTGACGCGTTGCGGCCGCCCGACCGCGCGTTCCGTTAGAATCAGCCGGCAAGGCGCCAAGGCGCGAGGCGCGAGACCCGCGCCGTTCACAGGTACGCCGTTCACAGGTACGCCGCGCCGTTCATCAGGACTGGAGTGGAGTAGATGGGCAAGTGGTTCATCGTCTCGGCGGTCGGACGCGATCGACCGGGCATCGTCGCCGATCTCGCGCAGCTCGTGTACGACTGC
>Ga0209131_1003502_pt1 | contig 10415 bp, 10 predicted proteins | sample GraSoi_2013_40cm_FD_185826 | JGI IMG/M metagenome (GOLD analysis project Ga0209131, IMG submission 185826) | Grasslands soil microbial communities from the Angelo Coastal Reserve, California, USA - Sample 9_17_2013_40cm (SPAdes) (version 2) | ecosystem: Environmental > Terrestrial > Soil >...
GTCGGACGATCCGTTCATCAAGCTCGCGCTGGCGGTCGACCCGGCGGCACGCGCCATCCGCAAGCGCTATGAACGGGAAGTGGAATCCGTGGTGCAGAAGAATACGGAATTGATCGCGCAGGCGCGATTCGCGCAGCAGGGCACCAGCGCCTACCCGGATGCGACTTTCACGTTGCGGCTGTCGTATGGCGAAGTGAAAGGCTGGGAAGAAGGCGGCAGGAAAATCCCGCCCTTCACCGATTTCGCCGGTGCGTTCGCGCGCGACACGGGCGTCGATCCATTCGCGCTGCCGGCGTCATGGCATGCGGCGAAGAGCAGGCTGAACCTGGCGCAGCGGTTCGATTTCACGACCGACAACGACATCATCGGCGGCAATTCCGGCAGCCCGATGATCAACCGCAACGGGGAAATCGTCGGCCTGATCTTCGACGGCAACATCCATTCGCTGGGCGGCGCTTTCTGGTTCGATGACCGGAAGAACCGCGCGGTCGCGGTCCATAGCGGCGCGATCCTGGAATCCTTGACCAAGGTGTACGGCGCGGCCGATCTTGCGCGCGAGATTACGGGGCAGTAGCCTCCCGCACTTTAGCGGCGCCCGGCCTTACTCGCTCTTGATGCCCGCTGCCTTGACGATGGCCGCGAATTTCGCGATGTCCGACTTGATCATCGCAGACAGCTCCTCGGGCGCCAATCCGCCGGGGTCCATGCCGATGTTCTTCAATTTTTCCCGCGTGTCGGGCGCGCTCATCGCGCGCGAGGTTTCCCGGTATAGCCGCGCGACCACTGCCTGCGGCGTGCCGGCCGGGGCGAAGAGGCCCGCCCAGACCGAGATGTCGTAGCCGGGGACTCCGGATTCGGCGACGGTCGGCGTATCGGGCACGAGCGGCGTGCGCTGCGCCGAGGTCACCGCGAGAACGCGCAGGCGGCCCGAGCGGATCTGCGCGTTCGCGGCGGCGCTGTCCACGATCACGATCGGCACGTCTCCGGCGACCGCGGCGCTCACCGCCGGGGCGCCGCCCTTGTAGGGGATGTTGCGCATCTCGATGCCCACCGCCTGATTGAACATCTCCGCGGCGACCTGGTGCGTCGCGCCGCCGTGGCTGTAGTTGAGGCGGCCCGGTTGCGACCTGGCGAGCGCGATCAACTCGGCGAGCGATTTTGCGGGGAACGAAGGATTGACCGCGATCACCATGGGAAATTGCGCGAGCGTGGTGATCGCGGCAAAATCGCGAACCGTATCGTAGGGGTGCTGCGCCATCAGCACCGGATTGATCGTCATCTGGCCCGAGGCTCCGACGAGCAGGGTGTAGCCGTCGGGCGCTGATCGTGCGACGTGCTCGCCGGCGAGCAGACCCGTGCCCCCGGGCCGGTTCTCCACGACGACCGGCGTGCTGAGCGCGTCCTGCAGCCTCGCGGAATAGACGCGCGCGCTCAAGTCCATTCCGCCGCCCGGCGGAAACCCCACGACCATGCGGATCGGCTTGCCGGGATAGCTTTGGGCGTGGACGGACGCGGCGAGCGCGAGGGCCGCGACGGCGATCGCGGCGCCGGCGAGGACGCGCCGGAGACGCATCCGGGCTAGAACGTGTAGGCGAGGCCGAGCGAAATCACCGGGTAGTACTTGAGGTTGTGAAGGCTGTCGTCGAGCCTGGATTGCTCGGCTTGCGCGTCGCTCTGCAGCTGGGTGCACCTGGCGCTTCCCTGTGGCGCCGCGGTGCCGCAGGTCACATCGATCTTGGACTTAGGGCTGCCCTGGAACATGATGCCCGCGTCGAATATCAGCGACAGGCCGCGGTTGATCGGACGCCCGTAGCCGATACCGAAGTAGGGCGCCGCCTTGTTGAAGTCCACCTTGGCGTCGAGCGAGCCGACTTCCGCACCTGTGTAAGTCTGGTCATTGACCGTGAATGTCCCGCCCGACGGCTGTCCCTTCATCGTGAGCTTGTTCCCGTTGAACATCGCGCCCAGGCTGATGCGGAAATTGTTCGCGAACGGGAACAAGTCCCCGACCAGCGACACCGTCTGCAGCTTGAGCTTGATGTCGTATTGAATATCGGATTCAGTGCTCGATTGCTTGCGGTTGTAGCCGTCGGCATTCAGGCGCACCGCGGCGCGCTGGCTCAAGGCGTACGACAACTCGGCCCCTCCGCCGAGCGTTCCACCGCGAAGACCGAGCGAGGTGTCCGCCGGAGCAAGGCCGGGAAAAGCCAGAAGAGGCAGTACCGCGGCAGCGATAAATAATTTGTGCATCGTCTTCTCCTTTCGGAAACCGGGAAACCCGGGTCGAAGCCTGCCCATCTTATAGTACTTTCTCGAAAAAATGACTGAGCGGATCGGGCGCGTACTCCCCGAACGGTTCGCGCTCCGCGTACCCCGCATGCCGGTAGAGGGCGAGCGCCGCCGCCTGATGGATTCCGGTCTCGAGGCGCAGCAGCGCGAGGCCCTCCCGGGAGGCCTGCTCCTCGATGCGCATCAGGATCGCGCGCCCCAGCTTCTGCCCGCGCGCCTCGGGATGCACGAACATGCGTTTCACTTCGCCGTAGCCCGCCGGGTCGATGCGCAGCGCCCCGCAGCCGACGGCCTTGCCTTCGCGCCGCGCGACGAAGAAGCGGATGTTCGGCGCACACAGCGTGTCGATATCGAGGATGTGGTTGCTTTCCGGGGGATAGAGCGACTCGAGAAAGGCATCGAGCGCAGCGAGGAGCCGCATCACGCCCTCCTGGCGCGGGCTTTCGAGTCGGATGACAGCGCCCAATCCGCTTCGCCGGGATACTATGACGGCTCCTTTCGTCCAGAGGCGAATCTTATGGGTATGCGATCGCGCAAGGTTTTCCCTTTCATCCTGGTGTCCGGAATGCTTTGTTTCCCTCCGGCAGCCCCGGCCGCGGAACCCTGGATCGAGAGAAGCGACCGCAACTCCGCGATCGTAATCGAGATGCAGGGCGCTTTCTACCCAGAGTTTACGTCGGAACTGGGTGTCGATCGTTTCGATACGGCCGCGCTCGACCTCGGCCCGGAGAATGCGAAGCGCTACGACGCTGCGGCGGGACGCGTGCTGGAGCTGCTGGCGGCAAAGCGAAAGGCCGAATCCGATCCGAAGGTAAGACAGGACCTCGACATCCTCATCGACGCGGTCGAGAGCAAGCGGCAAACGCGCGCGCTCGAATATCGCCTCCTCGTGCCCTACTTCGACCTGTCCAAACACGTCTTTCAGGGGCTCCAGGTGCTGCTCGACGCGCGCAACGACGAGTCGAGGCGGCGCAACGCCCTGCAACGCCTGCGGCGCTACGCCGGGATGGAGCCGGGCACAGCGCCGCTCGCCGACCTCGCGCGCGCGCGCACGAGCGAACGCTTCCGCGCCGCGCAGCTCGTCTGGCCCTATGAGGGACAGGTACGCCAGGACCTCGATAACCACGAACGCTACATCGCGGGAATCGCCGAGCTGTTTCGCTCGAGCGGGGTGCGCGACTGGGAGGCGGCGCACGCCCGGCTCGCGGCGCAATTGCGCGAGCACTCCGAATGGGTGAAGACCGCAGTCCTTCCGCGCGCGCGCAAGGAGCACACGCTGCCGCGCGAGCTCTACGCCGACCGCCTGAAGACCACCGGGGTCGACCTCGAGCCCGAACAGGCGATCTCGATGGGCACGTTCGCTTTCACCGAGATCCGCGACGAGGCGGCGCGACTCGCCGCCCGCATTGCGCGCGAGCGCAATCTCGCGTCGGCGGACTACCGCGACGTCATCCGCGAGCTGAAGCGCAATCCGGTGCCGCGCGATCGAATCCTCGCGTTCTACCGCGATCGCCTGAAGGACATCGAGGAGATCGTGGCGCGCGAGCGGATCATCAGCCTGCCTCAGCGCGCGGTCTCGATCCGGCTCGCGAGCGAGGCGGAGTCGGCCGCCATCGCCGCGCCCTTCATGAACGCGCCCCGTCTCGTGGGCAACCGGGGCGAAGTGGGGGAGTTCGTCCTGCCGCTGCGAAATCCGAATGCAAAGTCATCCGATCCGGTCGATGATTTCACCGCGGAGGCGGCGGCGTGGACGCTGACCGCGCACGAAGCGCGGCCCGGTCACGAGCTGCAGTTCGCGGCGATGGTCGAGGCCGGCGTTTCGCTCGCCCGCGCGGCATTCGCCTTCAACAGCACCAACGCGGAGGGCTGGGGCCTCTACGCCGAGAGCCTGATGATTCCCTGGTTTCCTCCGGAAGGGCAGTTGTTCTCCCTACAGCTCCGCCTTCTGCGGGCTGCCCGGGCGTTCCTCGACCCGATGGTCAATCTCGGCAGGATGACCCCCGACGAAGCCAAGGCATTTCTTATGCGGGAGGTCGCTCTTTCGGAACCGTTCGCGCAGCAGGAGGCGGACCGCTATGCATTCAGGATGCCCGGCCAGGCGGTGTCCTACTTCTACGGCTACACCCGGCTGCGCGAGCTTCGGCTCAAGGCCGAGCTTGCGCTCGGGCCGCGGTTCGAGCAGCGCAAGTTTCACGACCTCGTGATCGCGCAGGGTCTTCTGCCGCCCAAGCTGCTCGAGCGCGCGCTCATGCAAGAGATCGAAGGCATGCGATGATTTTTCCCGGAGCCGAGTCGAGGGCCTCCCGCGCGTAGCGGTCCGCGAGCTGGTTCATTCCTGCCAGTATCGACAGCGACACTGCAACGGCGGCGATCGCCGCGGCAACCCGTTCCCCTTTACCCATCGTCCCCATGGCTGTAACCCCTTAACGTGATCTAGACAGTTACAGATTAATGTGGCACAATGTAACTTGTCAAGCGCTGTTTGAAGGTTACACGGAGATTAGACGATGGCCGGATCGACCGCCTTTGAGCGCTCCAAGGGCAAGCTCTACGCGGAGACGTTTCGCTGCCCGGGGGGCGCCTTGTGCCTCGATTTCTGCAATTCCGGGGGGGGCACCCGACGCGCCTCCGGCGCCGAGTGGATCGCAAGCTTTACCGATCTGATCGACTGGCTCGAGGCGGCGGAGGCCGTCACGGGAACTCAGGCGGCTAGGCTTCGGCAGGCCGGCGCGGCATCGCCCCGCGCCGCAACCCAGGTATGGAGTCGGGCGATCAAGTTTCGCGAAGCCTTGTTTCGCGTTCTGAACGCGAAGGCCGAAGGCGGCAAGGTTGCGCGCGAGGACCTCTCGGACATCGAAGCGGAGCATGCGCGCGCGGTATCGTTCGCCCGGCTCTCCTGGACCGGAGAGGGGTATAGCTGGTCGCTGGATGCGTCGGCCGCCGCGCTCGACGCCGCGATGCAGCCCCTGGTCGAATCGGCCGTGAGCCTGCTCACTTCGGCCAAGCTCGAGCGGCTGCGCCGGTGCGGAAAATCAACCTGCTACTGGCTGTTCATCGACGAGACCCGGAACCACAGCCGGCGCTGGTGTGAAATGGCGAGTTGCGGAAACGTCGTCAAGGTGCGCCGCCACCGCGAGAAGGCCCGCAGCGCCGCGCACTGAAATCAGGCTGCGCGGCTGAGTCGGATCACCCACAAACGCGCCAGCGCGGCGGCGCCGTCCGCCCCTTGCACTGTCTTCAGGATCTGGATCGCCCTCTGGTTCTGGCCCGCCAGATGGTAGGCGTACCCCAGCTGGAGCTTCGCGTGTTCCAGCCGCCTGAAGGCCTTGGCGTCGCGAATCCCCTTCTCCATCAGCGCGAGTCCCTGTTCCGGCTTGCCGAGCAGGACGTAATTGAAGCCTTCGTTGAAGAGCGCCCTGCCGTCCTTTGCGGCTCCCGACTGTGACTCCTCGCGCGCGAGCGCCTTCTTGTCATCGGCGAGGTTCTTCGCCGCCATGTCCTTCAAGCGCTTGTGACGCGCGGCTTCGGCCCCGGTGCCTAGAACGCCGGACGCATAGCCCTTGTCGATGATTCTGACCGCCTCCATCGGGAATCCTTCCTGCAGCGCGAGCTGCGCGGCGTCCAGATACTCGTCCGCGCCGCGCATCGTGCCGCTCTCGATCTTCATGCGCGCCACGTCGAGGGCGAGCCGCTCGGAAAACCCGGGGCGGGTCGCAATGCCGTAAATGACGCTGAGCCAGTAATCCCGCTTGGGGTAGTAGGCGACGAGCATTTCCATCGCCTTGCCGTAGCACGCCGCATCCTTGGTTTGCGAGCAGGAATTGGCGAGCAGCTGGAGCTCCTCCTCGGTGGGCGTCTTGTTCTCCCTCTCCTCGGCTTCGAGGTCTTTCATCAGCTCCCTCGCCGCGCTCGCGAAGTCATTGCCGAGGTAGAGGGCCTGGACGTATATCGTGCGCACCGACTTTTCCGTGCCGCCGTCTTTGAAGTAGCGCGCCGCCAGCTCGGCGGTTCTTGCGTAGTTTTTTATCAGGTAGTGCTGGCTGGCGGCGGCCGCGAGGAATTGCCGCTTTTCCCCCTCGGGCGCGGCCGGCGACGCCGCCACGTTCTCGAAGGCGCGGGCCGCGATGGCCGGCTCCCCCGCAGCGGCCGCGGCCTGCCCCAGGACGCGCTCGACCAGGTAGTTCTCGTACGGCGTTCTGTCGCCGACGGTCTGCGCTTCCCGCACCTTGCCGAGCGCTTCCTTGCCCTTTTTGGATTTCAGGAGGTCGATCGCGGCCTGGATCGGCTTGCCGATCTCGGGACGCACCGTCGGGCCGCTCGGGGCCGGCTCCTGAGCGAGCGCGCTTGCAGCGGCCAACGCGATCCAGCAAAGACCGGTAAAGCAAAGACGCATGGAGCAAAGGCGGACAAGCATGGGCCTTGCGCTTCGGGGTTTCAGCGGATGAACTGCTCGTTGCGATTTTTTTCATCCCCAACCGCTGTGCCGAAGCCATCACCATGGCCACGCTTTCGTACTTGACCAGCTTGTTGGGGCGCAGATGCAGCTCAGGCTGAACCGGTTTGTCGGCGGCCGCGCGCAACTGCTCCTCGAGCGCTTGACGATCCGGCAGGATCCGCCCGTTCCAGATCACGGTGCCGTCGAAATCGACGTCGATGGTCACCACCTCGGGAGGAACGGTCGGCGGCGGGGGAGTACCGACCGGCATGTTGAGCTTCACCGCGTGCGTCTGGATCGGGATCGTGATGATGAGCATGATCAGCAGAACCAGCATCACATCGATCAGGGGGGTCGTATTGATGTCGACCATGACATCCGGGTCACGCGTTCCGCCTCCGCTTCCGATTTTCATGGCCATGAGCGCGTCACCCCGCCTGCCGCGGGCCGTTCCGCGCCGGCGGCTCCGTGATGAAACCGATCTTCAGAATTCCCATGCGCTGGCACGCGAATACGACTCTGCCGATGGATTCGTAGCGCGTCTCCTTGTCGCCGCGAATGTGGATTTCCGGCTGGGGCTGCCGTACCGCGACTTCCCTGAGTCTGTCGAGCAGCCCGCGCTCCTCCGCGACGAGCTGGTTGTTCCAGAACACATCGCCGTCCTTGTTGACGGCGATGACGATGTTCTCGGGCCTGGTCTGCGTCGGCAGATTTCTCTCCTTCGGCAGCTCGACAGGCACGCTCTGTATCACGACGGGGATCGTGATGAGGAAGATGATCAACAACACCAGCATCACGTCGACGAGCGGGGTCGTGTTGATATCCGCGACGAGATCGTCCTCGGCGTCCGGGTTGCCGATCGTCATGCTCATGCTTCGGAGTCCTTGCGCATGCGGCCGCCGCGGCCGAGCAGCAACATATCGACGCCCCCGCCGAAGTGCCGGATGAGCTCCATCGCCACCCTGTTGCGGCGGACCAGCCAGTTGTAGCCGAGCACCGCCGGCACGGCCACCGCGAGGCCGAGCGCCGTCATGATCAGCGCCTCGCCCACCGGACCGGCGACCTTGTCGATCGATGCCTGCCCCGCGATGCCGATCGCGGTGAGCGCATGGTAGATGCCCCATACGGTCCCGAACAGGCCGACGAAGGGCGCGGTCGAACCCACCGTCGCGAGGAACGCGAGACCGCTCTGCAGGCGGTTGCTGATGATGTCGATCGCGCGCTGCAGGGCCATGCCGACCCAGGTATTGAGATCGAGCTGCTTGGTCTGCATGGTGGCGTGGTGCTGGGCCGCGAGCAAGCTCTTCTCGGCGACGAACCGGAAGGCGCTGTCCTCCTTGAGCGTGGCGATACCCTCCTGCACTGTGTGTGTGTGCCAGAATTTCTCATCGGCTTCCTTGGCGTCCTTCATCATTCTTGCCTGCTCGATCACCTTGATGATGCCGATATACCAGGAGCCGATCGACATGATCATCAGTATGATCAGCGTGCCCCTGGCGACGAAGTCCCCCTGGCGCCAGAGCGCTTCGAGGCCGTAGGGGTTCTCCACGACTTCGCTTGTCGGCGCCGCCGCGGGCGGGGCCGGCGCTTTGACCTCGGCCGGGGCCGGTTTGACCTCGACTGCGGCGGCAGGAGCGGTCTCCGCTTTGGGAGCCTGCGCCATCGCCTCGCTCGAATTGACGATCGCCGCACCGACTGAGACAAGCATGACCGCCAAGAGGCCCAGAACACCCAACGTTTTGCGTTTCATATTCCCCGATCCTGAAACAACGATTTGAAATTCACGAAAACCTCCCTAGTCCCGCAAGCCCTGGCCGCGTCACTCGATCTTCCACAAGTAGTCGATGCGTCCCCACGTTTGTTCGGGCCTCCCGTTGAGCGTCGCCGGTTTGAATTTGCACAGGGTCAGGCCGGCCCTTGCGGCCTCATCCAGACGCCGGGAGCCGGATGAGCGTTCGATCTTGCTGTCCAGAACCTTGCCGTCCGTGTCGATCAGGAATCTCAACCGCACGAGCCCGGTTTCGTTCGCTCTTAGCGCCGCCGGCGGATACGCAGGCTTGTCGCAGGTGCTGGCGTCCACCACCGGCGCCGTCCGAACCTCAAGAGGTGGCTTTACGTCAGTAACAGCGGTGATCGCCGGCGCGATCACCACCGGCACCTGCACCTGCACTTCCGGCGGCGGGATATACGGCGGCGGCGGTGTCGTCAGCTTGGGCGGAGGAGGAGGGGGCGGCTTGTCGGGTGGCGGCGCCTTGATCTCCTCGATGATCTTCGTCTCGAGCGGTTGGCGAATCACCTCCACGATCTGGCGCGCGAGGCCATGGACCAGGGCGTAAACCAGCGCCACGTGGAACGCGACCACCACGGCCAGCCCGGCCAGTCGCCTGCTCGAATCTTTCTCTACCGCGTAGCTCATCGAATCGGTTCGTGCGACAAACGCTTGCCTGGTCGGCGCAATCCTGCAATCGGGGGGGGCAGCAAATGACAAAGGGGCTGCTACACAGCCCCCCGTCACAACGAACTATTTTACATCACCCCCGGGGCGGATTCGTCTCTCGCGTGCGAACCGAGGCATCCGTCCGCACCGCCCCTGGGGCGCCTTGCATGAAGCCTACATGAATTTGTAGGTTGCGCTCAGAAGGAATGTCCTCCCGCGCGGGTCGACGTAGCCCGGATCGTAGCCCGCCTGGAAGTAGCCGACTGGCTGCGAATACGGCGGTTTCGTATCCAGCAGATTCCTGATGGCGAATGTGATCTTCAGATTCTTGTCGATCAGCCCGGTATACGAGCTGGACAAATGATAGAGGGTGTAAGACGTGACGGTATTCGGCTGCCCGTCGATGTTCCCCGGGTTATCCTGATAATGGCTTTGATACTGCTGCACGAGGCTGACGTTCCACGGCGCGAGTTTCCAGTCCACGTACAGGTAGTGCCGCCATCTCGGGATCGTTCCGCCGTTCCCATTGGTGATCGGGGTCGCGACGCCGTTGACGCTGCTGAACGAGCCGTCCGGATTTTGAATCTCGTACCTGAGGAAGTGCGTGCCGTTCAAGCCGACCGTATACACCCCGGCCCCCGTCGGTATGCGTTGGCGGAAGTCCACGTCCAGCCCTCGAACCCTGGTCTCGCCCAGATTGGTGTTGATCTGGTTGATGTTCGTAACCTGTCCGGGACAGCCGGGACAGCTTGGGTCAGGCGCGGCGCGCGTGATCAGCGACCCGTACCTGGTCGGATCATCGAGTATGGCCTGAGGCGAGATGCCGAAGATGATCGTGTCTTTCAGGTCAACCGACCACCAATCGAGCGCGAGAGAAGTATTGATTGCCGGCTCGAACACGACGCCGAGGGTGCGGTTGGTGGAAATTTCCGGCTTGAGGTTGGGCTGACCGCCGACCGTGATCGCGAACTGGGTCAGGCAGTCTTTCGGATCGCCGGTCGTCGGACAGCGAGAATTATCAGTGAGACCGTTTGCGCTTACGGCGGTGGTTTGCGGCTGATACAGCTCCGTGAGGCTGGGCGCCCGGAAGCCTTTGCCAAACGACCCGCGCAGCACCACCTCCTTCGCCGGCTGCCACCGCGCGCCGACCTTCGGCGATGTCTTGCTGCCGACGTTTTCGTAATTGTCATAGCGCAGCGCCCCCGTCAGCTCCACGCCGCGTACCACCGGAGCGACCAGCTCGGCGTAAGCCGC
>Ga0209131_1003504_pt1 | contig 10407 bp, 4 predicted proteins | sample GraSoi_2013_40cm_FD_185826 | JGI IMG/M metagenome (GOLD analysis project Ga0209131, IMG submission 185826) | Grasslands soil microbial communities from the Angelo Coastal Reserve, California, USA - Sample 9_17_2013_40cm (SPAdes) (version 2) | ecosystem: Environmental > Terrestrial > Soil >...
CTGCGGCCACCATTGATTTTTGCGGAAGCCGATGCGGACTTGTTTGTGGTGAAGCTCGAGTTGATCCTGCAAGAGGATGGTGCGCAGCCGGGGTGAAAGTTGTTTTGAGATAGACGCATTGGGCCACTCAGTTGCGTCACTTGCGCCTGCGGCGCGCTGGGACGCGCTAAAGCACGCCCCTACAACGATTTCGGAAGCAATCCTGCAGGAAGGCGGCGCGCAATATTAATGGCCGGTTAAATCTCCAGGCAAAAGGCGTAGGCAACGCGGGGAGCGCTTTGCGGTTCAAAGCGAGCGTAGACAATTCGTGTTGGCTGCGCGAATATCTAAGCTTCTGAACTTGCCCGCGGGAACCTGCCCGAAGTGAGGACTGGTCGAGGTAAAAATTATGTATGTTGCCCGAATCTCTTGGTGTCTGCCGATTTCGTTGTTGCTTGGTGCTTCCCCGATGTTCGGCCAATCGACTGGCGATGGTGCGCCTGCACGGGTTGAGAGGCTTTCTGCGTGTGACGAAACTCCGCGAGAGGACGCGAGCGTTTCGCTGTGCGCGCCGCCCTCGTTAGAGGGAGAACGACGGTCGGTTGAGCCGCTGGCATCGGCTACTGTTCCGCTCACTATACCGACGGGGACGCCGCTGCGCATTGCGCTGGACGAGCGGGCGCGCATCAATCATGCCGGCGAACCTGTGCATGGCAAGGTGGTGGAAACGGTTTACGCGTTTGATCAAGAGGTGATTCCGGCGGGGAGCGTCGCGACGGGTCATGTGAAGAGTATCGCTCCCGTTTCCGGAGTGAAACGCACGATGGCTTACATGAATGGAGATTTTACGCCATTTCATGGATACGAAGTTGTGTTTGACATGGTTACGCTTCCGGACGGCAGGCAAGTGCCGATAGCAACTACGGTCATGCCGGGAACCGCCGACGTGGTGCACCTGGTGAGCAATCCTGCCAAGCAGCAGGAGAAAGGCGCGGCTGGGCGGGCGTCGGACCGGGCGAAGAGCGAGGCCAAAGGCAAAATCGCGGAAGCGAAGGAGCAAGCGCATGAAGGTTGGCAAAAACTCACAGCGCCGGGGAAGATGCATCGGCTAAAGGAATTCGTGGCGACACAATCGCCGTATCGGCACCAGTACGTGCAACCCGGGACGCGATTTGTGGCCGAACTGAACGCACCGCTGGATTTTGGCTCGACCACACGGACAAGCGAACAATTAGTTGCGGTGGGAAGCGAGCCGGTACCGGACAGCACGCTGAAGGCTCGGTTGGTTGCGGAAGTCAGCTCCGCGACGGCTACACGCGGGACTCCAGTTGCGGCGGTTCTCACCGAGCCGCTTTATTCTCCTACGCACCAATTGATTTTACCGGCGAACAGCCGATTGGTTGGCCAGGTAGTGACAGCGAAGGCGGCGCGAAAGCTGCACCACAATGGCGAGCTGCGCGTGATTTTCGAGCGTATTGAAACTTCGGAAGAGGGTGTGCAGGCGTTGGCGCAAGTGCAGATGCAAGCGCAGGGACAAGCGGAGCGTTCACAAACGATGATCGGCAACCTGGAGGGCGTGGAGGTGGACCGGCGCGCGAACATGCAGCTTGATGAAGAAGGCGGGGCGCGCACGACGGACAGCAAGACGCGCTATCTCTCGACCGGGCTGGCGGTGATGCTGGCGGCTGCCGCTTCCCACACGGAAGCTGAGCACGGAACGACGGAAACAGCGGGTCCGGGCGTGCGATCGGCGGCGGGTGGATCCGGATTCCGGCTGACGGGCGCGTTGTTGAGCTTGGCTGCGAACTCGACCCCGGTGTCGATGGCAATTGGCGCTTACGGCGCCTCGATGTCAATTTACGCGAATTTCCTTTCACGTGGGCACGATGTGGTTTTGCCGAAGGACACGCCAATGGAGATCGGCTTTGGGCCGCCGCACACGAAAGCGCAGTAGAAAAGAGCTCAAATCGCTATATTTACCATCTGGTAGTTGACAATACCGTTATAGTGCGCGTAGGCTCGCGGGGCGATGGAGCTAGACGCATCCCTCTCCTGGCTCGCGCTAGCGCTTACCCCTGGGCTGGCTTCGAGGTTGTCCGCGCGCCTGTTGCGCGAATTTGGCTCGCCCGAGGAGGTGTTTCGGGCGTCGCTGACGCGTTTGGAAGCGTGCAGATTGCCGGCGCCGGTGGCGCAAGCCGTCTTCAAGAAGCAGTCTTTCAAGCGTGCCGAAAAAGAGATGGCGCTTACGCGGCAGATTGATCGCTGCCGGCTGGTGAACTGGACCGACCCGGAATATCCGCAGAGCCTGCTGCAAATATACGATCCGCCGGTGATGCTATACGTGCGCGGTGATGCTCAGGTGCTGAATCTGCCGAGCATCGGGGTTGTGGGCACGCGGCGGCCGACGCTCTACGGGACGCAAATGGCGGAGCGGCTGGGGCGGGAGTTGGCGGCGCGCGGGCTTGTGTTGGTTAGCGGAATGGCCCGCGGAATCGACGCGATTGGGCATCAAGGCGCGATGGCGGTGAACGGCCGGGCGGTCGGGGTGCTGGGCACGGGCGTGGACGTGTGCTACCCGAAAGAGAATAGAAAGCTTTATGAGAAGGTGCTGGACCGGGGCGCGATTATGTGTGAATTTCCCCTGGGGACGCATCCGGCGCCGGAGAACTTTCCTATCCGGAACCGGATTGTGGCGGGAATGCCGCTCGGCGTGGTGGTGGTGGAGGGCGCGCAGTACAGTGGGTCGTTGATTACGGCGCGGCTGGCGATGGAGTTTGGGCGCGAAGTGTTCGGGGTGCCGGGAAACGTGACGCAGCCGGTGAGCTTTGCGCCGAACCAGTTGATCAAGCAGGGCGCGAAACTGGTGACCAACGGCGCGGATGTGATCGAGGAACTGCCCACGCCGGTGCGTGCGGCGCTGGTGCAGGCGGAGCAACCTGAAGCGGAGCAGCGAAATTTGCTTGCGGCGGCTTCGCTCAACTCGTCAGAGAAGAAGCTCTACGATTTGCTGAGCACCGACGACCCAAAGCACATTGACGAAATTGTGGAGTCTTCGGGGTTGAACTCTTCTGGGGTTCTGGCTACGCTGTTTGACTTGGAGATGAAAGGGATCATCCGGCAGTTGCCGGGAAAACAGTTCAGCAAGGTGCTTTTGTAGGCTGAGGTCGGGACTTCCGCTTACCGGAAATCACTGAAAAGCAGGAGCTTAGTTGACGCGCAGCGAGCGGAATGAATCCGTATGCCGCGTCGGCGCATCTTGAATAAGGTAGCGAGAAGGACACAAGCCCCGCCACATAGACCGTCCGACAAGGGAATCCGGGGTTACAAAAGAAAACATGGCACGTTCGCTGGTTATCGTGGAGTCGCCTGCTAAGGCGAAGACAATCAATAAGTATTTGGGACGGGACTACACCGTCAAAGCGTCGATCGGGCACGTAATGGACCTGCCCAAGAAGACGATTGGTATTCGTTTGCCTGACGAAGAGCCGAAGAAAAAGAAAAAAGGCAAGGGCAAGAAGGGCAAAGCAGCGCCGGAGAAAGTAAACAAGAAGCCGATCACGCTGGACGACGCGAGGATTTTCGAGCCTACGCTGCAGATTATTTCCGGCAAGGGCAAAGTTATTAATGATTTGAGGAAGTCGGCCAGTTCGGCCACGGCGGTGTATCTGGCGGGCGACCCGGACCGCGAAGGCGAGGCGATCTCGGCGCATCTGGCCATGGTGCTTTCTAAACCGACAAAATACGAAGAAGAAGCGTCGAGTAACGGCAATAAGGCGGCCGAAGCGAAAGAAAAAGAAGAGGCCGAAGCCAAGGCGGATGGGAAAGGCAAGTCCAAAGCCGGCAAGAAGAACCGCGACGAAATCAGCATTCCGCCGATTGACCCCAAGAAGATTTTCCGGGTGACGTTTAACGAGATTACGCCGAAGGCGATTCGCGCGGCGTTTGAAAAGCCGCGGCAGGTGGACAGCAATTTGGTGGACGCGCAGCAGGCGCGGCGCGTGCTGGACCGCATTGTGGGCTACAAAATTTCACCGCTGCTGTGGGACAAGGTGCGGCGCGGATTGTCCGCGGGGCGCGTGCAGACGGTGGCGCTGCGCTTGATTGTGGAGCGCGAGCAACTGATCAAGGCGTTTGTCCCGCAGGAATATTGGTCAATTCACGCGATGCTGGACGCCGGCGATCCGCCCATTTTCGAAGCCAAGCTGAGCAAATATAAAGGCGAGGACATCGAGGTTGGGAATCAGGAGGCTGCCGACAAGATCGTCGCCGCCGTCAGCAAGGCGAAGTGGCAGGTCACTTCGGTTGCACAGAAGGAAAAAAAACGCAATCCGCCGCCGCCGTTCACGACTTCGAAGCTGCAGCAGGCGGCGTACAACCGGCTGCGCTACACGGCTAAGCGCACGATGGGCGTTGCCCAACGGCTTTATGAAGGCGTGGAACTTGGCGAAGAGGGGTCCGTTGCGCTGATTACCTACATGCGAACGGATTCGGTGAGTGTTTCGCAGGATGCGCTGCAACAGGTCCGTGAATTCATTCCCGAACGCTTTGGGTCGAGTTACCTGCCGGAAAAGCCGAACTACTACAAATCGAAGAAAGATGCGCAGGAAGCGCACGAAGCCGTGCGGCCCACGGACGTTTCGCGCAGTCCGGAAGATGTGCGCAGGTATCTGCCGGACGATCAGTTCAAGCTGTATCAATTGATCTGGCAGCGGTTTGTGGCTTCGCAGATGCTGCCGGCGATTTTCGACCAGACGAGCATCGATATTTCGGCGGGAGACTACACATTTCGCGCGAGCGGTTCGGTGCAGAAATTCGACGGATATTTGCGCGTGTACCAGATGCCCGTAGCTGGCGCGGACCGCGAGGACGATGAGAAGGATGATGAGGGTGAAGGCAAGTCGCTGCCGCGTGTGACGGAAGGGCAGACGCTGCGGCTCGATCAGATCCGGCCGGACCAACATTTCACGGAACCGCCGCCGCGATACACGGAAGCGACGCTAGTGAAGGAACTGGAAGAGAAGGGCATCGGGCGGCCGTCTACGTACGCTTCGATTATTTCCACGATTGTCGAGCGCGAGTACGTGCGGAAAGACCAGGGACGGTTCACACCCACGATGCTGGGCGAGCGCGTGAGCGTGCTGCTGGTGAAGAGTTTCGATGACGTGTTTGATGTGACGTTCACGGCGCGGCTGGAAGAGGAATTGGACGAGATTGAGGAAGGCAAGCTGCCCTGGCGCGACGCGGTGCGGGAGTTCTGGGGGAAATTCATCATCGACCTGGCGAAGGCCGGCGACGAGATGGTGTCGTACAAGGCCGGGATCCCGACCGGAAAGAAATGCGAGAAATGCGGGGAAGGCGAGCTGCTGGAGCGTATCAGCCGGCATGGATTTTTCCTGGGCTGCTCGCGCTATCCGGATTGCGATTTTATCCAGGATATGGCGCCGGAAATCACTGACGACGGGACCGGCGAAAATAAAGTAGAGTATTGCGAGAACTGCGGGAAAGAGATGGCCATCAAGCGCGGGCGATTTGGCACATTTTTGGCTTGCACCGGCTATCCGGATTGCAAGACGACGCGACGCATGGTGCAGGGCACGCGCATTGCGCTGCAGCCGGACGAGCGGCTGGATGAAAAGTGCACGCTGTGCGGCAACGGATTGGTGAAGAAACACGGGCGCTTCGGAGAGTTCATCGGCTGCACTGGATATCCCAAGTGCAAATACACGCGGCCGATCACGATGGGGATCAAGTGCCCGAAGTGCAATGAAGGCGAATTTGTGCGGCGCGGGAGCGCGGGCAAGGGCGGGCGCGGACGTCCGCGAGTTTTCTACGGCTGCTCGCGATACCCGGATTGCGATTTCACCACGCCGCATATGCCGCTCGCCGAGCCGTGCCCGAAATGCGGAGCGCCGTTTATTGTGGAGAAAAAGACGAAGATCGGCACGGTGCGCAGTTGCTTGAAGGAAGGCTGCGACTGGGAATCCGTGGTAGCGGACCCGATGCCAGCGCAACCGGAAGAAGCCGCGACACCGGTTGGCGCGAAGCCGTAAGTTTCACCTGACGAGCCCCGATTTCCCATTAACAAGTCAGCAGCACGCGCTCGCGAATTAGAGTTCGCGGAATTCTGCGCGACTATACTTGGCGTGTGCCTCTTGGAGCGGCTCCGCGGAAATGAAGCAGGCGATTGGAAAATATTTGCAGTATTTGCAGTCGGTGCGGAATTCATCGCCGCACACGATTCTGAATTATGGGAAAGATTTAGAGCAGTTCGTGGCATATCTTTCGCCGCCTGGAGTGCAGCCACCCGCGCTGCCGAAGATTACGCATCTGATCATTCGCGAATTCGTAGGGCATCTGCATGAGCAGGGACTGGAGAAGAGCTCTGTGGCGCGGAAGCTGGCAGCGCTGCGGTCGTTTTTCAAGTACTGCGTGCGCGAAGGGATGATCAAGGAGAATCCAGCTCGGCTGGTGCCGACGCCGAAACTGCCCAAGCGAATCCCTTCCGTGCTTTCCGCCGAAGACATGAGTGAATTCTTGGATCATCTAGCGGGCATGGGCCCGGCGGCGGCGGGTGGACGTCTCCCTGCCAAGAAGGAAGAAGGTGTACTCGCGCGGGGGAAGAAGGCTGCGGGAAGCGAAGGATTGCTGCTACCGCGCGACAGGGCTTTGCTGGAGCTGCTGTACGCGGCAGGACTGCGCGTGAGCGAGCTCACGGGATTGAACCTGGAGGACATGGAGCAGAACGAGCGGATGCTGCGGGTGCGCGGCAAGGGAAACAAGGAACGCATTGTGCCGTACGGGAGCAAAGCCCACGAGGCGCTGGAAAAGTATTGGCCCTTGCGGGAGCAGCTTTTGCTGGGTGCTGGCAGCGGGGCGACGCGACGGCCCGCGCCGCGAACGAACGCGGTGTTTCTGAATTATGCGGGGAGGCGGCTTACGCAGCGGTCGGTGGGCCGCATCGTGAAAAAGTACGTCAAGCTGGTGAATATCAATTGGGATTTGCACCCGCATTCGTTGCGGCACGCGTTTGCCACGCATTTGCTGGCGGATGGGGCAGATTTGCGTGCGATTCAGGAGTTGCTGGGCCATCAGTCCCTATCGACGACACAGAAATATACGCACGCGTCGATTCGGCAATTGATGGAGATTTACGATAAGGCGCACCCGCACGCGTAATCGCAAATACCCGGACAAAATAAAAAAAGAGGGCGCCTCAATAAGTTGAGGCGCCCTCTTCTGCTTGCAGGACAGGACTAGAAGTCCAGGCGTGCGCCAATCTGAATCTGCCGCTGCGCCAAGATCGAATTCGACGACTGCGTCGGCACTCCAAAATGATTGTTGAACACCAACTGATTGATAGTCGGCGTCGTACCGGTCACCGAGCATTTCGCATTTGCCGAACAGATCGTGTAGATCTGAGTGTCCACGCCGGTGAAGTTGGTGTGGTTCAACCCATTGAAGGCATCCGCCGTAAGCGTGAACGACCTATGTTCCGTCAAGCGGAAGCCTTTCTCCAGCCGCAGATCCGCGTTCGCCGTGCGCGGCATCTGGAAAGCATTCGGCGCAAAATTGGGCGCGCGGTTTGTCCCGCCGGCCCCCAGAATGCCGGAGGAAACGCCGCCCGGCGCATTGCCCTGAATTAAACCGGTGTAAGGCGCACCCGAAGAAATGGCGATGAGCGGCGAAATGGTGAAGCCGTTGACCAACTCTTTGAAAATGAGCCGGCTGCCTTTATACAGGTCTGGTGTCCACACTGCGCCGAAACTGAATCGTTCGCGGAGGTCGAAATTCGAGCGCCCTTGCTCTTGAGTCAGATCGAAGGGGTTCAGCACGTTGTTGGACGCGGTGAAGGTCTGAGAGCTCTGCCCAGCGTCATATGCGTGAGAGTAAGTGAATGAGGTTTGGATTTGAAAGCCCTGGTAGAAGCGACGATTCAGGGCAACCACCAACGCGTTGTATTTCGACGTTACGCTATTCGAGATATCGGTGATGGAGTTGAAGCCAGCATTCGGGCGCGGCCCTTTGAACAGCGGCACGGTAATCGTCTGTGCACTCTGGCGGCCTCCGTTGATGGTATATGTGACCGTGGATGCGGGCGAATTTAGGTTGATATCCACAAAGCGAGGAAGATTTCCGCCGAGGCTGCCCAGATAAGACAGTGAGACCACGGTATTAGTGGCAATTTCACGCTGAAAGTCGAGGTCGAACTCGTGCACCATGGGGTTGCTGGTGTGAGGAGCAAACTGCACCACCTGAGGCGTAAAGCTTGCCGGCGGCGGCGCACTGGTCAACACGTTCGGGTAGGTCGGCGCACCCGGGGTTGAGGGCAAGAAGAAGAAACCGAGCTGTGAGGACGACAATACACCCGTGTTGGTAATGGCATTCGCGATCGTAGAGTTGATGACTCTGCCGTAGAAGATCCCATAGCCGGCGCGAACGATAGTCTTGCCGTTATGGGTCAGATCCCAAGCAAAGCCTAGGCGCGGGCCAAAGTCCTTGAAATCATTGGGAAATTTATTGCTGAGAGGCAGCGCCGGGTTTGGAATCTGCGGTGAAGGCATCAGCTCCGTCTCGTACCGCAAACCAAGATTCACGGTGAAGTAAGGCATGACTCGCCAATCATCTTGGACAAAAAACGCCAGATCGTTGGTCGAAAATGTAAACTTACTCGGACCCAGTTGCTGATTAAAAGAGGAGTAGCAAGGAACAGCAAATGGCGTAGCGGGCGCGGGCGGAATAAATGTGCAACGAGGAGTCAGGTTGTTGGTAGCGGCGGCGAAATCGCTGAGATAATCCGCCCGCGTGTTGTAGGAAATGTCCCCAGATTCCCGGAAGAGATTGTCTTCCACGTCGTTCACGTGGTTAAAGTCGAAGCCAAATCGCAGAAGATGCGTGCCATGGCTCCAGGAGAACGTATCCGCCACCTGGTTGCGCATTTCCTTCGGGAACGCTCGACGATCTAAAAAGTTGGGCTTTCCGAAAGTGAAATTACCACCGACCCCTCCAATAGCAACTTGCGGCGATACACCTTGGGCAGACACGGGCTCACCTGAAATGGGATTCTGTCCATTCTCGTATTCGAAGTCGCGGCCAATTTGATAGCGCAATTCGTTCGTGAAGGCGGTTGAAAAGCTCGAAGTCAAACGGGCGATGCCCCAGTCTTCCTTCACGTAATCATTGCCAAAGCTTTCGATGCCGCGACTGACGACGCCGGCGGTTTGAATTCCGGCCGGCGAAGCCCAGCGAAGCCGGTTGTAGCTAACAGAGACGTGGTGTTTGGAAGTAACATTCCAATCAATCTTGGGAAGAAGAATAAGCTGGTCTCCCGTCCTGGGCACTTCTCCGGTGAGACTTTGCAGGAACGACAGGCCTGCATTCGCCTGCGCGGCGGAAACTCCGCGTCCGGCCAGCGTGGCCAACTCCGCGGCGCTGAGCGGCGCAACAATCGCACCGGGAGTTCCTGAGTCGGACACCGCGGGAAACCCACGCAACTGCTGGTCTCCGCTGAAAAAAAAGAACAGCTTGTGCTTTACTATCGGTCCGCCTATTCCTCCTCCGAACTGGTGGCGTTTATCAGGTGGCAAGAATGGAAGACGCGTTGACACCCCATTCACAAGCTGGCTCTTGAACGAAAACGGATTGATGGCGCCAAGGTCGCTGGTGCGGTCGTACCAGAAGGCTTGGCCGTGAATTTGGTTGGTGCCGCTTTTGGTGACGGCGTTGACTACGCCGCCAGCGGAACGGCCGTACTCGGCTGAGTAGTTGGACGTATTGATCTGGAATTCCTGGATGGCGGCTTCGCTGGTGGAATAGCTGATGCGCGTGCGGCCGCGCTCTTCGCTGAAGAATGCCTGATTGTTGTCGGCACCGTCGACCGTGTTGTTGTTGAGCAGGCCGGAGATGCCGCGAAAGCTCACCAGACCGAAACCCCCATCGGGGACGGCGCCGGGCGTGCTTAGCGCGAAAGTGGACCAACGGCGGCCGTTGATGGGGAGATTGTCGATCGTGGTGTCGTTGATGTTGGTGCTGAAGTCGGCGCGATCGGTGGTGATAACGGGAAGTTCGGCGGTGGCAACGACCGTTTCGGTGATGGTCTTGATGTTGAGCGTGGCATCGATGGTTGTGACTCGACCAACTTCCACGGTGATGTTGGTAACTTTGAAGGCGCCGAAGCCGGTGCCGGTGATCTCGAGAGAATATTGGCCGGGCTGAAGATGGATGAGCATGTAACGACCGCTGCCATCCGTGACGCCGCCGGAGCTGCTGCCCGTCCCGAGGTTACGGCTGCCAACAATCGCGTTTGGCACTACAGCGCCGGACTGATCGGCGACTGTGCCGCCGATGGCGCCATCGGTGGTAGACTGCGCCTCCGCGCGGGGAAGCGCCACGAAAATTACCAACAGCATGGCCAAAAATCCAACGACGGAA
>Ga0209131_1003505_pt1 | contig 10405 bp, 8 predicted proteins | sample GraSoi_2013_40cm_FD_185826 | JGI IMG/M metagenome (GOLD analysis project Ga0209131, IMG submission 185826) | Grasslands soil microbial communities from the Angelo Coastal Reserve, California, USA - Sample 9_17_2013_40cm (SPAdes) (version 2) | ecosystem: Environmental > Terrestrial > Soil >...
GAGTTCCAGGAGACGCAGGAGGAAGCGGATGTCGTCTTCGTCATGGAACTCCGCGCCGATCCGATAGGACAGGCACTTCATGGCGAGCAGGTAGTCCGGTTGCGCCACCATGACGTGCAAGTGCTCGAGTTCGAGGAACGGAGCGAATTCGCCACGCGCGCTCATGAAGCCTTTGACCGCGTCATTGAGCCAGTCGGGGGGTATCTTGGCGCGCTTCGCAACGCGGCCGGCCGCGACGCGCACCTCCGCCGGCGGGCGAAAGATCGCGTCGACGTCCTGGGTGGAGGCGCGGGCCGCATATGCGAGACACATGACGGCACCGCCGACCAGGAAGAGTTCGGCGTCGGTCTGCGATTGGGCCAGCTCTTCGTTTAGCAGGGTGAACAGCCGATGCAGGTCCTGCTGGGTCAGCGCGACCATCAGTCTTAAATTCGGTCGCCCAGAGTGGAATCAACGAACAGATTCCGTCGCCGAAACGGGGCCGGCGAGGATTTCAGCAAGTGCAGGCGCACACTCTGGAGCGTGGAGCCGAACGCGGGCACAGGCAAAGGCTCAATGCCGCCGGTCCAAGCCGGGAGCGCAATGTCACGCCTTGCACAGGCGAGTTCCACCATCGCAGCGATGGTGTTTGCCAGAAGGGGCGTCAGCAACACCCCGGGCGGCGCGGCGATGGCTTCGCGCAACTCCCCTGCCGTGAGGTTCGAAAGCAAACTGTTGAGTTCAGCGAGTGCATGGCGCGGCTCGGAGCCCGCACATTGCCTGACCGTATCCTGAAACTGAGTCCCCGGCACTGAGAGCACGCGACTCAACACGTAATTCGACATGTTCATGCCAGCACGGACCGCAGCGCGCTGGATTGCGCTTTTCTGCGCCGCTGAGACTCGGATCTGCAGCTGGGCGGTTTTGGAGATCGAGGCCATGCGGAGAGTGTAATCCCGTCACCGTCGGCTCGTCAATACGTATGTATTGACAAGCTGCCATGGCGTCATTGCGGGCCCGGGCGTCCGGGGTGGACAAGGAAAGTCATGGCAGTCACTGAACCAGAAATCTGGACTCCTCGCCCGGCGCCGGCCGCAGCATCAATCACTCTGTGGGCGGCTCAGTGTCGGCCAACCTGAACATCACCCTGAGCTGCTTGACGGCACTCACAGGCTTTCCTTCCTTTTCAGCGGGAAGAAATTCGATCGTTTCAGTGTAACGCTGGGCGGCCTCGTCCAGCTGTTCGGAGCCGGACGAACTCGAAATCGCAAAATCCATTGCGCAACCCGCGGCCGACACGTGCATCGACACAATGACAGGGCCCTCCTCTGCCTGTCGCTGACTGATAGCGGGGTAGAACTCGTCTGGTGTACGACTCATCTTTCCAACGGTGACACGGTCCTGTCCTGATGTGCGGGTGGCCGGCGCCGGACACGGCGATAGGCGCGGATGGTAGTCCGCATCACTCAAAGGCATCATGCGTGCCTCAGCGGAACGCTCCTGTACGTAGGCGGCCCACAGCTTCTGGCTCAGTGTGACCCACTCCTCTGAGGGCGCGCCTTTCTGCACGGCCTCCGTCAAGGCCTTTTCCGCCGCGACCACTGCCGGACGGTGCGGCGTATCCAAAGCCCGGTGGTTGCGCACCAGGAAAGTGCTCCACAACTCGCGGTCGTGTCTCAGCACCGGCACAGTAGCCCAATACCTCCACAGCAACTTGGTCTGCTGGTACAGGTCCATGAGGAGCTGTTGTGGATCAGCGCCCGGCGTGCCGAATCGAATCCTCGCTGCGGCCAAAGCGTCGCGCAGGTCCTCACTCAATAATCGTCCGCGCAGATCCCGGCCCTTCGTTGCATCCTCCTGCTCGGCCAGCTTGAGCATTGATGCGGCAGCATCCTCGAAGGCATCGACCGGCGCCGAGGGGGGAGGCTGCGCGGGGACAATGCTCTTGCCCGGCCCGGTCTCCTGGATCCGGGCCGCGGACGCCAGCTGTGGCATGAATTGCAGGGGGCTACCCAGCTCCCGCGCCTGCGAGAACTCGGTCCGCAATGTGACCCCATAAAGCACATCGGCCGATACCAGCCCCGCTTTCTCCCCCGGTACATCCACCATGATCGACAGCTGGGAGGTCGTCGCGCTGTCACGGCTGAATTGTCCGTTGTAGGGATCGCGGCGGGCCCTCATATCGTCGAAGGCGCTGCGGAGCTCCAGCCTGGCGGTCGGCGGTGGGCGGAGCCGGCGCCAGAGCCCGATCATTGCCTTGCGCTGCGCGTCCCGAATCCACCAGGCCTCCTGGACGTCCCAGATGGTCCTGGTTCCCTCGGGGAAAAACCCCATCGTCAGCGTCAGAAGGCTCTTATCGTCCAACGTGAGCAATTTTGGCGGAGGCGTGAAGGAAAACCGCTTCGTGTGCACCGACCATTGCGGCGCGCCGTCCAGTTTCAAATCGGAGAGTGTCGCCGGCAGCCACGCGCGCCGCGCCAGATAGGCACGCCATTGCGCCAGCGTACCCGTGAACGACACGTCCATCTGGTTGGCCAGGAGGTGGATACGCTCCTCCGAAATCGTACGGATCGAGGAAGGCATATACAGAATGAGGGCGCAGTAGCCATCTGGCGTCGGCAGCAACAGGCTCTCCAGATAGAAATCCATGAAGGGGATAGCCCAAACTCGTTGCTGCCATTTACGACCATAGTGGTCCACGTACATCGTGTCGCCCAGTGCCGCTCCCAGGGAAGTCACTCGCACCTGATCCGTGCCGACAGGGCGTCGCAGATTCAAACCCTTCAGGGCGAGATCCATGAACGCCCCGGAATTCCTGTAAAAGGCGTCGTCCGCCGCCTCGTCCGAACGCACCAGGCGAAGCAATATGGAGCCAGAGACATTCGCTACGCTGACCGAACCATCGCCGGAAAGGTCTGTCGCTGTGTAGTACGGCGCAGCCGCGCTCCAGCTGCCATCGTCCTGCTGCTGGATCATTCGTGGCCGGAAATCGTTGGCCTCAGGCGAATAGAGCACCGACTCGGAGCCACTACCCTTCGGGAACAACGCATCGGCATAAGTCTTCAGCAAGCGCTCGCGCGAGATGTCCTCATGCCGCGCGATCACCGTCTGATAGCTGCGCGCGAATTCGGTCCACGACAGCGGCAGATCGAAGCCGTCCTGGAAGATGTAGGTCTGTGTGCCGTGCAGATACGGCAGGCTGATCAGCCGGCGATCGTCAAAGCGCGCCTTGTGGTCCGGCGCTTCCAGGACCTGGGAGATGGGCAGTGAGTAGTTGCCGGGAGAGGCCGCCGCGGAAAAGCGGATCCACTTCCAGCGACCATCCTGTTCTTCCGCGGTGGCCGAGGTGTAAAGACCGTCGCGGATAACGACGCCTTCGCCCAGCGCATTGCCCACCGCCATCACCGGATCGTCGATTTGCGGCTGCTGATCGGTGTTGAGTCCTGGAGGAGCCGGGTCGTGCAGCACCGAAAAAACCACAAAATCCTGATATGAGGAAAACTTCAAAATCCGATCTATGGCGTAGACCGAGCCGTCCGCGCGGCGCAGCGAAGGGCTTCCGTATTGGCTGTCTATTCCGGCGAGCAGGACATGCGCCGCCGTGACGTAGGTGTTGTTTTCCAGGGCAAAGGCGGTGCCGACGCTTTGGTAGGCGTCAGTGCGCTCCATATACGGCAGCAACTCGAGTGGCAATGGTTTTTCATAAGTGAGCGGATCTTTCTCCGGCTTCTTCATCACCACTTCGAAGGTGCTGGCCCGGATGCTGTGCTGCAGCTCGGGGGTCGGACCGGCTGCGCGCAGCGGACAGGCTGTCAGCCACAGGGCCGCCCCAAGTGCTGCAATCCCCGGGTGGCGGCATGACCCTGTGGCCACCACATATCCGCTATTAGCGCAGGTGAAGCGCAATCGCATCGCCCAGCCGGTGCAATCCGCCGGAGACGTCGACCAGACGCCCGTTTACAAACAGGCCCGGGGAAGTTCGCACGTGGCTGCGTATCGCCCCATCGACCTGCTCGCGCACACGCTGGCGGTAGATCTCATCATCCAGGGCGGCGGTGAACTGTGCGAGATCCAGCCCCAGTTCGGCGGCGTAGTCGTGCAGCGCCTTGCGTTCCAATCGTGCCGCCTGGCGCAACAGCAAATCGTGCATCTCCCAGAATTTGCCTTCCGCGCCCGCCGCTTCGGCGGCTTCGGCCGCCATCAGCGCATGGGGATGAGCACTCTCGACCGGAAAGTGTCGATAAATCAGTCTCAACGCCCTGGGATGCTGGTCAAGCAGCATGCGTACGCCTGGCTCAGCCGCACGGCAGATCGGACACTCAAAATCGCCGTACTCCACCACGGTGATTCGCGCCTCGGGTGCGCCGCGCACGTGATCGGTGGGGCCTATCGGTACCTTGAGGTCCTGGCCTGGTGGTTCGGTCATCGGTGACTCCCGGCGGTTGAAGGGCAATTCCCGCAAAAATCATGCGCCGGCGGGGTATGGGATGCAATGTACATTCAGCGGGGAGCAGCTGAGCCGGCCGCCGCCTTCGGCGCCAGGCGCGCACGCTCGTACACGGCCTCGAGAAAGGCGGCGTGACTCCAGCCGATACCGCGCGAGGACGTTGGCCGGCCGGTACGCTTGTCGATCTGCTCGTACATCTGCCCGTCTGCCGGCGTGCTGAGCTCCAATCTCATCATGATGCGATCGGCCTTGCGCGTGAAGCCCGCAATCGCGTCCCGGTGCAAGGCCGAGCCAGGCGACAGGGCCGCCCCGGGCCTCAGCTGCGCCCATACAGATTCGGGCATCGCGGATCGCAGGAACGCGGCATTGCGCCCGCCTCCAAGCGCGCCGCCAGCCGGTAATAGAAGCGGGCAAAATCCGCCGTGATGAACACCCAGGGATTGCCGCCGTAGTACACGTCTCCGGCGTAGCGCCCGTAGCCCAGTCCGACATCGCTGCGACGATTGATGGGATAGCTCGAGCGGAACAGGTCCTCGAACACGGCCACGCTTGCCTGCACGCGATCGTCGAGCACTGAGTGCGCCGCCGAGTTCCGGTCCGCGTCGACGACGGCCACGATCACTTCGGCATCCAGGTCGGTCTTCTTGGCCGTGTAGCCGTCGGTCGCCACGATGGCCAGTTGCGAACGGAGGACGCCGCGGGTGGGATCCCAGTGATCGTCCAGCAGCGGCTCGAGGCGCTGCGCCACGTCCCGGTACTTCGCCACGCGCTCGGCCGGCGCGCCGTGCCGCTCCAGCCAGTCCGCCCCCTGCTCGAGCGAGGCGAGCTGGACCAGGCGTGTGTGGTAACTGTCGGCCACCAATTCTTCCCAGGCATCGAAGCCGCGCTGGTTCCAGACGCTCGCCACGAAATCAAGATCGGTCTGCAGGACCGTGGTCGCGAGAGCTTCGAGATCGGGACGGGCAAGACGGGCCGCCTCGGCCGCACGCAGGAAATCCACGACCGCCAGAACGCGCAGGGCCGGGCCGTCGAACTGCGGGCGTGACCACGGGAGCGAATCGATCTCACCGCTCACCGTGTAACGCGGCTCACCCAGCCCATACTTCGAAGGCAGGGCCTGCAGGCGCTGCGTGAGTGTGAGGAAATCCGTGAATTGCCTTTCGAAGAGGCTGCGGCTGCCATAGGGACGGCGGAGCGCAAAGGCGTCCGCCGCCGCGTGCATCACCAGCGAGGAATCGCGTACCCAATGGAAGTAGTAGTCGGGATCCTTTTTCTGCAGGGCGCCCACGACAACGCCGGGAAGGGGCGGCTGCTCGCCGGGGCGCTTCGGTTCCCGCGGGGAAATGTTCTCCAGCATGTGCTGCCAGGACCGCTGTTCCTGCTGCGCCAGCCAATCGGGCAGTGGAACCGGCGCGGCGGCGCCCGCACCGCGCCAGAGGCAGGCCAGCAGCATGGCCCAGGCCAGGCGATCGATCAGGCGGCGGCTCATCTGCGCGAGTTTATCCTCTGATAAGATCCGCGGGAGACAGAAATGGCCGTGGACCGGGAGATTTCAATGTGCAGACCGACCATCCATTCGTGGTTGCCGCTCTGCCTCGCGCTATGCGCGACCATCGCCAGCGCGCCGGCGATGGCGCAACTGAAAACACGCAACGTGGTGTTGATCGTTTCCGACGGCCTGCGCTGGCAGGAAGTCTTCACGGGCGCGGACCGGAGTCTGCTCGACGACCCCAAGAGCGGCATGTGGGAGAGCGCAGCCAGTCTCAAGAAACGCTTCTGGGATGATTCTCCGGCCGCGCGCCGCCGCCTGCTCATGCCCTTTCTGTGGGACGTGATCGCGAAGCAGGGTCAACTCTTCGGCAACCAGGAGGTGGGCAGCATCGCCCGCGTGACCAATGGCGTGGCGTATTCGTATCCCGGCTACAACGAGATGCTGACCGGGCACCCCGACCCGCGCATCGACCGCACCGACATCGACGGCAACAACTATGGGCCGAACCCGAACGTGACGGTGTTCGAGTGGCTCAACCAACAGCCGGGTCTTGAGGGCAAGAGCGCTGTGTTTGGAAGCTGGGTCTGGTTTACCGACGTCTTCAACGAAGCGCGCAGCCATCTGGACCTGCGGGTCGGATCCAGGCTCCCGCCTACGCCCAATCCGACACCGCGCCAGGCGCTCCTTGAGCGGCTCTATCGCACGACCACGGCACAGGAAGAGGGGGAAATTCCGGATGCCTTCGTGCAAGCACGCCTGCTCGATTACCTGGAATCGAACCATCCCCGGGCGCTGTTCGTCGGCTTCGGCGAAACCGACGACTGGGGTCACGCCGGACGGTACGACCTGATCCTTGAAGCGGTGCACCATCTGGATCTGTTCGTCCACGAACTCTGGGATACGATGCAGTTGATGCCGGAATACCGTGGCCAGACCACCTTCATCATCACCACCGATCACGGACGCGGCAGCGGCCTGGTGGACTGGAAAGAGCACGGTATAAAAGAGAAGGGTTCGGAGAACATCTGGATCGCGACAATCGGTCCGGACACGGCGCCCCTGGGCGAGCGACACGGTGCGCCCGCCGTCGCGCAGGCGCAGATCGCGGCCACGATCGCGGCCCTGCTGGGCCAGGACTATCGCACGGCAGTGCCGCTCGCGGCGCCTCCCCTGCCGGTGTTGTCCGGAAACTGATTGTTTTCATCACCAGCGTGGCTGCGGAAACCGGAATCCTCGCGTACGGCGCCTATGTGCCGCAGCGGCGCCTGCAGCGCGCGGCGATCTGTGCGGCGCACGCCTGGTTTGCACCGGGCCTGAAAGGGCTGGCGCGCGGTGAGCGCGCCGTGGCGGACTGGGATGAAGACAGCATCACGATGGCCGTGGAGGCGGCGCGCGATTGCCTCGCCGGGATCGATCGCGCCACGATCGGCTCGCTCTGCCTCGCCTCCACGACCCTGCCCTTCGCTGACCGCCAGAACGCGGGCATCGTCAAGGAGGCGCTGAACCTTTCCGACGCGCTGGGCGTGCTCGACGTGACGGGCAGCCAGCGAGCCGCGACCTCCGCGCTGATCCAGGCGCTGCACGCCGCGGCTGGGGCAGGACGGCCGCAGCTGTGCCTGGCCGCCGACCGGCGCAACGCGCGCGCGGCGTCCGAGGCGGAACTGATCCAGGGCGACGCCGCGGCGGCCGTGCTCGTCGGATCGGGCGATCCCGTCGCGCGCTTGCTGGGGACGCACAGCGTCAGCATCGATTTCGTCGATCACTTCAGGGCCGCCGGTGAGCCACTGGACTATGCGTGGGAAAGCCGCTGGATCCGCGATGAGGGCCATATTGCCCTCATCGGCAAAACACTCGGCGAGGGCCTGAAGCGCTTCGGCGTCACGGCGGGCGAAATTGATCGGCTGGTGATTCCGCTTCCGAACCGCGGCGTGGCGGAAGCCATTGCCAGGGCCGCGGGGTGCCGTACGGAATCCGTTGTCGACAATCTGGTCGAGACGATTGGGGACAGCGGCGTCGCCCACCCGCTGCTCATGCTGGCGAGCGCACTCGAATCCGCGCGCCCGCGGGAGAAGCTGCTCCTGGTCGGCTTCGGCCAGGGCTGCGATCTGCTGCTGTTTGAAGCGACCGCGGCAATCGGGCGCATGTCGCGGCGTGCACCACTCGCCGCCTCCCTGGCGCGCCGGCAACCGGACGAGAATTACCTGCGCTTCCTGTTCCATCGCGGACTGCTCGAGCTCGAACGCGGCATGCGCGCGGAAGCGGAGCAGAAACAGCCCGGCACGACCCTGTACCGCAACCGGCGGGCCGTGCTGGGTCTGCTCGGCAGTCGCGATACGCGCACGGGCGCCGTGCAGTATCCGCCCGCCGAGCTGTCCGTGCACACGGGCGAGCCCACGGCCGGAAGCCACGAGGACTATCCACTGGCCGACCGCCCAGGACGCATCGTGAGCTACACGGCGGACCGGTTGGCGTACTCACCCTCCCCACCACTGTACTACGGCGTGATCGACTTTGAAGGCGGGGGACGCCTGGTGACTGAATTCACCGACGCGAGCAGCGAATCGATCGCGGTGGGCCGGACGGTGAGGATGATGTTTCGCATCAAGGGGATCGATGAGCTGCGCCATTTCACCAAGTACTACTGGAAGGCCGCGCCGGTCCGGTAGGCGGCGCAACCATGGCAACAGGCATCAAGGACAGGGTCGCAATCCTCGGCATGGGCTGCGCGCGCTTTGGCGAGCGCTGGGACGCGAGCGCCGAGCAACTGATGGTGGAAGCCTACACCGAGGCGCTCGCCGATGCCGGAATCGGCACGCCGCAGATCGAGGCCGCGTGGCTGAGCGTGGCTTTCGATGCGGTCAATATCGGTCCTTCGGGCATTCCGCTCGCAACGGCCCTGCGCCTGAAAGACATCGGAGCGACCAAGGTCGAGAATTACTGCGCGAGCGGCACCGAGGCCTTTCGCGGCGCGGTGTACGCCGTCGCAGCCGGTGCCGCGGACATCGCGCTGGCACTCGGCGTGGAAAAACTGAAGGACACCGGTTACGCAGGACTCCCGGTCCGCTCGCGCGGGACGACGCTCGACATGATCGGCGTGAACGGCTCCGCACCCGGGAACTTTGCCCAGCTGGCCGACGCCTACGGCGCCGTGCACGGCGTAAAGCGGCACGACCTGAAGCGCGCGATGGCCCATGTTTCCGTGAAGAGCCACGCCAATGGTGCGAAGAATCCGAAGGCGCATCTGCGCCGGGAAATCGACCTGGACACGGTCCTCAATGCGCCGATCATCGCCGAGCCGCTGGGACTGTATGATTGCTGTGGCGTCTCGGACGGCGCGGCCTGCGCGATCGTCACCACACCGCAGATCGCACGCAGCCTCGGCAAGCGCGAACTGGTGACCGTCAAGGCCCTGCAGGTCGTCAGCTCCAACGGCTGGGAAACCCAGGCATCGGAGTGGAATGGCAGCTACCTGCACACGACACGCGTCGCCGCCAGGCGTGCCTACGCGGAGGCCGGCATCACCCGTCCGCGCGAGGAGCTCAGCATGCTGGAAGTGCACGACTGTTTCTCAATCACCGAGCTCGTGACGATGGAGGACCTGCACATCAGCGCGGTGGGGCGCGGCTGGACCGACGTGCTGGACGGCACCTTCGATGCGGACGGGGCGCTGCCCTGCCAGCTCGATGGCGGACTGAAGTGCTTCGGACACCCGATCGGCGCGTCGGGCCTGCGGATGCTGTATGAAAACTACCTGCAGCTGCTGGGCCGGGCCGGTGCACGCCAGCGTCGGCAGGCACCCTCGCTGGGGCTCAGTCACAACCTCGGCGGCATGCCGACGCAGAGCGTCAGTGCCGTGGCGATCATCGGCCTCGCTTAGCGCATTCGGCGGCGGAACACTTCAGCTCTCCGCGAGCGCTTCACGCAGCGCGGTTTCGATCATTCCCATCGCTTCATCGACCTGCGTGCGTGTCACCATCAGCGGCGGAATGAATCGCACCGTGCTTTGCCCGCAGGACAGCAACAGCACTCCGTTGTGATAGGCGCGCGTCAGCACCCGCTCGCACAACTGCTTCGCCGGCTTGCGCTCGCTCCGGTCACTGACCAGCTCCATGCCGATCATGAGTCCCTTGCCGCGCACGTCGCCGACGCACTCGAAGCGCTGCTGCAGCTGGCGCAGGGCGTGGATGAAGTATTGACCGACGCTGTCGGCGTTGGCGGCGTATTCGCGCTCCACCAGGTCGAGCGTAGCCAGGGCCGCCGCACAGCACAGCGGATTGCCGCCAAAGGTATTGCCGTGAGCGCCGCGCTTCCATTTTTCCATGTGGCGCCGCCGTGCGACCATCAATCCGATGGGCATGCCCGATCCCAGGCCCTTCGCCAGCGTCATGATGTCGGGCGAGACACCCCAGTGCTGGCTGGCAAACATCTTTCCCGTGCGCCCGATGCCGGACTGCACTTCGTCGAAGATGAGCAGGATCCCATGGCGG
>Ga0209131_1003507_pt1 | contig 10399 bp, 8 predicted proteins | sample GraSoi_2013_40cm_FD_185826 | JGI IMG/M metagenome (GOLD analysis project Ga0209131, IMG submission 185826) | Grasslands soil microbial communities from the Angelo Coastal Reserve, California, USA - Sample 9_17_2013_40cm (SPAdes) (version 2) | ecosystem: Environmental > Terrestrial > Soil >...
GGGCGCGCGCTCGCCACCTGCCCCACGATCGTCGAAGTGCGCCTGGTGTACTTCGCGTAGCTAAGCAGGCTTGCGCCCGACGATCACGAACTGGCGTCCGAGCAAGCGCCAGGCCGGCGGAAACGCGAGATACGCGCGCACCAGCCACGGCGCCTTCGGCAGCTTGCTCGAGGTCGAGAACGGCACGAAGCGATCGATCAGCTCCACCACTTCGTAACCCGCCTTGGCGAACGCCTCGAAGCACGAGCGGTCAGTGAGCGGCAGCACGTGGTCGTAGTAATCCCAGTACTCTCCGGGCGCGTAGCGCAGATTGGGCTGCATCGCGACGTAGCGCCCGCCGGGCTTCAGCACGCGAAGCGTCTCGCGCAGCACGCGGTCGAGGATCTCCTTCGACGGCAGGTGCTCGAAGAAATTGCTGCTGAAGCAGACATCGACGCTCGAGTCCGGAATCATGGAGAGCTTCTCGGCGCTCGCGAGGTGGAACTCGACTTCGGGCGGCAGCATGCCGCGCGCCTCGGGATTCAGGTCGATCGCGAGCCTGCGCCCCGCCCGGATGTGCCGAGAGAATTCGCCGTAGCCGCACGCGATGTCGAGCACGGTGTCGTCGGGACGCACGTAGCGCTGGAAGAATCCCTCGCACAGCGCCTTCCAGATCGCGTCTTTCTTCCCGCGGTCCGCGTCGCTGAAGCGGATCCGGTAGAGCTTCTGCAGGTCATCCATCGGCGCGCGGCTCCTCGCGTTCGCGTCCCCTCGGCAGATGGTAGCGGTCGGAGAAAATCCGGTTTCGCACTTTCATCACGTCGCGCAGGGTGAGAAGCACGTTCCTCAACGTCATGACCGAGCCGCTGCCCAGCTTGCGCGGGAAGGTCTGGATGCCCACCTCGCCCACCGGGTAGCCGCGCAGCATCGCCTTGATCGCGAGCTCGGCCCCGATGAACGGGCTGTCGCACGTGAGCTCGATGTCGTCGAGCACCGAGCGATGGAACGCGCGGATGCCGGTGGACACGTCGCGGAAGGGCGAGCGGAACACCCAGCGCAGCAGCAGGTTGTACACGAACGAGATGAACACGCGCGAGGTCGAGTAGAGCTTCTTGTAGCGAAAGCCGATGATGAGGCGATAGAAGTCGCGCAGCTCGAGCATCTTGGGCAGGTCGAAGACGTCGTACTCGTTGTCGCCGTCGACCATGCACAGCCACTCGTAGCGGCAGGCGGCCACACCCGTGCGAAGCGCGGCGCCGTAGCCGCGGTTTTCAGGATGATGGATGGCGCGAACGACGCCCGGATGCTCGCGCTCCAACTCGTCGGCGATCGCTCCCGACCGGTCCGGCGATCCGTCGTCCACGATGATGACTTCGTACTGCGCGGCGTAGCCCTCGAGCATCCGGATCGCGTGCTCGGCGACGGTGCGCACGGTCCCCTCGTCCTTGTAGACGGGGCAGAAGAAGCTCACGGTGAGGGGCCGGGCGTCGGGCATCAGAACGACAGCTTGCGGAAGACGAACCACGGCAGCAAGCGCAGCACCGCGCAGACCGGCCGCCAGTAGTGCGGATAGTAGGTGACTCCCGCGTCGGCGTGTCGTCGGCGGAAGACATGCTCGGCGCACTTCACGGGCGAGGCGCGCGGCAGCTTCGTGTCCTGCGCGAACGCGAGGTTCGTGTCGAGATAGCCCAGCACGAAGAACTGCACGTGCACGGACGTGCCGCGCAGCGCGTGGCGCACGCTCTCGAAGTAGGACGCGAGCGCGCGCTTGGCGGCGGAATACGCGGCATTGCGCGTGCGCCCGCGCACGGCGGCGATGCTGCCGAAGCCTGCGATCAAGGCATTGGGCCTCGCGCGCAGCCTCTCGAGGTAGTGATCGACGACGCGGCAGGGCGCGTAGAAGTTCGCGGCGAGGAGTGCCTCGAACTGTTCCACCGGCGCGCCCGGCCGGTCGTCGTCGCGATTCGCGCCGGCGGGCATCATCACGCCTTCGAGGGGCGGAAGCTTGTCGAGCGCGCGATCGATCGCACCGAGATCGACTTCGCGGCGCGCGAGATCGCAGGCGACGGCGGCGACTTCGACCCGGTGGCGCAGGCGCAGGTCGGCGGCCAGCGCCTCCGTGTCGCGCGCGTCGGAAGAGACGAGCACCAGCGCGTAGCCGCCGGCGGCGAAGCGCTCCGCGAGCGCGCGCCCCAGCCCCGACGATCCGCCCACGATGAGATACGTGGCACTCACAGGTCGAGCCGTCGCGACAGCTCGGATTGGTAGAGGCGAAGCGGATCCACGCGCGCGAGGCCCTCGCGAAAGCTCGTGTAATGCGGCAGCGTGCGCGCGGCGACCGGGGCCGGAAGGCGCGAATCCTTCGATACGTTGGGCTGCGCCCGCGTGCGGACCGCGAGATCGTCGATCGCTTCGGCGAATCGCGTCGTCGCATCGCCTCGCGCCAGGTCCATCGCGACCAGCATGCCGTCGCCTGAAAGGCTCAACGCGCGCATGCGTCCCGAGAAGCGCTTGAGCGAGAGCATCACGAGCGGCGGGCCGAGACGCCCGACGATCGCCGCGACTTCGGCGAGGAATGCGCCCAGCGCCTCGTGCGGCACCAGGAGCTGCAGCTCGGCGAGCCCCCGCCGCCCGTACAGGCGGTGATAGAGCGTCTGCCGCGCGAACGGAAAATCGGCGTCGAACGCGCTTTGCACGCGCGACGGATGGCGAAGCACCCGGCGGCGATAGAACGCGTTGGCCGATCGCGCCGTGGCGTCGATCCAGAGGCCCAGGGGCCACGCAGCGCGGCTCGAGGCCGACATCGCTTCGTAGCCGGAATGGCGCTGCGCTATCGGCTCCTCGGTCCACGCCCCGGTGAACACGAGGCCGCGGCCGAAGGCTGCGCCGCGCGCGGTGCCGTCATGCCAGCTATAGGCGAAATCCGCGCCTGCCGCCTGCTCCAGCGCGCGCGCCGCCCCTTCGAACGAATCGACTTCACGCGCGACGGTGCGGACGTTCGGCGCCGGCGCGGGCACGAGCTTCAGCGTCGCATCGACGATGACGCCCGTGAGGCCGAAGCCACCGCACGTCGCGTCGAACGCATCCGGGTGGTTCTCGCGCGTGACCTCCACGTAGCCGCGCGATGGATGGAAGAGGCGCAACGCCTCGACCGCATCGCAGAATGTCCCGTCGCGCGCCGGGTTCTTGCCATGCACGTCGGCGGCGATGCAACCACCGATCGTGATTCGCGGATAACCGGGAACGGCGGCGAGGCGCAACTTGCGCGGCAAGGCCCATTGGAGGATGCGCTCGAGCGTGGCGCCGGCCTCGACGCGCAGCGTGCGCTTTTGCCCATCGAACGCGAGGAGGCGGTCGAAGGCCGTCATCTCCTGCACCACCACGTCCTCGCCGAAGCTCGCCGCGGCATACGACAGGCCCGCGCCACGCGCGATGCGCTTGGCCTCGCCCAGGTCGGCTTCGAGCTGGCGGAATCGATCCGGACGCTGGTGCGCGGTCACGACCGACACCGCGCCGTCGAAGGTGAGGAAACGAGACTGCCGCAACACCACGCCGGAGGCTGTCATCGGGCACCGAGGATAGCCGATAATCGACGCGATGACGCGCCTCGCCCTCTTCTTCGCCGCGGCCCTCGCGATGATCCTCGGCATGGATCGCACGCTGGGCCTCTACGACGAGGGCGTGATCCTCACGGGAGCGCTGCGGGCCGCCGCGGGCGACGTTCCGCACGCGGGCTTCTACGCGAACTACGGCCCCGGCGCGTTCTATCCGCTCGCCGTGCTCTTCAAGGTCTTCGGCACCTCGGCAATCGTCGAGCGCGGCTACGACACGGCGATTCGCGCGGGCATCGTGGTCTTCGCCTACGCGCTCATCGAAGGCGTCGCCACGCGGCGTGTCGCGCTCGGGGTCGCGGCTGCCGTATTCTTCTGGCTATTCGGCATCGGGTTCTACGGCTATCCGTTGTTCCCGGTGACGCTGCTGGCACTCGCCGCCACCGCGCTCATCCAGCCGGCCCTCGTGGGAGAGGCGTCCACGCCGCGAATGCTCGCTGCGGGCGCGGCGGTCGCGCTCGCCGCGCTGGTGCGCTACGACATGGGGTTCGTGCTTTTCATCGGACTCGCCCTCGTCCTCGCGATGGCGACGAGCTGGCGCGCGCTCGCCGCCTACGTCGCCGGAACATCGGTCGTATTCCTCGGTGCGGTCGCTGTGTACGCCTGCTTCGCCTCGCTCGCGCCCTTCTGGCACGACATCTTCGTGTTCTCCATCCCGAGCTACGCGCCGATGCGAGGCCTGCCCTTCCCGGGCTGGCGCGAGATCGCCGCATCGCCCGACAACGTCGCGGTCTACGTGACGATCGTCGCGTGCGCGGCGGCAGCGTGGATCGTGTATTCGGAGCGTGGAGGCCTCGCCGTGCGCTCACGCGCGCACTGGCTCGCGCTCACCTTCACCGTGCTCGCGACACTTTTCTATCTCAAGGGCCTGGTGCGCGTGAGCCCGATCCACCTCATGTCGTCGATCCTCGCCTCGATCGTCGCGCTTGGAGCGGCTGCGCCGCTCGCGTGGCGCCACGGTGGCGTGATGCGCGCCGCGTTCGCGATCGTCGCCGCGGCCGCGGGCATCGCCGCGCTCGAAAGCGCCGCGACCGCGCTCGCGGAGCGCGCCGGCAAGCACGCGATGGTGGCGCAGCGGGCGCCGTGCGCGACGCCGCCCGAGCTCCACAACATCGGCTGCCTCATCCTCGATCGCGACCGCGAACGGGCCGCGACCCTCGTCGCAGCCAACACGAGTCCCGGAGAGCGCGTGTTCGTGGGCCTGGGACGCCACGACAAGATCCACATCAACGACGTCGTTTCCTACTTCGCGATGGATCGCATGCCCGCGACGCGCTGGCATCACTTCGACGCGGGACTGCAGACCTCCGAGCGCATCCAGCGGGAGATCGTCGCCGAGCTCGAATCGCAGCACGTGCGCTTCGCGATCATCGAGACAACCTGGGACAGCGTCGCAGAACCGAACGGCAGCGGCAAGAGCAGCGGCGTGCGCGTGCTCGACGCCTACCTGCGCGGCACTTATTCGGCGGTGGCGCAGTTCGGCGAAGTCTACGTGCTCGAGCGAAAAGCGCCCTAGGCGGGCACGACGGCGAGCGGCTGCACCTGGTTGCGGCCGTGCCGTTTCGCCTCGTAGAGCCAGTGGTCGGCCCCGGCGAGCAGTCCCTGCGGGTCGCGGAAGGAGGAGCTGGTCGCAAGTCCCATCGAGAGCGTCACGCGCAACTGCGGATGGATCGAATGCCAGTTCCAGGACTCGGCGGCGCGACGGATGCGCTCGCACACGTCGCAGGCCGAGCGCATGTCCATCCCGCGGAAGACGAGCATGAACTCCTCGCCGCCGTAGCGCCCCGCGATGTCGCCCAGGCGGCAGTGCGCGCGCAGGATCTCGCCCACGCAGCGCAGCACCTCGTCGCCCACCGCGTGCGAGAAGCGGTCGTTGATGCCCTTGAAATGATCGACGTCGGCGAGCGCCACCGTGATCTCGGAGCCGCGCGCGTGGGCTTCGCGCATGAGCGTGGCGAGCCGGTCGTCGAGGCTGCGGCGGTTGGCCAGGCCGGTGAGGGAATCCTCGAGTGCCAGCTTCTTGTACCGCTCGGTCTCGAGGCTCGCCTGGTCCAGGCGGCGGCGCGCCGCGAGCGCCCGCGCGCGCCGCTCGGTGTCCTCGCTCTTCAGGCGCTGCTCGATGTCGCCCGCCTTGCGCAGGCATGCGAGCGCTTCGGTGAGGTTCCCGCCCGCCTCGTATGCGGTCGAAAGCACGCGCAGCACGCGAGCGCATTCGTCGCGAGACCCCAGCAGGTCGAAGGACGTGAGCGCGGTCTTGAGCAGCCCGATCCCTTCGGCTTGCTCGCCCAGTTGTGCCTTGAGCTCCCCGATGCACGCGAGTCCGTGCGCCTCGATCCACTTGTCGTTGGATTGGCGCGCGAGCGAGAGGAACTGGTCGGCCATGCCGAGCGCGACTTCGGGGCGCGACATCGCCTGGTAGGCCTCGCCCATGGTCTGGAGGCAGAAGGCTTCCAGGCGCTTGCAGCCGAACTGGCGCGAGATGCCCAGCGAGCGGTCGAGGAGCTTCAACGCGCTCTCGGCTTCGGCCTGGCAGCTCATGGCGTCGCCCGCGGCGCGATGCTGCAGCGCCTTCTGGATGTGGCCGAACGCCGCATTGTTCAGGTCGAAGCCCGCGCCTTCATCGTCGTTCGCCTCGCGGCGCAGCTCCAGCGCCTGGTCGAAGAGCTCCAGGGCGGCGGAGTGGTTGCCCAGCTGGATCTCCACGTTTCCGATGTTGGAGATCACCTTCGCCTGCCACTTCAGGTCGCCCGCGGCGCGGAAGCCGCGCAGCGCCGCCTCGTACATCTCGAGGGCGCGGCCGTAGTCCGAAAGCTGGCGATGCGTGATCCCGAGGAGATTGAGGCATTTCGCCTCCCCTTCGCCGTCGTTCATGCCGCGAAAGAGCGCGAGCGCGTCGTTCTGCGTCTCGAACACCGCGGGGTAGTCGGCGATGGAGAAGAGGTTGCGCCCGAGGCAATAGAGCGCCTGCGCCTCGCCCGGTGTGTCGGCCGTGGCGCGCGCGAGGCCCACCGATTCGCGCGCCATCGTGACGCCCCGCGCGGGCTCGCGCTCGTAGAGCTCCTCGGCGATGCGGTTCAGCAAGCGCACGCGCTCGTGCACCGACAGCGGCTCGTGCAGCCGGTCCTGGAGGTTGCGAAGGCTCTCGATCGTCGTCATAGTCGCCGCGCCGTGTCCACGCCCGGCACGTCCTTCACCTGGCGCAACACCCTCATGATCGCATCGCCCGAGCCCACCTGCACCGTGAAGCGCATGTATGCATGGACCCCGCGCGAAAGCGTGTTGACCGCGGTCACGTTGATGCGTTCCCGCGAGATCGCCTCCGAGATGTCCCGAAGCAGTCCCTGCCGGTCCATCGCAACGACTTCCAAATCCGCGAAAAACGGCGCCCCACTCTCGGTCTTGCCCCAGTCGGCCGCCATGAGGCGCTCGCGCTGCGAGGCGTCCAGGTTCACGACGTTCGCACAATCCTGCCGGTGGACCATCACGCCGCGTGTACGCGTGATGAATCCCACGATCGGATCGGGCGGCACCGGCTTGCAGCATTTCGCGACGAGTGTGGCGATGTTGTTCACGCCCAGCACGAGCACGCCGGACGACGACTTCGAAGGTGCGGGCGCGACGAACGGCACGAGCGGCGCGACCGTGGGCGCGGCCTCGCCGCGCACCGCGATCTCGATCTGGCGCTGCGTCACCTCGCCGCGGCCGAGCGCGGCGAAGAATTCGTCGAGCTTCGGATGCCCGGTCGCCGCGGCGATGCGCTCGTGCGACTCGCCGGGGCTGCCGATGCGATGCAGCTCCCTGTCGAGCGCGGCGCGCCCGGTGGCCACGTCCTTCTCGAAGTCCTCGTGGCGGAACCACTGTCGCACCTTCGCGAGCGCGCGCGAGCTGGCGAGGTAGCCCGCCTGCGGCGAGAGCCAGTCGCGCGAGGGACCGCCCTGCTTGGCCGACATGATCTCGACGCGCTGCGCGTTCGCGAGCTTGTAGTTGAGCGGCACCATCTGCCCGTCGACTTTGGCGCCGCGGCAGCGATGGCCCAGGTCCGTATGCACGTGGTAGGCGAAATCGATCGGCGTGGAGCCCGCGGGGAGGTCGATCACGCGGCCCTGCGGCGTGAGGACGTAGATCGTGTCGTCGAAGAGGTGCTTCTTCGTCTGGTCGATGGCGTGGTCGCCTTCGAGCACCTCCTCCTTCCACGCGAGCACCTGGCGCAGCCAGGCGATCTTCGAATCGAACGCCTTGTCGGCGCGCCCGCCTTCCTTGTAGCGCCAGTGCGCCGCCACGCCGTGCTCCGAGTGCTGGTGCATCTCGTCGGTGCGGATCTGCACTTCCAGCGTCTTGTCCCCGGGACCGACCACCGCGGTGTGGAGCGACTTGTAGTCGTTGGGCTTGGGCTGCGCGATGTAGTCGTCGAATTCGCCCTCGACCGGCGTCCACAGGTCGTGCACGACACCCAGCACCGTGTAGCACTCGCGCACGTTGCGAACGATGACGCGCACCGCGCGGATGTCGTAGAGGCGCTCGAAAGGAACGTTCTTGCCGCGCATCTTCCGCCAGATCGAGTAGATGTGCTTGGGCCGTCCCTGGATCGCGGCCGGGATGCCCATGCCTTCCAGCTCCGTGTGCAGCTGCGCGATCACGCGCTGGATGTAGGCCTCGCGGTCGTTGCGCTTCTCGTCCAGGAGCTGCGCGATCTTGCGATAGAGCTCGGGCTCCGTGAACCGGAAGGAGAAGTCTTCCAGCTCCCACTTCATCTCGGAGACCCCGAGCCGGTTGGCGAGGGGAGCGAAGAGCTCGAGCGACTGGCGTCCCGCCGCCCGGCGCACGGCCTCGTCGGCCTTCGTGAGCGAACGCATGTAGGCCACGCGCTCGGCGAGCTTGATCAGCACGACGCGGACGTCCTCCGCGATCGCTAGCAGCATCTTCCTCACCTGCTCCAGGTCCACGCCGCTCATCTCGAGCGATTCGATGCGGCCGGCGCGCGCGACACCGCGGATGAGGGCCGCGAGCTCCGGGCCGAAAGCGGACTGCACGAGTTCAAGATCGAGGTCGCGCTCGGGAATCGCCTGGCTGATGAGCGCCGCGGCGATGGTCTCCGGGTCCGCGCCCTGCAGCAGGAGCAGGCGCGACACCCCGAGCGCGCGCTCGAACGCATCGGGACGGCCCGCGGCCGTGGCCGCCGCGCGCGCGAACTGCAGGGCCCGCGCGGGCAGCTCCGCGTGGGGCGCCCCGAAAGTCGAGCGCAGCTCCGCCTCGAAAGGCGCGGGCTCGGTGGCGGCGGAAGGGCTCAACATGGGTCTAACCTCGTGATTCCATTGTACTTCCAGTTGTTGAAAATTCGGCATTGGGGAGGCGCAATCCTCCGGGGCGTGGAATAGGCTCCCCACCCGACAATGGCCGCATGGATCTCAGCCCCGCAACGGCCGGCATCAGCGCATCGGGACGGTGCATCGTGCGCGGCGCCCGCATGGCAAGGGTGAAGTTCGTCGCCCTTCCGATCGAGAGGACGCCCGGGAACGCGCTCAGGGAAACGCGCTTCCCGGGCGTGCGCGCGGCTGCGATCCGCAAGTTCGTACTCCGCGTCATCGGTCGCCTGGTGGCGGCGCGGCCCTAGGCGACCCGACGCGGCCCTTGCCGGCTTCCGGCCCAAACCGGAGGCCGGACTTTTCTTTTGCTCCTGTTATTCTTTGGCGCACCGCTTGCTTCGAAGCTGCGGTCGCGCCATGTCCCAATCCCAATCGCAATCCCAATCCCAATCTCTCTACAACGAGATGTACGACGGCGACCGCAACGTGCGGCCGCACTACGACGCGTTCTGCAGCTGGCTCGCGGAGACGCCGCGTGATCGCATCGCGCAGAACCGCCATGCCGCGGATCTTCTCTTCCATCGCGTCGGCATCACCTTTGCCGTCTATGGGGAGGCTTCGGGAACCGAGCGGCTGATCCCGTTCGACATCGTCCCGCACGTGATTCCGGGGACGCAGTGGTCGAAGCTGCAGCGCGGATTGCGCCAGCGCGTCGTCGCGCTGAATCGTTTCCTGCACGACATCTACCACGGGCAGGAGATCCTCCACGCGGGAAAGATCCCCGCCGACCAGGTGCAGCACAACGCGCAGTTCCGCCGCGAGATGGTGGACGTCGACGTGCCCGGCGGCGTCTACGCGCACATCGCGGGCGTGGACCTGGTGCGCCACGCCGACGGCGAGTACTACGTGCTCGAGGACAACCTGCGCACGCCCTCGGGCGTGTCGTACATGCTCGAGAACCGCAAGATGATGATGCGGCTCTTCCCCGAGCTCTTCGCCAACCAGGCGATCCGTCCCGTCGACCACTACCCGGATCTCTTGCTCGAGACGTTGCGCGGGGTCGCCCATCGCAGCGCGGACAACGCCACCATCGTCCTGCTCACCCCGGGCCACCACAACAGCGCCTACTTCGAGCACGCATTCCTCGCGCAGCAGATGGGCATCGAGCTGGTCGAGGGACAGGACCTCTTCGTCGCGAACAACACCGTTTTCATGCGCACGACGCAGGGACCGCAGAAGGTCGACGTGATCTACCGGCGCATCGACGACGACTTCCTCGATCCGCTCGCGTTCCGGCCCGACTCGATGCTGGGCGTGCCGGGACTGCTCTCCGCCTATCGCGCGGGGCGCGTCACCCTCGCCAACGCGATCGGGACCGGGGTGGCGGACGACAAGTCGATGTATCCGTACGTGCCCGAGATGATCCGCTTCTACCTGGGCGAGGAGCCGATCCTCAACAACGTCCCCACCTGGCTCCTGCGCAAGCCCGAGGACCGCGACTACGTC
>Ga0209131_1003508_pt1 | contig 10396 bp, 6 predicted proteins | sample GraSoi_2013_40cm_FD_185826 | JGI IMG/M metagenome (GOLD analysis project Ga0209131, IMG submission 185826) | Grasslands soil microbial communities from the Angelo Coastal Reserve, California, USA - Sample 9_17_2013_40cm (SPAdes) (version 2) | ecosystem: Environmental > Terrestrial > Soil >...
GTCAACGCTTCGACGCCGCCCTTGCGAGCGGCTCCGCATGACTCGGGGCCGATGTGGGTCGCTGATCCACTTTCGTATGACTTTTTCATTCACTACACCTCGCCGGTTTTAACCGGCGCACAAGGAGTAACTCATGAGCACGCAAATTGAGGTGGCTATGGAAAAGATGGTTTTTCGTAAAACGAATGGCCAAACGGGACGTCACCTCGCGGTCACTCCCGAGAACAGCACGATGCGCCACCTGTGCTACGGCCGTATCATTCTGAATTCCTCCAAGACTTCGGTTACGTTTTCCAATGGCAACCGCGAGACTGGGCTGCTTTGCTTATCAGGGAATGCCACCGTGAAGGTGGGAGGAAAGGGATTCGAGATCGGTAAATTCGATGCGATTTACATTCCGCGCGACTCGTCGATTGAAATATCGACGAGCAATTCCGTGGACCTGGCTGAATTCTCGTCGGACGTCACGGGGACATACCCCTTGAAGGTGGTGCGGTACGCTGAGGTTCAAAAAGATCCCGGCTTAAAGTTCGTGACCGGTGGCCCTGGTTCATCACGCGAATTGAGCATGCTCATCGCCAAAAACGTGGAAGCAGGCCGGCTCGTGGCCGGTTTCACCTACTCCGATCCCGGGAACTGGACAAGTTGGCCGCCGCATGAGCACGCGAAAATGCTGGAAGAAATTTACGTGTACTTCGACATGCCAGAGCCGGCTTATGGCATTCAACTTGTGTACAACGATACCGAGTACCCGGAGTTGATAACGGCAGTGCGCGACGGCGACGCCGTGTTGATGCCAAGCGGTTATCATCCCAACGTTTCTGTGCCCGGGCATCGTATCGCGTTTCTATGGGCGATGGCGGCACATCGCGAAGTCGAGGACCGGCAGTTCGGCGTGGTAAACGTCCAACCAGGATTCGCTGTAGGCGGTTCAGGACTGGATACCGGAAAAGCGAAATTGGCGCGACTTTGATGCCAGCCTGCATACATGGACCAGCAAATCTCGAAGATCAGCGCCGAATTGGACGGATCGTCGCGGTGTGGTGTTCCCAAACTTCGGCGCGCTCGCGTCCCGCTCAAGTGAGCGCAACACGATGAGCTTCGACGCTTTCCACTTGAACGGCAAGAGTGCCTTGGTCACCGGCTCGCACAAAGGGCTCGGCGCAGCGATTGCCATTGCGTTGGCGCAAGCGGGAGCGAATGTCGGCTGCCACGGCCGCGACCCGAAACCGGGAAACGCCTGCGACGAGATCCGTACATTGGGTGGAAAGACGTTTTATTTTGCGGGCGACGTCACAGATGCGGCGGTCTGCGCTGGATTGATCGAACACACCGTTGCCCAGTTTGGGTCCATCGACATCCTCGTGAATAACGCCGGCACGATCCGGCGCGGACCTGCCGCGGAGGTCTCCGCTGACTATTGGAACGAAGTGATTGCCGTCAACCTTACGGCCGTCTTTCGTCTCTCGCAGCTTGCCGGTCGGCAGATGCTGAAGCAAGGGACGGTCGGAAAAGTCGTAAACATTGCCTCTTTGCTTTCATTTCAGGGCGGTATCCTTGTGCCCGCCTACGCCGCGGCCAAGGGCGGCGTCGCCCAGCTTACGAAGGCGCTCTCGAACGAATGGGCCGCCAAACGGATCAACGTGAACGCGATTGCTCCCGGCTACATGGCCACGGACAACACCGCTGCGCTGCGCAGCGATCCCGTTCGCAGCAGGCAGATTCTTGAGAGAATTCCCGCGAGCCGCTGGGGTAACGTGGAGGACCTTGCAGGCGCCGCAATATTTCTTTGTTCCGCAGCAAGCGATTACGTTCACGGGCATGTTTTGGTCGTTGATGGCGGCTGGTTGGCTCGGTGAAGTCACAATCGTATTGCGGTGAGCAAATCGGAGGATTGCAATGAGTCCACGAGCGGAAATGTTTCCCGATCTGGTGGTGGTGCAACATGAGGCGGCGCGAGAGTCACGGCCTGAACCGGGTCTGACGCGGAAGGTGATGGCCTACAACGACAAACTCTTCCTCGCCGAACACCAAATGTCACGAGGTTGGGCTGGCAGTGTTCACAGCCACCCACACGACCAGATAGTCTACGTCGTTCGCGGACACTTGAAAGTGACTTGCCAGGGGAAAACATTCGATGTTCGAGAAGGCGACAGTTTTGTGGTCCGTGGCGGAGTCGAACACGGCGCTTCCGCTTTGGAAGACTCGCTCGTCATAGATGTTTTCACTCCTTGTCGACAAGACTACATTGCTTGACCGCGGAATGCGGGATCGCGGCGTTTCTTTGCTCTGATGAACCGCGCGTAATGGATTCGGAAGTCTTGCTAGATCGCATAAGGAGGAGGCTTAGTGCGTGCGCTTATTCGAATGATTGCGCTCGGGGTGGCTGGACTCTTGGGCGTTCCGGGCTTGTGCATGGGTCAACGATCTCAGAATTCCGTATCGATCAAGACGGCGGATCTGAACAAAGAAATTCGTGAGTTTCTCTCGCGCGAAATTGCCGCCCACGTCGAGGACATCAAGACTCTCTTTCCGCCCCCAGACCGCGTCGTCGGGGCGCTAACAGTCGGGGAGTTTTCTTGGGGAACATTCACACGGACGCTTGCCGCATATTCAGACTTTGCCGGAACGCGAACTGTGGCGGGGCGCGATGTCGTTCCCATGATTGCGCAAATGGGCCTCATCGAGTTGCGTCAAGGAGGCAAGACTTGGGCGCAGCTTTACGCTGCGCTTGCGTTGCAGCACTTTGGAACGGATCTCAAACACAATGCATTGTGGCAAAGCCTGTCGCCGGCTGAGAGAATGGCATGGAAATCTCTTCTTGATCCCGGCCGTTTTTATGATCTCAGGACACACAGAGTAACCCACCTTCCAGAAAACTATTTTGGAGTGGCTGCCCGTATTGCAGCTATCGATTTCCAGGTGGGCTTGATTACGGATCGCGCCTACGTGGATGACTTATTGGACCGCGCGGCGCAGCAATTCATTGCTGGAGCGGTCTTTGCCGATGACGCTCTTCCCACCGGAAGGTATGACAGATATTCGAACGAGTACGCGAGAGCCATCTACGAAGCCGCCGAGACAGCGGGTCGTCCGGATATCATGAAGGCCATCGAGCCCTCGCTCAGAGAACAGATGCGGCTTTGGTGGGATCTACTCACCCCGGACGGTTACGGTTACTCTTGGGGACGCAGCCTTGGCGCGATCAGCTATATGGATACGATGGAGATAGCCGCGTTCGTCGGCAAATATCCAGAGTTCCGACCAGCGTCCCTCCCACTAATTGCTTCGGGATACTACGCCGCGTGGCGTTGGCTGCGCAATGATTTCAAGGACGAGACGCACCTTCTCTCGGTGTTTGCGTTTGGCCGAGGCGATTACAGCTACATCACAAAGGAACGGGAGTGGCAGCAAACGACCACATTTCTTGCAAAGGTCATCGGCGCCCATAAGGAATTCATGAATGTGCTCGCAAAAGAACATATCGCAAATTTTTCTTCAAACCCCACTCTGGGGGACGTAGCGCGCTACGTTTATTTCGGCAATGATTTCGCGCGAGAATTTGGCGTGTGGGTAGTTCGCCAAGGAGAACTACATTTTGCTTTGCCGTTCGTAACGGGGCCGCGCGGGGCCACCTCCGACTATGAGCCTGCTCCGCACGGCCTGCTCGCGTTCGCGGTGCCGGTCGACAAAAATTATCCATGCCTCACCCCGTTCCTCGAATTGGAAGATGGAACGACAATCGCCGCAGCGGATGGCGCAGACGAAATTCATTCATCCTCCGATGGGAAAAGTGTCACTGCCTCATGGAAGCGATGGGTTGTCGTCGGAGCCAGAGCGGGCGAAACCTTTGACCCCGGCCTGGTGACGGAAGTCACTTGGTCGCTCACAAAGGGCGGGCTTCGTCGGGCGGAAGTCATTACGCCGTCCAAAGCAGTCATGGTCCGCCGACTGTGGATGGCGGTGCCCACCTCGTCCGATCGCATCAAAACTTCGGTGGCAAGCGATGTTCGGAGCGATCAGCTGATAGCGAAAGAAGGCGCCCTGGAGATTCGTGTTCTTCGATCCGATTGGCCGGTTCAAATCTCTGCCTTCGCAACGGGTAATGATCCGTTGGGCCGCGGGGATCGCGGGCGGATTCCCATGCATCTGATCCTGGAGACAACGCACGCCCTGTCTTTCGCACGAGGTGCTCCGCAGCGGTGGGATATCGAGTTTTCAGTCATCGGCCATCCACATGCCCAAGACTGAACAAAATCTAAGACAATTCAACTCCGACGGCGCTGGCGGGCCCGTTCGCGTTGCGCCAATTCTTTCATCCAGGGCAGATCAGCTCGCGTGTATTCGACAGATCGTGAAGTTCCATAGCGCACGAATTCAAGCTTGAATTTCACCCGTTCCAAAGACGGGTTGAGACTCATTAGCAGCATTGGGTAGAACTTAGATTGAAAAGTGTCCGCCGCAATGACCTGATAGTAGCTCTTCCAATCCTCGATTTCAGCCTCCGTCAGGGAGTGGAGCATCACCAGATCAAGCGTGCCCTCGTATACAGGTACCCTCGCTATCTTCGCATTCGGATTGCCCTCTTCGCTCCAAGACTCTCCGATTGGCAAGAAGTCCTCGTCGAGCGCGATATGCAGTTCGGTCGCCAACATTTTGTCCGGGTCGAACGCGTGGTTGTCTCGTTGGCGGCGACGACTCTCGGCTCGGTTAGACCGTCGTGGCCGTCCAGGCCCTGGCCGAGGAACGACCGCCGACTGCGTTGGTTTTCGACCAATTCCTGCGCAGCTCTTCGGCGCGGCGGGTGACCCGGTCGATTACATCATGTGACGCGAGCCCCGCCAGCTCGGCGTGTGCAGAGTCACCAGTGGGCGGGATCTCCAGCGTCTCCAATTTTTCGAAGACGGCCTTCATGGCGCGTGCAGGGTTGCGCAGAAACTCCGAGCTGCGGATGCGTGTAAAGATCCAACCCATGCGTTCCAGCACGGACTGCCGGTCCATGTCTTCGGGAAGCCTTTCGAGCGGGTGATAACGGTCTCCGTCGCACTCGATAGCCAGGCGCTTGCCGTTGCCTTCGACGACCAGATCGATTCGAAACGTTCCAATCTTCCAGTGCGGGGTTACTCGATAGCCCGCTGCGGAGAGACGCTTCATGACTTCCCGCTCGAAGTTCGATTGCGTACGCTTTTCCTTCTCTTCCAACGCACGCATTAGACGCGCGGGATCTTCCGCATGCTCAATTAATTGCCGGCGAAGGTCGTCCGCTTTCAAGTCGTTGTGCGGAGTAAGTGAGTGAATGATCCACATCTGGTCTCGAGCGCGGCTAGCGGCGACATTAAAGCGCTGCTTGAAAAGTTCCTGATCACGCAGAGAGAGAGAACCCCGCTCGGCCGTGTCGACCAGGGAGATGAACACAACGTCGCGTTCGTCTCCTTGGAATTGGGCGGCGTTTCCGCAGAGTACGCGATGGAGTTCATAACGATCCGGCGAGACGTGCGCACGAATCAGATTGTCGATTTCTATGGCTTGCTCGTCGCCCACCAGGGAAACCACCCCAAAGCTCAAAGGCTGGCCCGCGTCATTTTTCTTGTATTCCGGTTGCTCCATCGCGGCTGCAAGGAGTGAGGCGACGCTCATGGCTTCCTGGCGATTGATCTTGCCGTCGCGGCTGGACCCGGAGACGCGATGCGCGATGGTGTGTGGCCTCAAATGGACGCGGCTCGCGTCGCGCAGCGGCTTGATGCGGCCATCGTAGGAAACCACGTTGCTGAATTGGATGATCTCCGGAACGCACCGGAAATGTTCGACCAGGCAAGTCGTTCCGCCGAACGACTGGCGCGCCAGATCGTAAATGGAAATTTGCCCGTCGTAAAGGTCGGAGTTCGGAATTCCGCGAAGGTACTGGAAGATGAGATTCTGAATCACGCCCAAATCCTGACCTACGGCTGACGGGCTGACCTGCTCGTGGTCGCCGACAACAAGCACCGTCTTGCCCAGGTACAGAGCGACGAGCGCCATCACGTCGCTCTGGCTGGCTTCATCGATGATGACGACATCGAACCGCGTCGTGTGCGGGTCGAAATTTTCGACCACGCGCGAAAGTGGCATGACCCAGACGGGAACTGCTCCCCGGCACTCGCTCATTTTTCTGGCCGCCTCGGCCCGCAAAAGGGAGACACGGATTCCGTGGCCTTTGCCGATGCGACGGATGGTGTCGAGCCAGCCGACGAGCGCCTGGCGCTGCCGAGAAGACGTGCGGCGCGCTTGCGAGGCCCAAGAGCGCTTGTCGATCAGTTCAACCGTGATGCGATGCAACTGCTCGCGCAATTTTTCACTTCTGGCTTGCAGGACTTGGAGCGAGACGCTACCGCGGCGATCAAGCTCGTCGTTGAGCTGGCGCCAAATCCACGCGGACGCAGCATCGCGCGGCGGCTCTCCGCGGCCGTGCACGCCGGTGCGATTGCGAATCTCGCCGGCCCAGGCGGGAGCAGCGGTCTCGAGCTTTGCAAGCAAGGCGCGGCGTAGATCGAGGTCCGCCTGTTTGCTTTTTAGTTCCAGCAGACGCTCGTACGCCTCGCGGTAGCGATTGGAATTTTCATCGTTCACCGCCACCAAGAGCTGCCCGATCACTTTGGACGCTTTGGCTACGCGAGCACCAAGTTTTAACCTGCTTTTGAGATCGCGAAATTCCTCCTCGAGTTGGAGCAGCTTCAGTTTCTTGAAGCGGGAATCAAGGATGGGTAACAACGCTTCCGTCACCGCGACGGCGATACGCGCCAACTCGCCGTCGGAGCCGATTACAGCGGGCTGTTCAGCGAGGAACTTGTCCCAGCGGAAGCCGACGTCGTGAAGCCGTTGCTGCAGCGGAAGCCAGGTGTGGTCCTGCCAACTGAGGCAGTCCTCCATGGAATCGCAATACTGGATGAGCGTCTTTTCGATTTCCTCGCCCATTTCGCTCGAACGCGGAGCGCCAAGGGTTGCCACCTGGCGGTCCCACCGCGCGCCGAGATTGTCGCGAAGACCTTTGAGCCGGGATAGTTGACGCAGGGCTAGAAAATGCCCGGGCAGGCGCGGGCGCGCGCTGTTCACTTTGGTTTGTTCCAGAAATTGGCTCCAAGACTTATGAGTGAACAACGTGAGGGAGCCTAGTTTGCCGCCGTCCTCAAGATGCGCGAGGATTTCGCTGGCGATGCGTTCCTGTTCTTGCACCGCAAAATTACGGGAAACTTCCGGGCCGTACTTGACGAACGATTCTTGAGCGTTTGCGGCTTCACGGTGGACCAGCCGCACCAAGCTGACGAGCCGTTCCCAGGGTTCTCGGTGCGCGCCGCCGTACCGGCCGGCGTAAACCACGGCGAGTTTCCATTTGTCTCTACCGGAGAGAGGCTCGACGGCCTGAGCCAGGGCGGCGGCCAATCCTTCTATTTCTCCCGGCGAGCTCTGCGCCGCGCTGGACTCCCACAGATCGGAGCGCAAATCGAGTTCCTCGGTACCAAGACGCTCGCACTCGCGCACGCTGGCTTCAAAGTCTTCCGCTCTCGGAAGATCATGAAGCTCCGGGAGATGGCCTGAGAGTTCATTTTCGTCTTCGTGGGAAATCGAAACTCCGGTGCGATAGAGGTCGGCCAACTCGCCCGGAGAAAGAGGCGGTGGCGCCACCGCGGCGACGGGGCCAGGAATCCAGCCGTGGGCTTCCTTTTCCTGCATGACTTGGCGAGCGGCATCGGCGGGCGCCCAAGACTTCGTCGGCCCGAGCCTCCGTCAGCAGGTTTCGGATCTCGTCGAGCCTCTTCAGAAGGTCCAGGCGCTCGGACTGCAATTTCTCCGCCTGCATTTCGAGCGAGCTCGCGTCCGCTCGCGACAGTCTTTCCGCGATCGACCCCACGGCGCTCTCGAGCTGTTTGCGGCTGTCTAAGTCACTTTCAAGCACACTGACACACAAGGGACGCAGCTCGGGAACGATGTGATGGCGCACCATGCGCAACGCTTTTGTCGTGTGGCTGGTGACCAGAACACTCTTGCCTTGAGCGAGCAAATGGCCGACAAGATTGCCGATGGTGTGAGTCTTTCCAGTGCCAGGAGGGCCTTGCACCAAAACGCCTCCATGTTCCTCAAGTTGCTGGGCAATGCGAATCTGTTCTGGGTTGGCCGGTTTGCTCAGCAGCACTTCACCATCCGCTTGAGCGTGAGCCGCCAATCGATTCGCATCTCCCTCGGAGGCAATCGACGATTCTTCTCCAACGATATTCAGGAGTGCCCACGGAAGATCTTCGCGCGTGCGGAGGTCTGCGAGGATGCCCTCGATCACAGCGGCAAATCCCAACGTTCGCGCGCGCAGGAACAGGACTGGGTCGCGTCCAATACACGGGTCGTCCACGTCGATGTTCGGCGCGCGCTCCTCGAGAAACTCTCCGCGCGGGGATAACTGCACGACCATCCGCTTCAGAAAGCCGGAGGTGGAACCGTTGATAAGTGGATGGAAGCCTCCTTCCTCCAATTCCTCGCGGCATCTCCCAATCGCGCGTCCATCAACGTCGTTCATCGACTGGAACAACGCGGAGTAAAGCTCAACGGGATGGTCCGCTTCGGAAACCGTGAATTCAGGCACGGATGCGTCGAACTGCAATTGGAGGCGCTGGAGGAGGATCGGATGATAGATGCCTCCGTCCTTGCGACGCCAGCTCAAGAGGCCATCTCCCAGGACGAGCTCCACGCGTTCCGCCTCGCGATCGATGCGACCGTACAGCGCGTAAAATGATTCGAATATCTTCATCGCCACGCGAGCGGGCTTTTCGGTTTTCGCCCACTCACTGCGCAGAATCTTCCAACGCTCGAGGCACTCGGCCCTGGCCGGATCGTCTGCGAACTGCGCAATCCTAGGCTCTGCGCCATCGTGCGCTTCGTCCAGCGTTTGCTTGAGAGTGAAGCCGTTCGAAGGGTCTTCCCACCCGTCTTCCAGCCATGGGGCAATTCTCTCGGGCGGTTCGGGTGCGCGAGTCAAACGTGGGCGCTGAACCTTTAGAACGAAGCTCGCGCTGCCGTCTTCCGTACCCTGACCGTTCCCCTGACTGTTCCGGTCCTTTGTCTTGCAAGAGCTCGCCTTCGCGGCGCCTCGTTGAATGGAGGGATGCTCGGGAAAATCGCGTAGCCAAAAACTCCAGGGCTGTTCGTGAATCTGTCGCTTTGCGGGATTGCGGTGTTGGTTCAGTGCTTCCAGATAGCGAAACACACGCGTGAGCTTGTCGCGGGCGGCGCGAAGTTTTTCGGCATCCATGGGTCGTTGCCTCGTTTGGAGACACGCATAGTGATTTGAGGGTGGGTAGTGGAGACTTCAGAATATCAGCGTCGTATAGGGGGCTCAATAGTACGCTCGTAGTACTATGTTGTGCACTGTTCGGGAAGCTCAAGCCAGGCATCGCGTGATCTTTGACAGGAAAACCCGCGATTTGTGTGTTATCTCATTTCCCTCTAAGGCCATCGACAATGCGATTCTCTGCCCAAAGAAATGACAGTTTGCTTACTGCGAGTTAATGACCGTTAAACTGTCCCGAACCCGGATCCACTCGCTCCATGCGGACGAAACTCTTGAGCATTAAACCTGCGCAAATCAGAAGAGCCTAAACGTGCGCATAGTTCTACCTCAAGCGCAAATCGTCACCATTTCGGGACGACATCTTTTCGGTAACAACAACACTTCTGCTTGGCCACGAAGACCTCAACCCACGCGCTGCGCCGATCAACACGGATAATTCAAGCGAGCGAAGAAGGGGGATTAATCAGCACGCGAAGGCTGAAAGGCTGAAGGAAAGACTGACGGCAGGAGGCTCAGACTGGAAAACCTTCCACGATAGAAGGTTCTTCTTCCGACGTAGAAGTCGCTTGGCGTGTGTTAGAGCCGTTGCCCTCGGTTGACGTTGGCATCTTTCCGGTCTGCTGGTCCAATTCGTTCAAGAGCCTACGTTCGAGGCCGGCGAGATTTGTTGCCCACTGTCCCAGCAGCATTCTTGTCTTAACTTCGCGATAGCCGAGGCGGCGTGCGAGTTCGCAAATTCGGGCGCTCGGCTCGTCTTGTTCCTGGGTCCTGTCCGTCGAGTCAATGTGTTCGTCCGCAATCCATCCGCCTTCTGGATAGAACTCATTAGTGATTTCAGATGCACGCTCGTCCTCGGTCTCGCGGACGAGATACTGCAGATCAGAGCCAACGGTTGATGTTCGCGTCATATCTCTCGCGCTCATTTCGAGGCTCAGGATATGGACCACCGACGAGTGCCTCGTACCACTCTGGTCAGCATACCCGATTGAAATGCGGGACGCCCGCAATGGACTTACCGCGTACGAACAATTACTCGCAAAAGCTGGCCGACGTACCGACGCCAGCAGGACCGATTCCCCGGCA
>Ga0209131_1003509_pt1 | contig 10396 bp, 9 predicted proteins | sample GraSoi_2013_40cm_FD_185826 | JGI IMG/M metagenome (GOLD analysis project Ga0209131, IMG submission 185826) | Grasslands soil microbial communities from the Angelo Coastal Reserve, California, USA - Sample 9_17_2013_40cm (SPAdes) (version 2) | ecosystem: Environmental > Terrestrial > Soil >...
GCATCGAAGCGATCCAGCAAATAGAACGTCTCGCTTCGCGCGTTCATCACGAACTGACTCATGGATCCGAAATTTTGCGCCTCGCTTATGAACCTGCCTACGATCCGCTGCCGAAACCAAATGGACAGATCGGGCTCAAGTTGGATACGGTTATCGACCGTTCACATTTGGAACTCGATGAAATTCAAGAGGGCTTCAGTGTGCGCTTGAAGGAATTGCGCAACGAAGAGATCGCGCGCGGTGTAACAACTGTTGGTCCACATCGCGATGAGTTGCGTTTTCTTGCGAATAACATTGACCTTGGTGATTACGGCTCGCACGGACAAGTCCGCACGGCGTTGTTGGCGTTGAAGCTCGCCGAAGTCAACTGGATGAAAGACCGCACGGGTGAGTGGCCCGTGATTTTGTTGGATGAAGTGATGGCAGAGTTGGATGTACAGCGCCGTACTGATCTTTTAAAATATGTCGGTGAAAGCGAACAAGTTTTGTTTACAACAACTGATTTGAATTTATATGAGCGTGATTTTGTAGAGAAAGCTGAAGTGTGGAAGGTAGAAAGTGGGCGTGTGGAGAAATAAATATGAGATATGTCACTCTGAGCGAAGCGAAGAGTCTCTACTTTTACGAACGAGACCCTTCGGTCGCGAGTACGCTCCCTCAGGGTGACATAATAAAATGACATATGACCCTATCCGACCCTTTTATTCAATCTGTGCTTGAAAAAATCGACTCGCCTGACGTCATCGGCGTTGGCATTGTGGGCAGTTATGCGCGTGGGCAGGAATCAAAATACAGCGATGTTGACTTTGATATTTATGTTAGCAAATTACCTGAGAACGAATATGATCGCTATACTTTGCGGTATTGGGAAGATAAACTGGTTAGCTTGAAATACGCCCTGCTCGATAATGAACTCACCGTATTGACGAATCCACGCCGCGCGGTTTGGGCGGTGCCAGGTTTGCGTGGAATGAAGATCATCCTTGACAAAGATGGATCACTGGCTGAGTTGCAGAAGATGGCGCAAAAGTTTGATTGGTCATTAGTGCAATCTGCAGCGGACGAGTTTGCCGCCGAAGAAGTGATGGGTTGTGCTGAGGAGGTGCATAAGATTCTGAACGGTCTCGCTCGCGGACACGAGTCAACGGTTTTGTATGCAACCTGGGGTTTGGTGAAGAACATGCTTGAAGCTGTGGCGGTGCAACGCGGGCTGATGATCGTCAGCGAGAATCGCTACTTTGATCTGATTCAGGAAGCAGTGGGACGTGATACGAAATGGACGAGCGCCTTCCGCACAGCCTGGGGGCTCGACTCCACGTCATCTCAATATCAATCACGCGGTGTGGCGGCGTTGACGTTATATCGTCTGACGACAGCGATGTTCGATAGCTTGATCCCTGAAAAACATCGCGAGGTGATTAAGCGTACGTTGCAACTCATTAAGGAGGCTGGCTACCAATGAACAAACTGGCACAACGCGCAATGAAAGTCCATGAACGACTGATCGAATTTTATGGCGAACCAACCTGGCGCAATCCCTTACCAGCAATTGATGAACTTGTTTCGACGATCCTTTCACAGAACACCAACGATATTAACCGTGATCGCGCCTTCAATGCGTTGCGCGCCAAATTCCCAACTTGGGAAGCTGTGCGCGATGCGAAGACAAACGATGTCATCAATGCAATCCGTCTGGCGGGGCTGGCGAATCAAAAAGGTCCGCGTATACAGCAGGTATTGAAAGCCATCACCGAAGAACGCGGTAGTCTGGACTTATCTTTTCTCAAAGATATGTCGGTAGACGATGCTCGCAACTGGCTAACCAAATTCAACGGCGTGGGACCAAAAACCGCCGCGATCGTGTTGTGCTTTTCCTTGAACATGCCTGCGTTCCCAGTGGATACTCACGTCTATCGCGTGACAGGACGCATCGGACTCCACCCTGAGAAGATGACAGTGGAGCAGACGCATCCACATCTTGAAAGTCTATTCCCGCCTGAGACATATTATGCTGCGCACTTAAATATTATCCGCTTGGGGCGTGAAATTTGCACAGCCCGCAAAGCGAATTGTGAGATTTGTCCGTTAAAGAAATTGTGTGATTATGGGAAAACACAATAAGAATAATCCCTGGTGGTCAAGTAGAACGAGTGCTTTTCTAGCTTATATCGAGACAACTTGTAAGCAAAGAAATTCTTGTTAGCGATGGTTTCGACACCTGCACTTGCGTGCTGGTGCAAGTGTACGGCGGACGAACACCACCTACTCAACCAACAGAGCGTTTCTGAAAATAAAAAGTGGTTGCCATTTTGGCAACCACTTTTTTACTCAACTACACTGGTTGTTTCTTCAACATATCCAGGAAATGCTTGCGGAACTTCGCCACCTTCGGTGCTACTACTGCCTGACAATAAGGCTGGAAGGTGTTACGCGCGAAGTACTCCTGGTGATAATCTTCTGCCATGTAGAACTGGTCCAACTTGGTTACTTCGGTCACGATGGGGCGGTCCCAGATCTTTTGGGCATTCAAACTCTTGATCAATTCGTCGGCGACCATCTTCTGTTCATCATCATGATAAAAGATCGCGGAACGATATTGCGTGCCTACGTCTGCGCCCTGACGGTTCATCGTGGTGGGATCGTGAATCGCGAAGAAGACATTCAACAAGTCATGATAAGAAACAACATTTGGATCAAAGTGGACTTGCACGACTTCGGCATGTCCCGTATCGCCGTTGCAGACTGCACGATAGGATGGGTTTGCCATCGTTCCGCCGGCATAGCCGGATTCCACGCCCTGCACGCCTTTCATTTCATCGAAAACAGCCTCAAGACACCAGAAACAGCCCCCAGCCAGTGTTGCAGTGTGAAGATTGGTGTTCATATAATTACTCCTTTTCTAATATTACTTATATTACTTACACTCGATAGACGACACGAGGGTGGAAAATCATATTAAGAAAGTATTACAGCTTTAAAGTGTTTGCCGCTTCAAAGTCAGTTGTTTGGATATAGGCGTGACTTTGCAAATGGCGATTCAATTCTGCCGGATCGAAGATCTGAGAGGTCGTTGTTTTCTTTTTTACGGCATCCTGTGAAATAGAAGAGCCTGCCTGCGAATCTTTCGTCAGGGTTTCTTCAATCACTGTCAGGTCGGCTGGAATACAGCCACAATAATCCAGCATGGATAAAGCCGTTCGGCGCGGATCCAGTTTCCAGCTTGAGTAGAGAATCGCCAGCATCTCGATCCCCGCCTGATTTAATTCCGTATAGCGCCCTATGTTATCCAGCCACATCAAGGTTAGTAGACCGGTTGCAGATAGATGTTGATTGGAATCGTACCTGGCAATCGCAGGTACGAATAGCTGCATCCAACCGCGTGTTTCATTCTCATATTGAAATAGCTGATCAGCCGTTGTTTTCGTTTCATCTGCAAAAGCACCAATAGTGGACTTGGTCCAGCTTTCGGCATCTCGATATAAATAGAGATTCTTTGCGTGCGGACAGGATTCGTGCAACCAGTCACCAAGTTCGACTACCCAACTGCGTCCTTTGATGACCCAGGCATTCTGTGCCGGCGTTTTGCAAAGCAATTGTATGGATGCAAAAAGCAACATCTTGATCATATCCTGCATGTCAGGTTGCATAAAACGAGCAGCGACCAATTGCGTTAGCACATCTGGCTCCGACATGTTGATCACACCAGGTACCTGCGCAAAGATCTGACTGGCAAGCGTGGATCCAGACCGCCCCATGGAGTGGATAAAGATCAACTTGTTATCATTGATTGTTATTGACTGTGCTAGCTGGATCATTGTTTCAAAAGGCAGTGTGATCACGCGCACTGCCTTCTCATATTGAGCCTGATAGTAGAAAGGCGCTTGCGAGAGAACCGTTGGGGATGCTGTTTCAACAAACACAGCCTGACCTCTCTCGAAATCAAGGCTATATAAGGTGATGTGCTCGTTTGCCAGAATTTCTGTGGCGTCGATTTGTCCGCTCTCCCGTAATTCAAAATCTTTGATATCTGAAATACCAACCGGGTCAGGGCGCCTTTTATTTGTAATCTCAAAATTTGTGGCAATCATGCGTATTCACACTTTTCCCTATAATGATGGATTTGTAACCGGAAAAACTTCATATGCAATTAGAAAATGTTCTTCATGGCCCAATCATTATAGAGGTTTTTTATCTGAATACAAGAGGCAATTTCAGCTTAAACAAAATAGAGAGCGGAGACTACTCTCTGCTCTCTATTTCTCTACTATCTTTTACACAACCGGAGCTGCTTCTTTTTCTGCTTCATCCTGACGTGAACGCTCAAGCGTTACTTCGCCATCGGGAGTCATCGTCACCAGTACCGAGTCGCCGTTTTGGAATTCTCCGCTTAGTACACGATCCGATAGCGGGTCTTCCACTTTTTGTTGGATGATGCGGCGCAGCGGACGGGCTCCAAACTCTGCGTCATAGCCCAGCGCGGCAAGTTCGGCGAGGGCTTCAGGTGTAGCGGTCAAGGTCAGTTCATTATCCTTGAGGCGTAGGGCAACCTTGTCCAACTCAAGCGAAACGATCTTTTGAATATCTTCCTTGTTGAGCGAACGGAAGATCACGGTTGCATCCAAACGGTTGATGAACTCAGGCCTGAAGGCACGTTTGAGCGCTTCGTTCAATTTTTTGCGCATGTCATCGTAAGAGACACGCTCTTCGGTGGCTTCATCGCGTTTGAGCGCAAAGCCGAGCGATGATTGTTTCTTGATGACATCTGCGCCGATATTGGAGGTCATTACAATAATCGCGTTGCGGAAGTCCACTTTACGGCCCTTCGCGTCAGAGAGGTGTCCCTCTTCCATGATCTGTAATAACATATTATGGACTTCAGGATGTGCCTTTTCCACTTCATCGAAGACCACAATCGAATACGGTCTGCGGCGTAAGGCTTCTGTGAGTTGACCGGCTTCTTCATAGCCAATGTATCCGGGAGGCGCACCGACCAAACGTGAGGCCGTATGACGTTCCATGAACTCGGACATATCCAATTGAATTGCTGCATCTTCACTACCGAACATGAACTTGGCAAGTGTCTTGGTGAGCTCGGTCTTGCCGACGCCTGTAGGTCCAAGGAACATGAATGAACCAATCGGACGCTTTGGATCTTTCAACCCGGCACGTGCCCGGCGGACTGCGCGGCTGATTGCGATGATGGCATCTTCCTGCCCAATAATGCCCTTGCGGAGTTCATCTTCCATTTTGAGTAAACGTTGTGATTCAGCTTCGGCAAGTTGCATCAGCGGCACACCCGTCCACATGGAGACGACTTCAGCAATATCTTCCGCCGAAACTACCGGGCTGGTGGCGCGATCCCAGCCGGTACGCAGACGCTCGATTTGCTCACCTAATTCAATCTCGCGCTCTTCCCATTCCTTCACATCTTCGCCATTGCTTTCTTCCTGGGCGAGCGAACGGTTCTGGCGGGCTTGGCGCAATTGACCAAACAAATCCTTGGACTCTTTCGCAGCGGCGCTCTTGTACATACGCACGCGTGACGAAGACTCGTCAATCAAGTCAATGGCTTTATCGGGAAGGAATCTTTCAGTTACATATCTTGAAGATAAATGCGCGGCGGCTTCAAGCGCTTCATCAGAGATTACAAGATGATGATGTTCTTCATATGCAGAGCGAATACCCTTGAGAATTTGAATAGTCTCTTCCTCAGAGGGTTCTTCTACAGTGATGGGTTGGAAGCGGCGTTCCAGTGCGGCATCAGATTCAATGTGTTTACGATATTCGTCCAGCGTGGTCGCGCCGATGACTTGCAATTCGCCGCGTGATAATGCAGGTTTGAGAATATTTGCCGCATCTACGGAGGAACCAGCGGCTCCTGCGCCCACGAGCATATGGACTTCATCAATAAATAAAATTGCGCCTGATTGCTTCAACTCATCGATCACGCGTTTGAGTCTTTCCTCAAACTGACCGCGGTACATGGTGCCAGCAACTAGTGACCCTACATCAAGTTGTAGTAAACGTTTATTCATCAAGGGCGCAGGGACATCACCATCCACAATGCGTTGGGCGAGACCCTCCACAATGGCGGTTTTGCCAACGCCGGGTTCACCAATCAATGCCGGGTTGTTCTTGGTGCGACGCGCGAGAATTTGAATGACGCGCTCAATTTCCATTTGGCGACCAATGACGGGGTCAAGTTTTTTCTCTTCGGCTTTGGTTGTCAGATCAGAAGCAAGCTGATCGACGAGCGGAGTTTTTGGATTCGGCGCCGCACCACGTGTTGAGGACGAGCCAGCAGGCGTCGGTGAGGAAGAAGCGGATTCGTTCAAGACACGGCGAGTCTGTCTGCGAATCTGATCCGCAGTGACGCCGAGTCGTCGTAATACTTCCATTGCGCTGCCTTCCACGCGCACTAGCCCCAGCAAAATATGTTCAGTGCCAATGTAGTGATGACCAAGCCGGCGTGCTTCATCCACGGCATGTTCAAGGACTTGTTGTGTGTCAGCGGCTAGTTCAACGTGATTGGCATCGAAACTGCTTGAAGAAGTTGCCACGCGCGCAATGACTTCACGCACGCGGTCAGAGGTCATGCCGAGTTCGCGCAGTACGCGGCCCGCCACGCCACCTTCTTCATCCATCAAGCCAAGCAGCAGATGCTCAGTGCCGATATTATTATTGCGAGCGCGTTCTGCTTCCTGATGTGCCAGGCTCAATACGCGCCTTGCTCGCTGTGTAAATCGTTCCATTCCAGCCATAGGTTTTCTCCTGATAAGTACGGTTATTCTACCAAAAAGCAGGGCGACTCCGTGTTGGAAAATGATTAGAGTTTGGATACAATAGTCCTACACTTTCACGAAAGGACTTTATGAAATCAATTTGCGTTTTTTGTGGATCTGCAGACTCGGTTCATTCGGACTATATAACTGCCGCGTGGACGATGGGCAAAATCCTGGCTGAAAGAGGGATTCGGCTGGTTTATGGCGGGGGCAAGACTGGTCTGATGGGCGCAGTGGCGGAGGGTGCACTTTCAGCGCAGGGTGAAGTTATTGGGGTGATCATCCCATCCATGAACACCAAGCCTTTAGCACATGACGGTTTGACTCGCATGGATGTTGCACCTGATATGCACGGCCGCAAAGCCCGGATGCACGAACTGGCTGAAGGCTATGTTGCCATGCCCGGTGGCTTTGGTACATTTGATGAATTATTTGAAACCATCACCTGGGCACAGACTGGTGCCCACGAAAAACCAGTCGGCATGCTCGATGTACGCAGTTATTATACGCCTCTACTCGCTGCGATTGACCATGCTGTAAATGAAGGCTTTATTTTCAAGGAACATCGCGATGCTTTATTCTGTGAATCAGACCCAGTTAAGCTATTGGAAACGATGGCTGAATATGTGCATCCGCACGCTGCAGTGAAACGTTGGATGCGGGAAGAGTAACCAGAGCGGAAGCAGGAGATCGTTAGTTGGCAGCCTCTACTTTCAACTCACCTTTCCGATTTGTTATGCACAACCTTCTAATCGAAGGATTATAATTTTCATATCGTTAGTTCGTCCCCCTTCTCAATAAAAAAATAATGATTTCACAAAGGAGTCTTAGCAATGGACCTTCGTCGCACTGTACATTTTCATGTGATTTTTGCATTTGCTCTTCTTTTAACGGCATGCGGCCAAAAGGCCGCTCCCACTATTTATCAAACAGTTTCTAAAGGGACTCTTAATCCAGGTGATGCTGTCCCTGCGCCCACTGGTGATGTCGTTTTGAAAATAGACGGGAAGATCAGCCAGTCCAATTCTGGAACCTCCCTGCAATTTGATATGAAAACTCTCGAGAACATTGGTGTAGTTCAATACAAAGTGAATGATCCTTTTGCCAAGAAGAATATTCTCTACGCAGGCGTACTCCTCTCACAGTTATTAAAGGTAGCGGGCGCAGCGCCAGATGCAACAACATTGACTCTGCGAGCCCTGGACGATTATTCTACCGACATGAAAATTTCAGATGTGAATAAATGGCCGATCCTGATAGCTACCCGTGCTGATAACGACTATATGCCCGTTGATAAAAATGGGCCGCTGATTAGTGTTATCCCCTTTAATGATTTCCCTGAGATTGATCACATCACCTATGATGCCCAATGGCTTTGGGCGCTGGCTGGAATCACAGTTAAGTAGATTTGAACAATAAAGTTGTCATCTCATGAAAGACAAGCGCACCTCCGTAATATCTCGGTGGCAACTCTCGCCACCCGAAATCATCGCTATCATCGTGGTTGTTGTGTTGACTGTTGGCGGGCTATTGGTTTCGATCCAGGATGCCTTACAGCTTGAAAGGGCCATCAACCTTAACCTAACTCAAACCGTTATCATCAATCAGGGCATCGTAAACCTTCAGCGTGATGTCAATCTGACGCATATTGAGGTCTTGCGCCTGTTGAGCAACATGGATAGCCCTCCCAAGCCAATTACACGTTTTGACTTTGTAAAAATTCAGGTCAACAATCTTGTAACAGAAACTCAATCATCAGCCCAATTGATTTTCATGGATGAAGATGTAGCGCTGGTAAAAGAGATAAAAAATCAATCAGACAGCATTGAACAAACCATTGTCGATTGGGAACAATCCAAAACACGCGAACAACAAACAACTGCATTGCAAGCCATGGATACCCAGCTAACGATGTTGGAAACCACGATCAAGCAACTCATTGACCGGCAGGCAACCACCCAGCGCGATGCGATTATTCAAACCCGAGATAGCCTGGGCGCTTCCCAACGTACAACTCTGCTGGCTGGATGTGTTTTGTTATTGCTGGGTATCGCCTTGGCTGTTGTTTTTAGGCGTACGTTAAGCTTAAGATTGCAACAAGCTGTTGAAGCCGACCAGTTAAAGAGTCAACTTTTGGCAAATGTCAGCCATGAGCTTCGTACCCCGATCAATGCTATTCAGGGATATTCCCAACTGTTGAGCGAAGAGACTTATGGGAGCCTCACAGACAAACAGCAGACCACGATCCGACGTATTATCATAAACACAACCCAATTAAAAGGCATGGTGAATAACCTGCTGGACCGTGCCCAGATCGAACAAGGCAAGCTCGCCCTGCGAAATGATCTGTTTGCCCCCACTGATTTACTGGAAACCACATATTCAGCCTTGAATATTTTAGCGGTCACTAAAAAACTGGAATTGACCAGAGATGTCGCCCCAGACGTGCCAGCCGCGTTGAACGGCGATATGCTGCGGTTACAGCAAATCCTTTTTAACCTCGTGAGCAATGCGATCAAATTCACCGAAAGCGGAAGTGTGCACATGCGAATTTTTCTCCCTGACAAAGAGCATTGGGCATTGCAAGTGACCGACACAGGTATTGGCATTCCGCAGGAAGCCCAGGCGCAAGTCTTTGCCTCCTTCTGGCAAGTTGACAGTTCTGTCACCCGGCAATATCGCGGTTCCGGGCTGGGATTATCCATCGTCAAACAGCTTGCTGATTTGATGAAGGGCAACATTACTCTGACCAGTCAGCCAGAAAAAGGCAGCGCATTTACCGTTATTTTTCCAATGGAGACTCAACAACAATGAGCAAACCTTTAGCTTTGATTATCGAAGATGATTTTGACCTTTCAGAAATTTTTTCCGCGGCTTTGGAAAAGGATGGCTTTGAAACGGAAGTTGTACGCGATGGCAAAATGGCGATTGACCGTTTGTCCGGCATTGCTCCGGCTGTTATTTTATTGGATTTACACTTGCCTCATGTTAGCGGGGTCACAATCCTGCAAAAAATCCGGGCAACCGAACACTTTGCGAAAACAGCGGTTATTGTCACAACAGCTGATGCACAACAGGCTGATAGCTTGCGAGGCACGGCAGATCTGGTGTTGCTGAAGCCGGTCAGTGTCGATCAATTGCGCAATCTAGCCAAACGTTTGCTTTTGCGTTGGCAGGCAAGTGACACCACAAAACCTTGATTGTATGAATATAAAGAAATTGGAACTTCTGGCTGCTGATATCCAAGCCCAGAATCATTTTTATTCGATGGTGCTTGAATTGCCTGTTAATGTATCTAACGAGATGTTGGAAGTGCAGGCCGGCAAAACGATTTTAATTTTCACACAAGCACCATCAGATTTTGATGGCGCTTACCATTTTGCATTCAACATTCCCGAAAATCAATTTGGTGTGGCGAAGGAATGGATATCAAGCCGAATCCCGCTGCTTCACGATGAAACTGGAAAAGAAGATTTTGAATCTGCGAATTGGAATTCACATTCCATTTATTTCAAGGACACGGCGGGAAATGTACTGGAGTTCATCGCGCGGCATAATTTGAAAAATGCAGTATCAAGTGAGTTTGACAGTGGTCAGATTTTAAACGTCAGTGA
>Ga0209131_1003510_pt1 | contig 10395 bp, 7 predicted proteins | sample GraSoi_2013_40cm_FD_185826 | JGI IMG/M metagenome (GOLD analysis project Ga0209131, IMG submission 185826) | Grasslands soil microbial communities from the Angelo Coastal Reserve, California, USA - Sample 9_17_2013_40cm (SPAdes) (version 2) | ecosystem: Environmental > Terrestrial > Soil >...
AGGATCGCGGCAGCGCGCTCATCGCGGCGGCCGCGCGCAGCGCGAACGTGCTGACCATCGCGTTGGCTTCGACCGGCAACGCCGGCGCATCGCAAGCCGCCTATGCCGCGCGTGCCGGCCTCAAGCTCACGGTCGCGGTCCCCAGGTCGACGGATCCCGGCAAGCTCTGGCAGATGCGCGCCCACGGCGCCGAGATCATGATGGTCGACGGCGATTTCTCGGCGTGCGACGCGGCCTACAAGGCGCTCGTGGCCTCGGGATTCTTCGCCGCCGGAACGGACAATCCGTATCGCCAGGAAGGCGCCAAGACCCTCGCCTACGAGCTCTTCGAGCAGCACGGCGCGGGCATCGACCGCGTCATCGCTCCCTGCGGAACCGGCGGGCTCATCGTCGCGCTCGGCAAGGGCTTCGCGGAGATCGCGGCGTCGGTGCCGGGCTTCAGGGCGCCCGCGATCGACGTGGTGCAGCTCGGCGCGTTGATGCCGCTCGCCGGACCCGACCCGTCGCGCAAGGCGGTGGCCACCGCCGCGACCGGAATCAACATCGCCAACCCTTCGATGAGGGAAAGCGTCCTCGCCATCGTCCGCGAGTCGGGTGGAATGATCCACTCGGTTTCCGAAGAGGAGCTCCTGGCGGCACAAACCTCGCTCGCGAAGAAGGAAGGTGTCGGCGCCGAGCCCACCGCCAGCGTGACGGTCGCGGCCTACGCCAAGGCGCGCCGCGACGCGCTCATCGGCCCCGGCGAGGTGGTCGTCGCCATCGTCACCGGGCACATCCTCAAGGCCCCGGTGCAGGTCATCGAGCGGCGAACGGGGCCGCGAGCGTGATGCCCGATCGCGGCATCGCCGGCATGGACGTCGAACGCAAGGCCCTCAAGGTCGCCGTCGCAGGCGGCGAGCTGTTCGCGTGGTCGGTCCGACCCGCGAATCATCCCGGCGGGCCGAGCGTCGTCTTCGTGCACGGCAAGACTTTCCCATCGGTGCCGGACTTCGACCTGCAGGTGCCCGGGGCGGCACTGACGCACAGCTACATGGAGTACCTCGCGCGGCGCGGCGTGCATTGCTGGACGTTCGACCATCGCGGCTTCGGCGCCTCGTTCAAGCCCGCGGAAGGATCGCTATTCACGAGCCGCGTGCGTGCACGCGACCTGCTGGCTGTGATGGCGATGGTGCGGCGGATTTCCGCATTGCCGGTGACGATCGCGGGCCTGTCCATGGGTTGCGGGACCGTGGCGGCGGCGCTCGAGCGCGACCCGAAGATCGCCGAACGCGTGATCCTGCTCGGACCCTCCGGCTGGCGCCGCCTCGGCAGCGGCGAGGCGAAGTCCGATTGGCGCGCGTCCCTCGTGAAAGCGGGACTCAAGCGATCGCACTACACGGCCACCGATTTTCCTTCCCTGGAAAAGCGCCTGTGGACCGGAGAGGAGGCGCGGGTGAGCCGCGCGGCGTTCGAGAATTTCCCAGGCGATCGCCGCGAATCCGTCGGGCCCGCCGGATCGCGTGACCTCGCTCATCTCCGACATCGTTGCCTTCGTGGGGAAGCCCGCGATCCGGGTGCCGGTGCTGGCCGTGCGCGGCGGCGACGATTCGCTGGCGACCGACGAGGACCTCGACGCGGTTCGCCGGTTCGTCGATCCCGCGCTCCTCACCACCCGTGTCTTCGCCGACCGGGTGCACGACCTGCATCTCTACAACCAGCGCGAAGACGTCTTCGAATCGATCCACGACTTCGTCAAGTCGTAGGCGCCCGCCGCTCGTTCACCGGCGCGCGTGGGGATCGTCCGCGCCGCCTTCCGCGCCCGGCGCGTTCGGCGCCTCGTCCTTCTCGTAGCCGATCGAGACGGTTCGCCGCCCATCGCGCTCGCGCTCGCGCTGGCGCAGCACGTCGATCATCACGTTGAAGGTGCGCGCGAGCTTGCCCATCTCGTCGCTGGAGCGCACCGCGATGTTGGCATTGGCGTAGTCGCCGCTCTTCAGCGCGTGGATCGCCGCGGTGAGGTTCTCGATGGGGCGCACGATGGAGCGCGCGAAGATGAGCGCGAGCGCGACGAAGATCGCGCCCGCCAGCAGCACCGAGACGATGACCTTCTCGAAGAGCCGGTCGAGCGGGGCGGCGAAATAATCGCGCGACTCGGTGACGCCCACCACCCAGTCGATGCCGGGCACGGGCGCCACGCCCGCGATTTCCTCGCGCCCGGTGACGGTCGACTTGTAGGCGACGTGCCCGCGCTCCCGCGCTCCCACCATCAGGTTCGCGAGCTCGGGCTGGCGGATCGACTCCACGGTCGCGCGCCGGAAGCGCTGGTCGGCGACGATCTCGGCGATCTTGCCCTTGTCGAGCGGCATGAGGCTCTTGTACATGAGACCCGGGTCGGGGTGCCAGACGATCACGCCGTCGCCGTCGACCAGGAACGCCTTGCGCTCATCGTCGTCGATGCCGGCACCGGAGAGGATGCGCGCGATCGGCTCGGCCTTGATGCGCAGCACCACCGCGCCCAAGACGCGCTTGCCGTCGAGGCTGTACACCGGGCGCGAGTAGTAGACGCCTGCGGCCCCGGCCACCGAGCCCACGATGATGCCGGTCATGTAGGCGTTGCCTTCCATGGCGCTCTTGAAATACTCGCGAAACCTGAAGTTCTTTCCCATCACTTGCGGATCGGTCGCGACGAGCGCGGTGCCCGCCGCGTCCATCACCATCGCGAACTGGATGTCCCGGCTCGCCTTGGCGAGTCCCTCGAGCTTGGCGAGCGTCGCCTTGGTGCCCGCCGGCGTGGGTGCGCGCAGGTACTCGACGAAGTCGTCGTCGCTGCCCACGTAGTTGGCGAGGGTCTGCGTATCGGTGATGAGCTGCGAGATCCTGCCCGCGGTGCTCAACGCGAGGCGCTCGAGGTTGCGCAGCTCCACCGCGGTCACGTGCGCGCTGGTCGCGCCCAGGTTGTAGTACGCGGTGATCATCATCGGCGCGAGCGCCGTGGCGACCATCGCGAGCGTCATCTTCACCGCCATCGGCCACGACGTGGGATGCCAGACGACGCGCGCGAATCGATGCAGGCGCTGACGCAGGAGCCGCGGCGAGCTGAACGACACCGCCCAGGTCTCGGCCGCCTCGAGGTGGGCGCCTTCCTCGTCGCCCTTGCGCAGCGCCTCCTGCAGGCCGAGCGCTCCGGCGTGCGAGGCGAACAGCGCCGAGCGCAACTCGGCGATGTTCTGCGGTCGGTCGTCCGGGTGGCGGCGCAGCATCCAGTCGATCGCGCGCAGGAATTCCACGCTGTAGCGGTCCTTGCCCAGGGATTCGGCGCTGGGCAGCGGATCGGGCTCGGCGAGACGCGTCGGCGCATCGAGGGGCTTCCTGCCGCTGATCAGCCAGAAGAGCGTGGCGCCGAGCGAGTAGATGTCGGTCCACGGGCCCTGGCGCCCGCCGCCGGCGTACTGCTCGAGGGGCCCATAGCCCGGCGTCACCACCATGCCGATCTCGCTTTTCTCGATCGCGGTCTGGCGCGCCGCGCCGAAATCGAGGAGCACGAGGCTGCCGTCCTCGTCGCGCACGTAGATGTTGTCGGGCTTGATGTCGCGGTGCAGGTAGCCCGAGCCGTGCACCACCTCGAGCCCGTCGAGGAGCGGGGCCAGCAGCGAGACGACGCTCGCCTCGGGGATGTGCTCGTGCTTCTTGCGGTAGGACTTGAGCGACTGGCCGCGCTCGTACTCGAGGACCATGTAGGCGGTCTTGTTGGCCTCGAAGAAGCGCGCCACGCGCACGATGTTCGGGTGGCGGAAGGTGGCGAGGGTGCGCGCCTCGACGAGGAAGCTGTCGAGGCCGTTCTGGTAGAACTCCTGGTCGGTGTCGTCGCGCGCCTGCACGCTGTTGTCGAGCGTGCGGTAGGCGAACTCCTCGGGAAGGTATTCCTTGATGACCACCTTGGCGGCGAGGTTCACGTCGGTGGCGGCATAGGCGATGCCGAAGCCGCCCTGGCCGAGGATGCCGTCGATGCGGTACTCGAAAAGGCGGAAGCCCGCGGGCAGCGCGAGGCTCGCCGCGGCGGGCTTGGGCTCGAGGATGCGGCGCGGGTCGTTGGCCGCCCGGCCGGCGGCGGACCGGGAGGGGATCGCCGTGGGATCGAGGACCGTGTTTTCCTGCCCCTCGGGATGCAGGTCGAACACGGTCGTCGACCGGCTTTGCCGGTTCGTCGTATCGAGCTCGTCGCGGGGGATCGCCCCCGCCTCCGGAATGTCGTTCATTCCCCGTCCCCCAAACGGCCGGACCCCCTCGCCCGGACGCCAATAACCTACCACGAATGGAGCGCCCGTGGACCCGTGAAAAGTCCGCAACGACAAACACTTAACGTAAATACTTGAGGCATTTACGCAAGCCCCGTGCTAACATGCGCCGAAAGGTGCACTCAGGGGGAACGGGGTCTCGGGATGGGGACGATACGCGTCCGTTTCATCATTGTCGCGCTGGTGGTGAGCTTCTTCGCCGTGGGCATGGCGGCGTTCCTCAACTACTTCAAATACAAGAGCACCATTTCGGGCATCGTGAAGTCGCGCGTGCTCGTCATCGGCCGCAACATCGAGAATAGCGTGCAGGCTTCGCTCTCCGTGGGCATGCAGTTCATGGAGCTCGGCACGATGAACGCCCTGCTGCAGCGCGAAAAGGCGAGCGATCGCCTGATCCGCGGCATCGACGTCTTCGACCAGACCGGCCAGATCCTCTACAGCACGGAGCGCCCGCGCGTCGGCGAGAAGGTCGCCAACTCGTGGACCGAGGCCGCCGCGCGCTCCAAGACCACGGAGTGGGGCACCGAGGCCGCCGACGAGTATGTCGCCGGCATCTCGCTCAAGAACAACTTCGACCTCACCGTGGGCTTCCTCGCCATGCGCTATTCGGCCGAGGAGGTCGAGCGCGCCGCCAAGGTGGCCGGACGCGAGATCCTGCTCGCGTCGATCTTCTCCTTCCTCGGCATCGCGCTCATCGCCCCGCTCGCGTTGATCGTGGTGATTCGCCGGTTCGAGCGCGACCTGCGCGCGCTCGAGGCCGCCGCGAGCCACCTCGAGGACAGGAGCGAACCGGCGCTGCCCACGGGCTCCGCGTTCGACTCGGCCATCGGCAACCTGCGCTCCTCGCTGCGCGACGCCAACGTCGCGTTGGACGACCTGCGCGCGAAGCTGGATTCGGTGTCGTAGCCGCGGCCGTGCTCGAAAAGAATTATCTCTGGCGAATCTACTGGCGCCTCGCGGGCGTGATCATGGTCTGCGTGGTGGTGGCGCTCGCCGTGGTGTCGTACTTCTCGCATCGCGTGTTCGACCGCGAGCTGGTCCCCGAGACCGAGCAGAAGGCGGCCACCGTGGGCGCGTCGGTACGGGCGCTGGTCCTGAAGGCGACCGGCTACGGCATCGACTTCGCGCAGCTCTACGGCGTCGAGCAGACGTTCGCCGAGGTGTTCGAGGAGAACCCCGAGTTCGCCTACATGGCGATCACCAACACCGACGGCAACGTGCTGTTCGCGCGCGGCACCGAGCCGATCGGCGCGCGCACCCATTTCCGCAACCCCGTCGTGCTGCAGATCGCTCACGAGACCACCGACCTGTCGAAGGCGGCGCGCGTGGGCCAGCAGTACATCGTCTCGATGCCGATCAACGACGCCGGCAAGCCCCTGGGCGTGCTGCATGTGGGCATCGACGCGGCCTTCGTGGACCACGTGCTGCTCGAGGTGCTGCTCGACGTGGTGGTGGTGCTCGTGGTGTCGCTCTTCTTCACGCTCGAGCTCTTGAACTTCATGGCCGGCGCGCGCCTCGCCTCGGGCCTGGGCGAATTCGCGCGCCAGGCCGACCGCATGCGCTCGGGCGACTTCACCGCGACCGCGAGGATCCGCGCCAACGACGAGATCGGGCGGCTGCTGCGCCGCATCGATTCGGCGATCGACCACCTGAACGTGCGCTACGAGTTCCTGGTGGGCGAGCTGCAGGACAAGCTGCGCACCGCCAGCGCGCAGCGCCGCGAGGACCTCAAGCCCGCGCAAGCGGCGCTCGAGCAGATCTCCAAGCGCTTGCGCTTCGGCTCCGCGCCCGAGGCGGCCGACGGCGACGAGATGAACCTGAACCGCATCCGCGCGCCGCTCTTCGCGTTCATCCTCGCCGAGGAGCTCACGCGCTCGTACCTGCCGACCTACGTGAACCAGCTGATCGTCGCCATTCCCGGCATCTCGCCGCAGGTGGTGATCGGGCTGCCGATCATGCTCTTCATGCTGATCGTGGCGCTCGGCCAGCCGTACCTGGGCAGCTGGAGCGAGCGTGTGGGGCGCAGGAAGGCGATGCTGGTGGGCGCGGTGATCGCCACCTTCGGCTTCACCGGCACCGCGCTCGCCTACAACCTCTACGACTTGATCCTGTGGCGCTCGCTATGCGCGCTCGGCTACGCGATGGTGTTCGTCGCCGCGCAGGGCTACGTTCTCGACCGCACCGGGCAACAGAACCGCGCGCAGGGCTTCGCTCTCTTCATCGGCGCGATCATGGTGGCCACGGTGTGCGGCCCGTCGATCGGCGGCATCCTCGCCGACAACATCGGCTTCCGCGCCTCCTTCGGCGTGTCGGCGCTGATGGCGCTCGCCTCGATCCTCGCGATCGTGCGCCTGCCCACCACCGAGGTGAAGCTCGCGGTGGCCAAGCCCGTGCGCGGCCCGCGCATGCGCGAGATCATGGCGCTCATCGTGAACCGCCGTTTCATGACGCTCACGGGCCTCGCGGCGATGCCCGCCAAGATCATCCTCACCGGCGTGTGCTTCTACCTCGTGCCCCTCTACATCGTCTCGATCGGCAACACCTCGAGCATGGCCGGACGCATGCTGATGGTCTACGCGGTGATGATGGTGCTCATCGTGCCGCTCTCGGCGAGCCTGTCGGACGCCACCATGCGCCGCGACCGCTACGTGTCCGTCGGCCTCATCATCTCGGGGCTCTCGGGGCTGCTGCTGCTCCTGTCCGACAGCTTCCTCGTGCTCTTCGGCGTGGTGTTCCTGCTGGGTCTGGGCCAGGCGCTCTCGATCGCCGCGCAAAGCGCGCTCGTCGCCGAGCACTGCCAGGACGAGATCCGCATCTACGGCCACGACGCGGTGTACGGCGTGTATCGCCTGCTCGAGCGGCTCGGCAACGCGATGGGCCCGCTCATCGCGAGCCTCCTGGTGATCCTGTGGGGGTACCAGGGGTCCTTCGTGGCGCTCTCCGCGCTCGTGCTCTTCTGCGGCATCGCCTTCACGATCGCCACGCACGGCCCCGAATGGCAGCCGGCCGAGCCCGCTCCCTCATGATCCGCGCCGCCCTCGCGCTCGTGATCGTCGCCTTCGCGCTCGCCGCCGACGGCGACGCGCAGGCGCAGGTCCAGACGCGCCCGTACCGCATCTACGCGATCACGTTCCGCGGCATGACCGACGTGGAGAAGGGTTTCCAGGATTATTTCTCGGCGCGCCGCATCCCGGTCCAGATCACCTTCCGCGACCTGAACCGCGACAACACGCGCATGCCCGGCTTCCTCGAGGAGATCCGGCGCACCAAGCCCGACCTCGTCTACACGTGGGGCACCGGCGTCACGCTGGGCGTGGCGGGCACCTACGACCAGGTCGATCCTCAGGTGCACATCACCGACATCCCGATCGTGTTCACGCTGGTGGCGGCACCCGTGCTCGCGAAAGTCGTGCGCGACCTGAAGAACCCCGGGCGCAACGTGACCGGCGTCTTCCACGTGGCACCCACCGAGGCGCAGATCCGCGCGATGGCCTCCTACCGGCCGTTCAAGTCGCTCGGCATCCTCTACACGCCGACCGAGCAGAATTCCGTGGTGGTGGTCGAGGAAGTGCGCGAGGTCTCCCGGCGGCTCGGCTTCTCGGTGATCGCCAAGCCCCTGAAGCTCGACGCGAACAAGAAGGTCACCTCGGAAGGCGCGGCGGACATGGTGCGCGAGCTGAAGCAGCAGAACGTCGAATGGCTCTACCTTCCGCCCGACACCTATCTCGGCACCATCGCGCAGAAGACGGTGATCCCCGCGGCGATGGCGGTGGGCCTCCCGGCGTTCGCCTCGACCGAGCAGCTGATGGAGACCGGGGCCGTCGCCGGGTTGGTGAGCCGCTATCACTCGATCGGGCAGTTCACCGCGTACAAGGCCGAGCAGATCCTGGTGAACAAGGTGTCGCCGGCGAAGATCCCGGTCGAGACGCTCACGCGCTTCGCGCTCCAGGTGCGCATGGACATCGCCGAGCAGCTGAAGCTGCCCCCGCCGCTGCCGATGTTCAACTATGCCGAGCTGATCGTCCCCAAGGTCGAGGAAGCCGCCGCGCCCAAGCAGTAGCGGCTAGGCCTCGCGCTTGGCGAGGGCCGACATGAGCTCGCCCACGATCTCGATGGTCTCGTCGGAGCGCGATTTGAAGCGCAGCAGCGTGTTGCCCACGGTTCGCTCCAGGCGCAGGCCGTCGGAGTACAGGTAGATCTGCGCCTGGGGGCCGAGGCGCACCGCGGCGATCTTGCCGCCCTCGGTCTTGATCACCACGCGCTTGTTGGTGATGATCAGGTTGGCCTCGCCCTGCGGCTTGGCGCCGTTCTCGGGCAGCACGTGGGGGCTCGCCGAATACGCTTCGTAGGGCTTGCTCCACTCGAAGCGCACGCCCTGGTCCTGGCGCGTGGAAGGCTGGTCGAAAAGCGCGACCTGCATGTTGTAGTGGGCGATCTCGCCGGGCTCGAGCTGGACGCCGCGCACCGCGGAGTTGTTCGCCGCGACCTCGGGGAGGTTGCCGTGGCGGATCTCGGTGAGGGTGCGCAGCCGCGCGAGGTCCCAGCGCGTCTTCTCGACCTGGTCGTCGCGCAGCGCCAGGAATTTCTGGATCTTGGCGAGCTCATGCGCGTCGGTCGCGGTGACCTCGCCGTCCTTGCGCACGGCGGCCACCGCCTCGTTGTAGACCTCGCGCCGCAGCACCGTCTTGTCGTCGCCCGCGCCGCTCACCTCGAGCTCCTGGCGGGCCTTCTCGATGTCCTTCATGTCCTGCGTGTCGAGCCTGCCGTCGGCCACCGCTTCCTTGATCTTGTCGCGGAACGCGGCCTTCTTCTTATCACCGCCAAACCAGTCCTTGATTCCCATGCGCCTCCCCGGGCGTTGTCACTCGCAGAAAAATTCGACGAACTCGGTCGCGGTCGAGCGCGATTGCCCGAGCGTGATGAAGCCGTGGCCGCGCAGGACCGCCTCCTCGGCGCGCAGCACCACCTCGCGCTCGCCGTCTAAGGAAGGTGCCGTTCTGGCTGCGGTCGGCGAGCACGAACTCGCCCTGGCGCTCGCCGATCTCGCAATGCGCGCGCGACGCCATGCGGTCGGCCACCACCAGGTCCGCGGTGGTGTCGCGGCCCAGGACCACGGCATCCTTTCCCGCCTCGAGCGTGACGACGCGCGTGCGGTAGACCAGGCGCAGCCGATCGCCCGCATCGGTGGATGCGCGCCGCGCCGCGAGCTGCGTCGCATCGTCGGTATCGGTCCACATGATCTCGCAGACGTCCACGTCGGGCTTGCCCGGCATCGGCACCGAGAAGAGCTGGCGGCAATCCATCTTCTGGACCGGCGTGAGGAGCTCCACGGTTTCCAGGGAGGCGACGATCTGGTCCCTCGAGGCCATCTCGGTCAGGCGCGCGGCGACGTTCACCGTGTCACCGAAAAGGCCGCCATCGCGCTCCTCGACGGGTCCGAAGTGCATGCCGATGCGCACGCCCAGCCGCGACTTATCGACCGGCGAGATGTCGTGCACGCCGAGCTGGATGTCGCGCGCCGCCTCCCCCGCCGCTCTCGCATCGGGAAAGATCGCCATGACCTCGTCGTCCACCGCCTTCACGACGCGCCCGCCATGCTGCTCGGTCAACGCGGCGCACAGCTTCATGCACAGGTCGAGCGCCTGGTGGCCCGCGGAATCGCCCACCGTGTCGCGGAAGTCGGCGTTTCCGCTCACGTCGGCGAACAGAACGCAGCCGGATGTCGATTCGTCCATCGTACGAGTCTGCCAGAGAATGATTATCTCTTCAGGCGGTCGAAGTACTTCTTGCGGAACTTGGCGACCTTGGGGTCGATCACGTAGCTGCAGTAGGGGTTGCCGCCGCCGACCCGCTGGTAATACTCCTGGTGACCCTCTTCGGCCATGTGGAACGGGCTCGCGGGGACGATCTCGGTGACGATCGGCGCTCCGAAGAGCTTGTCGCGGGTGAGCTTCACCACCATTTGCTTTGCGGCAGCTTCCTGCTGCGGCGAATGGAAGAAGATGGCCGAGCGGTACTGGGTGCCGACGTCGTTGCCCTGGCGGTTCAGCGTGGTGGGGTCGTGGATGGTGAAGAAGACGCCGAGGAGGTCCTCGTACGAGACCTCGTCCGGGTCGAAGGT
>Ga0209131_1003514_pt1 | contig 10391 bp, 5 predicted proteins | sample GraSoi_2013_40cm_FD_185826 | JGI IMG/M metagenome (GOLD analysis project Ga0209131, IMG submission 185826) | Grasslands soil microbial communities from the Angelo Coastal Reserve, California, USA - Sample 9_17_2013_40cm (SPAdes) (version 2) | ecosystem: Environmental > Terrestrial > Soil >...
GTGACGAGGAAGACCAGAATATGTTCATCTATATCATCGAAGTATGGCGCTGTGAAGGTGGCCAGATCATCTTTGATCCCCTTGCATCAAATTATCCTCAGATAACATTTATAGACGAAGCCGGATGCAGCAAGCCCTCACACGGAAGAGTATATTTCCAGGAAAAGCATGGATACGCCGGACCGGCTGAAATTCCGTGGCCGGGGCATTAAACAAATTACGCCGCGCTATCCATAAGTTTAAAACTTGAAAATGATCACTCATACGTCAGCGCGTCTCGAATGGTCAGTCGCGCTGCGTTCCGGGCAGGCAGGGCGCTGGCGACCATCGAGATGACGACCACCAACACGAACCACAGGAGAACCGCAGGAATCGAAAAGACGTAGTCCAGTGGACGCGCAAGGAGAGATATTCCAAGAGAATTCCCGAGGAAGATCGCAAGGGGGATCGAAAGCAGTATCGCAACAGCCCAACTAATCAACCCGATTACCAAGGCTTCAAGGACGACCACACGTCGTACTGCGTCGTTTTTCGCTCCTAATGCACGCAGGATGCCGATCTCGCGAGTACGCTCCAGCACGTTGAGTCCCATGGTGATAGCAAGCCCCAACCCACCGACGAGAGCAACAAGGATCACCATGGACAACAGCAGGGTGATAATACTATCCAACTGCGAGGCAGCAGCTTCTTTGGCTTCGGTAGTTATATCGGCATGCGCAACTTGCAAACCCGCAAGATCGAGGGCCGCGCTCAGATCTGTTTGCACGCGCGCCTGATATTCGGGTGTATTCGACTCTGTGTCGACTACTAGACGATTCGCAAAGTCGCTCAAGCTTGTCAACGCGGCCAGGTCATTGTAGTGGACATAAGCCGTTGGAATAATCGAGCGTGCGCTGACGCCAATAATCGTCCATTCGTGATCTGCGCCGCCGACTCGCAGTTTGACTTTTGATCCCACGTGTAGATCGGACGAGAGCGCAAGGAAATCGGAGTTCACGAATAAGGCATATGTATCATTCGGTTCGAGCCAGCGCCCCGCAATAACGCCCGGTTTAGCCATTGTAGTATCCGCTGGCACGCCCTGGATCAAAATACTTCCGCTTAACCATTGCTCTTCAAAGACTATGCGGGCATCCGCGATCAACCATGTTTCTACATTATTAATGCCATCCACTTTCATGGCCTTATCATTCATAAGAGTAACCGGATAAGGCTGATCAAAATTCACACCTACATCATAATTAAGGCTGCCTTGAATATCTGCGACTGCCTGTCCCAATGACCGGCGAATACCGAGGACAGCAATGAACATTGCACCTGCAAGGACCAATGCTGCAAACGTAAGCGCCAGGCGCCCCTTGCGGCGAAAGGCATTCCGCAAAGAGATATTGACCAACTGTGGGAGATTCCTGATGGTTCGCCCAGGCCAACCGAGGCGAGCATATTCACCGGACTTGTAGCCACTCATGGCATCGTGGATGGTCATGCGCGCGCCAGCTACGATTGGAATGGAAGAGGCAAGAAGTGGAATGAGCAGCGCACTGCCGGCTTGAAGCAGCAAGGTGAAAGAGGGCAAATAGAAATGAGGTACGTGAAAGTTCAGTGTGCCGGCAACACCGCTTGCCAGAAAATACGCACCGACCAACCCAAGTGGAACAGCAAACAAGAGCGCGACCAGACCAAATGCCAGCACCTGTTGAAAATACATCACCATCATTTGACGAAAGCGTGCACCGATTGATTTCAAGATACCGATCTGCGGAATTTGCTGGGCGATCACCGCCGACATCACGCTCGTCACCAGTAAAGCACTCAATATCAGGGTCAACAAGCCAAGCGTCTGCAAAATGAGCAATACGGACGTCATGTTCCCGCCGAGCACATATTTATCCGGCTGCGGTATGGGCGCGCTGTACACTACATAATCCTGACTTTCAAGATAACCCGTCAGCAAGGTTAATTTTCGTTCTATGTCGGCCCGGCTGGAGACATCTTTGAACCTAACATACATCCGGTTGTAATCTGTTGGCAAACCCAATGATTCAGCGGTAGCCATCGAAATGTAACCATTCCCAATCAAGCTGATGCCGGCCGGCAAGATGCTTAGGTCATTGACATAACCCGCGACTTTCAGCATGTGCTCCTCTCCATTCAACATCTTTAGTTTGGCGCTCTCGCCGACCTGCGCAATGTTTTGCAAAGACTCCTCGAACAGGATTGAACCTTGCGGTGCATCGCTGGCCGGAGATAATCGATTGATCGAGATCGCATTGAAATTGGGAACAGATGAGAGATCCAGATTGAGCCACTTGCCGGGTGATGTTTCGAGGCGGGCTTGTGTCGACCTGCGCGCTTGCACATCATATATATAGGGCAAATCCCGCACTTTTGAAATGAGACCATCATCAAACGATTGAAGAGTCAGGATTGTATGTGCAGGGTTGGTAGCCGCGTATACATCTTTGAGATTTTGTTCGAGTACGATGGATCCGCTGATCATTAATCCAAAAGCAGAGACGCCAACCGTCACAGCCAACACGATTAGCAGGCTGCGAGCCTTATTAACCCACAGATCGCGCAGGATCTTCCTGCCTCGCAAACTGATGTGCCAACTCTTCGATCTTGACATACTAAACTATATCTTTCGCTTACTGATATGGGTTGAATCCGCTTTGCTCGACTGTGCTTCCTCTAAGGATCCGGTCAACTCTTCAAACTCATCCGCGCTGAATTCGATGCAATAAGCTGGCCCGTCCGGGCTGACACGCACACTGGTATTGTGACGATGCTCGCCCAGCGAAGACATCTCGCCAAAATGTTGACCTCGCGTCAACTGACCGACTTTAACCTCTTCACCTGCGCCATTTCGCACGAAGATATCCACCTTGCCATCTTCAATAATATAGAAAGATTCTCCCAACCCACCCTGGCGGATAATCTCCTGCCCGGCTGCGAAGATCCTGCGATTGTGACGCTGGGCAATCACGGTACGATTGTCGTCCGGTATTACAGACAAAGCCTGCAACTGGATGGTCTTAGCCCGTTGTTCGACGATACGGCCCAGTTCCTCACGTAGGTCGCGTGAATCTTTAATCAGCTCGTTGAAGGCGGCGTTATCCAATTCAACGACTTTCGCTTCGCTATCACTGGAGGCTTTAACGGTGGCGGCACGAATGCCATTCCCCAGCAAAGCCATCTCCCCAAAATAATTTCCCGGAGAAAGCTGATTAACCAGGACCTGTCCACCGCTTGCGGTGTTGACTAGCACATCGGCCTTGCCCTCCACAAGGATATAAAACTTATCGCCGGTTTCACCCTGACGGATGATACTTGCGTCGCGCGAATAAACCTGAGGCTTGACCCGCCGCGCCACTTCGGCAAGTTGATCCTGACTCAGTGTTGAAAGTGCTCGTACCAGATATTCATTGACGATCTCTCCATTAGAGATCAGGATCGTGCGGTTAACTCGGCGCGCCAAGTCACTGTCGTGAGTCACCATCAAGACCGTCTTCCCAGATGCAACCAGATCTTCGAACAAGCTGAATATTTTTTCAGCAGTTTTTGTATCCAGATTGCCGGTTGGTTCGTCTGCAACGATTAGAGGTGGATCGTTTGCGAGGGCGCGCGCGATTGCCACACGCTGCTGCTGCCCACCAGAAATTGCGGCCGGCAATTTATCGGCTTGATCCTCCATCTCCACTTTTTTGAGCAGATGCTGGGCACGTTTGAGACGCCATGGCCGGTCGTATAAACTGTTTAGCTCCATCGGGAGCATCACGTTTTCAATCACTGTAAGTGTGGGGATTAATTGAAAGAACTGAAAGACGATACCAAGATTTTGGCCGCGCCACACAGCCATTTGATCTTCGTCATAGGTGTGGATCGGCGCGCCTCCGATGAAGATCTCCCCCGAAGTCGGGCGGTCAATGCCCGTGAGCATGTTTATAAAAGTGGATTTGCCGCTACCGGACTTGCCGATGATAGCTACGAACTCGCCTTGCCGCACGACGACATCCAGACCTTTGACAGCAGTGAATTCACCGGCCGGGGTTTTGTAAACCTTGACGAGATTTCTCACTTCTATCAAGGGCTTATTTGACACGATCTTCGAAGGACTCATCACATCCTCCTTTGACTAAGGCATCTATAGAGTATAAAACAAAAACTGCCTTTAGAGTTCATTCTAAAGGCAGTTAATTTGGTGTCTAACCAGTGACTTGCTCGTTTTGTTTTGATTAGATCTGTCACGATCCTTTTAGTAGCTTTATTTGCTCTTCGCACACTTCGAGAATTCTGAGGTGTTACCGCTTGGGTCGGTGACAGTGCTGGTGACGAAGGTTCCAACAGGCAGCGCCAATCCGAAAGTTAGCTTGAAGCTCGCGTTACCGGCGTGGTTCGTCGTCACGTTCAGCCAACCAAGGAAGGTCCTTCCCTCACCGAAGCCCGAAGCATCACAGGCATCGTTACTGTAGATCTCGACGCGGTAGGTTGTGTCGCGACTGCTTGCCAACGTGCCCTCAACCGAGGTCGTCCCATTCTTGGTCTTGACACTGCCGACAACCGCGAAGTTCTGCAGGTTATTTGGGCCGCTATCGGGATCGAGGATATCGTTGGCAGTTACTCCATCTTCGCCAAGGTCAATCCCCAAGCCACCATTCGAAAAGATCGAGTTGGACGAAATGGCATTTCCGGTGCCAGCATCTCCCGCGAAGCTCACGCCATTCCAGCCGTTGAAGGCAATAATGTTCCTCGCTCCGGCGGCTGCTCCGCCAAGTAGGTTACTGGCTGAGCCTTCAGATAGTCCGATCCCACTGCCGGTATTCCCAATGTTCGCCGTTCCATTGGCGTCAGTGCCAATAAGATTACCTTGAACAACGTTCGCGTTTGTGCCAACGTATAAGCCGACACCGTTCTGGCCATTGCCTGAGATCAGGTTGCCAGCACCTGCGGCTGTTCCGCCAATTACATTTGCGGAGGCGCCACCGCAACAGACGACGACGCCGTCGTACGAGTTGCCGAGATCAATGGTGCCGGTGACATCGGTGCCCAGATAGTTGCCTTGCACCAAATTTCCCGTTGTACCCGCGTCATATAGGCCGACGCCATTTGAATCATTACCAGAGATAATGTTACGAGCAGCGGCTTCGGTTCCACCAATTGTGTTGTTCGCGGCTTGAAAAACTGACACTCCGTCACCTGTGTTACCGAGATCCAGCGTGCCGGTCGCGTCGGTACCGATGAAATTGCCTTTCACCAAGTTGCTTGTGGAAACATCGCAACAGATGTTTACCCCATTGCTGCCGTTGCCGGAGATCACGTTTCTTGCTGCCGCAGTTGTTCCTCCGATCAGGTTGTTAGAGGTCGGACCGAAGATGCCAACGCCACCGTTGATGTTGGGGAGCGCGGCGCTGCCAGCTGCGTTCGTACCGATAAAGTTGCCTTGGACAGTATTTTGCGTTGCACCACCGTAACCGATGACGACTCCAAAGCCACCGTTGCCGGAGATCACATTGCCCGAGCCTACAGTGTTTTGCGCAGGGCCGTCCACAATGCTCACCCCGTTATCCGTGTTGCCCAAACTCAAAGTGCCGGTCACATCGGTCCCGATAAAGTTGCCCTGCACCAAATTTCCGGTTGAACCGGCATCAAAGATGCTCACGCCATCAGCGCTGTTGCTCGAGATGACATTACCGGCGCCGGCGGCCGTGCCGCCAATCGTGTTATTGCTGGCCCCCAAATGCAAGACAACTCCCGAATGCGAACCATCTCTACCGTTGCCCAAGGCGACGGTCCCCGTCACATCTGTGCCGATAAAATTGCCTTGCACAAGATTACCGCTGGCGTCTGGACCCTGAATTCGAACGCCTTGTTCTTCGTTCGCCGAAATAACATTACGGGCGCCGGCTGCGGTTCCGCCAATTGTATTGTTGGATGCCAGCAACAGCACACCGTCATCGGCGTTCGCCAGCGCAATCGTGCCGGTAACATCGGTCCCCACAAAGTTTCCCTGCACTGTATTGCCGGTCGATCCCAAATCAAATATCATCACGCCACTGCCACCATTGCCGGAGATGAGATTGCGTGCCGATGTACTCGTCCCACCAACCTGATTATTGGAGGCGCCGCCAGAGATGCGGACACCACCGTTGTTGTTTGGGATTGAAGCGCTTCCACTTGCATCTGTACCGATAAGGTTGCCTTGCATCACATTTCCCACTGTCCCAACATCACTAATAGCGATACCCACATCGCCATTGCCAGAGAGCAGATTACCTGCGCCCGAAGCCGTTCCGCCGATGGCGTTGTCGCTGGCGTTGACACCAATCACAACAGCACCGCCATAGTTGCCGAGCGCGGCTGTCCCGCTTGCATTGGTACCGATGTAATTACCTTGAATCACGTTATCGTTGGCATTTACTCCAAAGACAACGACCCCGCTTCCATCATTTCCGGAGATTACATTTCGCGCGCCAGACGCGCTTCCTCCAATCAGATTGTTGTCGGAGTAGACCCCGACGCCGTCGCTGGAATTTCCCAAATCAGCAGTTCCGGTAAGATCTGTGCCGACAAAGTTACCCTGAACGATATTCTGCGAGGCGTTGTCAGCAATGCGCACGCCGTGGCTTTCGTTGCCGGATATGAGATTGCCCGCACCCGGTGCCGACCCACCGACGGTGTTGGTACTCGCGCTATCGAGGATCAGTACACCGACGTCGCCGTTACCAAGGTCCACCGTCCCCGTGACATCGGTGCCGACGAAATTGCCTTGGACTATGTTTCCACCGGTGCTGCTACCACCAATCATCACGCCGACGCCAGCATTGCCTGAGATAAGATTGCCGGCTCCAGGAGCAGTGCCGCCAATCTGATTGCCGCTCGAGCCCGTGAAGATACCCACTCCTCCGCCATTGGCCATAGCGAAGGTTCCGCTTGCGTCAGTGCCGATGTAGTTGCCCTGTACAACATTTGCGCTTGTTCCAAGGTCGCCAAAGCCTATGCCCCAATCTCCGTTGCCTGAAATCACATTGCGCGCGCCTGCCGTAGTTCCACCGATCAAGTTGCCGCTGGAACCACCAGCGATTACCATGCCTTGAGTCCCATTCCCCATGTCCAGCGTGCCTGTGACATCAGTGCCAAGAAAATTTCCTTGGATTATATTGTTACTATTGGTTTCAATATCAATCGCTTTGAGACTGAAGCTGTTGATCACAAGACCGCGTACTGTAGTGTTACCCGCCACGATGTCCAAGCCATCGACAGAGCCCACAGCCGAGTTGCCATTCAACTCAATGATCGGCGTCCCAGCAAAACCGGGCTGCGTAGTGCCGTCGATAATGACTGGGTCGCCTATCGTGTCGAACCCGTAGGCGGGAGAGATTGTGTACGGCCCAGGGCCCGGGATGCTGAAAGTAATCATGTCGGTGCCCGGGTTCCCATTCGACTCCCGGATAGCTGCCCGAAGTGTGCATTCGCCGGGGGTGGCCGTTTCACAGGCGCCATTGCCTGGGTTGGCATCCTCCGCGTCTCCCGTACTGTTTACCGTAAGCGTAGCCGGCGATGCCAACCGTGCAGCTATCTGCGACAAAACAAGAACGATTGCGATCACGAGATAAGAAAAGCGCTTCATATTACACCTCCTAGGTTTGGCTTAAAGCTGCAAATCAATTGAAAGAAAAAAGGGGGAATACCGCCAGCAATGTGTTTATACAAATCCCTGGTGTGTCGCGGCGTAGATCCAGATTCCATTATAGATGCTTTTGGTCTTAATTCAACACCCAATCTTTCAGAAGACATAGCTGCATTGTACAAAAAAGATTCACGGTGGGTATTAAGAGTAAAAAGGCGTGATTGGTGGTTCATAAAGCCTCCGTTAATATATGATTTGACATTATTCTCGACTTGATCACTTATGTTCGGACAGATGTTCGGCAATATGCTAGTGTTGTATTATGTTTTTCCAGACACCTCCCAGATCGAAGAAACAACAATTCGCAATTTGAAATTTTGTGATTTGACCATTTCATCCTCTTTATTAGTTGCAAAGCTATTTGGAAAGTCCTCGACTAGTGAGTGACAAGATCAATGAGTTTTTGATACACCAATTCCGTGTTTGCGTGTGGTTTGTTAGCATCGATCAGATCATGTGGCAAAGCCAGGTCCATGGGAAACTCATAGGTCACGAGTTTAGCACCCTGCTGACGCCAGCTTTCAGCAACTTTAACTGTTAGTTCATTATTGACCGAATCATCATTTGCATTGGTGATGACAAAGATCCTGCCAGCTGAAGGAGGCGTTTGATCGGCGTCCACTTGAACTGAAAATCCAAGCCGCATGATCTGTGCTAGAGCATGCTTTGAATATTTGGGATAGGTATAATAATTGCCATCTCTCTCCTTGGCTTCAGCATCCCACCATACAAAAACATCTGGGAGGGTAATCACTGCATTCATCACCGGGGCGGTTAACAGAGTTGGAATTGCCATGTATCCAAACGCCGGAGAAATGACTACTGCTGTATCGACATCTTTGCGGTTCTGCGCTGCCCAAGCTGTAACTACGCCACCACAGGAAATACCCATGACGGTGACTTGATCGCCGAGGCCTTGAGCAATATCCACTATCTTGTCGCCGTAGGTTGCAAGTTCATCCGCCGATAATTGACCCTGCTCAGTATTCGTCCTGTCAATAAGACCATGATGTGGCATTGGAACGATCAAAACGTTGTAGCCCAAATCATAGAATTCTTTTCCCAGCCCTACAAATTCAATGGGGCAATTGGTATAGCCATGCACAAACACAATGACCTTCTGCACTTTTTGACCATGAGTCATGAATTGCGTCAGGCAACCAGGGTTCATCAGCGAGGCGCGTCCCTCGTCTAGGGTGTCAATGCGTTGAACAGCTTCGTCGTAACTTTGAACAGAATGTGGATGAGAGGATAAAACGTTAATATTCCATGGTATGAAGAAACTAGATACAATACTTACAATTAGGATGGTCGATACCAAAAACCAGGGGTGTTTCACTAAATTAACAAACTTTTTTTTCATCACAAGCCTCTCTTTTCGGATTGAAATCATTAAATCAGAGCAAGCGTGTCCATATAAGGCTTTTTTCGATATAATAAGCGCTACAAAAAGCGATATACCTCTTGCAGAAGAGATGGGACAATTATGAACGAAACGCAGTCTTTTGGGAAATGGCTTCGGAGTCGCCGCCGTGAACTTGACTTGACGCAAGAGGAACTCGCGCGTAGGTCAGGATGCGCACAGGTTACGATTCGCAAGTTTGAGTCGGACGAGATGCGTCCTTCAAAACAACTGGCAGAATTACTCATGGAACAGCTTGGGGTTCCACTGGATGAACGCGAGAATTTTGTCCACTTTGCACGAGGAGGGGGAACAACTCCCATCCCCAATGCATTACCACAACATAATTTTCCTCATGCCGTCAGTAGTTTTATTGGCCGCGCCCGTGAGATGACCGAGGTGGAACAATTGCTGGACACATCCCGCCTTGTGACTTTAACGGGTTCAGGTGGCAGCGGCAAAACACGGCTTGCTCTTGAAGTTGCTCGCCAGGAGTTAAACAGATTCTCCGATGGCGCGTGGTTGATTGATTTCGTGCCGCTGCATGAATCCACTTTAGTTCATCAGATTGTTGCCTCTGCTTTGGGAGTTCGTGAAGAGGCTAATCGTCCGCTAATTCAGACGATGACGGAATATCTCCGCTCCAAAAACTTGCTGCTCATTTTTGATAATTGCGAACATTTAATTGATCCGTGTGCGAAGATTGCAAATATGCTGTTACAAGCCTGTCCTAAATTACAGATCCTTGCTACTAGTCGCGAGCCATTGGGCATTATGGGTGAAAACCAGTATTATGTCCCTGCTCTTACTCTTCCAGATGAAAAATCGGAATTTTCAATTGAAGAAATGAACCAATCGGAAGCAGTATGCGTGTTCGTAGATCGGGTGGCCATGGTAAGGCCCAATTTTGCCTTGACGACCGCAAACGCACACTCCGTTGCCCAAATCTGTCGCCGGCTGGATGGCATCCCGCTGGCAATTGAACTTGCAGCAGCGCGCGTCAAGGGATTGAATGTTGAACAGGTCGCAGCCCGACTCGATGATCGCTTTCGCTTGCTAAATGCCGGAAATAGAGTTGCCTTTCCTCGTCAGCATACCCTGCGAGCAACCATTGATTGGAGTTACAACCTCCTATCAGAAGCCGAATGTGTCTTGTTGTCCAGATTATCTGTTTTTGCAGGCAGCTGGAGTTTGGACGCAGCAACTTTTGTTTGCTCAACTGGTGCAGTTGGGCAGAGTGATGTGCCAGCTCTTTTATCCAACCTGGCGGATAAATCGCTCGTTATCGTGGAAGAATATGAT
>Ga0209131_1003517_pt1 | contig 10385 bp, 16 predicted proteins | sample GraSoi_2013_40cm_FD_185826 | JGI IMG/M metagenome (GOLD analysis project Ga0209131, IMG submission 185826) | Grasslands soil microbial communities from the Angelo Coastal Reserve, California, USA - Sample 9_17_2013_40cm (SPAdes) (version 2) | ecosystem: Environmental > Terrestrial > Soil >...
CTGGCGATCGAAATGTTAGTACCGCTAATGAGATATGGGAGGAGCGAGAAACGCGCATATCCTAATCGACCTGCAATGAGGCGAATGACCCATTAATAAGGATGTAGATAGTTGTGAATGCAACTTACCTTTGAATGTGGTTTCCTTCCTCTCAACATCCGGAATGTGGTATACGGCGGGTTCAATAACTGCAGGTTTACGTTTCCGCTTCTTGGTCTTGGGCATTTGGTCCTCTTGTGTATCTTCTGAAATCTCAGCTTCAGCGAGAGCCGCTTTGACCTTTCTCTTGCTTCTTGTCATCTCTACTGGTTTCGCAGCATCAACGGCTGCTGCGAAACATTCCTCGTTCACGACCACCTTGGATTTAACTACAACCTTGCGCCTCTTCTTGGCTGGTTTCTTCGCAATCACAGGCTCCTCGTCTGATAGGGGTGAGAGCTCAGAGTCACTCGAGGCTGGTTGAGTTCGCAAAACGGCTGCTTTGCACTCGAGAAGTGAAATTTTGGGGTGCTCGGAGAACACGTCCGATTCGACAGTGGTGAGGCCGGCGGAGGCGGAGAGTGGTGCTTTGATTGGGTGTTCCATTTGGCGCAGGGTCGGGAGCTTAGGCTTAGGCAAGGCTGGAGTGAGAGACATAAGCAAAAGTCGCACAGAGGCCCTTGTCATACACCGGCTGCGGTGCGCCTCAGATATTGATATAATAGGGTAGGTGGAATGCCAACGGCCAACGGCTGAGCGACTTACAAACCGTTTGGTTATCCAAGGTGTGAAGGTGTGAAGGTGATGGGAGTGGGAGTAGGAATCCAAGTTGGGGGTTTGCCCAAATCACAAATCTGCAAGCCATGTTCCGATCTTGAAACGGACATCGGAACATGATCAACCGAGACCCGGGCCACCGCCGTTTGGAGTCACGAGGGACATTCAACTCAGGACAACGTAGGAGGTAGATGCAAATACAAGCAGCGCAACCGAGTAGGCAGCTATTGGCTATAGTAAATCGAAATCATCGAGCTAGGGGAGTATGTGTCAGCATCATATTGACAACAGGAGTACAGGAGTGTGAGGAATCGTACCTCGTCGTTGTAGGTCATGATTGTCCGCTTCAGCTTAGACGTATCGACCCAGGTCACGAAATCTTCCATATTTCTGGAAAGCATGGTTCAAAGAAGAAAACACGTATCACTTTAACCTGCTCACCGCGTAACAAGGTATGCGGGATCCGTTATGGTGTCCGGACCGACGCGGATGTGCCCGTGCTCGATAAACTTGACAGCCTGGGGACGTAGAGCAATAAAACTCAGCAGCCTGGTTCAACCAGCATGCCTCTGCACACCCGAAAACAGACCGACAAGCAATGCTGTACCACTTACCGCGCTCACACTTTCAGCCATCTTGAGTCTGTGAATGACTACACCAAGCCGTCTACGACAAAACGTGGCTACAGTGAGCTTATTTTCGATCTCGGAGAGCTTTGCGGTGGTATTGAGGACCCCCATATCGTAAAGTTTAGAGAGTAACTGGGCTTCCATTCTAACCCTGAAGGGGTCTTGAGCAGGAAGAAGGGACAGGCGATGTGCATATGAGCGAATCGAGCCGCAAAGCCTGTTATACCTGCTCGGGAAAATGTCAGTGGTGTGACTGAGATCAGAGAAGGAGTGGACCCGACTTATGGTAGTCCTCTCGGTGCTGTATGTGGTACCTCCTCATGACTTTGATTTCTCGAAGGTGGCCATCCTGCTTCCACTGGAAATGGCGAATGAAGCGAGAGGACGATGCGGGAAGAGATTTAAACACACACATTTAAAAAGTCGACTTTCTTCAAAAGCTTTTTCTCGTGGAATTTCAGTTCCCTCATCGTGGTTCGGAGCAAAGCGATGCGATAAAGTTGGACAAAGCGGAGGACAAAGCACTAACACTTGGACCGTTCTTTGACGTCGGTCTCGTCCCGGCTGACCCTTATTTGTCGCTGCTGTCGCTGTCGTCAAGCAGCTCACAATAGTTGGCCGTCGTACCCGTTTTCCTGTGCGTCGAGGCCTGAACCGCGCCGCCTCCCGACGCCCGACACGCCACCGCAGCGGGTCGTTGTTGTGGACTGCTATTGACATCAGAGTATAATGTTAGTATTTTCCATAATTATTTGCTTACTATTTGTGCTCATTTTCTTCCATATTCCCGCAGATGAATGCAACCCAACCACCTCTTCAGCACGGCCAAGGCCAGCCACACGACCTCCAGCCACACCCGCAGTCCATGATACAGTTCCAACCACCGCAGATGCGAGGGCCCATCATGCCACCAGCCCCAGCCGGCCCCTTCCAGCCCGGGCCTCAGCCCTCACTCTATCCCCAGCACCGGCAAGGGCCTCCACCAAATCAAATGATGATGGTTCAGCCGGTCCCCAGGATGATGGCACCAAATGGAATCCCGCCCTCCGCGATGGTTCCCGCCTCGATCCCCTTCCCCAATACCGTTCGGAGACAGCCAATGCCGCCAGGATATCCCAATTATATACCGAATGGGCCAGCTCCGAATCACTCCCTTGGACATCCTCCAATGTTCCGACCATCACCAGGCGGTAAGTTTGTTTACTTCAACGCGGTTCCTCGGCTGAAGAGTGCGCTGCGAAATCGAGTTCAAGGCCTTAGCATCTGATCTGATTCGAGAGTCTGTCTTGACATTTCACTCGAATACTAGACGCTCCCGAGAGCCCGACACGCTGCTTGTCGGTGTGTTTGCTTCTCAGGAGTGTATTCCACTTGCCATGCAATAAGTGCTATGCCCCGATCCGACTTACGGGTCTCCGCTTATCGGGTTTCCGTCGCTTCTATGACGCATTTTTTTGCTGTATTGACGACAATGTTCTATTTTCCAGACGATCTAAGCAAGATGCGGATGCGGGTGGGACCCGTACCAACTGTCCCCGGTCCAATGGGCCCTCTTGCCCTATCTGGTGGCGCACTACCAGGCGCTAACCACGCCATGATGCCCAACAACATATTTCCCACTGGCCATTCACTCCCCCCACGGCAATCCCTACCCTCACCTGCCCGCAGCCCTCGATCGCAACCTCCCCATTCTGCCGCACAGACTCCTGTCTATACAGGTCCGGGAGGATACGTTCCTACAGGTAGCATGACACCCGCTGCACACACACCACGCCCACAAACCGCAGGTCCGTCCTATCAACAGACCCCACGGCTTTCGATGGCTCTGGATGGAATCCCCGATCCATCTGGACTACCACAACAGATAGTAGACCCATCGGTGCCTATGGAGGGATTGGCTGGGGACGCACCTGCCGACGTTGTGATGCAGAATCCTGGTCCGTCACACACTCCTCGACCTATGTCCCAAACAGGGTCTCTGAGCGGTGCACCTACTATAAGAGAGATGAGCCTCGCGAGAGATAGCACACATGCACACACACCCCACCCCCCTCACCTATCGTGCGTACTTGTACTCGTTGGAATCGCTCCTACTTTTGCTTACATCCCCCCCAGTGCCCCTCATTCTTCAAAACCATACGCCAGTTCGCGGGTCATGGCACTCAGCGCAGACCTCAGCGTCGAAGCGCCTGGCGTGCGTGATTTTATTTCGAATCTTAGCTTGCTTTGACATCCCAACAGAAAGAAACGGATGAGTACTGGCGCGGGATCGTCGGTAAGCACTTTGCAAGTGAAGCCATCATGACAATCTCGCTACCGAAAGAAGGCCCCCGAGAACCGAGCCACCTAGGGCACACAGGAATAGCACAAATGTTTAAGGCAATCTGGGCCTCTGGTGTATCATCTATGTCCTTCTCGATCGATGGCGCGCGAGAGCATGATCGACCAACACCAGGGGGACCATCAACGTTCATGCTCTACTGCGAACATGCGCGTTGGCGGATGCACTACTTCAGCGGGTACATGCAGTTTGATCTCCAGTGCGTCAAGGATGTTACATGGCTTGACAAATCCGCGATTGCTGGCAGGTTCCTCGCGCCGATGCGCCGCCGCAGTGCGATGCCGCTTGGTAATGTACCTGGTGTGGGCGCTGACGCGGAGAGTAATCGATGTGTGAGGCAGGGGGAGGTGATTGTGCCCACTACACCCCTGACTCGGTATGGCTTGCCGGTGCCTGCAGTACGGACTATGGAGGTGTGCTTTGATTTCTTTCTCCGTGGGACGGAATGACTGATCCTTTGATTTCTCTTACTAGATGCACGGTGTTCTCTCGGATATGGCTTCTGTAATGGATTATGCTGCACTAAATCATTGTGGTCCTCAAGGTTAGTCAGTTGGCCTGGTGCGTTTATCATTCGACTGACCCCCTTCAAAAGCGGCAATGGAACAAATTGTGAACGGGGCCTCCATTCCTCAACTATTTCCGTTGATACCAAACAATTTCCACCCATTATATCCTCCATCTTATGCGGGAGCCAACCAGCTGGGTTACCCGTTCCCTCCCCAAGGCCCTCCACTCCATCAGCACCTACAAACCCCGCAGCAACACTTCCAGCAGCTCCTTGGCCCCGCTTTACCAGTGGGCGTGGGCATGGGGCAAATGGCCCCACCGCCAGGCGCAAACGACCCTGCCCCACGACCCATGGCCCCGCCGGCAAGCGCCTCTGCGAACAATCCGGAGCCTGGTGCACCGCCCATTTCTGGCCCGTTGCCAAATGCGCGACCGACAAACGCGGAACCCACGCCCCCACAAATAACGCCGAAGCTGGGCAAGCGGGCACCCGGGAGTCCGTCGAAAGCGGATCAGCGGAAACGCAACGAGGCGGGGACCCCTGCTGGGAACGAGACTAACTCTGAGCGGGTGAATCCCAAGAGGAAGGCGCCTACTCAGCAAGTCGGCGAGAGTGACACACCCGTGCAGCCTACGAAACGGGCACGAAGGCGGAAATGATGAATATTCGCTCGCTCCTCCCAGATTACAACTACACCTTTACATAGATGGAGACGTAGATGGAGATTACTTCCAACTTGTCGACTGTTCACACCAGTCCATCAACCCGACTTTGGCAGTGGCCAAATGTTTCAGTTCGATTCATTGCAATGCTTGTAACACCACCATACCAGGCTCTTTGCCCCTCCTCTCACTCCTCAAAAGACAACGCCGGATGCATTGAACAGGCCCCCTCTCACCTATGCACCACTTTACCACTTTATCTTATTTCTCTACTTTCTACTCCCCTCGCGGATTTCTTGTTGATCGATCAACCGGCCGCCTCGTCTAGTCTCGTCAATCGCGTTTGCATCCGTTCCTTCTTTACCTTCTACTGTCAAATGTTAAAGTATATTAACCTCATCGGCGGTCTTCCCTCTCGCCATTTGCTTTTCTCACGTTGTGTGTTTTTGTTAATACCACTTCGTTACCCCGATCTCTCGGACACTTCTCATGTAATCCATGCGCGGAGCGGCTTCGAGAATAGGATCCGTCTCTCTGGGGATCGAGTGCGATATTAATTATAAACGTGCGAGGGGCGGCTACGCTACAAATTAAGAAGTGGAAGTATCACCGTGCGAGTCCATCGTCCGGGGAAGTAATGACCACCTCCGGCTGGTTGCTATGCGAAAGTGAGAATGTTTCAAACTTGCTCCATCCGTAGTTTACCTTTGCCTTTGCATCCCTTGGATCCAATCTTCCATTCCCTGTGACTCCCCAAATGTCAACAGGAAGTCTGGCAACGGCTCATCGGCGAGTGATTCAGGGTATTGTGATATTCCCACTTCCTCTGGCCCATATTGGGAAACCGGAGTGGAGCCACCGAGATGGGACAGCAGCTTTGGCGGTGAGACGTAAGCGAGCCCAAATGCATTGGAAAGAGGCTCCTCCGAACCAATGGAGGTCGGTGATTTGAAGTGTGTTGGGGTCATAAACGGGGCCTCTTGTGACATGGATGGAGTGTGCTTGGGAGGTGAGGCCGTGGGGAAAAAAAGCTTTGGCGGTGAGACGTAAGCGAGCTCAAGTGCATTGGAAGGAGACTCAGTGGAGGTCGGTGATTTGAGGCGTGTTGGGGTTATAAACGGGGCCTCTTGTAACGTAGATGGAGTGTGCTTTGAAGGTGAGGCTGCGAGGGGAAAATGCTTTGATGGGGAGGGGAGTACACGGGGCCTGGAAGGTGAAAGAAAAGGGGAAATCTTTGAAGGAGAGGGAAGGACTGCACGTTTGGTAGGTGAAGTAGATGCTGGGTTGCTCGTTTGGGATAGCAAAAGCCGAAGAGGTGAAGGTTGGCGTTGAGGGGTGTGACTTGACCAACTGGGTTTGGTAGGCGGCGGACTATGGAATGGGCTCTGTTCATGGGAGACTCCCTCTTCACCTCCTTCTTCACTTTTCTGGATCTCCTCCTCGGACGGGAATAGCCTCTCAGCCACGGGTTTGATGGGCGAACTGGCTGCTCGCTTCCGGGGACTCTGAGCGGCAATAGGGTCGGTTTTCTGAGTAGCCGCAAGCGCATCGAATACACCCGACCACAGGTTCCTTGTTACCGTACCGTCTACTGAGACGCAAGGCGTCCTTCGCCGAAGAGGTTTGCGACTTGGAGGCGGCAGTGGAGGTATGTGGAACGCGAACTCGAAGCTTTCCTCGATTTGAGAAGACTCGATTCGGTCGTCCTGTTTTCTTAGCTGAGGGAGAGCGGGAACATTCTCCTCAGCGAAATTGGCTAATAAGCTGGGCGATTCTGAAGTGTCGATGCTACAGCAACGAGGATAAGTGATAGGTCATAGATACGATAGGGAGTATGCACCTAGGGAAGCTAGACGACGGTAATGGTGAGTGAGTCGTTTGGAGCCCCCCTTCTATATAGTTCGGGGAGGAAAGAGTGAACACTGGTATATGGGGAGCCTCATTTCGCCCAATGTGTACATCGCGGCTCTCTCTAAGATCTGAAGGGGTTGCGGAGCTTGGTACCTGTTGCTGCGACACTCGGACTGGTTTAGGAGTAAAGATGGGGAAACGAAATGAAGTTCGTTGTGGAAACGGCGTGATAGGCTGTAGCGGGGATGCACTGGTCGACGGGGCAATGGGATGAAATACAAGGGGGAGGTCGTCTTGGGCCTGAGAACATGGGACCACGTCCAGTTCCATATCGACTCCGACAGAGTTCATTCTATGTCCCAGAAAAGTAGGCAGACCGACCGAGAATGATGGTCCTTCTGACCCGCCTAGCCCTTCCCGGGGGCGCTGTGACTGCAGATCAGAGACTTGCATACCACGGGGGTATGGGTTTGGATCCGAGTAAGGTGTGGTTGCGGCGAAATTCGGCATTGTGTAATTTCTGGGGGAGCCACTTGCGAGTTGTCTAGCCACTAAGGGTCTCTCTTTTATCGATGCCTGATATGAGCGCGTTGGTGATGAGGGGTCCACCGATAGCTTCCGTCGTTTCAAAGGGGGATCGTCTTCGTCGCTTGTCAGTTGGATGACCTCGGTCATTTTCCGCTTTTCTCCAGCGTTGATATCTGTCCCACTAGTACTAGAGACTGTATCAGTCTTTGCAAATGGAGAACTGGATACAATAGGCGAAAGTTGCTGCGGCGTTTGTGTAAATTTGGGCTTGGAATCCATGAAAGAATAAAGCGTTCGCTGACATCCACGAGCTCCAGTCGTGGGTGTTTTTGTTCTGGAAGGCCTGGAGGGACTTGCACGTCCCTTGTATCTGGAAGCCATAGCGCGTTCCAAACTTTTGATCTCCGCCATGCCCGCTAAAAAACGCGCCGCTTCTCCTCATCCTGAGGAACGTCCAGCAAAGATCCAAAACACCAAGGGCAGCAGCCCTACGCGTCACGTCGAGTCCGCGACCCTTCCTCTGACCTCCAAGTTGCGCGTCAAGCGTCTCAACGAACACGCGCAGTTGCCGACGCGTGGCTCCATCCTCGCTGCTGGATACGACCTGTACAGGTACTTGATACTTTGTTCAACCCTATGAATCATGTCTCACGCGTCGTATAGTGCCGAAGAGAAAGTCGTGCCAGCAAGCGGAAAGGCGCTCATTGGAACAGGACTCTCACTCGCCGTTCCGGTTGGAACGTACGGAAGGGTCGCACCTCGCAGTGGACTGGGTAAGTTTCGTTTTCTGGACGACGACGCGCGACTAAAGCCCATGGAATAGCCACCAAATTTATGATTGACACGGGGGCGGGCGTTGTAGATGCAGACTATCGTGGACAGCTCTTTGTGCTTCTTTTCAATCACTCGAAAGCTGATTTCAAAAGTGCGCCCCTGTGTTTCCCCTACAATTCACTCATGGCCTTTGCAGTCACGGTAGGCGACCGTATCGCCCAGCTCGTCTTGGAGAGGATCATGACACCCCCAGTTTTGGAAGTCGACGTGAGTGTGTCTCTGTCTCGCTCGTTCTTTTCGGCTGATGTAGTCCCAGAACCTGGAGGAAACCCTCCGCGGCACCAATGGGTTTGGCTCGACTGGTGGTCACGTTGGTCTCTAGATCGGCTAGTTTTCTTCTCTGTATCTATCCCGATTTATGAACCGTAAAGCGTCTGAGCTTAGAATTCTGCCTTTCTGCCGGAGCGAGTGAGGGAACGAGGCTGTAAAAGTTGTCCAAGGCATTACGAATGCGACGTACGCCGTACTGATGAGACGCTCATTATTTGAATCCGAAGAACGCGTTCGCTCTGGTTTCTGATAGCTCTAGCTCTAGCTCTAAGCGACTAGATGGAATATCAAATGATTTTGATGCTTACCATTTCTATTTCTGCGCGGCGTCTTCACAAAACGTTCGGGAACTAACTAACGGGCTGGACTGGACCGGACCGGCTCCTCTACCGTTCACGTGCAACCTGGTCCCCGCAATGTCTTCAGACTTACGTGAAATCAGCAAAGAAGAGGTCGCAAAGGTGAATATTAGTTCCGCGTTCAACCAATTCGTCCTCACTCGTGTCTCACAGCATCATAGAGCGGGAGACTTGGTACCGTTGTTACGTTGGGCAGAGAAACATCAGCTGAACCTGAACGTAGTGGATTATCATCGACTCCCTCGTCTATGACTTATCAAAATTCTACAAGCTGCACCCAGGCGGAATGGCTGTTTTGATAGATTCCAAGATAGGTTAGTTCGCGTCTTCTCAGGCCCTTCAACACCACGTACACACCATATCGACCCTTGCAGCTGGTAAGGATGCAACCACTGCATTCTTTTCTCTACACCGCGCCGAGGTCCTCCAAAGACCCGTGTATAAGCGACTTGTGATTGGCAAGGTTCACTCGGAAGCGCAACAACTCCTCCCTCCTGCTCCAGGTGCTCTATCAAAGGTACCATATGGCGAAGCAACGTGGCTCTCTCAAGGCTTTCACTCAGCATATTACAATGACTCCCACCGTCGGTTCCAGAAGGTTGTTCGGAGTTTCATGCAAACTGTGGTCATGCCAGACGCTCTTGCCTGTGAGGAGAACGGCAAGCGCGCCAGCCAGGCGGTTTTCGATGCGCTAGCGTGAGTTCCAGGCTGTTAAGCACCAAGGTCGTACGTACCCACTCCTGTATCAGACAGAAGAATATCATCGCCATGCGATTTGGACCAGGTCCTCACCTAAAGGGCCTCACCTTAATGGATGGGGTGATCACCCCCGAAGAATTCGACTTTTTCCACGAAAGCATCCTTACATACGAGCTAGGGCGCATGGGCACCCGCGGCTACTTCGACGGTCTCCTCGCTGGTGGAGTTATTGGACTCCCTCCAATTCTCAACTACGGTTCCCCAGAAATGAAGGCGAGGATCGTCCCTGAAGTATTGCAAGCCAAGAAGTTTATCTGTCTCGCGATCACAGAAGCATTCGCGGGCTCAGATGTTGCTGGGTTGCAAACAACTGCGACGAAGACGGACGACGGCAAGTTTTGGATCGTGGAAGGCACAAAGAAGTGGATCACGAACGGGACGTATGCCGATTACTTTACAACTGGGTGCAGAACTGGAAATGGCTTCACTGTCATCTTGATCCCTCGAGGAGAAGGTGTGGAAACAAATCCTATCAAGACTTCATACTCCCCGACTGCTGGCACGGCATTCGTCACTTTCGACAAGGTAAAAGTACCTGTAGAAAACACCCTTGGTCAAGAGGGGAAGGGGATGGCAGTAATCCTGCAGAACTTTAACCAGTGAGTAGTCATATTGCACTCAAGTTTCAAGGCTGACCATCTCTCCAGTGAACGGTGGATGATGAACTGTGAGACCCAGGCGGCACCTTCGCCTGTTAAACGCTGATAAGATTCTAAGGCATCAGCGCGGGTAGCATGCGCTTGGTGGTTGAAGAGTGCATGAAGTACAGACGGTCCTCGCTCTCTTCTCTCAAGAGTACTAACGAGTATTAGGTGGGCTGCTCAGCGGCAAGTCTTTGGTAAACCCCTCATTGCCCAACCGGTCATCCGACAGAAGTGAGTAACG
>Ga0209131_1003520_pt1 | contig 10380 bp, 6 predicted proteins | sample GraSoi_2013_40cm_FD_185826 | JGI IMG/M metagenome (GOLD analysis project Ga0209131, IMG submission 185826) | Grasslands soil microbial communities from the Angelo Coastal Reserve, California, USA - Sample 9_17_2013_40cm (SPAdes) (version 2) | ecosystem: Environmental > Terrestrial > Soil >...
CACGGACTCGAGCCTCCTGGGCACGGGAGAGCATGGCGCCGCTATCGTAGTCGACCCGCCCTACGTGAGCCAGTGGCCTAGCATTCTACTAGGGCGAGGCCTCATCCTTCCCGACCAGCCCCTCGTAACCGCGCTCGAGCACCTGAGCCCACGCCTCGAAGCCGTTGGCGGCGAGCCGACGCGCCGGGAGCACGAGCTCCTGGCCGTCGACGAGTTCATCGAGCACGTTCCGGCGCACGCGTAACGGCCGCTTTCGCAGATCCTTCCCCCGTGCGTACCAGATCACCGAGGGTCCGCAGGCCGGCAGCACGAAGTAACGGGACCACGGAAGGACGCAGCGGGCGCTGGGATCCCTCGGCGCCCGTTGCGCATCACGTTCGCTTCGCCCGGAAGAACTCGCTGAGCTGCGCGCCACACTCGGACGCGCGCACGGACGCGGTCACCTCCACCCGGTGATTGAGCCGCGGGTCGTCGAGCAGCCGGTGGACGCTGCGCACCGCGCCGGCTTTGACATCGTCGGCTCCGTAGACCAGCCGCGCGATCCGCGCGTGCAATGCGGCGCCGCAGCACATCGCGCACGGCTCGATGGTGGCGTACAGGGTCGCTCCGGTCAGCCGGTAGTTGCCGAGGTCGCGCGCCGCCGCGCGCAGCGCCACGATCTCGGCGTGCGCGGTGGGATCGTGGGTCGCGATCGGCTGATTGTGCCCGGCCGCGAGGAGCCGACCGTCCAGCACCACGATCGCCCCGATCGGGATCTCGCCCGCCTGGGCCGCGCGCGCCGCTTCCTCGAGCGCCAACCCCATCCAGTGCGCGTCATCCATGGGATGCGAGCCGGGCCCGCTCGTCATCGCTCCTCCAGGTGTTCGAACGGGGAGAGATCGCGGAGAGCGAAGGGGCTACGAGGTCACCAGCACCTCGTAACCCCCCGTCATTTTTGGTGCGCCCTAGAGGAATCGAACCTCTGGCCTTCGGATTCGTAGTCCGACGCTCTATCCATCTGAGCTAAGGGCGCGCATGGCGGAGAGGCCGGGATTCGAACCCGGGATAGAGGTTTTGCCCCTATAACCGCTTAGCAGGCGGCTGCCTTCGGCCGACTCGGCCACCTCTCCAAACGCTCAAGCCAACAGAGTATATGTCATCCGAGCCGCGCGGACTACCGGGAACGGACGCGTGGGTGGGGCTATGCTGTCTGTCCAGGAGGCCCCGCCATGAACCGCCTGCGCGAGTCGCTGCGTGACGCCTGGACCCTGATCCGTCCCTACTGGTTCTCCGAAGACCGCTGGGCCGGCCGGGGGCTCCTGCTCGCGGTGGTGGCGCTCACCCTCTTCGGTGTGTACATCACCGTGCTCCTGAGCCAGTGGTACAACGTCTTCTACAACGCGATCCAGGAAAAGGACTTCGCGGCGTTCTCGCGCCTCCTGCTCAAGTTCTCCTGGCTCGCCGCGCTCTCGCTCGTGGCCGCGGTGTACCAGCTCTACCTCAACCAGATGCTTCAGATCCGCTGGCGGCGGTGGCTCACCGAGCGGTACCTGGGCGCGTGGCTGGCCGACGGCGCCTACTACCGCATGCAGCTCACGGCCGGGGAGACCGACAACCCCGATCAGCGCATCGCCGAGGACCTCCGCCTGTTCGTCGTCGGCGCGCTCAGCCTGAGCATCGGGGGCCTGCGGGCCGTGGTCACGCTCATCTCCTTCCTCGGCATCCTGTGGATACTCTCCGGCCCGTTCACCATGCCGATCGTGGGGGTGACCATCCCCGGCTACATGGTCTGGGCGGCCTTGCTCTACGCGATCGGGGGTACCTGGCTCTCCCATCTGATCGGGCGACCGCTCGTGCGGCTCAACTTCGACCAGCAACGCTACGAGGCGGACTTCCGCTTCAACCTCGTCCGCTTCCGGGAGAACACGGAGGGCGTCGCCCTCTACGGCGGTGAGGCCGACGAGATGCGCACGTTCCGGGACCGCTTTGCCTCGGTGGTCGGCAACTGGTGGGACATCATGCGCCGGCAGAAGCGGCTCTCCTGGTTCACGTATGGCTACGGCCAGGCCGCGGTCATCTTCCCCTTCGTGGTCGCGGCACCCCGCTATTTCCGCGGCGAGATCGCCCTGGGTGGCCTGATGCAGACCGCCCAGGCCTTCGGCCAGGTCCAGGAGTCGCTCTCGTTCATCATCACCGCCTACACGGACATCGCGGCCTGGCGGGCGGTCGTGCTGCGCCTCCTGGGCTTCGAGCGTGCGCTCTCTCGTGTGCGCGCCGACGCCGCGGTCGAGGGCGTGCGCCATGGGACCGGTGCGGCCGGCACGCTCACGCTGGACCAGGTGAACCTGGCGCTGCCGGGTGGGGGTCCGCTGATCGAGGGGGCCTCGTTCGAGATCCGGCCCGGCGAAACCACGTTGATCAGCGGGCCGTCGGGCGCGGGCAAGAGCACGCTCTTCCGGGCCATCGCGGGCATCTGGCCGTTCGGCCGAGGCGAGATCCGCCTGCCCCGTGATGGCCGCGTCCTCTTCCTCCCCCAGAAACCCTATCTCCCGATCGGCACTCTCCGCGAGGTGGTGAGCTACCCGACGCCGCCCGCCGGCCTCGACGATGCGACGCTGCGCGAGACGCTGCGGGCGGTGGGTCTGCCGAACCTGGCCGGGCGCCTCGACGAGACGACGCACTGGGCGCTGGCGCTCTCCCCCGGGGAGCAGCAGCGCATCGCCTTCGCGCGCGCGCTCCTGCAGAAGCCCGCGTGGCTCTTCCTCGATGAGGCCACCTCGGCGGTGGACGAGGAGACCGAGGCGCGCCTCTATTCGCTGGTGCGCGAGCGCCTGCCCGGCACCGCGGTGATCAGCGTGGGCCACCGCAACACGCTCCGCGCGTTCCACGGGCGCCGGCTGGTGGTGACGCCCAACGGCGCGGGAGTGGCCACCGTCGAGGAAGCGGCGCCGGCCGCGTGACGCGTCGAGAAAAAATGGCGGAGGGGGAGGGATTCGAACCCCCGATCCCTTGCGGGATTCCGGTTTTCAAGACCGGCGCCTTCAACCGGACTCGGCCACCCCTCCGCGTCTGACTGACTATCGGGCCGTCGGAGCCGGACCGATACGCTCGAGACCGCCCAGGTACGGGCGGAGCGCGGCCGGCACCGTGATGGATCCATCGGCCTCCTGGTAGTTCTCCAGCACCGCGATCAGCGTGCGCCCCACCGCGAGCCCGGAGCCGTTGAGCGTGTGACAGAGCTCGACGCGCCCGCCGCCCGCGGGGCGGTACTTGATGTCGAGCCGGCGGGCCTGGTAGGCCTCGCAGTTCGAGCAGGAGGAGATCTCGCGGTACTTCGCCTGCCCCGGGAGCCACACCTCGAGGTCGTAGGTCTTGGCGGAGTGGAAGCCCATGTCGCCGGTGCAGAGCGTCACCACGCGGTACGGCAGCTCGAGCCGCTGGAGCACCGCCTCCGCGCTCCGGACCATCGCCTCGAGCTCGTCGTAGGATTGCCCGGGCGCGGCCAGCTTGACCATCTCGACCTTGTCGAACTGGTGCTGGCGGATCATCCCCTTGGTATCCTGCCCGTAGGTGCCGGCCTCGCGCCGGTAGCAGGGCGTGAAGGCGCAGTAGCGACGCGGCAGCTCGGCCTCGGGCAGGATCTCGCCGCCGTGCAGCGCGGTCAGCGCGACCTCCGCGGTCGGGATCAGGTAGAGCGTGCGGCCGGCGTCAGGCTCCACCGTCTTGAACATCTGCTCCTCGAACTTGGGCAGCATCGCGACCCCGGTCATGGTCTCCGCGTTCACGAGGTGCGGCACCCACACCTCGGTGAAGCCGTGCTCGCGGGTGTGCAGATCGAGCATGAGCTGGGCGAGCGCGCGGCTGAGCTGGGCCGCCGCGCCCCACATGACGGTGAAGCGCGCCTTGGCGATCTTGCTCGCCCGATCGAAGTCGAGGATCCCGAGCGCCTCGCCGATCTCGAAGTGTTGCCGGGGCTCGAAGCCGAACTGTCGCGGGGTGCCCCAGCGGCGCACCTCGACGTTGTCGTCGGCCGAGCGCCCCACCGGCACGCTCGCGTGCGGCAGGTTGGGGATCTCCAGCAGCAGCACCTCCTGGCGTGCGTCGGCCTCCTTGACGAGGGCGTCGAGCACCTTGATGCGGTCGGAGACCTCACGCATCCGCGCCATCGCGGCCTGGGCGTCCTCGCCGCGGCGCTTGGCCTGACCGATCGCCTCGGAGGCGCGGTTGCGCTCGGCCTTGAGCTCCTCGGCCTCGGTCACCAGCCGCCGGCGCTCCGTGTCCACCGCGAGGACCGGCGCGAGCGATACGGGGGCGCCGCGCGTCGCGAGGACACGCTCCACCCCTGCGGGATCTTCCCGGATCAGCTTGATGTCGAGCACCGCACTCCCCTCGCCGTGCAAACCATAACAAAAAAGAGGCCGCAGCTGCGCGGCCTCGGTCACCCCGTCCGGCTCGAGCCGGCGGGGCCTACTCTGACGACACCTCGGGGGCGGGCGCCTGCTCGGCCTCGACGCGGGCCAGATTGCCCACCTGATCGTCGGCGTCCAGGTCGATGATGCGGACGCCCATGGTGTTGCGGCCCTGGCTCGTGATCTCGTCGGCGTGCAGGCGGATCATCTTGCCCTTGGTGGTGACGACCAGGATGTCGTCGCCCTCCCGCACCTGCAGCATCCCGACCACCGCCCCGTTCCGGCCCGCGGTCTTGATGTCGATGATGCCCTTGCCCGCGCGCCCCTGCAGCCGGTACTCGTCGAGCGGGGTGCGCTTGCCGTAGCCCCGCTCGGTCACGGTCAGGATCGTCACGCCTTCCTTGAGCGTCTCCGCCGCGATGACCTGATCGCCCTCGTCCACGTCGATGCCGCGGACCCCGGCGGCGGTGCGGCCCATCGGCCGGACCTCATCCTCCGGGAACCGGATGATCATGCCGAGCTTGGTCGAGAGCAGGACCTCGCGCTGGCCGTCGGTGCGACGCGCCGCCATCACCTCGTCGCCCTCCTCCAGCGTGATGGCCTGGATGCCACCCGCGCGCGGATGGGAAAAGGCGGAGAGCTCGGTCTTCTTCACCTTGCCCTGCTTGGTGGCGAAGAGCACGTAGCCGCCCGATTCGAAATCGCGCACCGGCACGCAGGTGGCCACGCGCTCGCCGTCGGCCAGCGAGAGCACGTTGGCCATCGCCTTGCCCTTGGCCTGCCGGCCCCCCTCGGGGATCTCGTGCACCTTGAGCCAGTGCACCTTGCCCTTGTTGGTGAAGAACAGGAGGTAGGAGTGGGTCGAGGCCACGAACAGGTCCTCGACGATGTCCTCCTCCTTCGTCTCCATGCCGGTCACGCCCTTGCCCCCGCGCTTCTGGCTGCGGTAGGCCTCCACGTGCGTGCGCTTGATGTAGCCGGAGCGCGTGATCGTCACCACCATGTCGTCGTCGGCGAGCAGGTCCTCGATGGTCAGGTCGGCGGTCTCGGCGAGGATCTCGGTGCGGCGCACGTCGCCGAACTCCTGCCGGAGCGCGGCGAGCTCGTCCTTGATGATGCCGAGCAGACGCTGCTCCGAGGCGAGAATCCCCTTGAGGTCCTCGATGAGGGCCAGGGTCTGCTCGTGCTCCTCGACGATCTTGTGGCGCTCGAGCTGGGTGAGGCGCTGCAGCCGCATGTCGAGGATGGCCTTGGCCTGGATCTCCGACAGCTCCAGCTGCCGCATCAACGCGTCCTTGGCCGCGTCCGGGCTCTCCGACTGCCGGATGAGCCGGATGACCAGATCGATCTGATCGACCGCTTTGCGCAGGCCCTCGAGGATGTGGGCCCGTTCTTCCGCGCGCGCCAGGTCGTACTTCGTCCGGCGGGTGACGACCTCGCGGCGGAACGCGATGAACTCCTGAAGCATCTGCTTCAGATTGACCACCTGCGGGCGCCGGTTCACCAGCGCCAGCATGATGACCCCGAAGGTGGTCTGCATCTGGGTGTGCTTGTAGAGCTGGTTGATCACGATCTGGGGCATCTCACCGCGGCCGAGCTCCAGCACCACCCGGATGCCCTCGCGGCTCGACTCGTCGCGGCGCTCGCTGATGCCCTCGATCTTCTTGTCGCGCACGAGCTCGCCGATCTTCTCCATCAGCGACGCCTTGTTGACCTGGTAGGGCAGCTCGGTGACGATGATCGCCTCGCGCCCGCCCCGCATCTTCTCCACGTGGGCCTTGGCCCGCAGCGTGATGATGCCGCGCCCGGTGGTGTAGGCCTCGCGGATCCCGCCGCGGCCGTAGATGTAGCCGTGGGTCGGGAAGTCGGGGCCCGGGATCACGGTCATCAGCTCATCGATGGTGACCTCGGGGTTGTCGATCACTTTGATGAGTCCGTCCACCACCTCGCTCAGGTTGTGGGGCGGGATGTTGGTGGCCATCCCGACCGCGATACCGGACGAGCCGTTCACGAGCAGGTTCGGCACCTTGGTGGGGAGCACCACCGGCTCCTGGAGCGACTCGTCGAAGTTCGGCGTGAAATCCACCGTGTCCTTCTCGATGTCGGCCAACAGCTCGTGCGCGATCTTGGCCAGACGTGTCTCGGTGTAGCGCATCGCGGCGGGCGGATCGCCGTCGATCGAGCCGAAGTTGCCCTGCCCATCCACCAGCGGGTAGCGCAGGGAGAACTCCTGGACCATGCGGACCAGGGCCTCGTACACCGGCGCGTCGCCGTGCGGATGGTACTTGCCGAGCACCTCGCCGACCACGCGCGCCGATTTCTTGTAGGCGCGATTCCAGTTGAGGCCGAGCTCGTGCATCGCGAAGAGCACGCGCCGGTGGACCGGCTTCAGGCCGTCGCGGATGTCGGGGAGCGCGCGGCCGACGATGACGGACATGGCGTAGTCGAGATACGACTTCCGCATCTCCTCTTCGATCGGAACGGGCGTCTGTCGCTCGGGGCTCATGGACGGGGCCTACGTCTCCTAGATGTCGAGGTTGACGACGTCGAGAGCGTTCTTCTCGATGAACTCGCGGCGCGGTTCCACCGCGTCGCCCATCAGCACCGTGAACATCTCGTCGGCGCCGACCGCGTCTTCCATGGTGACGCGTAGGAGGGTGCGGGTCTCCGGGTTCATGGTCGTCTCCCAGAGCTGCTCGGGGTTCATCTCGCCGAGCCCCTTGTAGCGCTGCATGGTGGCCCCGTCCTTGGCCTGCTCGAGGATCGTCCGCAGCAGGCCGTCGAGGCTCTTGGTCTCGATCTCCTTCTCGGCCGCGTCCACGATCGTGCACGGCCCCTTGTGGAGGCCCGCGATCTCGGCGTGCAGCTCGAAGAGCTGCGTGTAGTCCGGAGACTTGAGCACGTCGACGCTGAATTGCGCGGGATGCGGACCGGTGATCTCCACCGTGGTCGCGTCGCCGTTGTCGGCGCCCCCGAGGCGGGCGGTCCAGCCCGGCAGCTCCGCGGCGACCTCGCTCACCGCCGCCCCGATCTCGGCGTCGCCGACGCCCCGCTTGGTCGCCCGGAACTTCTTCCGCAGCAGGCCGTCGAGGATCGCGCCGGGGACGCCCCGGCGGACCAGCTTGGAGAACAGGGCGCGGAACTCGAGCACGCGCTTGAGCGACTCCATCAGGGCCTCGCCCCGGAGGGGGGCCGCTTTGCCCGGGACCTTGACGCTCGCCTTCTCGACCCACTGCTCGAGGAGGAACTCCTCCATCTCCCGCTCGCTCATCAGGTACTTCTCGGCGCGCCCCTTCTTCACCTTGAAGAGCGGCGGCTGCGCGATGAACAGGTGGCCGGCCTCGATCACCTGCACCATGTGCCGGAAGAAGAACGTGAGCAGCAGGGTGCGGATGTGGGCGCCGTCCACGTCGGCGTCCGTCATCAGGATCACCTTGTGGTAGCGCAGCTTGCTGACGTCGAACTCCTCGGGGCCGATCCCGGTGCCGAGCGCCGAGATGAGGAGCCGGATTTCATTGTGGGACAGGACCTTGTCGTAGCGGGCCTTCTCCGCATTGATGATCTTGCCCCGCAGCGGCAACACCGCCTGGACCTTGCGGTCGCGCCCCTGCTTGGCCGAGCCGCCGGCGGAGTCGCCCTCGACCAGGAAGATCTCGCGGAACTGCGGCTCGCGCTCCGAACAATCCGCGAGCTTGGCCGCGAGCCCCTCGTCGTCGCGCCCGCCCTTCCGGGTCAGCTCGCGCGCCTTGCGCGCGGCCTCCCGGGCCTGCGCGGCCCGCACGCACTTGTCCGCGATCTTGCGCGCGGTGGTCGGGTCTTCCTCGAAGGCCTCGCCGAGCCGATCGTTGACGATCTGCTGGACGAGCCCCTTCACGTCGGAGTTGCCGAGCTTGGCCTTGGTCTGCCCCTCGAACTGCGGGTCGGGGATGCGCACCGAGACCACCGCGGTGAGGCCCTCGCGCACGTCGTCGCCGCTGACGTCCCCCTTGAAGCTCTTGAGGAACCCGTTGGCCTTGGCGTAGTTCGAGATGGTCCCGGTCAGGGCGGCCCGGAACCCGGTGAGGTGCGTGCCGCCCTCGCGGGTGTTGATGTTGTTGGCGAAGGAGAAGATGCTCTCCTGGTAGCCGTCGTTGTACTGCAGCGCGACCTCGACCTCGATGTTGTCCTTCTTCCCCTCGAAGAAGAGCACCTTCGGGTGGATCGGCGTCTTGTTCTGGTTGAGGTGCTTGATGAACTCGATGATGCCGCCCTTGTAGAGGAAGGTGTGGCTCCGCCCGTCGCGCTCGTCCTCGATGACGATCTTGAGGCCCTTGTTGAGGAAGGCAAGCTCGCGGAGGCGGTTCGAGAGCGTGTCAAAGGAGAACGTGGTCTCCTCGAAGATCTTCGCGTCCGGCTTGAACCGCACGATGGTGCCGTGCTTGGTCGTCTTCTCTCCCGCCGCGATCTCGCTCTGCGGCACGCCGTACTCGTAGCGCTGCGTCCACACCTTGCCCTGCCGCCGGATCTCGAGCTCGAACCATTCCGACAGCGCGTTGACCACCGAGATGCCAACCCCGTGGAGCCCGCCCGAGACCTTGTAGGCGGAATGCTCGAACTTCCCGCCGGCGTGCAGCACGGTGAGCACCACCTCCGCCGCCGCGCGGCCGCTCTCCTTGTGGATCTCGGTCGGGATGCCGCGGCCATTGTCGCCCACCGAGCAGGAGCCGTCCGAATGCAGGATCACCTTGATGCTGTCGCAGTAGCCGGCCAGCGCCTCGTCGACCGAGTTGTCCACCGCCTCGTAGACGAGATGATGGAGCCCATAGGCGCCGGTGTCCCCGATGTACATGGCCGGGCGCTTGCGGACCGCCTCGAGCCCCTCGAGGACCTTGATGTCGCTCGCGGTATACGTATCGGCCATCAGGCGGCGCCTCGGACGGAGCTGAGGATCGGATCGGTCACCCGGCCACCCCGCACGTCCCACCAGGTGACCCGCCCGACTTCCGGCAGCGCGGCGTCGGCGGTGGTCAGGAAGACCTGGCCCGCCGTCGACACGTGCTCGAGCACGCGCGCCTGCACCTGGGGATCGAGCTCGGACAGCGCGTCATCGAGCAGCAGCACCGGCGCGCTGCCCACCGCCCGCGCCACCGGCCCGACCTCGGCCAAGCGCAGGGTGAGCGCCATCAGCCGCTGCTGGCCGCGCGAGCCGTAGAGGCGCAGGTCCCGGTCGTCCACCTCGATCAGCAGGTCGTCGCGGTGCGGCCCGACCAGCGTCTGTCCTCGCCGCGCCTCCTCGGGAAACCGCGCCTCGAGCGCGGCCAGGAACTCGGCCTCGCCCGCCTCAGGCCCGAGGGCCGCGCAGTACTGCAGCCGCACCGCGCCCGAGCCGGCCAGCGTGGGGTAGAGCCCGCGCGCCTCCGTCTGCAAGGCCTCCACCGCCGCGCGCCGACGGCTCACCATCTCCAGGCCGACCCGCGCGAGTTGCTCGTTCCAGGGGGCGAGGGCGCCGCGCAGTCCCGCTCCGAGGCCCCCATTTTGAAGGAGGTGATTGCGGCGGGCCACGATCTGACGATACCGGCCGAGCCCACTGAGGTGCGCCGGGTAGAGCTTCCCCGCGAAGCCGTCGATGAAGTTGCGGCGGGCCTGCGGCCCCTCGGTCAGGATCGCCAGGTCTTGCCAGCCGAACCCGATCGCGCGGGCCCAGGGACACCCTTCTCCCCCCACGCCCCAGCGGCCGTCCTCCCGCTGGACGACCGCGCGTCGAATGGCGCGCACCGTCTCACCGCGACGAAGGTCGCCGCCCACGAAGGCGCTGGCCGCGCCCCATCCGAGCATGTCGGCTGCCTTGGCACCGCGGAACGAGCGACCAACCAAGAGGACACCGAGACCCTCGAGCAGGTTGGTTTTGCCCTGGGCGTTCGGCCCCGCGAGGACGTTCAGGTGAGGCGCCGGCGTGAGCGAGAGGGTTCGATAGTTGCGAAAATCGGACAGTTCTACCCTGTCAATTTCCAAC
>Ga0209131_1003522_pt1 | contig 10376 bp, 9 predicted proteins | sample GraSoi_2013_40cm_FD_185826 | JGI IMG/M metagenome (GOLD analysis project Ga0209131, IMG submission 185826) | Grasslands soil microbial communities from the Angelo Coastal Reserve, California, USA - Sample 9_17_2013_40cm (SPAdes) (version 2) | ecosystem: Environmental > Terrestrial > Soil >...
CCTCTCCCCGCCGGCGGGGAAGGTCGGAATTTGCGCGCTCTTCGCGCAAATTCCGGGTGAGGGGGCCTCTCCGCGAGTCCGAGCTTCGTGGAAAGACACCTTCAGCCTCAACGAGTCGGCCCTTATGGAGAGGCCCCCTCACCCCGCAAGCGGGGAGAGGGAGCAGATATGAGCGGAACGCGCTCTAAATCACCCCGTCCCGGCGCAGCGCCGCGATCGCCGCTGCATCGAGCCCCAACTCCTCCTGCAGAATCTCGTCCGTATGTTCGCCCAACGTCGGGGGCGGGCGGCGCACCGCGGCCGGCGTGCCGGAGAATTTGTAGGGTGGCCCCACCAACTTGAGGTCCCCGACTGTCGGGTGCTCCACGGTCGCGATCATCTCGCGCGCTTGCGTCTGCGGATCGGCGAGCGCCTCGGCGACCGAATTGATGCGGCCGCACGGCACGCCGGCGGCCTTCAGCTTGGCGAGCCAGTTGTCGGCGGTATCGGCGGCGAGCGCTTCCGCGATCGCGCCATCGACGAGAAGACGGTGCTCGACGCGGGCGCGGTTGGTGGCAAAGCGCGGATCGTCGGCCCATTCCGAATGACCGAGCACGCCGGCGCATTTGGCGAACTGGGTGTCGTTGCCGATGGCGAGCGCCATCATGGCGTCCTTCGCCGTGTAGGTGGTGTAAGGCACGATGCTCGGATGGCCGTTGCCGAACCGCCCGCCGCCGCGTCCGGACACGAGCACGTTCGACGCCACATTGACCAGCATGTGGAGCGCCGACTCGTAGAGCGACAGTTCGACCTTCTGGCCACGACCGCTGCCATGGCGGGCATTGAGGGCGGCAAGTATGGCGTTGCACGCCAGCATGCCGGTGCACACATCCACGATGGCGACGCCGTATTTGGTCGGCGGACCGTCGGGCTCGCCGCAGATGCTCATCAGGCCGGACTCGGCCTGAAGGACGAAGTCGTAGCCGGGCAGCGTCGCCTTGGGGCCGGTCGAGCCGTAGCCGGTGATCGAGCAGCGCACCGCGCGGGGCGCGTTCCCGTCGAACCAGGCGTCCGTGAAGCCCCATTTGGCGAGCGTGCCGAGCTTGAAGTTGTCGATCACGATGTCGACTTTTTCGATCAGCCCGGCGAGCAGTTTCTGTCCGGCCGGGACTGCGATGTTCAGCGTCATCGAGCGCTTGTTGCGGTTGGCAGCGAGAAAGTAAGCAGATTCGCCGCCCACAAACGGCGGCCCCCAACCGCGGGTGTCGTCGCCGCCCGACGGCGGCTCGACCTTGATGACATCGGCGCCCATGTCGCCCAGCATCATGGCGCAGGTCGGCCCGGCGAGCACCCGGGTCAGGTCGAGCACCCGAATGCCGGCAAGCGCCCCGTTATTTGCTTCGCTCATCGCGCCGTCTTGCCGTTCTTGCTTGCGCCTCTGCGCATCGAGGGCGGCGCGTTCAGGTCCTTGGCGCAGCCGTCAAGATAAGCCTCAAGCTCCTGCTTGTTGCGCATCCGAAATTTCTGGAAATCCGGCTTGCGACCCTGAAGAAACGCATTCATCCCCTCAAGGCTTTCCTCTGAACCCCACACATGTGCCAGCAGCTCCATGCCGTGCTGCCAGGACGCGTAGAGCAGGTCGGATTCGAAATTCAGGCTCTTCTTGGTCATGCGCAGGGTCTGCGGGCTATGGCCCTTGATGGTCTCGCACCAGGCCAGCGTCTCCTTGAGCAAATCCTGCGGCGGCACGCATTTGTTGATGAGGCCGATTTCGACGGCCTCGCGGGCGGTGAAGCGGCGGGCGCAGAAGATCATTTCGCGCGCCAGCCGCTCGCCGATGATGCGGGGGAGATATTGCGTTGCCCCGACCGTCGGACAGGCGCCGACCTTGGCGCCGGTCTGGCCCAATACGGCGTTCTCCGACGCGATGACGAGGTCGCACCATAAGGCAAGCTCGTGGCCGCCGCCCATGCACCAGCCGTTGACCATGGCGATGACCGGGATGGGCAGGCCGCGGATCGTCATGGCAAGCCCCTGCATGCGGTCGTTCCACATCGCCGCATTGGTCCAGTTGAGCCGCATCATGGCGTGGAAATCACCGCCCGCCGAAAACGCCTTGTCGCCCGCGCCGGTCACAACCGCACACGCGATCGAGGGATCGTTACGGGTCGCCCTCAGGGCATCGATCAATTCATCGAGCGTCTGCTCGCGAAACGCATTGCGCACGCGCGGCCGGTTGATGGTGACCCACGCCACCTGATCCTTCACATCGCAAAGGATATCGGTGTAGCCGCGGTCATTTGCGGCGACCGTCCTGGTGCTCGGCGCTTTCGCCGGTTTCTTCGCCATGCTTCTTCCTCGGCGCAGTTTGCGCGCCTGCGGCCTTGTATGACAGCGCCGGGTGGTCGACAAGTCGCCGCGGTTCGTAGGGTGGGCAAAGGCGCGTGGCGCCGAGCGGGATAATTCGCAACCGACCGACGTGCGCCTTTGCCCACGCGGTCGGTCTTCGCCGTTCGACCGCGTGGGCAAAATCGCGCATGGCAATTGCGCAATTGGGTCCGCAGTGCCAGGCGATTTTTGCCCACCCTACGTCTCCTTCTTCAGCACATACCTCCCGGTCTTCACCTCGCGGTCGAGCCGGTCCGCCTCGCGCAGGATCGTCCAGGCCTGGACGATAGTCCGATGCGGCACATCGGCGAAGAATTGCAGAATATCGGCAAAGTGCCGCGGCGCGTCGAGCCGGGCTGCGATTTCTGCCGCGAGCGCCTCGGCGCCGATGTTGCGATCCGGGCGCGGCGCGTCCTTGCCGGCCGCAGCGTCCGCAAACGGGTAGGCGATCGCCTCGTACTCGCTCAGATCCGAACCTTCCGGAATGGTGGCGTCGACGCCCCATTTGGCCGTGAGCGGCGCGAGCGGCCCCTTGCCGACCGGCAGTTGCACGCTCGGATCGAGATGGGAGCCGCGCGCGCCCTCGACCACGATGATGTCGCGCGCGGGCTGCACCCGGTAGGCGAGCGCGCGTTCGAGCTGCGCGGGATCGAAGATGTCGATGTCGTCGTCGGTCACCACCACGTGCTTGACGCGCTTGAGCGACATCAGGGCCAGCACGGCGTTCTTGCCCTCGCCCGGCCGTTTCCTGATCGCGGCGTAGAGATGGAAGTTGCAGCCCGACGGTGCCGGCGCTTAGACCGCCTTGCCGACGATGCCGGCGGTCGCCAACGCCTGCCAGGCGCTGCCCTCCAGCGGCGGCGCCACCAGGTAATCGACCTCGTCCGGCATGTGCAGCGAGTAGAACACCGGGTCGCGGCGATGGGTGATGGCGTTGACGCGAAAGATCGGGTTCCACTTGATCGGCCCGACGAAGCCGGTGAAGTCGCCGAACCGGCCTTCGTCCTTCGTCCACCCGGTCGGGAGCAGTTCGCCTTCGAGCACGATCTCGGCGTCGGCCGGAACTTCAAGATCGACGGTCTCGCACTTGACAAGCTCGATCGGTGCGCCCGCGAGCCCGCCCGCCAGCTCGAATTCGTCGAGGCCGGACGGCGCCATATGGGCGGCCGCCATCATGATCGACGGGTGAGTCCCGATCGCGACCGCGAAGGGCAGCCCACGGCCCTGGCGAAAGGCGCGGTCGTAGAACAGCTTCAGATCGCTGGCGCCGACCAGGTCGACGCTGGTCTCGCGCCTGGTCCGGATCATCAGCCGATAGGCGCCGGCATTACGGCCGTATTCCGGGTCGCGGGAAATGCCGATGCCGGAGGTGATGTAGGGACCGCCGTCGAGATCGCTGATCAAAGGCACCGGCAGCGCCGTGAGGTCGACGTCGTCGCCCGTGAGGATGACGTCGCGTACCGGTCCGGTGTTCACCATCACGGGCGGCTTGCGTTCGCTGATCCGCTTCAGGAAGGCCTTGCCGATGTCGCGGTGATGGCAGTCGAGCGCCGCCCCCATGCGGGCGCGGGAGCCGACGATGCCGGTCACGACGCCGATGTCGTAGCCGCGAAGGCGCGTAAACCACAACGCCGTTCTCGATGCCGCGATGCGCGCCGAGACGTGCCGCAAGTCGATCTCCTCGGAGACCTGCTCCAATTCGCCGATCGCGATGAGCTTTTCCAGATAGTCACGAAACCGTGCCGACATTTTCGCCCGCGCCATGGAGTCAAAGATGGAAATTCAGTCGTCTCGAGGTTAAAGCATTTTTCGATTGGATGGGACCCCATGAGTGTTATTGCCCGGCTTGACCGGGCAATCCACCATCGACTGGTCTACTAATTTGGTCGCTCGCTTCAGCCATTCTGAAGGGGTCGGAGCATCGTGAAAAGCGACCTGTGGATGAGCGGGGCAACCCTTGTGGTCGCCCTGTGTCGGCGGATGCGGTGCGCAAGCGGGCGATCACAAGGATCGCCCAGCTTGTCGAGGATAAAACGTGGACTGTGAGCTAACTCACACACCTGATGACTGACGCGTGCTAAATCTCTCGCCGTCGAGTATGAGACGGCTTTAAAATCGCGGGTTTTCTCAAAGTTCTTTCAATAACGTTCCCGGTAACGGCTCATTGCGCCGTTGCGGCTGCCATTACACTGCCGCCTGCGATTTCTGTGCGCCATTGAGACCATGATGAGCCATTGATGACGGACAGTGCCCTCAAAGGCCCTTTCCTCTCGCAAGCGCTCTCGCGAAAGCGATGGCTTTGCGCCTGGGCCGAGTCGCGACGCTGAGGAGACAGGATGCGACCACGAGCAAGGAGGGAGATCATGAAAGGGCGAGTTTCGATATTGCGTTACACCCTATTGGCCTCATCTGTGAGTGCGCTCGCACTCACAGCCGCTCTGCCGAGCTGGGGACAGCAGCCTTCGTCGCCGTTCGCCGCGGTATCTGCGGAGACCAAGCGATACCCAGCAGGCAATCGCCTACGGGAAGAGTATGAGACACCCAACCAACCGCTTGCTGCACCAGCTGCGGGCGATGCTGCGCGGCCAGCAGTGCTAGGGCTGGCGGCGGCGACGCGTGTGCAGGCGACGTTGCCCGAGGGCTTCACAGTGCTCCCAGGGGCGACCAGGCAGATTGCCTCGGCCACCACTCGGGCCAATGTCCTACCGACCGCTCGGGCTGCAGGCGCGCCCGCGGCGCCGTCAAATGACAAATTTATCACCGTGCATCCGCTTGCCTATCGGGGCGTTCCGCTCGCCAAGGGTAGCGACTACATGACGGTGGTAGGCGCGGACAACCGACTCCTTGTGGCCCGCAAGCGCGGATTACCGACTGCCGTCGATGGCACTACGCCCTCGGTGACGCCCGAGGCGGCGGTCACAGCGGCGCGGCAGGCGGGGGGGCCGAGCCTGGCGAACAGCGATGCCCAGCAAGCAAAACCGGCACTGGAAGTCTGGGTTGACGATGCACAGTCGGGTCACTTGGCCTGGACTTTCACGTTGAGCGGCGGTTCACCTGCTAATCCGGACATCCGACGGTTCTGGGTCGCGGCAATCGGCGAGCCTCGAGTCCTGTTTTGGGAGAGCGAGATTTACCACACGCACCACGGCTCTGTGACTGCCAACATCTGGACCACAAGCTCAGCGACTGGCGCGCCAACCGAAAACCGATCCCTTGCTGATCTGCAAGTTACGCGCAGCACGGATAATGCTCACGCGACCACGGGAGCAGACGGGCGCTATGGCTACGCGACGGGGGCCGGCAACGCGCAAGTCACTGCCCTTCTCCATGGGCCGTTCGCGCTCATACAAAACCAGGCAGGACCCAACTTGCAGATCGTCCAATCCGGCGGAACTGCCAATCCGATTGACCTGAACTTCGGCGCAGCGAGTGAGACGGACTTCGCTCAAACGACGGCGTTCTACTGGACTAACTTCGCGCATGAACTGGCCCAACCCGCCCTGGGACCGGCGGCGCTGAAAAATCTTCCCGTGAACACGAGCATAAACGCGAATTGCAATGCGTTTTGGAATGGCTCGTCGTTAAACTTCTTCCGCTCTGGAGGTGGCTGCCCGAACACCGCCTATTCCGATGTCGTGCTGCACGAGTTCGGGCACGGGGTGGATGCGGCGAACGGCGGGATAGTCGATGGCGGCTATAGCGAAGGCTTTGGTGACTCACTCGCAATTTTGGGTACCCGGCAGCCGTGCGTGGGACGCGACTTTTTTGGCGTCGGCACGTGCCTGCGGCCCGCCACCGACGTGGTCCTCTGGCCGCCCCCGGCAGGAGACGATGTGCACGATATCGGCCGGCGCTATGCTGGGTTTGTTTGGGCGTTGGTGAATCAGCTCAAGCAGGCAAACGCAGACGACGAAGCGTTTCAGCTGGCAACTCGTCTCGTTTTGGGTGCCGCCGTAGCCAATCCTTCAAATATTCCGGACGCAGTGCGACTGAGCTTTGTGGTGGACGCGCCTGATGGCAACCCGGCCCACGGATCACCGCATTTTCGCGAGCTGGCGGCGGCTGCCGATTCGCGTCATATCCCCCGGCCCCCTGATCCGGTTGCCGGCGGCAGCGCGGTCTCGGCGTCAGCCGCGTTTCCCTGGACGCCTCCGAAAACTGTGAACACCAACAGCGTGATCCTGCAAACAACAATCCACCTGGATCATCCTGCCGCCGTCCATGTGATTGCAAATTCGAGCGCAATCAGTGCGAGCGCGCTGACGTTCGAGACGGGTTTCTATAACGATCCAAACCCGAATGTGGTATGGACCAACTCTTACCGCAATCTCGCTGTACCTCCCCATCAGTGGAACAATTTCGGGAGCAGTGCAGCCATCAATCTGCCGGCCGGCGATCAGACGATCTACTGGAAGATCTGGGTTACGGGCGGCACTTTGACGCTAAGTTCCGGATCCCTCCTGGTCGAGGGGTTCGAGGGCACGGGCTCGACCTTCGACGTCGCCGTGGCCGCAGCTCCTGCGACGACGTTTGCTTCCGCGACTGCGTTTGCTCCCGTGACTGCGTTTGCTCCCGTGAGTGCGTCGAGGTCGCCGGAGATGGCCGTTGATCCTTCCGGGCAGTCGATTACTCGGGTTTCGGCCCCGTAGATGCGAGCCGAAGGGGGAGGGGGCGCCGTCGACCCCTCCCTTGAAAGGTTACGTGGGTGCGTGCACATAGGTTGGTGATGCTATTGTTTCGGTCCAGACGAGCTGATGGATGCTTCGCTGCCGCGAGAGCACTTGCGGTGTCGACTTTGGCGGGGCTCATGTTCTTGGGGGCGGCTTTGGCTCAGGAATGCCCACTGAAATCGGCGCTCACCGTCAAGGATACCCAGGACGGATTCGCTGGGCAGACCGGCACAGTTTGGACAATTGCGCCGGATTGTAGTTTCACCGTAGCGCGCCAGATCGGCACAAAGCTTACCGATCCAATCAAGCAAGGACGCCTGACGAGGGGGCAAGAGGCGCAATTGCTGGAGCAGCTGGCACGAACCGCACCAGCGGAGATGCCCTCGCAGCTCAGTTATGGGCCGCCGATAAACGCCAGACGGATCACGCTCTCCTATGCTGGGAAGGATTCCGTACTGGTGCTTCCTGCCGGCGATGATCTGAATGTACTGAAGTCGACGGCAGCGGACAGCCCCGCCCGGCGGCTGCTAGAACTTGCAGACAGCGTGAAAAGCTTGACCGGTACCTGACGTATCGGGGCGAGGAGCCCAGGCTCCTCGCCCCGATACCCGATAGGAACCCCCTACGCGATGGCGCGTCAGCCCTTCAGCCGCTTGTTGCATTCGCTGTAGTAGCCGCCGCCCTTCTGAATCCAGTTGAGACCGCCGTTGCCGCTCGTGCCCTTGTTCTCGTTGTATTGATCGAGGCACGTATGCATCCGCGCCCTGCCGGCGGTCTCCTTGGAATATTTGGGCGACACGGCAGTCGGGAATACCGCTTCGCCGGCGGCGGACGGAACTGCGCCTCTTGGGGCGGGAGCCGGCTTGGCGGCGGGCGGAGCCGTTGCCGTCGAGCCAGGCGCCGCCGGTTCCTCCGTCGCGGGCTTAGCTGCGCTGCGGGCCAAACATTCCTTTACGAAATCGCGGTATTTGAGGTTTGCGGTCTCGTTGGCAGATTTCTTCGCATTCCATTCGTCCGCGCAGACTTTCATTTTGGATTGCGCCACGGCCGGCGCGGCAGAGAACGCGATGGCGGTACAAACCGCGGCGGCACAGAGAGCAGCAAGTCCCGACTTCATGATGACATCTCCTTGTTGAGACCGTTTCGATGGAACCGATCGGCGGGCACCTGATAAGCCGATTGCACGCCCTTCGCAAGTCGCCGACGGGGCGGCCATCGCGGCTTATTGCACGTATTCACATCCTCTTTCTCGCGGCATTCCGCGAAAAAGGCGTGAATAGCCCGCTCAATTTAGAATAAATCCCAACGTCAGAAATAGTTCATTCCGGCATGAGAAAATGGTTCAACGCCATCCGAAACATCCCTGATATCCAAGACCTTGTATTCTGAATTTCTGGCATACCAAGAATTTAGCATATCAGGAATTTGCACGACCCATATTGGGCAATTCTGTGAATGGATCATTTTCGCCCGACAAGATCGATCAGGGCCGCCATGCCAACATGCCCCGTACCTTCGCTGGTCATGCTGTCGTGCTCGGTAATTCGCAATTCGGATAAGCTGCCGAATTCAGCCTCAAACAGCGCGCGGGTGTAAAGATTTTCCACGAGCGACGGTCCCCCGGTCCTGTAATTGAGCTGCTCGGGCCGATAGCCCTCGATCAGCAGCAGGCCGCCCGGCTTGAGGGCGTTGCGCATGGCGGCGAAAACATGCCGCCGCTCGTCCGGCGTCAGAAATTGAATGAAGATCGCCACGACCACGTCGAACTGCGCCACCGGCCACTGCCATCGCACCACATCGACCTCAACGGTGCGCAAGGCGACGCCGCGCCGCTTGGCGAGCGCCTGCGCCTTGCCGAGCGCGGTCGGCGACCAGTCGGTCGAGAGCACGTCGAGACCGTGCTCAGCGAGCCATACGCCGTTGCGCCCCTCGCCGTCCGCGACCGCAAGCGCCGTGCCTGATTTTGGCAGCATGTGAGCCTGCGACTTGAGAAACGCGTTCGGGGCGGTGCCGAAAACGTAATCCGGCACCGAAAAGCGCTTCTCCCAGCGTTGGTATTCGCTGTTCGACAATATGTCACTGTCCGACAAACTTATTCCTCCGGCGCCTCGACAACCGGATCGTACCGCTTGATATCGAGGCCGAGCAAGTTCCAGCTCTGCACCATGTGGGGCGGCAGCGGCGCCGTCACATCGATGAGGCCGCCGCGCGGGTGCGGCACAGCGATGCGCCGCGCCAGAAGGTGCAAGCGGTTCTGGATGCCGCCCGGCAAGGTCCAGTTCTCCTTATTGAAGTATTTCGGATCGCCGACGATCGGGTGCCCGATATGGGCGAGATGAGCGCGCAACTGATGGGTGCGGCCGGTCACCGGCTTGAGCGACACCCAGGCGAGCTGCTGCGCCGAGGTCTCGACCACCGCATAGTAGGTCACCGCGTGGCTTGCCCCCTCTTCGCCATGGCGGGCGATGCGCATGACGGATTCGTCCTCGCGCTCCTCCTTGGCGAGGAACGTCGAGATGCGGCCCTGGCGCGGCTTCGGCACCCCCGCCACCAGCGCCCAATAGATCTTGCGCGCCTCCCGCGAGCGGAACACCTTGGCGAGCGCCGACGCCGCAAAGCGCGTCTTGGCGACCAGCAGGCAGCCCGCCGTATCCTTGTCGAGCCGATGCACCAGGCGCGGGCGCTGACCGCTTCTATCGCGCATGACATCGAGCATGCCGTCGACGTGGCGCATGGTGCCGGAACCGCCCTGAACGCTAAGCCCCATGGGCTTGTTGAGGACGAGAACGTCGTCATCCTCGTAGAGCGTGATCGAACGAAGAAACTCACGCGTCTTTTCTTCCGCTTCCGACAGATCAGCCGTTTTCGTCGCATCGAGCCGAAGCGGCGGGATGCGCACCGACTGGCCTGCCTCCAGCCGATCCTTGCCGTCGACCCGCTTGCCGTTGACGCGCAGTTCGCCTTTGCGGATCACGCGCTGGATGTGGGAAAATGACAGCGACGGAAACCTCGCCTCGAGAAAGCGGTCGACCCGCATGCCGGTTTCATCGGCGGTGACCGTGACGGTCTGGACCCGCGTGGCTTCCTGAGGAAGCGGAACCGGCGCCACGACCTTCCGCACCGTTGACGGCCGTGCCGGATTTGGCGCAGCCGCCCGTTTTTCGGGCTGGCGGAGTGGCGTGCCGGCGCCGGCGCCACCGGGCTTGCGTCGAGTCCGCGGTTCCATCGGAATGTCGCGGCCCCGATCGCGGTGGCCCTCGCGATCATGATCGCGCGGGCCGGCGATTTGCCGTCCGCCTCCGGGCTGCCTGGGTCCTCGGCCTCGCGTCACACACCACT
>Ga0209131_1003523_pt1 | contig 10375 bp, 10 predicted proteins | sample GraSoi_2013_40cm_FD_185826 | JGI IMG/M metagenome (GOLD analysis project Ga0209131, IMG submission 185826) | Grasslands soil microbial communities from the Angelo Coastal Reserve, California, USA - Sample 9_17_2013_40cm (SPAdes) (version 2) | ecosystem: Environmental > Terrestrial > Soil >...
AATCCCCTTGTCCGCCATGTACACGCCGTACTTTTCGCTCATGGCCCCTTTGGGATGAAAATCCGCCAGCAGTGAATACTTGATGCCCATCTTGTCCGCGTATGCTTTATGCGACCACGTGCTGTCCACACTGACGCCGAGCACTTCCGCATCGAGCTGATCGAACGACCTCATGTCATTGACGAAGCAGGCGTGCTCGTTCGTGCAGGTCGGGCTCCAATCGAGCGGATACCACACCAGCACTACGTTTTTCTTCCCCGCGAAATCAGAGAGCTTCACTTCCTTTTTGTCCTGATTCTGTAGCGCGAAATCGGGCGCCGTTTGTCCCACTGATATCGCCATGTGTTTTCCTCCGCTTGGTCTCGAATTGAAGCCACCATCTTATCGAAAGCTACCCGCAGCGCCAAACAACGAAAGCTCCTTCGCCGTCCGCGTGCTTGATTTTTGGGTGTACACTCTCTTCAGAAAATCTGCCGGAACGACGACGCCATGCCTTCCGAAGCAACTCGCCGTGAACCGATGATGCCGTTGCGCGAATTGGTCGATCGCTATCTCTCCCTTGCTGGCAGCTTCGGCACTCCGGTGGCGCTTTCTTCCTTTGCTCTCAGCCAATCAGAAACGGAACGTCTGTTCTCGAGCTACGACGAGGACTATCACATTTCTCGCTTCCTGCATTTCTCGCAGGATGCCGGCACTCCCTTCTCAATAAATGGTTTTCCAGCCACGCACGTATCTATCGACGCCGAGATCCAATCCATACTGTGATTTGAGGGAGCGAAACCGCGGTTAGCCGGAGCGTGCCAGGGAGGCGCCTTCGGTGCTTAGGCGGCGCGAGAGTTTATCGTGTTCTTCGCGGAGTTCGCGGGGCAGGCGCGTGCCGAATTTATCGAAGAATTGCTTGCTGTCTGCGAGGTCGTCTTCCCAATCTTCAGGATTCACGCTTAGGAGTTCTTCAACGGCTTCCGGCGAAATTTGCAAACCATCGAGCGTGAGCGCGTTGCGAGTGGGCACGAATCCCACTGGGGTCTCTTCGGTGGCGCCGCGGCCTTCGACACGCTCTAAAATCCATTTCAAAACGCGGACATTTTCGCCGTAGCCTGGCCAGAGAAATTTATTATCGGCGCCACGACGGAACCAATTCACGTGGAAAACCTTTGGCGGATGCGGGATGCGGGTGCCCATCTCGAGCCAGTGGCGGAAATAGTCAGCCATGTTGTAGCCGCAGAAGGGCAGCATGGCCATGGGATCGCGCCGGACGACGCCGACGTTCCCAGTTGCCGCGGCGGTGGTCTCGCTGGCCATGGTGGCTCCAACAAAAACGCCGTGCTGCCAATCAAATGCTTCGTAGACCAGCGGAGCGACACGGGCGCGACGGCCGCCAAAAATAAATGCGGAGATAGGCACACCTTCCGGCGCTTCCCACTTTGGCGAAATACTTGGCGATTGCTGCGCGGGAACGGTGTAGCGCGCATTCGGATGCGCCGCCGGACCTTTTGACGTGTCCCACTTTTCGTTTTTCCAGTTGATGATGCCAGGCGGCGGCGGAGAACCGATGCCTTCCCACCATGGCTCGCGGTCCGCAGTCATCGCCGTGTTGGTGAAAATCGTATTTTTGTGCAGTGCGCCCATCACGTTGGGATTAGTGAGCATGCCGGTGCCGGGCGCCACGCCGAAGAAACCGGCTTCCGGATTTATGGCGTGCAGATAGCCGTCATCCGCGATTTTCATCCAGGCAATGTCATCGCCGACGGTCCAAACGCGATAACCCTGGTCTTCGAGCGCAGAAACCATCATGGCTAGATTGGTCTTGCCGCACGCGCTGGGGAAAGCCGCGCCCATGTAGGTGACTTTGCCGCCGGGAGATTCGAGGCCGAGAATGAGCATGTGCTCGGCCATCCACCCCTGTTCGCGCGCCATATAGCTGGCGATGCGCAGCGCAAAACATTTCTTGCCGAGCAGCGCGTTTCCACCATACCCCGAACCCACGCTCCAGATCAGCCTTTCCTGCGGAAAATGCGCGATGTAGCGGCGCATAGGATCGAGGTCGCCCAGAGAATGCAAGCCGGGAACAAACTCAGGAGACGAACCGATGCGGTCCAGGGCAACTTTACCCATGCGCGACATAATGCGCATGCTGGCGACGACATAGGGGCTGTCCGTAACTTCAACGCCGGCTTTGCTGATCGGAGAATTCACCGGGCCCATGATGTACGGCACGACATACATAGTGCGCCCGCGCATGGCGCCGTCGAAGAGCGCGCCGATTTTGTGCTTGGCGGCGCCGGGGTCCATCCAGTTGTTGGTTGGGCCGACATCGTCTTTATTCGGCGTGCAGATAAAGGTGAGGTGCTCGGTGCGGGCTACGTCATTGGGGCTGCTGCGATGCAGATAGCAGTTGGGGTAGGTTTTTTCGTTGAGCGTTTCGGAATCGCTCTCCCGCAACATTTCGGCCACAATGCGCTCATCTTCGGCCGCTGAACCATCGCAGTACACGACGCGGTCGGGCTTGGTGAGCCGCGCCGCGTCATCAACCCAGTTTTCGAGTGGAGTCCCCACAGTGCTCCTTCTGCGAGAAGGCCAGCATGCGTCGCAGATGCGTGAAAGCCGTGGCCGATAACGAATGACCGCTTGTGAGCCGCAGCTACCCGCATGCGGCGAAGCCAACCGGACGGCGTGAGGTGGGAAATTCAGGCCAGGCTGGCAGCGCGGTATGCAATCGACACTGACAGTGTATGTTACCGGTCGGCGGGTGCGCAAGCCGGGGCATCCGCCAGCGGGACCACACGGGCAGAAAATCAGCCAGGACACACTGGCGGAGATGGTGGGCACGATTGGCTCGAGGATTAATTTTTTCATGAATGAATTCCGCAAGTTGGGATTCATCCACTACAACGGTGGCTTGAAAGTGCACAACTCCCTTGCGCGTGTGCTCGAGGAATAGCGGGAGCGCTCTGCGAATTTCTGTCGTGTAGCCACTTCGTCGGTTAGGAATTCCAAGCAACGCGTGAGAGCTGACGCTTGCGATTTTCCCATTCGGCTCCAGAAAGAATGCGTGGCGCCACTTCGATCAGCCGCGGCGTCAGCTTGAACACTGCCAGCGCCGTCCAAGGCTTCCCGTCGCGCGTGTGGAATGCGCGCTGGTTCAAAGACTCGGCCATATGGTTGTAGGAGTGATCCTGGACAATCATCTCCGCCAGGTGATTCAGGACCTGCATTTCGTGCGGATTGTCTTCCAGATGTAGGCAGTCGCTCGCGATGCGCGTGCCGTAGGGAATTTCCTCGCCGAGGGCAAATCCCTCGGATCTGGCAGCAGGTTCCGCTTCCACTTCGCGCTCCCACTCCACGGCAGACAGGCGCCACCCAGCCGTTTCTCGCTGCTTGAGGTAGTCCTCGCTGGGCCAAACCGAAAGAGCTTCGCGAATCCATTCAATCTTTTTCATGGACGTCTCCTTTGACGACCCACTCGCTCCGGCGATTAGAGAGACACACTCACCTATGCTGCCAACGCGCAATTCCGCTACCTACGGCCTGAAGCTGTAAGTCCTTGACCTGCTCTCAGTTACCCCGGACCAAAGCGGCGGCCACGTACGCAAATGTCCGTTCGTGGGATGGCGCTGTTGCGCAGCCGAACACCCTCCCGTGTGCCGCCGGGTTGAGAATGAGCATGCTTGGTAAGCGAAGGCCGGAATGGCGATGTTATGATTGCGCCGTGTATGCGCAAAAGTTCAAGGTCCAGCTAGTGATCCACGGCCAACGGCGTGATTGTCCACTGGAGTGGCTGGATCAGTTTTGCATGCGGAACTTCACGAATTCGGCGGAATTTGACGACACCCTGCCGTTAGAAACCGGCGCGGTGGAAGTCAGTTTCCGGGTCACACCAGAGCGCTTTGCCGAAAGCCTGGGTGCATGGCTGAACCAACGCGGAAAAGGCGAAGGCCAGCCGGTGCAGGTGGAAGTATCCAAGCTCCCTTGATGTCATGCGGGGGCCGGTTCGCGCTTCTCGCCATTGAGAACCGCCTTGATTTCGGGCAGCGCGGCATTCACGGCAGCTTCGCCAACCGCGACGAGTTCGTTGGTGCGGGTGAAGTCGTCCCACACGAAAGGCTTCACGTCGGGCTCGACGATTACGTCGGCTTGCTGGCGCCACGCGATTTCCCCATGCCGCTGGATAATAGTGAAGGAACGGCTGATGACGTCCGCCACCGTGCGTGGATCTTCCAGATTTCCTGCTTCAAGATAAATCGCAATGATGATATCCGCGCCAAGCAGCAGAGCGCCTTCGACGGGAACGGGCGCGGTTAAAAATCCATCCACCAATGTGCGCCCCTCGAATTGAATCGGAACGAACAGCCCCGGGTAAGCGCACGAGCCCCGCAGCGCCGGGGCGATTAAGCCCTTTGTGTAATAAACGGAGACGCCGGCATTGATGTCCGTTGCGGCGATGGCCAGGGGCGTCTTGAGCTCTTCAAATGTCTTAACGCGCGTAAATCGCGACAAATAAGTCTCCATGCGCTGGTTCGTCGCCAGCCCGAGCCACGAGGGGGTCCAGCGGCCGAAGTCAGCGAAGCTCGTGGTGCTGGCGATGCGCTGCATTTCATCGAGCGGCACGCCTGCGCAGTGGCAGGCGCCAATCAAAGCGCCGACGCTCGTGCCGGCGACACAGTCAATGGGAATTTCTGCGTTCACCAAAGCCCTGATCACACCGACGTGCGCGATGCCGCGCGCAAATCCGCCGGCCAGCGCTAGTCCCACGCGCGGGCGTTCGGTGGCCGGCCGCTCTTCGCCAGTCGCGAAAGTACGAAATTTGTCTTTCGCGTTCCGGAGCCAATCCAGAGCGTTTGTTACTTTGTCTTCGAGCATCCCTGCACCTATTTTAGTGCTACTCGGGCCTCACAGCATCTGGTTTGACCGGGGCATGCTGGTTTTGTAACCTGTCCTGCCGTCTCGTTTACCTGAAAAGAGCGTCCATGAAACGTCGCATTGAGAAAGCTGTGGTCTTGGGCGCGGGGACAATGGGTTCGCGCATCGCGGCGCATTTTGCTAATGCTGGACTGCCCTGCATTTTGCTGGACATTGTGCCGCCGAATTTGGCGGTGGGCACGGCTGCCGCGGAGCGAAATAAAATTGTCCGCGCCGGCCTCGAAGCTGCGAAAAAATCCAAGCCTGCGGCGTTCTTCACCTCGGCGTTGGCGGAGCGCGTGGCCATCGGTAACTTTGAAGACGACCTGGCGCGCTGTGCCGAAGCGGATTGGATTATCGAGGTGGTCGCGGAGAATTTGGAGATTAAACGGAAGCTGCTTGCGCGCGTGGCGCAGTATCGTAAGCCCGGAGCGATTGTGACTACCAATACTTCCGGTCTGCCTGTGCACTTGATCGCGGAAGGCATGAGCGAGGAGTTTCAACAGCACTGGGCGGGCACTCATTTTTTCAATCCACCGCGCTATCTGAAATTGGTGGAAGTAATTCCGGGGCCGAAGACCTCGCCCGATGTGCTCGAGACGCTGAGCGGTTTTTGCGATCGCAGGCTGGGCAAGGGCGTCGTGATTGCCAAAGACGCGCCGAACTTTATCGCCAATCGCATCGGAACGTTTTCGATGTTGAACGCCTTGCGTTTGATGGCCACGTTGGGGATGACGGTGGAAGAGGTGGATGCGTGCACAGGGCCGGCCATTGGCCAGCCAAAGTCGGCGACTTTCCGAACGGCCGACATTGTCGGAATCGATGTCCTCGTGCACGTCGTAAAAAACATTTACGAATCCGTCCCGAACGATGAGTCGCGCGAAACGTACCGCGTCCCCGTGCTGGTGGAAGAAATGGTGCGGCGCGGTTGGCTGGGCGATAAGACCGGACAGGGATTTTACAAGCGCGTCAAAGGCGATGGCGAACGAGAAATTCTGACGCTCGACGAACACACCATGGAGTACCGGCCGCGGCAGAAAGCGCGATTCGCGTCCATCGAAAACGGCAAAACGATCGACGACACTAGACAGCGCTTGCGTGCGCTCGTCGGGCCAATTCTCGAAGGACAAAAGGGCGACAAAGCACAGCAATTTTTGTGGGGCTCGATTTCGGAAACGTGCCTTTATGCGGCGCGACGGGTGCCAGAGATTTCAGAAAGCATGGTGGACGTGGATCGTGCAATGCGCTGGGGCTTTGGCTGGGAGCTTGGCCCCTTCGAAGTAATGGACGCGATCGGCGTGAAGGCATTCGCCGAACAGGTGCGAAAGGAAGGGCGTGCCTTGCCTGCCGCAATTGAGAAGTTGCTGGGCAGCGGTAGAAACGCATTCTATGAGTCAGCCAAGGGCGCGACGACCGCTTTTGATCTTACAAGCGGCTCGGCGAAGGCCGTCGATGTACCCAGCGGCGTGCTGCTTCTCAAATCGCTGAAGGATGCGGGCCGCGAAATCGAGCGCAACTCCGGGGCGAGCCTGATCGATCTCGGCGACGGCGTGGTGTGCTGCGAATTCCACGCAAAAATGAACGCAATTGGCGCGGACTTAATCGCCATGCTGCACAAGGGCCTCAAGCGGCTGACCACCGACTTCGACGCGATGGTGATCGCGAACGATGCAGTGAATTTTTCGGTCGGCGCGAATTTGATGCTGGTATTAGTGGCCGCGCAAGAGCAGGAGTGGGACGACATTCACATGGCGGTAAAGCAATTCCAGAACGCGAATCTGGCGCTGAAATATGCGCCGAAGCCGGTGGTGGCTGCGCCCCAGGGGATGGCGCTGGGCGGCGGCTGCGAGATCAGCTTGCATGCGGCGCGGATTCAAGCGGCCGCCGAGGCCTACATCGGTTTGGTAGAAACCGGCGTTGGACTGATTCCAGGTGGCGGAGGCTCGAAAGAAATGCTCATTCGCGCCAACGAGCGAGCCGCCAGCGGAGAGGATTTGGATTTGTTCCATGCGCTGCGGCCGATCTTTGAAACTGTTGCCATGGCCAAGGTGGGCGCCAGCGCAGAGGAATCGCGCGAGTTAGGCTTTCTGCGCCGCGAAGACGGCGTGTCGATGAACCGAGACAGGCTCGTCGCCGACGCCAAGGAAGTGGCGCTGGCGCTATTTCGCGGCGGTTACCACCCCGCGGCGGCAAATTGGCAGGAGGGCGCGCAGTTGACGCAAATCAAAGTGCTCGGCGAGCAATTCCTTGCAACCGCGAAGATGGGTATTCATCTACTGGTGCGCGGCGGATATGCATCCGAATACGACGCGCACGTAGCTCGCAAGCTGGCCAATATTCTGGCCGGTGGCCCCTTGACCGCGCCGCAGACGGTCAGTGAGCAATACCTCCTGGATTTGGAGCGCGAAGCTTTTGTATCGCTCTGTGGCGAAAAGAAGACGCAGGAGCGCGTCGCGCATACTTTGAAGACAGGAAAGCCTCTCCGAAATTAGCCGCAGTCAGCACACCAAAAACGTATAAAAACGTATTGGAGTATCGGTTTGTGTTGCGCTATCCTTGCCCTTGGAAGGTGCGCCTTGCAAAAGCTCCTGGCCCCGCGCGAAGCGGCCAACATCCTGGGCATCAGCTATCCGACCCTGAAACAGTGGATTTATCGGGGCAAGCTCAAGACCGCCAAGACTCCCGGCGGACACCATAGAGTCCCCGAAAGCGAGATTGACCGCTTATTTCCCAAAAAGCTGGAACGCGGCGACATCGAGACGCGGCGCGGCAATTTCCGCAAAATCAGCGGGCGCAATCAACTGTTCGGCCGCGTCCTGGACGTGAAATACAGCGGCCTGCTCGCGCAAGTCACGCTGAAGATCGGCGAACAGCAGATCACCGCGATTATCACCGCGGATGCGGCGAAGGAAATGCGCTTGAAAGCCGGGGAGCGCGCAGCAGCGCTGATCAAGTCGACGGAAGTAATGATTTTGCGCGTATGAGATCCGCCTGCGCCAAAGAATTCGAGATCTGAGCAATTTCGTGAGATTCCCTTTGCGCTTCCTAATACTGCTCTCCATACTGCTTTCCGCACTGCTGGCTTTCCGACCGGCTGGTGCCGCGCAGGAAATTCGCGTCGCCGCGGCTGCCGATTTGAAATTCGCATTGGATGAACTCGGCGCGGGTTACGAGAAGCAAACGGGGAAAAAGATTGACGTCAGTTATGGCTCGAGTGGGAATTTCCTCGCGCAAATCCAGAATGGCGCCCCTTTTGATGTGTTCTTGTCAGCGGACATCGAATACCCGCGCAAACTGGAGGCTGCGGGTCTTGCCGAGCCGGGAACGCTGTATGAATATGCGCTCGGGCGGATCGTAATCTGGATGCCCGCCGATACACGAATCGATTTGGCAAAACTTGACTGGAAGGCGCTCCTTGATCCGAGCATCCAGAAAATTGCCATCGGAAATCCCGAGCACGCACCGTATGGACGCGCTGCCGTAGCGGCGCTGCGCAGCGCTGGAATCTACGAGCAAGTCCGCGCGAAGCTGGTCTATGGCGAAAACATCGCACAGGCAGCGCAGTTCGTCGCATCGGGCAATGCGCAGGCCGGAATTCTGGCCTTGTCGCTGGCTATTTCCCCTCCGATGCGAGAAGGCAAACGTTGGGAAATTCCAGCAAATACGCATCCCCCAATTGAGCAAGCCGCTGTAATCCTGAAAAGCGCTAAAGACAAAGACGGTGCGCGGGCCTTTCTGACATTTCTAAAAAGTGCCGAGGCTCGGAAGATTCTCGAGTCGTACGGATTCAGCGTTCCAGTTCCCGGCAGAACTAGCGCGCAAACACAATGAACATCGAGGCGCTGCTGCTTTCCATTCGATTGGCCCTTTGTGTCTCCGCCATTCTTTTCGTGATTGGTGTGCCGCTGGGGTATTGGCTGGCCTATTCGCGATGGCGCGGGAAGTTTTTGCTGGAAGCGATAGTGGCTTTGCCGCTGGTGCTGCCGCCCACAGTGTTGGGGTTTTATATGTTGGTGGCCATGGGCCCGCGCGGAGCACTCGGAAAATTGTGGTATGCGGCCTTTGGGCACGGTCTGGCGTTTACGTTTGCCGGCTTGGTGATCGCGTCGGTGCTGTACAGCTTGCCTTTTGCCGTGCAGCCGCTGGTTGCGTCATTTGAAACGGTGGATCGGAAGCTGCTCGACGCCTCGGCAGTTTTAGGCGCCGGTAGCATGCGCACGTTTAGCCGCATCATTCTGCCTCTATCCGTTCCGGGAATTATTACGGCGTTGGTGCTGAGCTTCGCACACACACTGGGCGAATTCGGCGTCGTCCTGATGGTCGGAGGCAATCTCGCGGGCGTGACCCGCACCGTCTCGATCGACATCTACGATCGCGCGCAATCGCTGGATTATGCGGGCGCGAGCCGCACCGCGTTACTGCTGCTCGTTATTTCCTTTGTCGTCCTTTCCACGGTGTACGGAGTGAATCGCCGAGCCGGCCGCCGAGCATGGGCGCAATGGCCCTTGAAGTGAACTCCTCAACGTTAGCTGCGTGCGTGCGAAAAATGCATCGTGGCGATGCCGCAACATCGTTCTTGCTCGATGTCCAAATGGAACTACCAGCCGGTATCAGCATCCTCTTCGGTCCATCGGGCGCGGGGAAATCGACTTTGCTGGACTGCATCGCGGGACTTGCGCAACCGGACGAAGGCCGGATTGCAATCGACGGCAACGTGATCTTCGATTCTGAAGAGCGGCTGAATGTAACGCCGCAGCAGCGGCAGATCGCCTACGTATTTCAGTCGTTGGCGCTATTTCCACATATGACCGTGCAGGCCAATGTTGCCTATGGTTTGCCGCACGCGCTGGACGAGGCGAGAAACAAACGCGTTTCCGAAATCCTGAAGATGTTCCGCGTGGAACAATTCCGTCATCGCAAGCCGCGAGAGATTTCCGGCGGCGAACAACAGCGGGTAGCGCTGGCGCGCTCACTTGTGACCCAACCCCGCGTTTTGCTGCTGGACGAGCCGCTCACCGGACTCGATGCTGAGCTAAAGAGCTCCATCATTGACGACTTGCGGGCGTGGAATGCGGCCCACAAAATCCCGATCCTGTACGTAACACACAGCCGCGAAGAAGTGGACGCGCTCGGCGAACGCGTAATCGCGCTGGAGCACGGAAAAATTGTGGGTGAAGGAACTCCGCGCGAAGTTCTGGATGCGCCGCGCCGCCGCCGGTTGGCGCAAGCGGCGGGATTCGAGAATTTGCTCAGCGGCACGGTATTGAATTTGCGGGAACCGGACGGCGTCATGCGCGTCCGCCTTGCGGATGCCGCCTGCGAAATCGAAGTGCCGCTCGGACATGCTGCCCCTGGAGATCGCGTGCGCGTAGCCATCCGAGCCGGAGACATTCTATTGGCCACGGAACTTCCGAAAGCATTGAGCGCGCGCAATATCCTTGAAGGAAAAATCATCTCGATAGAGCATCGCGGCACG
>Ga0209131_1003525_pt1 | contig 10364 bp, 12 predicted proteins | sample GraSoi_2013_40cm_FD_185826 | JGI IMG/M metagenome (GOLD analysis project Ga0209131, IMG submission 185826) | Grasslands soil microbial communities from the Angelo Coastal Reserve, California, USA - Sample 9_17_2013_40cm (SPAdes) (version 2) | ecosystem: Environmental > Terrestrial > Soil >...
CGCTTCTTCATCGACACGTAGTTGTCATCCGCGGACGTGCGGAAGAATTTCGTTCGCGCGCCGACGACGTTCACCACGGGATGCAGCCCGATCGTCTTGACCACCACGCCGCCCCAGCCCGCATCGAAGGCGCGCAGAATGTTGTTCTCGGACTCCGTCGGCGGCGCCGACGAGAGGAGAAAGGGATTCTCGAATCGAATCCCGGTGAACGTGACCGAACGGTCCGCCATGGTATTCCTCCTCAGCTCATCCAGTTGACGCCTGCTTCCTTGTTCCACTTGGTCGTCATCTTCTTCGCCTGCGTCCAGAACTCGATCGATCCTCTTCCCGTGATGTCGCCGACCCCGAAGCGGGACTCGTTCCAGCCGCCGAACGAGAACGGCTCACGCGGCACGGGCACGCCGACGTTCACGCCGACCATCCCGGCGCTCGCCTTCTCCATGACGTAGCGCGCCACGCCGCCGCTCTCGGTGAACACCGACGCCGCATTCCCGTATCGCGACGCATTCTCGATGGAGATCGCCTGTTCCACGCACGATCACGAGCACGGGTCCGAACACTTCCTCAGTCGCAATCCGCATGTCAGGCGTGACATAGTCGATGATCGTCGGGCCGAGATAATATCCATCCTCACGCCCCGACACCGTCGCGTTGCGTCCGTCCACGAGCACCTTTGCTCCGGCCGCCTCCGCCTCGGTGATGTAGCGGATGATCCGCTCCCTTGCGGCGGCGGAGATGACGGGGCCGACGTCCCGGCCGGGCACCATCGCCTTCGCCACCTCCACCATGCGCGCGATGATGTGGTCCGTCTGAGAGACAGCCACCATGACGCTCGCCGCCATGCATCGTTGTCCCGCGCATCCCGACATGGACGCGACGATGTTCGTCGCCGCCATCTCGCGGTCGGCGTCCGGCATCACGATCAGGTGATTCTTCGCCCCACCGAGTGCGAGACAGCGCTTGAGATGCGACGTCGCGCGACGGTAGACGATCTGCGCCACACGCGTGGAGCCGACGAAGCTCACCGCGGCAATGTCGGGATGATCACAGATGGCTTCGACCGTCTCTTGTCCGCCGTGTACCACCTGGAGCACACCGTCCGGCAGCCCCGCCTCGTGCAGCAGCTCGACGATGCGTCGCGCGCTCAACGGCACGAGCTCCGACGGCTTGAGGATCATGCAGTTGCCCAGTCCAATCGCATTCGGAATGGACCAGTTCGGCACCATGTTGGGGAAGTTGAACGGCGTGATCGAGGCCACCACGCCCACCGGAAAACGCTCGACGCGACACTCCACGCCGCGGCTCACCTCCAATACTTCGCCGGTGACGATCTGCGGCAGCGAGCACGCGAACTCGGTGAGCTCCGCGCTCTTGAGCACTTCCGCACGGGCCTCACTGGCGATCTTTCCATTCTCTTCCGTGACCAGCGCCGAGAGCTCGTCGATGTGCCGTTCGAGCAACGCCTTGTATCGGTACAGGACCTGAACCCGTTCCTTGATGGGCCGCGATGACCAGGCAGGGAAGGCGGCCCGGGCCGCGGAGACAGCGGCATCGACGTCGCGCGCCGAGGAGAGAGGGACGCGCGAAATGACGCGACCGATGCTCGGGTCGTAGACGTCCAGCGTTGGACCATCCGGCGACACGAAAGCGCCGCCGATGCAGTTCTGCACTTCGGCGTATTTCATTCGTAATGATGTGAAGCGGGCGCGAGGTCAGCAAGGCTCGCGCACCGTGAAACCGCTCTGCGCTCCGGCCTACCGACCTGTTGGCAGCAGCCCTCGCACCGCGTCCTCGGTCGTTCCCTCGATCTCGACCGTCTTGGCACGCGAGCTGAGACCGGCCACCACCGTCACTGCGCGCTGCGGAACACCCAACCGCTCGGCCAGCAGCTCCACGAGCGCCGCGTTTGCCGCTCCGTCTACCGGTGGTGCCTGAAGGCGCACCTTGAGCGCTCCACCATGGAGTCCAACGATCTCGGTGCGCGACGAGCGAGGCTGGACGTGCACACTGACCCGGATCGTCCCGCCTCGCACGCTGGTGAGCGATTCACGGTTCACCGTCAACCGCTCACCGTCCTAGAGCCGCGTCTCCGGCGGCGTCGTCCGCGGCGCTCGGCCCGTCGTCCGCGCTCGATCGGCGATGGACTGTACCAACGCGGCCAGGCGGTGTCGCTCCAGTGGCAGCGTGAGATCGGCCAGCACCGCGCGCTGGAGCGTCGGCGACAGCGGCGCCAGGGTAGAGGACGCCGCACGATACAGCAGCCGCGCCCCACCGGCGAGAATCGGGACCGTGAGCATCTCCGCGCCCGCGCTGCTCGCCATCGAGCGATCCGCCACGAGGACCAGCGGAGGATGAATCGCCGCGAGGTCGGCCGCCTCCGCGAACGACGTCGTTACCGCCGGCCGATGTCCGAGCCGCGCGAGCGACTGGGCGAGGCCCTCCAGAAGGGCCAGATCGGTTCCCACCAGCATCACATTCGTCATTCTGCGCGCTGCTCCATCTCGTCAGACTCCCGGAAACAATACTCGCGTGACCAGCCCTTCCACCAATTGAAGCGCGAAGTATGCCACGATCGGCGTGATGTCGATCACACCAATCGTGGGAATCACCCGCCGCAGGGGGCGGAGCATCCACTCCGTGGCGCCAAAGGACCAGCGCATCCACACGCTGCCGGCCGCGCGCGGGAACCAGCTCCCGATGACGCGGACCAGCAGTGCAAAGCTGAAGAAACCGAAGGTCCAGTGGACCGCCAGCGCGAGCAGTCCCTCCGCGCCCAGCGTCGTTGCCATGAAGACTTCACGCACCAGGCCGAAGAGGACGTCCACGATCGCGAGCGCCAGCGCCGCGATCACGACGTAGGCGACGACCGCCCACCAGGGGGTGGCGGACGGATGGCCCCCCGCGCGCAGCACCTGACGCTCGATGCCGTCGAGCCGCGGGTCCACCTGGGCGCGCATGAAGCGCGCGACACCGCTGAACGGGTTGATGCGCCGCGTTCGCACCGCCCAATCGGCCGCGGCAAGGACGACCATCGCGACGCCGCCAGCCAACAGCACGGAACGAAGCACTGCGGTGAAAGCCGAGAGAGCGGACAGTGCGTCGGGCATGAGGCAATACTGATGGCCGTTCGGCTCCGCTACAAGTGCGTTATGACACCCTTACATTTGGGAGGACCAGAACAGGGGATCAATGCCGAACGCCGACGGTGACCGCCGCCACTGGCTCGTCAAGTCCGAGCCGGATGCCTTCTCGTTTGACGACCTCATGGCCAGTCCGCGACGCACGTCGCACTGGGACGGCGTACGGAACTTTCAGGCGCGCAACACGCTGCGCGACGGGATGAAGAAGGGCGATCTCGTCTTCTTCTACCACTCGAGCGCCGATCCAACAGCCATCGTCGGCGTAGCCGAGGTGGTGCGTGAGGGATACCCTGACCACACCGCGTTCGACAAGTCCGACTCCCATTACGATCCGAAGAGCAAGCCGGACGCGCCGACCTGGTTCATGGTGGACCTCAAGGGCGTCGAGAAGCTCAAGCGTCCCGTGACGCTTGCGGAGCTCCGCACGGTCAAGGGACTCGAGAGGATGGTGCTGCTTCAGAAGGGCAGCCGGCTGAGCGTCCAGCCCGTGTCGCCCAAGGAGTGGGACATCATCTACGCACTCGGCATGCGCGGCTAGGCTCTCGAGCGGCGCCGGCGCCATGACATAACGTCGTCCCGCGCGCATGCGCAGTTTGTTTCTTCGAGATACATTTCAGCGCCGGTTGGTTTTGGGGGTTGGGTTCTTTATGGAGAGGGAAATGAGCAAGACGGAGTCGAAGGGGACGGGTGCCGGCGATGGGGCGCTCGAGATCAAGGACACGCGCACCGGGTCGACGTACTCGGTTCCCATCATGCCACCGGCCACGGAGGGCGACACCGCCATCCGCGCCATGGACCTGCGGCCCATCAAGGTCGAGGCTGGTGAATTCGGGTTGATGACGTACGACCCGGCCTTCATGAACACCGCCTCATGCAAGAGCGCCATCACTTTCATCGATGGCGACAAGGGAATCCTCCGCTATCGCGGTTATCCCATCGAGCAACTCGCCGAGAAGGCCAGCTTTCTCGAGGTGGCGTGGCTGCTGCGCAACGGCGAGCTGCCGACGCAGGCGCAGTACGACGACTGGACGCACCAGATCACGTTCCACACGTACGTCCACGAGAACATCAAGACCTTTCTCTCCGGTTTTCGCTACGACGCGCATCCGATGTCCATGCTCACGAGCACGGTCGCGGCGCTGTCGAGCTTCTATCCCAACGCCAAGAACATTCAGGATCCGGAGGAGCGCCACATCAGCATCGTGCGGTTGCTCGCCAAGCTGCCGACGCTCGCGGCGTTCTGTTTCCGTCATGTGAAGGGCCTTCCGATCATCTATCCGGACAACGACCTGAGCTACGTCGAGAACTTTCTCTCGATGGTGGCGCGGATGTCCGAGCCGAAGTACGAGTCGAACCCCGTGTTCACCAAGGCGCTGGAGGTGTTGTTCATTCTTCACGCCGATCACGAGCAGAACTGTTCCACCAACGCCGTGCGCGCCGTCGGCAGCTCGCACGTCGACCCCTTCTCGGCCGTTGCGGCCGGGATTGCCGCGCTCTATGGCCCGTTGCATGGCGGCGCCAACGAGGCCGTGCTGCACATGATCAAGGAGATCGGTGACGTGAAGAACGTCGCCGGCTTCATCGAGGGCGTGAAGGGCGGGAAGGGTAACCGTCTCATGGGCTTCGGTCACCGCGTCTACAAGAGCTACGATCCGCGCGCGCGCATCGTGAAGAAGCTCGCCGACGACGTATTCAAGGTGGTCGGCGTGGACAAGGATCTCGAGATCGCGCTGGAGCTCGAGCGCATCGCGTTGTCCGACGACTATTTCGTCTCGCGAAAGCTCTACCCCAACGTGGACTTCTACACGGGGCTGATCTATCGGTCGATGGCGTTCCCCACGGATTTCTTTACCGTGCTGTTCGCCGTGGCGCGTACGGCGGGGTGGCTCGCGCAGTGGGAGGAGATGCTGAACGACCGGATACGGCGAACGGGCCTATTCGACGTCGCTGGATTATTCAGTCGCGACGGCCAGGAAGGACGCGGTTCGGAAATAGGCCTGACGGTGCGCTCCGTGCCGCGCTCATGGTTTTGCGCGACGCACAGAGTGCTCGCACCGGACACGCGTGGCAGTGCGCGATCCGCGCCGTGCAGATGAGCGCTCCCAGTTCCATGATCGCCTGATTGTGCGTCCACGTGGCCGCGCCCGTGCGGGGAAGGATCGCGCGCGCGATCGCCCAGATCTCCTTCTGTCCTCGCGTTGACTTGGCGTTCACGTGCGGCGCGAAGACGCGCCGAACGACTCGCGCGACATTCGTATCCACGAGCGCCTCTCTCCGCTCGTACGCGAAGGAGCTCACCGCGCCGGCGGTGTATGCGCCCACGCCGGGCAGCGCGCGCAATGCCGCGGTATCGGCTGGCAGCGCGGCGTCGTCATCACGCCCACCGTCGGTCACGACTCGCGCCAATGCGCGGAGGTTCCGCGCACGAGCATAGTAACCGAGCCCCTCCCACGCCTCCATGACGCGTTTCGGGCGTGCGCGTGCGACATCACCCAGCGTCGGGAACGTCTCGAGAAACTCCGCATACTTCGGTACGACGCGCGACACCTGCGTCTGCTGCAGCATCAGCTCGGATACGAGCACCTGATAGGGATCGCGCGTTCGACGCCATGGAAGATCCCGTCCATTGGCCCTGAACCAGCGGCGAATGGCACTGCTGAATTTGGCGTACTGTCTCCGTCGGGCTGGGGACGCCGCGATCGCGTACTTCCCCTCGCTCACTGAGGCGTCCAACTCGGCGCAGCGGTGAACAGCCCATCCACGAATCCGATGCGATGGGCGAGAAACAGGCCGAACGCAATGCTCGCGAGTCCCGACGCGACGCGCAGCCGGTGATTCAGTCCCGCAAATCGATGCGTTGCGACCACCGACGGCGCCGCGATGGACACGGTGATCAGCATCATCCCCGCGATGGTGCCGACACCAAACACGGCCAGATAGCACGCGGCCCACAGCGGACTCGGAATGAGCGCCACCTGCGGAAGCGTCGCCACCGCGGCCGAACCGGCGAGCCCGTGGACGAATCCCACCGTCAGCGGGCGCGCGGTGCTGTCCACCACGCGGCGTTCACTCCCGGCCAGTGTCAGGAGACCGAGGACGACGAGCATCACCGCCACCGCGAACTCGAGCGACAGCCCGAGCCGCGCGGGAATCGCGGAGAGCTGCACCTTGAGCACGATGATCGCGCCGCCGACGAGCAGGATGGTGGCAGTGTGCCCGATGCCCCAGAGCGCGCCAGTGCGAGCAGCGCGCACGACCGACTGTTGCTGCGACACGATCGTCGTCACCGCGACGACGTGATCGGGATCGGTGGCGTGCCGCATGCCCAGCAGGAAGCCGAGTATCACGACGCTCAGCAGCGCGGCTGTCATGTCAGGCGCTCCCGCCAACGGCCGCGCGTGCGAGCGCGAACCCCGCGAACGTCGCGGCAAATGCGACCGCAACTCTCGAGGAGCGCTACCGTATCGGCGCTGAAGGTCGAGAACGTCGTGTAGCCGCCGCACAGTCCGACCACCAGCAAATACTGAATCGCGTTCGCCCGGTCCGGCTGGCGCGCCATGAACACGATGAGCACACCGATGAGCAGGGACCCGCTCGCGTTCACGAGCAGCGTCCCCACGGGAAACGGCTTCGCACCGGCGTGCGGCATCCAGCGCCCTAGGCGCTCCTGGAGCCACAGCCCGATCACGAGGCGCGCGAGTCCGCCCACGGCACTGCCGACGGCGACATAGACGTAATTCAGCATCGGTGGTCTTTGCGCATTCGTGCGACGCAATCTAACCTCAGCGACGATGACTTCGCCGATCACACTGTCCGACGTGGAACGAGCTCGGGAGCGCCTCGCACCCTGGCTCGCGCCGACGCCGGTGCGCACGTATCCCACCCTGGATCAGATCGTCCCGGGCGTCCGCCTTCTCGTGAAGCACGAGAACATGCAACCGACGGGCTCGTTCAAGGTCCGCAACGGCCTGTCCACGGTCACCGCGCTCGGCGACGCAGAGCGCCAACGCGGCGTCGTCGGCGCGACCACCGGCAACCACGGACTGGGACTCGCCTACGCAGGCCGCCAGCTGGGCGTCCCCGTGACGATCTGCGTGCCGCGCAACAACAACCCGGAGAAGAATTCGGCGCTCCGCGCCTGGGGCGCCACGGTGGTCGAGGAAGGGAAGGACTACGATGAGGCCGTTGCCGTCGCATCCCGGCTCGCGGCGGAGCGCGAGGTTACGCTCGCGCACTCGACCAACAACGTGAACGTCCTGAGCGGCGCCGGAACGATGACGCTCGAGCTCCTGGAGCAGACGCAGGATCTCGACGTGCTGCTCATTGCCGTGGGCGGCGGTTCGCAGGCGGTCGGCGCCATGACAGTCGCACGTTCGCTCAAGCCCACGCTTCAGATCGTCGGCATTCAGGCTGCCGGCGCACCGACGTTGCACGACGCCTGGCATGCGCGCGAACCACGCAAGGGGACACGCGCCGACACATTCGCCGAAGGCGTGGCGACGCGGTCCACCTACGAGCTGACTTTCCCCGCGCTGCTCGAAGGCCTCGCGGATTTCGTCACCGTCGCCGACGCCGAAATCGCCGAGGCCGTGCGTATCATTCTCGCGACGACGCATCATCTCGTGGAAGGCGCTGGCGCCATGGGCGTCGCGGCGGCGATCAAGCTGCGCGATCAGCTCGAGGGCAAGTCCGTTGGCGTCATCTTCTGCGGCGCGAACATGGACACAGGTGTGCTCCGCCGCATCCTGAATCGCGAGCTGTAGGTCAGCTGACCGTTCTCGTCTTCCGCTTCAGGAAGTCCATGAGGATGAACTGCCCAAGCGTCATGGTCGTGGTGAAATACGCCTTGCCGCGGCTGATCTCGCTCATGCGCTTCACGAATTCCACGAGGGCGCGGTCCCGCGCGAGCATGAAGGTGTTGATCATGATGCCCGCCTTCCGGCACGCCGCCACTTCCTGAAGCGTCTTCTCGATGACGGTGACGTCGAGCCCGAACGAGTTCTTGTAGATCTCACCGCCCGGCATCGTGAGCGCGCTCGGCTTGCCGTCGGTGATCATGATGATCTGACGCATGTCCTTCTTCTGCGCCATCAACAGGCGGCGGGCGAGCTTCAACCCCTCAGCCGTGTTGGTGTGATAGGGCCCCACCTGTGCGCTCGCCAACGTCGCCAACGGAATCTCCTCGGCGCTGTCGTGAAAGAGCACGACCTTGATCGAGTCTCCGGGAAATTGTGTCCGGATGAGATGCGTCAGCGCGAGTGCCACTTTTTTTGCCGGCGTGAAGCGATCCTCGCCGTAGAGGATCATCGAATGCGAGCAGTCGAGCATCAGCACCGTCGCGCAGCTCGAGCGATACTCGGCCTGGCGCACCATGAGGTCGCTGTAGTCGAGGTCCATCGGCACCGTGATGTTGCCCGTGCGGAGCAGCGAGTGCTTCAGCGTCTCGTTGACGTCGATGTTGAGGACGTCGCCGAACTCGTACGGTTTGCTCCAGCCGTCCGCCTCGATGCCAGTGGCGAGGTAGGGCGTGTCATGGCTGCCGAAGCTGGACTTGCCGAGCGATCCGAGCAGACCGCGCAACGTCTTGTAGCCGAGAAAGTCGATACCCTTCTCGGTGAGGCTGAAGTTGACGTCGCGCGCGGCCGCCTGTGCGAGTGATCCCTTGCCCGTGACCGGCTGGTGACCGGCCGGCATCTGCGGCGGCGCCTCGAGATTCAGGTACCCCTCGGCGATGAGGCGCTTCACCAGGTCGTCGAGCAGCTGCGCGAGCTTCGCCTGTGATTCCTCGTCGCCCTCACCGCGCAGCGCATCGAGCATCTCGGGCGTGAATTGCCCGCTCTCCATCAGCGCGTCGAGAATTGCCTGTCGCAGCGCGTCGAGGGAGCGGTCGCCCTGCTCCTCCATGCCCATGCCGTAGTGCGGATGGTTTTCCCCCGCAAAGCCCGACTGGAGCAGAAAGTCCGCGAGCTTGTCGAGCAGCGCCTGCAAATCGACTGCGTCGGCGAGCTCCGGCGAGAACTTGCTGTATGTGTGAAAGCGCATGCGGTCTCCCTCCCGTGAGATAACCCCGGGCGCACGCTCGAGGCAATGGGACCCGAAAGCGCGGCTGTCCGTATATTGGTCACGTGCCCGAAGCGAGATCGCTCAATCCATTCCGCGTCTTTCAAAAGCATCGGAATTTCCGGCTGTTTCTCATCGGCCAGACGCTCTCGCTCGTCGGCACGTGGATGCAGACGATGGCGCTCGGATGGCTTGCGCTCGAGCTCACCAACAGTGCGTTTCTGGTCGGCCTCGTGGCGACGGCGTCATCGGTGCCGATCCTCATCTTCACGATGCCGGCCGGCACCATCGTCGATCGTTCGGACAAGCTGAGGCTCGTGCGTTTCGCGCAGTTCGCGTTTCTGTGCGATGCATCATTGCTGTGGTGGCTCACGTACACGGACCGCATCACGATCGTGTCGTTGCTGGCTCTCGCATTCGTGAGCGGGCTCGTCGCGTCGATCGAGATTCCTGCGCGCCAGTCCATGTTCATCGACCTCGTGGGCCGCGAGGATCTGCCGGACGCGATTGCGCTCAACTCGAGCGGCTTCAACCTCGCGCGCGTTGTGGGACCCGGCATCGCCGCCGCGGTCATCGCACAGCTCGGAATCGCGTGGTGCTTCTTTCTCAACGCCGCGAGCTTCGTCACCGTGCTGATCGGGCTGTTCATGATCCGCCTGCCGGAATGGGTGCCGCGTCCCGTGACGCTCACGCCATGGCAGGGGGTGCGGCAGGCCGCGCACTACCTGCGCGATACGCCGAAAGTTCGCGCGCTGATGACGATGGTGACCGTCTATTCCATCCTCGGCGTACCCGTCCTGGCGCTCATGCCGGTCGTCGCGCGCCAGATGTTCGGGCTCGGCGCGGGCGGATACGGCCTGCTGATGTCGTGCGTAGGCATCGGAGGGCTGGCAGGTGCACTCTCCCTGGCAGCGCTTGGGTACAGGACATCGCGTGTGCGACTGCTGGTCAGTGCGTCCATGGCGTGGCCGGTGTTGCTGCTGGCGTTCTCATTCACCACGCGGCCCGCACTCGGCTATGCGCTGCTGCTCGGTGTGGGCTTCACGATGATCATGAATGGCGCGATCTCGAACGGTTTGCTTCAGACGAACGTTCCGGATGCCATGCGCGGGCGCATGATGGCCGCCTACGGCCTCGTCGTCGTGGGACTGTCGCAGGTGGTCG
>Ga0209131_1003526_pt1 | contig 10364 bp, 10 predicted proteins | sample GraSoi_2013_40cm_FD_185826 | JGI IMG/M metagenome (GOLD analysis project Ga0209131, IMG submission 185826) | Grasslands soil microbial communities from the Angelo Coastal Reserve, California, USA - Sample 9_17_2013_40cm (SPAdes) (version 2) | ecosystem: Environmental > Terrestrial > Soil >...
CACCGCGCCCGCCATCGCGACGCCGAAATGCGCTTCGTACAGCGGCGGTGTGTTCGGCAGCATGGCCGCCACTGTCTGGCCGACAGCGATGCCGCGCCTGGTGAGTGCCGAAGCCAGCCGCCGGCAGCGCGCGTAGGTCTCGCCCCAGGTATAGCGCTGCGTGCCGTGGATCACGGAGACGCGCTGCGGATACACATAAGCCGCTCGCTCCAGGAACGAAAGCGGAGTCAGCGAAGCGTAATTGGCCGGGTTCTTTTCAAGATTGTGATCAAAGATCGTGCCAACCATGGGCCAAGTATAGCGGTCCGGGGGTAGACGATTCACACGGCGGCCTTTGGAATGAGCACATGCGTAAAACCCTACTGATCATCGCGGCCATCGTCGCCGCGTCGCTCGCGCTGGCTACGTGGCTTGGCCAGGCGATCCCCCAGTCCGGCTCGCTCGCATTGGGCCTGGCGCTCGCCGCGGTCGGCATCGCCGCCTTCGGCGTCTACAAGGGCGCGCTGCTCGAGTTCACGCCCGAGGTGCTGGCCGGCGACGTCATCGTGCCGCGGCCGAGCCGCGCCGGCGGCGACGTCAAACTGTTGCTGCCGCTGCAGTTCACCAATTCAGGCTCCGCGGACGGCATCATCGAATGGGTCGCGCTGCGCCTCACGCTCGACGGCGATATCCAGCGCTCGGTGCTGCTCTCCCCGGTGGCCGAAGTCGACATGCAGCGCTTCATCCAGTCGAAGCGCCGCCTGGACGCCGAGAACGCCATCGACCCCTTCACCGCCTTCGCGCTCGAAGGCAAGCGATCGCTCGCCAAGTTCGTGCTCTTCGACCTCGCCGAGAAGGCACGCAACGAGCCGCTGCGCCTGCGTTCCGGGCGCTGGACCTTCGAAGTGTTCGTGAAATCCACCGCCAACCGCTCGCCGAAGCTCGAGCGCAGCTTCGAGCACGTGGTCGAGAAGAAGCATATGGACGAATTTGCCGCCGACGCCCCGGTCTACCTGATCAACTACCAGATGACCCTGCCCGGCGCCCGCCGCGAGATCGCCGGCGCCGAGTGGATGCCGCGCACCGCCAGGTACTCAAACTAAGCCGCGAGCTTGCGCCAGACGCTCGGGCGCCTGGCTTCCTTCTCCATGGTGTCGAGGTATTGCTCATGGAGCGCGATCTCCTCCGGTAGCGCCGGGAGGAGGATCAGGTTGGAGAGGTCGATCTGCAGGCCCGCCGCGGCGGCGGCGGCTTGCGCCGGCGTGTCGAGCTCCATCACCAGGCTTTCCTGGCCGCGCGTCATCGCGAGGTAGCACTCGGCGAGGAGGCGCGCATCGAGCAGCGCGCCGTGCACGGTGCGGTTGGCGTTGTTCACGAAGTAGCGCTCGCACAGCGCATCGAGCGAGTTCTTCCTGCCGGGATGCAGCTCGCGCGCAAAGGCCAGCGTATCGGTGACCTTGGCGACGTGATCCGCGAGCTTGCCGAGCCGGGCGCGGCCGAGCTCGAGATCCAGGAATTCGACGTCGAACTCGGCGTTATGGATGATCACCTCGGCGCCGGCGATGAAATCCAGGAACTCCTTCGCCACCTCGGGGAATTTCGGCTTGGCGCGCAGGTCTTCGAGCGTCATGCCGTGCACCCGGGTCGCGCCCAGGTCGACGTCGCGCTCGGGGTTGAGGTAGGTATGGAACTGCCGCTCGCCGACGTTGCGCGAGAGGATCTCTACACAGCCGATTTCGATGATGCGGTCGCCGAGCTTGGCGTTGAGGCCGGTGGTTTCGGTATCAAGGACTACCTGGCGCGTCATTCTTTGGAATCCCTTTATTCGCCAGAGCGTCTGCGCGCTCATTTTCCGGATGCCCGGCGTGGCCGCGCACCCAGTGCCACTCTACCTCATGTTGGGCGGCGAGCTCGTCGAGCGTTTTCCAGAGGTCGATGTTCTTCACCGGTTTCTTGTCCGCGGTGCGCCAGCCGCGGCGCTTCCAGTCGTGGATCCAGGTCGAGATGCCCTTTTGCACGTACGTCGAGTCCGTATAGAGGCGCACCCGGCTGCGGCGCTTGAGCGCCTCGAGCGCGCGGATCACCGCCATCAGCTCCATGCGGTTGTTCGTGGTGTCGGCCTCGCCGCCGTAGAGCTCCTTCTCCGCGCCTTTGGCTCGCAGCAGCGCGCCCCAGCCGCCGGGGCCGGGATTGCCGCTGCAGGCGCCGTCGGTGTAAATCTCCACGACATCGTCAGCCATGGTTGTTCTTGTGGCTGCGCTGCGATACCGGGGCGAGCGCCCGGCGCCGCGCGCGCTCCATGCGCCACGCCGGCGTGACGATGCGCATGCCGTGCACGCGCTTCACCGCGCGCACGACGTAGATGCCGCCGAGGAGCGGCCACCAGCGCGCGCCCGCCTTGTCCATGAAAGCGAAGCGCTCGAGCCAGGCCTCCTGGCGGAAGGGCGGCGCATAGCAGCCGAACTTGCCGCCGTTCAGCTCGAAGCCCAGCACGCGCAGCCAGTCGCGCAGCCGAAGCAGGCCGATGAAGCGCGCATCCCAGGGCACGCCGGCATGGCGCGAGGTGAAGAGCTGGCGCGCCCGCCACAGCGATGCGGTGTTGAAGCCGGAGATCACGACCTGGCCCTCCGGCATCAGGACGCGCTCGGCTTCGCGTAACACTTCGTGCGGATTGGGGTGGAACTCGAGCACGTGCGGCAGCGCCACCAGATCGACGCTTTGCGAGGCGAGCGGCAGCTGTAGCGGATCGGCGGCTACCGCGGCGCCGGGCTCGAGCGCGAGCGAAAAGCGGAAACCGATGCGGTTCTGTCGCAAAAAATCGACCTCGGGTAGGCCGACCTGTACTGCCCTGAAACCGAACACATCATCTACGGCACTGTCAAACTGAGCGAGCTCCCAGCCGAGTACATACGCCCCTTGGGGCGTGCCAAACCACCCGGAAAGAGATGAGCGCTCGCCGTTATACTTTGGCGCCCCGTTTTGCACGAAGGACGGACGCATGGATGTCGTGCCTGTCAAAGCGTTCAAGGATAACTACGTCTGGACGCTGCGCAACGCCAGCCACGCCGCGGTCGTCGATCCCGGCGAGGCGCGGCCTGTGCTCGACTACCTGGCGAGCGAAAACCTCAAGCTCGCCGCGATCCTCGCCACGCACCACCACCCCGATCATGTCGGCGGCATCGCCGAGCTGGTGCAGCACTACCGTGTTCCGGTCTTCGGACCGAAGAACGAGCCGATTCCGACGCTCACGCAGCCGGTTTCCGAGGGAGACCGCGTCGGCATTCCGGAGCTCGGCGTGAGCTTCTCGGTGCTCGATATCCCCGGCCACACTCGCGCGCACGTGGCCTATTATGGGGCAGGCGCCGTTTTCTGTGGCGACACGCTCTTCGCGTGCGGCTGCGGGCGTCTCTTCGAAGGCACCGCCGAGCAGATGTTCGCGTCGCTCGCCAAGCTCGCCGCGCTGCCCGACGACACCAAGGTCTACTGCGGACACGAATACACGCTCGCCAACATCGGCTTCGCAAAAGCGGTCGAGCCCGGCAACCGCGCGCTCACCGCGCGCGAAGCGCGCGATCGCAAGCTGAGCGAAGCCGGCAAGCCGACCTTGCCGAGCACGCTCGGCGACGAGAAGGCCACCAACCCATTTTTACGTTGCCGCGAGCCGGCCGTGGTCGAGTCAGCGAATAAATACCTTGGCGCCCGCGTCGCGGATCCAGTAAGAGTGTTCGCTGCCATCCGCGATTGGAAGAACCGCTTTTGAGGATTGAAACCCTCCTGGTGCTCGCCGCACTGGCCGTGACGTACGGTTGCGCTACGCCGTCGTCGCAGCAATCGCCGCAGCCCGAGCCGGGACCGCCGGTCGCCGCCACCGAGGCGGGCGCCCCGGCAGCGGCCCCGGCGCCGAGCGCGGTTGTGTCCGCGCCGGAAAAACCGTTCGAAGGCACGAGCGCGACGGTCAAGCCGCGCCCGCCGATCGCGCTGGTCGATCGCACGAGCCCGCCGCCGGACCTCTGGCAGCGCATCCGCCAGGGCTTCGGCATGCCGGACATCGACAATGCGCTGGTCCGGGAAAAAACCGCCTATTACGCGGCGCGCCCGGAATACCTGCAGCGCATCTTCGACCGCAGCCGGATGTATCTCTTCCATATCGTCGATGAGCTGGAAAAGCGCGGCATGCCCACCGAGATCGCGCTGCTGCCGATGGTGGAGAGCGCGTTCAACCCGATGGCCTATTCGCGCGCGCATGCCTCGGGCCTGTGGCAGTTCATTCCCGGCACCGGCAAGCGCTTCGAGCTGCAGCAGAACTGGTGGTACGACGGCCGGCGCGACATCGTCGACTCGACCAACGCCGCGCTCGACTACCTGCAATACCTCTACGACATGCACGGCGACTGGCAGCTCGCGCTCGCCTCGTATAACTGGGGCGAGAACGCCGTGGCACGCGCCATCGCCAAGAACCGCGCCGCCGGCAGGCCCACCGATTACGCGCACCTCACCATGCCGCTCGAGACGCGCCACTACATCCCCAAGCTGCAGGCGCTGAAGAACATCGTCGCCAATCCCGAGCCGCTCGGCATCGTGCTCGATCCGATTCCAAACCAGCCCTATTTCGCCACCTACACCAAGCTGCGCGACATCGATGTCCAGCTCGCCGCCAAGCTGGCCGAGATGTCGGTCGACCAGTTCATCGCGCTCAACCCGGGGTTCAGCCGGCCGCTGATCCGCGCTTCCGTCACGCCGCGCATCGTGCTGCCCGCAGACAAGGTCGACGTGTTCCACGAGAACCTGGAGAAGCTCAACGAGAAATCGCTGGTTTCCTGGAAGACCTATTACCCGAAGAAGGGCGAGAGCCTGGAGTCGATCGCCAAGCAGCACGGCATGACGGTGAGCCATCTCAAGGAGGTGAACGGCATCTCGGTGCGCTCGCGCACCGTGCCGACGCTGATCGTCGTGCCGGCGTCGAGCCGCGCCGCGGTCGGCATGGCGAAGCTGCCGATCATGTACGCGCCGCCGATCCCGATCACCTATCGCAAGATCTTCCACACCGTGAAGCCGGGCGAGACGCTGGCGTCGATCGCGAGGCGCTACGGCGCAACCCTGGATGACATGAAGCGCTGGAATCCGAAGGGGGCGGTGGTCGGGCAGAAGGTCAGCATGGAAGTGCGCTCGTCGGCGAAGCCCAAGGGCAAGCCACGCCCGCAGGCCAAAGGCAAGCCACGCAAATGAGCCCTCAATAGTCTCTTCAGCGACGCCGCGAGGCGACGCGGCGTAACGATGCCGGCGGCATCATCCCGCCATGGATCTTTCGGAACTGCTGCGCCATAGCCACGGCCTGCGCGTCGAGCGGCTCGCCGACGGCCGCCACCACATCGCGGTAGAGCCCGACCAGGGCTGCCCCGGCGCAAGCCATAGCTGGACCACGTCCTATCCGCCCGAGCTGATCCTCGAGATCCACGCCACCAAGCGCGGCTATGTGTGCGACGAGATCATGCGCGAGGAAGACCCGCGCTACGTCGAGCGCGCCATCCGCCACGAAGTGCTGGGCTACGTCGATGCCGAAGATTTCCGCGGCAAGCGCATCCTCGATTTCGGCTGCGGCTCGGGCGCCTCGACGCTGGTGATGAGCCGCCTGCTGCCGCCCTGCGAGCTGGTCGGCGTCGAGCTCGAAGAGCGGCTGTTGAACCTGGCACGGCTGCGCGCCGAATATCTCGGCAGGTCCGGGCTGCGTTTCCTGCATTCGCCTTCCGGCACGACGCTGCCGGCCGGGCTCGGCGAGTTCGACTACATCGTGCTCAGCGCCGTCTACGAGCACCTGCTGCCGAACGAGCGCCGCGTGCTGCTGCCGCGCATCTGGAGCCATCTCAAGCCCGGCGGCGTGCTGTTCATCAACCAGACCCCGCACCGCTACTCCCCGGTCGAGATGCACACCACCGGGCTACCGCTCATCAACTACCTGCCCGACGCCCTCGCCTGCTACGCCGCCACACACCTCTCGAAGCGCATCAACGGCGACGAGGACTGGCCGACGCTGCTGCGCGCCGGCATCCGCGGCGCCACCATCGGCGAGATCCTGCGCGTGCTCGGCGCGCACTCGGCGCTGCTCGAGCCGCAGCGCGGCGACCACATCGACCTCTGGTACGGCAAGCTCTCGAAGCGCCATGGATGGCTGAAGAAGGCGATCTGGGCCTCGCTCAAGGCGCTGAAACCGATCGCCGGCATCCATCTCGTTCCCGAACTGACGCTGGCGATCCGCAAGCTGGGCTGAGGTCAGCCCTCATTAACCTTTTGCCGCGCGCTCCAGCGCGGCGAGGTCGAACTTCTTCATCTGCATCACCGCCGCCATCACCCGCTCGGCCTTGGCGGACTTGTGGTCCTTGAGCATCTTGTCCATCCCGGCGGGCACCACCTGCCATGACAGGCCGTACTTGTCCTTGAGCCAGCCGCACTGCTGCGCCTTCGGATCGCCACCCTTGGAGAGGCGCTGCCAGTAGTAATCGATCTCGTCCTGCGTCTCGCAATAGACCTGCAGCGACACCGCCTCATTGAACTTGAATATCGGCCCGCCGTTCAGCGCGGTGAATGGCTGCCCTTCGAGCTCGAACGCCACAACCATGACCGATCCCTCGGGCCGCCGATGGATCTCGTAACCCGCCTTGCTGTAGCGGCTGATGGCCACAATTTTCGATTTTTTGAAGATGCCGACGTAGAACTTCGCCGCCTCTTCAGCCTGATGATCGAACCACAAGCAGGGCGCAATTCTTTGAATCTTTGCCATTTCGGTTTCCTGTAGGGGTCGGAGATCGACAGGTCCTCGGGATCAAGCGACTCCGGCCTGGATCAGCGTGCGGGTGTAGTCGGACTTCGGATGACCGATGACCTCGTCGAGGCTGCCGCTTTCGACGATGCGGCTGTCCTTCATCACCATCACGCGGTGGGCCATGGCGCGCACGACGTCGATGTCGTGAGTCACCAGGATGTAGCTCAGGCGATATTTCTTCTGTAGCTCCGCAAGGAGCTCAAGCACCTGCTTCTGGATCGTGACGTCGAGCGCGCTGGTGGGCTCGTCGAGCACGACTATTTTCGGCTGCACGATGAGCGCGCGCGCGATGGCGATGCGCTGGCGCTGGCCGCCCGAGAACTCATGCGGATAGCGCGACAGCAGCGGTTCGGCGCGGCCGCCTTCGGTAAGACCGACGTCGAGCAATGCCGTCAGGATGCGTTCGCGCCGCTGCGCGGCGTCCAGTTGCGGCTCGTGAATCTCGAGCCCCTCCCCGACGATCTGCTCGATGGTGAGGCGCGGCGAGAGCGACGACAGCGGATCCTGGAACACCACCTGGATCTCGCGGCGCAGGCGGCGCCGGCCCGCACGGTCGGCCCATTGTTTTCCATCGATCCTGATATCGCCCTGCGCGGCGACCAGGCCGAGCACCGCGAGCGCCAGCGTCGTCTTGCCCGAGCCGGATTCGCCGATGATGCCGAGCGTCTCGCCGGGCGCGAGGTCGAAATTGACGTCCTGCACCGCAGTGAACTGCCCGCTCTTGAACCAGCCGCGGATGCCTGGCGCCTGCGTCGGGTAATGCACCTGGACATGGCGCGCCTCGACGATGGTGCCGCTGCCCGGTGGGGCGATCTTGCGATCGGGCCGGCTGTTGACCAGCTTCTGTGTGTACGGATGCTGCGGCCGCTCGATCACGTCGGCCGTGCGGCCCTGCTCCACCATCACGCCCTTTTCCATCACCGCAACGCGATCGGCGAAGCGGCGCACCAGGTTCAGGTCATGCGTGATGAGCAGCAGCGCCATCCCGGCCTGCGCCCGCAGGTCCTCGAGCAGCTGCAGGATCTGCAGCCGGATCGCGACATCCAGCGCGGTGGTCGGCTCGTCGGCGATGAGGAGCTTCGGCTTGCACGCGAGCGCCATGGCGATCATCGCGCGCTGGCGTTGCCCGCCCGAGAGCTGGTGCGGATAGCTGCGTGCCCGGCGCTCGGCGTCGTCGATGCCTACGCGCCGCATCGCGGCGACCGCCTCCGCCCACGCCTGCGCCCCGCGCAGTGGCGTATGCAGCACCAGCGATTCGACGATCTGATCACCGACCGTGTAGATCGGATTCAGCGCGGTCATCGGCTCTTGGAAAATCACCGCGATGTCGCGCCCGCGCATGTCGCGCAGCTCCGGGTCGGACATCGCCAGCACATCTTTGTCCTGGAAGCGGATGCTCCCCGCCAGCCGCGCGTTCTCGATCAGGCGCAGCGTGGAGAGCGCGGTCACCGTCTTGCCGGAAGCGGATTCACCGACCAGCGCGAGCTTCTCGCCCTCATCCAGTGTGAATGAAACGTTATCCACGACTTTACGTGGGCCAAAGTAAATACTGAGATCACGGACCTCGAGGAGGCTCATGGCCTTGACCCCCTGATAAGGGGGTCGTGAGGCGAAGCCGCAGCGGGGGGTTTTAGGTTTTCAAAAATCAACCCCCCCGCAAGCGTGCCTGGCTTCATTTCTCCTCCCCCTCGAGCACCTTGCGCGGATCGAGCGCATCGCGCAGCGCATCGCCGATGAGGATGAGGAGCAGCAGGGTCACGACCAGCACCGTGAAGGTGGACATCGAGATCCACCACGCATCGAGGTTGTCCTTGCCCTGCTGCAAGAGCTCGCCGAGGCTCGGTGTGCCCGGCGGGACGCCGAGGCCGAGGAAGTCGAGGCTGGTGAGCGCGCCGATGGCGGCGGCCATCTCGAAGGGCACGAGCGTGACGACCGGCGTCAGGCTGTTGGGCAGGATGTGGCGGCGGATGATCTTCCAGTTGCTCTGGCCGAGCGCGCGCGCAGCGCGCACGTAGTCGAGCGTGCGGTTCTTCAGGAACTCCGCCCGCACGTAGGCCGCGATGCCGAGCCAGCCGAACACGGTGAGCAGGATGACGAGCAGCCAGAAGCTCGCGGAGAACAGCGAAGAGAAGATGATCAGCATGTAGAGCGTCGGCATCGCGCCCCAGATTTCCTTGACGCGCTCCATCGCGATGTCGGTCCAACCCGCGAAGTAGCCCTGCAGCGCGCCGAACAGGATGCCGAAGGCAGTCGACGCAGCCGTGACAATCAGCGCGAAGAACACCGAAAGGCGAAAGCCATAGAGCAGCCGCGCCAGCAGATCGCGGCCGCGATCGTCGGTGCCGAAGACATTCTCCCGATCCGGGCGCGCCGGGCTCGGGCTGGGCGAGAAATAGTTAATGGTGGTGTAGTGATAGTGGTTCAGCGGATAGAGCGCGAAATTGCCGGGTCTTGCGAGCTGGCCGCGGATGAAGGGGTCGAGGAAGTCGGCGGGCGTCGGGAAGTCTCCGCCGAAGGCGGTCTCCGGCAGCGTCTGGAACACCGGGAAGTACCAGTGCCCCTCATAGCGCACCACGAGCGGCTTGTCGTTCGACAGTACTTCGCCGATCAGGCTCAACCCGAAGAGCACCAGGAACAGGATCAGGCTCACGTAGCCCAGCCGATTGGCGCGGAAGCGCCGCCACGCGCGCTTCGCGGGACTCGCGTGCAGCGCCGTATCGATCACGACCGGGGTGCCGACTTCGGTGACGACGGAGGACATCGCTAGTCGAAGAACTTCACGCGCGGATCGACCCACAGGTAGGTCAGGTCGCGGATCAGGTTGGTGATCAGGCCGATGATCGTGTAGACGAACAGGCTGCCGAACACCACCGGGTAATCGCGCCGGATCACCGACTCATAGGACAGCAGGCCGAGCCCGTCCAATGAAAACAGCGTCTCGATGAGCAAGGAACCCGTGAAGAACGCGGCCACGAACGCCGCCGGGAAGCCGGTCATGATCGGGATCAGCGCGTTGCGGAACACGTGTCCCCAGAGAACCTTGCGCTCCTCCACGCCTTTGGCGCGCGCAGTCATCACGTACTGCTTGCGGATCTCCTCGAGCACCGAGTTCTTGGTGAGGATGGTGATCACGGCGAAGCTGCCAACGACCAGCGCTGTCACCGGCAGCGTGATGTGCCAGAAGTAATCGGTGACCTTGTGGAACAGGTCGAGCTCCTGCCAGTTGGACGAGACGATGCCGCGCAGCGGGAACCACTGCATGAAGGTGCCGCCGGCGAAATAGACCAGCAGCACGACGCCGAGCACGAAGCTCGGGATCGCGTAGCCCAGCAGCACGACGAAGGTCGTCGCGGTGTCGAACGCCGTGCCGGCCCTCACCGCCTTGGCGATGCCGAGCGGCACCGAGATCAGGTACGTGAGCAGGAAGGTCCACAGGCCGAGGCTGATCGACACCGGCAGCTTCTCCTTGATGAGCTGCCAGACATCCTTGTTGTGGAAGAAGCTGCGCCCGAGATCGAAGCGCGCGAACTGGCCGAGCATCTGGACGAAGCGCTCGTGCGGCGGCTTG
>Ga0209131_1003527_pt1 | contig 10363 bp, 16 predicted proteins | sample GraSoi_2013_40cm_FD_185826 | JGI IMG/M metagenome (GOLD analysis project Ga0209131, IMG submission 185826) | Grasslands soil microbial communities from the Angelo Coastal Reserve, California, USA - Sample 9_17_2013_40cm (SPAdes) (version 2) | ecosystem: Environmental > Terrestrial > Soil >...
GCTTGTGCAGAAAAGGATGGGGAAGATTATTACTTGAATGATGAAATTGTATATAGTTATTAGATATTTACTGATTGTACAAAATTTTCTGATTTTCTAGTACTTTTTTTCGTGCCCAGCCACTTTCTTTGTTCCGACTTGTGGGGACTCATCCCAATTTGGCCTTGACTTGTGAGTCTGCCAAATGCGGATGGCCTCGACTCAACTCAACTCAACTCAACTCGCGGCAACACTAGCAGCAAGGTGCAGAAAGGTATTTCTATGGTGGATTTGATGGTGACAGATGGAAGAAGTCCAGATGCGAACTGTCAGGGAGGGCCAACCCTGTCCGACCTCTGCCACGACACTCTTATCTTGGGCGGAGTTGTGAAGACTGTATTAATATCCCTTCTAAAAACAGTGCGGAAAGAGAGTAACCCGTTTGCAGCTGGACAGTTGGGGAGCCACGTTGCGCTCTATTCCACGTGCCTCCATGGTGGCATTTTTGCAGACGAACGAAGAATAGGCCGGGAGGAGTACGTGGAGCAAATTGAAGTGAGGGAAACCTTAGACTTGCTGGGAGTGTATTCTCGCCTGTGGGGACAGTCGATGCGGGACGACTTGGCCATTCTCCACCACCCTCCACATCCACATCGCACAGGGCATTCGAGTTGGTCCATAAAAAGTAGTCTATTCATCAACCGAAATCCAGCTGTGCACATTGTCACTTGGGGCAACCTCCATTGTCATCATGCGATGATTGTAGATGAGAATAATCACCACCAAGCACTTCAGGTTCCAAATCACTCACAAGAATTGCACTACACGACGGGTGGAGGTAACTATTCCGGGGGTAAATAAATCGGGAATAGCCTGCGAAAAGATCGTCTCCACTGTTAGATATACATATAATAATACATGATTTTTGTAACTGACATTGATGGCTGATATATGGGAGATACTCTGACTGTGCAACGACTATTCCTTAGCTACTCCACCTTATAATAGTGTGGCAATACAGGCATTTCAGTAAACTATTCAGCACACTATTCAAAGACTAATTTATGAATATTATGCTCTTTGTTATGTCCTATTGTTGAGCTATTTCAGTGTATGATTCCGGATCTCTACCCCACCTTCCCATGTAAAACTCCCACCTGATCCTTTGCAAAATCCAGCATATTTCCTTAGCTATTTACATAATATTCAAGTGTTTATACAGACTTATTCCTGAAAATTTCCATTGTTATTCCAAGCACTCGCCACAACCTATTCCATACTTATTCCAGACCTTTTCCAACAAAGAAACACAAAGCAACAACCCACCCTATTCCGTGCCTTTTCCAACAAAGAAAATACAAAGCAATGACCTCACCTATTCCGCACCTATTCCAACAAAGAGAACACAAAGCAACAATCAACTATTCCACACCTATTCCAACAAAGAAACACAAAGCAACAGCCCCACCTATTCTGCACCTTTTCCAACAAAGAAAACACAAAGCAACGACCTGGGACGGAAATTAAGGTTGAGGCTGGGGCTGATTGTTCGGCGTGTCGGCAAACATTGTAAATAAATAATAATACATAAATTTAGTACATAAAAAAAGGCGGAAAATGGTGTGACAGCTGTGCTGCGAGCCGTTTGAGAAGGCGCGTTGGTGAACACTGTTCATTAGGTATTAAATGTATTTTATAATAAGAGGGTATTTTATAAACATATAAAAATGGCGGATGGGGTTAAATAAATTTATTACATATAAACGCGGACTGGAGACCGGCAGTAAGGGGGTGCGTTGGCCAAAAAGGGCAGTCGGAGCTCCAACTCCCCTAGGGATGACGGACAGACGACGGAGCGGCGGGTGGTGGCAGCACTTGAAGTATCTATGGAAGTGAGGGGACGGACGAGTGAGATCGCGGTATACAGAAGGCCGCTGCGCCTCAAGTTGGCAGTCCACGTACTCACAGGTTCAGGGCGGCAGCAGAGAACGAGTCTGAGAGGGGAACCCTCGATCGGTTCACCTTTATAGAATTTCGGGCCAGTCATTCCCTAGTTCGAGGTGTCAGCTGAATGTATGGCAACAGGTAATAGTTTCACCTTAGGTGTCCTCAAGATAATGACAGGCCATCGTGGCTTGACCAAGGGTTGTCCTTGTCAAGCCGCACCTTGAATCTTCCGGATTTCTTGAACTGCCCATTGTAGAGCGGCAAAGAGTTCGTTGTCAAGGTTGTGCAAGTCTTCGACGATGCACACTTGGTATCCATAGCCCTTACGATCACGGTCAGCGCATGAAGCCCAAGTAAGCGAGCAACCGACGTGAACAGAGAGATAACCTCCTTGTTATCCATGGTCCCGAAAACGGTCCTCTCGGCAATCTTGAACCCATTGGCGTGTAAAATTGGAAGGACGGCACCAGACTCGGCAGGATCGATATATTTATGGGCATGCCAGGCACTATTGCACTCAGGTGGGTAATCCGGTTGGTTGCGTGAGTTGTAAACCTTGCACTCACGTCGCAGTCGGACCAGTCTCGGCCTCACCGTCACCCACAACCACCGTTACAATTAATTCAGGGTTGTCCATGACGGCACCATAAGCAACAGCAAGTGCATACCCCAGTTCGCCTCCTTCATGGATAGAACCGGGGAACTGCGCGCCGACGTGACTGGGAAAGCCGGAAGGGGTGGAAAACCCGGTGATGAGTTTAGTGGCGCCCTCCTTATTACGGGGAAGCGTGGGGTGGAATGGGTGAAGCGAGTCTTCAAGCCATAGGCATGACAGGATGGACGGTGCGCCATGTCCGGGACCGACAATGAGAAACATATCCAGGTCATGCTTTTTGATGAGGAGGTTCAGATGACTGTAAATAATCGTGAGTCCAGGGCATGTACCCCAATGACCTGGTGAGAGCAACCTTGGTCAATGGTGACTTTTCGAAAGGAAAAATAAATTAAACCCACCCAATAAGCGGGGCTTGATATCTTCAAACTTGAGCTCTTCTTCGAGCAACGCATTGTCACGGAGGTATATCATCGCTGCTGCCATGTAATTGCCCATACATTGGAACAGCGAAAGCGCTGCCCTTTCGTCATGGGTCAACGCATCTGTCGGGTCAGGGTGAACGCGGAGCTCGAGGAGCGAGTCTGGAAGCATCGAGGTCTGGAGGTGGATTTGGTTTCATGTTGGACAAGGCGGTGAGTGGTGACTTCCAAGTAGCTGAGACTCAAATATCGCATGTATGACGTCATGTTAGCAGCTCCTCTGAACCCTTGTTTCCCACCGACACCATCTAATCCTAAGGATGTCCAATATAATACTGAGCATCAATGCGGGGTCATCGTCCCTCAAGGTGTCGACATATGGTCTGACGGCAGACGGCCCGAAGCTTATCGTGACCGCGATCATGTCGAATATCAAAGCGGAACCCAAGTTCGAATCATCCCAGATCAATCTTCCCGATAACGAGAAGGATACTTCGAAGGTCAAGGACCATGACACCGCGCTGGCCCATATTCTGAATCACCTCTTTCGACTCGTCGGCAAGGAGGATATCACTCATGTGTGCCACCAAGTCGTCCATGGAGGGGAGTACGAGGATAGAGTCCTGATCACCAACGAAACGTTGCACCACCTCGATAGTTTATCTGATCTTGCTCCCTTGTGAGCGCCGTTCCACAACCAAAGATTCGACTGACCAATTGAAATAGGCACAACGCATCCTCCGTCTCTTTGGTTCGCTCCACAATGAAGCAACTTCCCAATACAATGTCGATCGCGTACTTCGACACCACCTTTCATCGCAGTATCCCTCCTCACATCTATACTCTTGCCTTTAACCAGAGGCTTTGCAAGGAATATAAACTCCGAAAGTATGGTTTCCATGGGATCAGCTACTCGTTCATCCTCCATAATGTAGCCGATCATCTGAAAAAGGTCCAATATTCCTCATTGCCGTCCATTTCATTAATCTGACTTGACTTGGATGCTCCAGCCCTGTGAAGATTTGAACCTCATCCTCCTTCATCTTGGGTCAGGCGCTTCCAGTTGCTGTATCAAACGTGGCAGGTCTCTGGATACCAGTATGTCCTTGACGCCTGTCGATGGGTTGCCAGGAGCAACTCGCACAGGGGCCATTGACCCGACTGCCATATTGCACTATATGCGCAAGTCTGGTGCTTCCATCGACGACGCCGAGGCGGAGCTCAATTCCAAGTCTGGATGGAATACAATGACCGGAACGAGCTCGTTTGGAGATGTCGTCGCCTCCAAGGAAGACAAGGACAAGCTAGCGTTTGACCTAGTGGTGGACAGAGTAATGAATTATGTCGGCGCTTATTGGACGAAGCTCGAAGGAGAGGTCGATGCTTTGGTATTCGCTGGCGGAATTGGAGAGAAGAGTCCACAACTACGCGCGAGGATCACAGAAAAGTGCAGGTGCCTTGGGGTCGATTTACACGATGGTAGGAACTTGACAAACGATACGAAAGAGGTTCGGAAGACAGTGCGGTCGATTGGGGAAGGAAGGATGAAGTTATTGGTGGTGAGAAGGACGAACAGTATGAAATGGCCCGACAATGCTCGTTTGATGAGGAATTTTATGCATTGTGATTCCAATATTGGATTCCACGGTTTTTGTGGTCAATAATTCGTCTAAAAAGCTTCGCGATGATGGGCATACACCCGGAAATGCAAGGTATAATTCATATCCTTTCGCTCATAGATACCAATTGAGGCGTCGGTTGGTCCCATCAGCAGCGGGTCGCAGGTGGAGAGGAAGTTATTGAATATGAAAACAGCGACTGCAATTTTGACTCTCATTATTACCAAAAACTCCCGTTGCCATGTCCAGAGTGAGACATGAAACTCGCCTGTGCCTATTTTAAGAGAGCTGGATTGGAAACAAGAATGTCAGAAAAGGGTGGTACAGAGGTTTCAGGCTATTTTCAGGCCACCATTTGGGGCCGACCACTGCCCATCTCTCAACCTTCCGTCGTCGTCGTCAGTACCCACCCATTTGTTCGTTTCTTACACTCGCACTCGTCGTTTTTGACCACCCCGTAGGATGCAACCATGCGTGCAACTGCTGCTGCCGTCGAGACCATTCACAATGCCCGCGCTCCTAGCGGACGACTGGTATCGGAGTGTGGAAGGGTCCAACGAGGGACCATCGGCTTCGCCTTGGGGGTCCGCCAGGGTGTCCACCTGGTGAAGTGGGAATCGAGCCTGAGGCGGCTGAGGGTTGGATTGGGTTGGATTTTGCAGGCGAGTCGACCTTATCATCGTGTTGTCTAGCTTAAGCCTCCCATTCGCATCAGTCGTCACGAACATTTTTTCTCTTATCGGCTCGTCGATACTAATCATCTTCGTCATGTCTGCGATTCTCACCTCCTTTTTCCTACCTGGCTTTCATCGGTTTAGTCCGCGGCTTGGTGTTGGCGGATTCACTCTTTCGCCTCTTTTCTCGCCTCTTCTGGGCCATCTTCGCATCTCCATTCCCGTTTACGTCTGCAGCATGCACGGTATCTTCGTTGATAACGACTGCTTTCCCCTTCTGGTCACGTTCCTTGATTGGCATAGACACAGAGAACGGCCGAGGGCATTTCTTTGCGGCATGTTGGTGAGATGATGTCAGAAGGACAGAGAGAGGGAAGAGGGTAGTTGTGATGCGACTGGACCCAGATCGTGGAGAGTGACTGTTCAAATTTGCTTGGGGGCCAAGGGTTGATGCGTAATGTAGATTCTAGTTGAACGGGGTCAAGAGAGATCTTGAATTTCTTCAGTCACTCGAAAGGCCACTTCGGCGTGTGCCTTGACCATATCGCCAGCACTTTGCAGATGACCGTCCAGGGGCTCGATTTGCACTTGTGGGAGAGGCCGTGTCACTAATCTTGGCCACGAGAAGTTGCCCTTGCCCTTGCTTTTGACGTTGCCCGAGATCTAGTGTGACTGTTGGTCAGTTTGCGACACTGAGAACCGCGGGCCAAATCCAGGGAAACCGGTCCAACAAGCATGCGCACCGCGTGGTTGTTCCCTCCACTTCCATTGGCTGAGCCGATCGAAGGTGGTGAAACAAGTTCGAACGACTCGGACTGCTCAGATTGATCTGGTGCGCCTGCACCCTCGTGATCTGTGGCTCGGCATGCGGTGGGAGGACGGCACCGGTGAGGGTGATCCAGTCGAATAGCGTGGTCGAGTTGAAGGCGCCGCCGGAGCTTTCTTTCGCGGGAGCGTTGCCCGACCTAAGAAGGGAAGGGGCATATGAGACCGCAGGAGATCGCGGGAGTGCGTGCACGGTGTTCGGACGAGTCAAAGAATTGCTCAGCGAGAGCGTCGTAGAGAGAACCGGTTCTTGTGCTGGCACCGGAGGCGCTTCAGTACAAGGAAGGCCGTGAGGAAGGATGCATGTAACGCAGATGGCGGCAGAGTAGCTGACGGTTCTTGAACCCCGGCAATAAAAGGACTGTGAACTGATAGGTTGAAGGTAGGTCAGAAGCGACAGTAGACAGTAGCTGAATTGGTCATGCCGACCGGTTGAACGTTGGCCGCCTGTAGCCGGCACGCTGGCTATAGGGCCCATCATGTTGACTAGCTCATTGTGGAGGGAATAGTCAACCAGTGGAAAGCAGTGGGCACGGGCTTATATCGTGCTGCGGTGGCACTCGGAACGAGCGATCAAGCTGTACTCTCGTAGAGTCCTTGCATACCGCGTGAGCCGACTGAGCTTTGTAGAAACACATCATGGTGCGCGCGTAGTAGAATACCATATCCCTGTTCGACGATAGGTATTCACCGCTTCTTGCGGTGGCAAAGAGTGGCAGGTGGTACTCTGAACTTGAACTCCCCCACACCACTCCACCACTCGCGATGGTAGTGTACACCGTGATGTGCGCCATTCTTGGCGAAAGAAAAGTATTCGAAGTCAAGATCGATAGTGATGAGCGAATATCTGCACTAAAAAACAAGATCAAACCAGCGGATCCGATTGGAGCTTCGGACCTCAAGTTATACAAAATCAACATCCCTGTGCCCAACTATAAAACACTGATCGACTCCATATCTGAACGTACTATCGAGTTCAAGGAGGAGGACGAGCTAGTAGACCCGTTCTGCAAGTTATCGACATTTCAAGATGGCTTTGGCTTTCCTGAGGGCAATCTCCATATTCTTGTCGAGGTTCCTGCAGGTGAGTCATTCAGCTCAAGGCCTGGTCGTGACGTCGCGCCTCGAGCGGAGAAAGGGAAGCGGTCTGGACAGCCAACCCGAGCTCCAGACCCATCACCCTCTCGTCTTAGCCTGGCTTGTGGCCAGCATCCGCTCATGGCCTCTGGTGACGTGCCGTCGCCGTCGTTCCTATGCAGCAGCCCGCTGACATGTCCTCACCCTCAATCTCATTCAATGTCCTCCCACCATGATCATCCTGAATGTCTACGCGTTTCTACATCTGTCACAACCAATAGGTCTCAAGCAGGAGCATTTAATGGAACCCATTGGCAATTCGAAGGCCATCAATCCCAATCTCATCTTTTCTGCGAGTCGAGCTGGATCCTTTGAGCCTCAAGCAAACCTAATTGCGGCCGATGCGGATTCCCCTTTTAAAGCTGTTATAGGTGCCATCAAGACACGGTTGCAGACCAAGAGGACCATTCAAGCCGCACAGCGAGTACGACTTTCTTTACAGCACCTGAGCCTTTTTTCACATTCTGCGCATAGGTACATCTCGAGGGTCGTTTCCCAGGCGATCTCTGTGACTACTTTGAGGTCATTGACGGCGACGCCAATTGCTCCTCCGATGAGATCATTCACTATTCTTCACTCTTTTTTCGTCGAGTGCCGACATCAACTTTGACAAAGAAGGTTGGACCCTCCGACTTTGGGTACATTGGCGCATACCTTTGTGATCGCTATTCCTCTGATGGAGGGACCTTCAAAGAGTACGCGTCCCTCATTGAATTACCGCTGGCGCTGACTATTTCCAGTGAGGGGTGCTGGCCCTTCTCACTTGTAGGGCAAGTCGGTGAAGAGAAATACTCGTATAACCCGCGCAGCGACCTCCTCTTCTCTTTGCGGGGTTATCCTCTTATCCTCGTTGAACTTTGTTCAGACCGCACATATGAAAGTGACCGTGCGCGGCTACTACTGCAAGCTGGAGTGCTGGTTCGTGTCATGAACTCCATCAAACCCGAGGGCAAGGAATCCCTCATCGCTGTGGCGATTTATGTTAATGCCCAATGGGTCGCCGAGAGATACTTCGTCTACCAGCCAGATAGGAGTGAACAGCGAGTACGTTGACAATCTTCTAAATACAGACCTTGGTAACTAAATGTCTTTGGGGCAGATTGCATATGACCAAGACAATTTTCCCCTCTCGATCCCCCTCGAGGCGTTCAGGTTCTTTTTTGAACTCCATAATCTCCCCTCCGCCTTACCATCTGATCCTGACCTCCGCGGTGCCCACTCCCGTCTACTTCAAATGGAACAACAAGTTCGAGGAGCAAAATTAGAAGGATTCACTACAAAGAAGACAGGAAAACGCGGTGGATCGAACAACGTAGACTCGAATGCTAGTTCCGGGAACAGCCGCTCCGCTCCTTTTGGCGATGCGACCACTCTCCGCCGGTTATCCAATGCAGGGTATGAAGTAGTTCAGGTGCCGGATATTCCGGACTGGGTTCCCCTCAGGCCTGTGAGTCCTGCTTTCATTCTATATGACTGTCGCCCATTCACCGGTGCAACTGCAGATGAAGCCAACTGTTAGCCGCGCAAGGGGACCGACAGGCGCAGCCGTTATGCTCAAGCTTGTCGATCGGGAAGAGCTCGAAATCCATCTATTCCTCAGCCGCGTCAAGTCAAAGTGCAATCGCACAATTCGTATCCTCGACCATTTCGCACTCGACATAGGGACAATAATCGCCATGAAGCATGAGCTGGTTTTACGGAAGTTACCCGACTCTGTTTTCAAAATGAGAGGCGATGATCTTGCGCGCCAATTCTTGGGAGGAGTTCAATTTATGCATCAGCAAAATGTGGCCCACCTTGACCTCAAGCCTGATAACATTTTTCTCACACCTGCGCACCGCCTTCACATTGGCGACTTCGGCGTATCCGTTCTGGTTGCTGACCAGGAGTCGTTTTTCGAAGGGTATCGAGGAACGGAAGGGTGGGTGGCTCCAGAACTCAAGGACAACCCAGATGCAGAGTATCAGCCGATCCGGGCAGACCTTTGGGCCTCAGGGCGGGTGGTGCAGTACATTGCTGAACGCCAAGGTGCAGCCTCAAACTATCTATTCAGATGGCTTGCGGACGAACTTCTGAGCCACGATCCTCTCCAACGACCGCTCCTAAGCAAGATGCACCCTTTTTATCAAGCGTTGGAGTCCAAGAGGAAGGCCAGTGTGGATGCGCTGGAGAATGAAGGGATAAAGCGCAGGCGTTTGCAACTTGGCCCCCAGTGGGTCGCTCAAGGCACTCTAGATTCAGCAGCTTCAGCATATATCTGGAAGAAATTTGAATAATAGTGTTCTGTTGATACAAGCATGGGTGTACGACTTGCTGCAAGTAATGCTTTAGGGTGCACAATGACGGCCGATGAAAAGTATCGTTGCTTCGGTGACGCTGCTCAACCCAGACAGGAGAAACACAAGCCTATGCATACGCCTGTTCCCTTGGGCATGTGCCATCAAGTACTGGAGGACTCAGGTTACCCGGCATCGGAGTAGGGTGTGAAGCGAGGTAAATTAACCCATACCGTCGAGAAGGTCGTCGAAAGGTACTGACCACCTTTACATGGAGTAAATTCTGGCTGTTCATTCCTTAATGTTCGGCGGCCCCTGGAAACACCAGTGGGCAGCAAGTAGTGTTGCCGCGAGTCGTGGTCTTGGCGAGTCCTTGGCGGTGTCATTGCCAAAATGGGCCGACTCATCAGGACTCGTGCCAAACTTCCTAATCCGGACAAGTCCTGGTGAGTCGATGGAAATGTATTGAAAACCAATCCAAGCTCTCCTACCCGCTCCAGGAGCACATAGAAAGGGTTTAGACCCCTCAGAGTATACTTATATAATACCAAAAAAAAATCTGCTTGAAATCGTACGTTGGGGTGCTATTGGTAATTGGGCGTGAGCTGGGGTTCTCGCTTGCCCTCCTTCATGTCATTTGGTCTGCGCATGGCATGTTGAAATGTTTTCGGATGAGTGGTTACTGCGCTGGTGGACGGTATGTGCCAAACGAACCAGGTTTTTGCCATCAAGCACTCACGATGCACATAGTCGAAGCAACATCAATATCCTATCATATTCAAAATCGTTTTAGACATACTTGTGATTCCTGCATCGGCTGTCCCATCTGAAGAGGCCTTCTCCTCTGCACGACGGACCACAACTTGGGAGC